>Ga0209267_1001898_pt1 | contig 13858 bp, 14 predicted proteins | sample GraSoiAngelo_137_FD_185894 | JGI IMG/M metagenome (GOLD analysis project Ga0209267, IMG submission 185894) | Grasslands soil microbial communities from the Angelo Coastal Reserve, California, USA - 14_0929_09_30cm (SPAdes) (version 2) | ecosystem: Environmental > Terrestrial > Soil > Grasslands ... | reverse complement strand
AACGCCAATTTCCATTTCGCTCTGACAAACAAGGGCGCTCGTCGGATTGTTCCAAGGACGGCCGCACTGGCCGCCTCAATCCGGCTCGATGACCTTCGTCGCCGCCGGATACGTTCCCAGGATCTGCTGCCACTCGCAGCACGTGCGCATGAGCGAGAGCGCTTCTTTCGACGGCCACAGCGCGGGGTCACCTTCGAAGTCGAGGTAGAAGACGTAGTCCCAGGGCGCGGCGCGACTCGGCCGCGACTCGATCTTTGAAAGCTGCAGCCACGCCGTGGCGAACGGCTGCAACGAACGCACGAGCGCGCCCGGCAGGTTCGCCGTCTTGTAGACGAGGCTCGTTTTCGTCGGTCCTGACCGCAGCGCCGCCGGTATCCGCTCGGCGATCTCGTGGTCGCCCTCTTTCGCGAGCGCGAAGAATCGCGTGAAGTTGTCGCGCGAGGTCTCGATGGCGTCGGCGAGGACGTCGAGGCCGTAGCGCTCCGCCGCTCGTCGGCTCGCGACCGCGGCGATGGCTCGATCTCCGCCTTCCGCGATCTCGGCCGCCGCGCCGGCGGTGTCGAAGGCCACCTCGGGCTGGATCCGGTGCTCGCGCAGGAATTCTTCGACCTGCGCAAGCGCTTGCGGATGCGAGCGCGCTGCTCGCACGTCTTCGAGGCGCGTGCCGGGGACCGCGAGAAGGCTGTGACTCACCCGAAGGATGAGCTCGGCCACGATCTTCGCGCGGTCGTGCTGCCGCAACAGGTCATATACGTCCGCGACCGATCCGGCATGCGTGTTTTCGACGGGCACGACCGCGGCGTCGACCTCGCCCGCCTCGAGGGCCGCGAAGACCTCCGCGAAGGTTCGGCGCGGCACGAGACTCGCTCCCGGGAAGAGCGCGGCAGCGGCCGCCTCCGAGAACGCGCCGGCGAGGCCCTGGTAGGCCACGGCGGTCAGCGGTACACCGCCGTGCGCCACTCGGCGTGCCGCTTGTCGTCGCCATGTGCGATGCCGAAGTAGACCTCACCGATCTTCTTGGCGACCGGACCGATCGCGCCGTCGCCGATCACACGCCCATCGATCTTCACGCAGGGCGCGACCTGTGCCCCGGTGCCGCAGAAGAAGACCTCCTCGGCGACATATAGCTCGGTGCGGTCGATCTGCCGCTCCTGGACGAGGATGCCGAGCTCGGCGGCGATCTGGAGGATCGAGTCGCGAGTGATCCCTTCCAGGATGTCGTCGGTCACCGACGGCGTGACCAATGCGCCGTCGCGGACCATGAAGATGTTCGCGCCGCCACCCTCGGACACGTGGCCGTCGGCGGTGAGGAAGATCGCCTCGTCCGCTTCAAAGTCGTGCGCCTCGTCGACGGCGAGCGCCGTGTTGATGTACGCGCCGGTCAGCTTGCCTCGCGCCGGGATCGCGTCGTCGGAGGTGCGTCGCCAGCTTGCCGTGCGCGCCGCGAGCCCGCCCGTGGGCAGGTACGCACCGAGCGGGAACGCGTACATGCCGAAGCCGTCACGCAGTCCCTGGAGCGCGACCTTCACCGACCGCGCTGCCTTGAAAGCCAGCGGCCGGATGTACACGTCGCTCTTGAAGCTGTTCTTTCGCACGAGCTCGAGCGCGATCTCGGAGAGGGCGTCGGGATCGCCGGGAAGTGCGATGCGCATGATGCGTACGGAACGGGCCATGCGCTCGAAATGCTCGCGCAGCCGGAAGACGTAGAGCTGCTCCTGTGCCGGATTCCAGTAGGCGCGGATCCCCTCGAACACGCCGGTCCCGTACTGAAGGGCGTGCGTCGCAATAGAGACCTTCGCATCGCCGAGTGGCGTGAACTTTCCATCGAGGTAGGCGATGCCGCTCTCGACGATCTCCTGTCCGACCGCCGCGACCTCGTTCAGCCGTTGCTGGACCGTGCTCGCCATGACGCACCTCCTGAAAACAAAAAGCCTCCCGATCTCGGGAGGCTTCGCGCTGCTGTCGTTCTCGCGCTAGCGGCGCGCGCCTCCCGAACGAGCTCCCGCAAGGAGCTCGCTGAAAATGACGACGATGAGCGAAACGCGCATGAGAACGCGAACGCTAGGCGCTGGCTCCGTGGCAGTCAAGGTCATACACGGCCGATCACTTCTTCGCGCTGCCACACGCGGCGCGCAATCTCGAGCGCGAGGATGTCGATGAGGACGAGGCCGACGCCGAGCGCGAGGAGGGGCCAGCCCTCGCCGAACTGCGACGCCACGAAACCGAGGCCGGCGAAGACCGCGGCGGAGAGAGCGATGACGAGCCCGGCGACCTGCTGCGCGGCGCGGCTCGACTTCACGCGCGCGGCGACGATCATCGTGATGCTTCCCGTGGTGACGAGATACAGGAGCGACAGCACCAGCAACGCGTACAGCAGCTCCGGGGTCAGCACATGCTCCACTCGCGCCGCGCCGTAGCGGTAGGCAGCGAGAGCGTACGCCGCGGCGAGAGTGACGACACACGCGGCCATCACCGGCACGACCATCCCCACGAGCTTTCCGAGAACGATGTCGAAGTCGCGTATCGGAGCCGCGAGGAGGGGGACCAGCGTCCCGTTCTCCTTCTCCATGGAGAAGGTCGCGGCGATAAGCGCGACACCGGAGAGCGCTGGAAAGAAGACGCTCTGCAGAGCGAGTCCGATGAGCGTCACGTCGCCGGCCGGTCCGGGCGAGATGCCCCGATTCGAGAGGACGAAGAAGAGCGGGATCACGACGAAGATGCCCGTGCGGAGGAGCGACGTGCGATCGAGGAAGACCTCCCAGCGGATCTCGCGCCAGGCGATCAGCCACCACTTCATCGGCGTGCCTCGGCGAGGATGCTGAGGTACGCGTCCTCGAGCGAGCGCTCCTCCGCCGAAAGCGTGATGACCCGCACCCCGGCTTCGAGCAGCGCTCGCAGCGCGGCCGGATTGACCGCGGTCGGATCGTCTGCCGCGAACCGGAGCGCGGTGAGACCGTCTCGCGCGGTCGCGCTCTCGGCGTTGATACCCGCGCGGCGGAGCGCCTCGCGAGCGATCGCGGCATCACCGGCGAACGCCACCGTGTAGCTCGGCCGGCCCGCCGCGCGGACGTCAGCGGTCGCACCGATCCGGAGGACCTTGCCCTTGTAGAGGACGACCACGCGGTCGGCGATGCGCTGCGCTTCGTCGAGGTCGTGGGTCGTGAGAAGGATCGCCCGGTGCCTCGCGCGCAGCGAGACGATGAACCCGCGCAGCATCTGCGACATCTCCGGGTCGAGCGCCGTCGCCGGTTCGTCGAGGAGCAGGACCGGCGGATCGTGCACCAGCGCCCGCGCGATGGCCACCTTCTGCCGCATGCCGCGCGAGAATGTCGCGAGCTTGCGGTCGAGGACGTCATCGAGCCCGAGGAGCTTCGCGAGCTCGGCCGCGCGCACGTCAGGATGGGCGACGTCGTAGAGGCGCGCGAAAAAGCCGAGATAGCGTCGCAGCGGCATGCGCTCGTACAGCGACGGCTGGTCCGTGACGAAGCCGCACCGAGCGCGCACCGCGTTGGCGTCCTTGCGCACCGAGATGCCATCGACGAGGACGTCGCCTTCGCTCGGCGCGAGGATCCCGCCGATGATCCGGCTCGCCGTGGTCTTTCCAGCGCCGTTCGGCCCGAGGAGCGCCACGATCTCGCCCGGGTGGACCTGGAAGGACACGTCGTCGAGGGCCAGCGTCCCGTCGAAGCGGCGGGTGAGACGCGTCACGTCGATCACGCTTCGAGCATACGTGCGTTATGAGCTAGCTTTTGACGCAGGTGGACGTCGCCATTCTCTCGCTCCACGGGCGCACCGCTACAGCACTCGTCCTTTACTACACGGCGGTCGGGTTGTGGGGGCTCTTCCTCGGTGTTCGCAACTCCGGTCCCACCCCCGGCTTTCGCGGCGCGGTCGCCATCGCCGTGATCGCGTCGATCGCGCAGGGCACCCTCGGCCTCCTGGTCCTTGTGTCCACGGGGCCGCCGCGTGAGGCGCTCCACATCCTGTACGGATTCGCGGTTGTCCTCGCGATGCCTCTCGCCGCGTCGCTGGTCCGCGACCGCGCTCCGCGCGGCCAGTCTGTCGCGCTCGGTTTCGCCGCGCTCTTCACCGCGGGGCTCGCGATCCGGGGCATCATCACCGCATGACGACCGACATCGCCCCGCTCATCGACGAACGCCCGGACACCACGCCTGCGGCCCTGCAGGCGCTGCGCGGCGACTCTCTCTATTTCAACGTCGCCGGCTCGGGTCCCACATTCCCGGTCGCGCAACGCTCGGCCGAGCGGTTCCGCACGTGGCTGAACGAGGTGGGCATGTTCGGCCACGTCGGATACGCCGCGTACAACGCCGCCCTCGAGGCGACCAGGGCGGACCTCGCGGCCGCGCTGGGCGACCCGGATGGCTCGGCTCGGGTCGCGCTCGCGCAGTCGGCGACCGACGGCCTGAACACGCTCATCGCCGGGCTGGCGATCCCGCCGCGATCGGTGATCCTGACCACGCTCGAGGAGCACGGCAGCGCCCTCTACCCCTTGCGCCGGCGCGCCGAGCTTGGCGACGAGCTGCGCGAGATCGGGTGGCATCGCGATCCGGATCGCTTCCTCGAGGAGATACGGAGTGGCTCGCGCGACGGCGCGCGGGCGCTCGTGATCTCGCTCGTCTCCTGCAAGACGGGCGACGTGCTGCCCGTCCGGGAAGCGTGCCGTATCGCGCGCGAGGCCGGCGCGATCTCGATCGTCGACGCGGCGCAGGCGCTCGGCCAGGTGCGCGTCGACGTCGACGACCTCGGAGCGGACGCGGTGGTGACCCTTGGCCACAAATGGCTGCACGGGCCGCTCGCGACCGGCGGATTCTGGGTCCGTGACCTCGCGCTCTTCGCCCCGACCCGTCTGGGATGGCGCTCGCGTCTTGATCTCCCGACCGGAAGCCGCGACTACAACCCCAACGCGACCCGATTCGAGACCGGAACGGTAGACGCCGCGGCATTCGTCGGCCTGCGGCAGACGCTCGTCGTGCACCGGCTGCTCGGGTCTTGGGTGTCCGATCGCGTGCGCGCGCTCCGCCGCCGGCTGCTCGAGCGGATCGCCGAACTACCGTTCGTCGTGCGCTCGACACCCGAGGCGCCGACGGGCATCGTCGTCGTCGAGCCGCGCCAGGGCGATGTGGCGGCGCTGGTACAACGGATGTGGGACGAGGAGCGCATCGTGGTGAAGCTCATCGATGAGCCGGGCATCCCACAGGCGATCCGGCTTTCGTTCTGGGCATTGCATAAGGAGAAGGACATCGATCGCCTCGCGGCGGCGTTCGCACGGACCCTCGCGGTGAGCGTGCCCTGATGGCCGAGCTCACCGGCCACGTCGCGATCGTCACCGGCGCTGGCCGTGGCCTCGGGCGCGCCGTGTCCGAGCGCCTCGCGGCCATGGGCGCGTCCGTCGTGCTGGCGTCGCGGAACGCGCCGGAGCTCGACGACGTCGCGAAAGCGATCAAACGCGCCGGTGGAAAAGCTCTCGCGCAGACCGCGGACATCGCCGACGAGCGTCAAGTGCAGGAGCTCGTCCTCGCCACCGAGCGGTGGGTCGGGCCCGCGACGATCCTCGTGAACAACGCGGGGATGGTGGACCCGATGGTGCCGCTCGCCCGCTCGAACGCCGCGCTGTGGCTTCGCAGCGTCGCGATCAACGTGGGCGGAACGTACCTCGTGACGCGTGCCGCGCTGCCGGGGATGCTCGATCGCAGCTACGGGCGGATCGTCACCATCTCGTCGGGTGCCGCGACCCGGCCGTCCGCCGGATGGACGGCCTACGCGGCCGGCAAGGCGGCGGTCGTCCAGATGATGCGAAGCCTTGCGCTCGAGCTCGACGGGACCGGTGTGACCGCGAACGCGTTCAACCCGGGATACATGGATACCGAGATGCAGGAGCGCATCCGCCGCACATCCACGACCGACTTTCCCCGCAGCGACGAGTACCGCGCCGCGGAGCGTGAGGGAAAGCTGAAAGACCCCAAGGAGCCCGCACGCGCGGTCGCATACCTCGTGCTCCCGTCGACGGAGCGGAGCGGCGAGCATGTCGAGTGGACCGATGAGGGCCTTCGTCGCGAAGTGGACCGCGCCGTCCCGGCCTGACTCGCCCGCTGAACATCTCGGTCCCCGGCCGAGCGAGCTCAGGAGCGTTTTTACCCCTTATGTATGTGTCGCCGTTGCAACAGGAATGTGTTGTGCAGCAGCCACCCACACGTCGGCGAGATAACGGAGGAGCGTCATGAGGCGCGGTGTTCTTGCACTCGCGGTCGCGATTGGTCTCGCGATCGGCTCGGCGATCCCCACGGCGGCCATCGGACTCACCCAAGTCAATCTCAACTGTGACGACGGTACGAGCACCACGTTGGTTGTGGATACCGATACCCTCACTGGCCTGACGGCGGCGGTCCAGGCGATGATCGACTACCCCGCCGGACTGACCTGCACGCTCGTGCAGGTCCCACTCCCGCTCCTGAGCTTTGGGTCTATCGCGTTGGCGGCCTCACCCGGCCAGAATCCGTTCATCGTCGGCGGCGGCCGGTGGCAGGTGTCGTGTGACCTGATCGTGCTCCATGGCCTCGCGCAGGGAGGCGCCCTCGCACGCGCTCCCGGAGCCTTGCTCTCACTGGGTGGCGGACAGACGGACGACCTCATCTGGGTAAACATCGCGGTCAATGTCCACCAACGGGACGACCTGAGCTTCTTTGGCACTCTCAACGAGACGATCCCCGGCGGTCAGTCCTGCTCAAACTTCGGCCCCGTCGGCGAAAGTCATTTCAGCTCGACGCCCGTCTGTGCCGTCATCGCCGCCTCGACGGCCTTCGTCACATCGCAGGTGACGCAGACGTCGGGCCAGCGACCCTTCCCAGCCGACCAATCCGGCTCGGTGAATTCCCCTGGCTGGGTCCACTTCGGATTCCAGGACAACGGCAGCCCTTCAACGACGACCGACATGCTGAACGGACCGCCGGCGACCGGGACGGGAGCCCAGGCTCCAGACTGCACAACCGGCGACCCGCTCCCGATCTCTCCACTCGTCAATGGGAATATCTCCATACGTAACAGCTAACCCGATCGCAAATCCCGCAGATACGAAGAGAGAGCGGCCAAATCGGCCGCTCTCTCGTTTCAGCGCTCTGGCGATTTCCCTTCGCGCGCCCCGACCGGCTTGAAGTTCTTCCGCTTCTCGATCGCCGCTCGCAGCAGGTTGCTCGTCCCGTCGGGGTCGGTCTGGGCCCGACGCTCGAGCTCGGAGGCCGGTCGGCCGATCAGGCCGCACGTCGCGCAGTCGCCGCGGCTATCGAGACGCGCGTGGCAATGCGAGCAATGCACCTCGAACGCGCCGTGCGGCTGAAAGAGGCCCAACGCCTGGGCCTCGGCGATGAGGGTCCGAGGATCGACGATCAATACGCGAGCACGACGGACTTCTTCTCGAGGTAGCCGTCGAGACCCTCGATGCCGTGCTCCTTGCCGAACCCCGACTGCTTGGTGCCGCCGAAAGGCAGCTGGTCGTACGCGACCTGAATGTCGTTGATCCAGGTGTACCCAGCTTCGAGCAGCTCGGCGGCTTTGCGTGCTTTCGCGAGATCCTTCGTCCAGATCGACGACCCGAGGCCGTAGACGCTGGCGTTCGCTTTCGCGATCGCGTCGTCGAGGTCCTTCACGATGAATATCGGGAGCGCAGGCCCGAAGACCTCCTCGGTCGACATGCGCGAGTCCTCGGGCACATCCCTGAGGACCGTCGCCTCCATGTACCAGCCCTTCTCGAACTCCTTGCCCTCCGGGCGCTTGCCGCCGGCGAGCACCTTGGCGCCGCGCTTCACCGCGTCGGCGACCTGCGACTCGACCTCGGCACGCTGCCGCTCGGTGTGCAGCGGCCCCATCTTCACGCCTTCCTTCATGCCGTCGCCGACGGGCCACTCCTTCCGGGCGCGGTCCGCGATCTTGGTCATGAATTCCTCGGCGATCTGCTCGAAGAGATAGACGCGTTTCACCGCTAGGCACGCCTGACCTGCGTTGAAGAACCGTCCGATCGCCGTGGCCGCGGTCGCGCGCCGGATGTCGGCGTCGTCGCACACGATCATCGGGTCGCTCCCGCCGAGCTCGAGCGTGACCCGCGTCACGTGCTCGGCCGCGAGCTTCATGATCCGTTTGCCCGTCTCGGTCTGCCCGGTGAACGCGATCTTGTTGACCTTGGGGTGCGAGACGAGCGCGTCGCCGATCTCGGCGCCCGGGCCGTGCACGGTGTTGAGCACACCGGCAGGGATCCCGACGGAGTTGATGATCTCGATCGTCCTCTGCGTCGCGAGCGGCGTCGTCGACGCCGGCTTGAGTACGACGGTGCAGCCGGCCGCGAGCGCGGGGCACACCTTGTTCGCCATGAGCGTGAGCGGAAAGTTCCACGGTGTGATCGCGACGACCACGCCCACCGGCCGCCGCATCGTGAGGCCGAATTTGTTCTGGTCCTCGAGCGGCACGTAGTCACCACGCAGCTTGTCAGCGAAGCCCGCGAAGAACTCGAGGTTCTCCGCGACCCGCGTCGCCTCGATCACGGCGTGCGCGAGCGGCTTGCCCTGCTCGAGGGTGAGCAGCTTCGCGATCTCGGGAACCGCCGCCTTCACCTTCACCGCGGCCGCATGCATAAATGCCGCGCGCTTCGTCCCCGAAAGCGAAGCCCACGCCGGGAACGCCTTGGCCGCGGCCTCGACCGCGGCGTCGACCTCGGACGCCGAGCCCTTGGGGATCGTGTCCACGACCTCGCCGTTCGCGGGGTTTCTGACCTCGATGGTCTTTCCCGTTTGCGCGGCGACGGTGTGACCGTCGATGAGCATCGTTGCCATGAAGAAGTCCTCCCGTTCGGTGGGCGGAACGCCCACGACGCGCTCGTACGCGCGTCATTCGCCAGTCGGTCTAAAGTCTAGGAACTTTCGGCGCGGGGGGTTTGATGGCAGTTCGTTTGGAGAAGCAGGACTCCATTGGGCACATCGTGCTTGATCGGCCGCCCGCTAATTCGTACGACAAGACCTTCATGGAGGAGCTCGAGGCCGCGATCGACGAGGCGGCCCGCGACGATGCGGTGAAGGCGATCCTCCTGCGGAGCGCCGGTGAAAAGTTCTTCTCCGCGGGCGCCGACGTCTCCGTCTTCGCGAGGAGCGGTCTCGACGAACAGAACGCGTTCGTGGTCTGCGCGAACGAGGCGATGGGCAAGTTCGAGAGCATCCCGAAGGTCGTCGTCGCGGCGATCAACGGGCACTGCCTCGGCGGCGGGCTTGAGATGGCTCTCTGCTGCGACTTCCGCATCGCCGCGGAAGGGTCATACCGCATCGGGCTGCCGGAGGTGACACTCGGCCTGCTACCCGGCACTGGCGGAACGCAGCGGCTGCCGCGACTCATCGGGCGCCAGAAAGCCCTCGACTTCATGCTGCGCGGGACGGCGATGGGGCCACAGGACGCGCTGGCCGCGGGGATCGTGGATGAGGTGGTACCCGCGGCGCAGCTACTCGACGAAGCCCTCGAACGACTTCGCGCGTACGGGACCGGTCCGACGCTTGCGATCGGGCGCATCAAGAAAGCTGCGGTGCAGGGCTTCGGGATGACTCTCGATGAAGGGCTGAAGCTTGAGCGCGAGCTGCTGATCGAGCTTTTCAAGAGCGACGATGCCAAAGAGGGCGTGACCGCGTTCGTAGAGAAGCGAAAGCCGAACTACAAAGGAAAGTAGCCACGCACCCGATCGCCGCGCGTCTCTGGGTCGACGGCCGCGACTTCCGATCCGACGTCAGCACGTGGATCGACGTTGCGCCCGAGGCGGCGTTCGCGTACGTGGCCGACATGCCTCGACACCGGGAGTGGGCGGTGCACGCGATCGAAGTACGGCGGATTGAACCGGGGGATACGCGGCTCGGGAGCCGGTTCGAGTCGCGCGGAAAGCAAGGCACTCGGTGGTGGCCCTCTGAGCTGGAGGTGGTCGCCTACGAGCCTCCCCGGCGGTTCGCCTTCACGGCGACCGGCGGTCCGCTCGGGACTGAAGAAGGGCGCCTCCATCGCCATGAGTTCTTGTTCATACCCAGGGACGGCGGCACGGCCTTCGAGCTTCGGCGTGTGGACCCGATCCTCTCGCGCGGTCTGCGGTTTCGCCTTTCGGCTGATCGCGCCGATCTTCAACGCTTATGTCCGGGGCATCCGGGTGCGGACCGTCGAGAATCTGGTGCGCCGCCTCGAAGCGCTACCGAAGACGGGTGTCGAAGCAGCTAGGGAAGAACCGCGATGACCACACCGTCCTCCATGCGGCCTCCCTCGGGTACAAGCCGCCAGCACCCCGGAGTCGATATCGGCTTCATCCCAACCTGGTAACCCACCTCGCCCCAGGGTGAAGCGGATCCGTATCCGCCGACCGACCAGCGAACCCAGGTGCTCGCCGAGGGTGGATCGAGCCGGTAGGCAATGACAGCAAGCGAGGTCGCAGGACCGCCGCTTCGCCAGACGACAACCAAGGTCTCCTCAACGTCAGCCTTGACCGAGGTCGAGCCGACCACACCGAACTGGCCCGTCGTTGTCGCGACGGCCTGCGCGTCACGCCGAGTGGTCGGCTCGCAGATCCCGTTCACGTAGCCACCGAGGTCATCTCGATTTGGGGCGCACGAGACAGCGAGCAGAGCCGCGACGAGCACAACGCGCATGCCCTCTCTACATGCACGGTCCGAACCGGGTTCCCGGTAGCCTCCCCGCTGTGACGGAGCTCGCCTCTAAGCTGGCGATCGACGCATCTCCGCTGTTGCCAGGGACGCGACCGATCGAGCTCAGCTACCGGGATGTCGGGCGGGGCGCGCCGATCGTCCTCCTCCACGGTGGTTGGGGCTATTCCTTCTACCCGCATGACGACGCCATCGCAAAGCTGGAACGCCGTTTTGTCATCCCCGATCGCACCGGGTACGGCGGGTCGCCACACGTCACCGAGCTGCCGCCGAAATTCCATCTCGCCGCCGCGATCGAGACCGAGAAACTCCTGAATGCGCTTGCGATCGAGCGGCCGGTGCTCTGGGGTCACAGCGACGGCGCGATCATCGCGACGATCCTCGCGCTGCGCGACCCCGACCGCTATGAGGGGATCATCGTCGAGGCGATCCACCTCGATCGCGCGAAGCCGCGCTCGCGCGACTTCTTCCAGCAGATGGTCAACGATCCCGATTCGTTCGGTGAGCGCGTGACCCGAAAGCTCGCGGAGGAGCACGGCGAGGATTACTGGCGCACGATCATCCGCGCGGGTGGCCAGGCATGGCTCGACATCGCGGCGACGCCGGACGAAGACTTTTACGAACACCGTCTTGAGGAGCTGCGACTACCCATGCTGGTCGTGCACGGTGCCGACGATCCACGCACCGAGCCTGGCGAGCTCGACCGCGTTCGTCGCGAGGTCCCGACCGCCCGCATCGAGATGATCGAGCACGGCGGCCACAGCCCGCATAGCGCCCCCGCAACCGCCGCGCAGGTCACCGAGATCGTCGACCGATTCCTCCGCTCGCTGTCCAGCTCTTGATCGCATCGCCTGCCGACGCGCTGGGCGCTGCGTATCATCCCCGCCACCAGGGGAGGCGTCCGATGACAAGGACGTTAGCGATCGCGATCGCCGTCGTGCTTGTGCTGGCATCGTGTGCCGGAGCCGAGGCGCCGCCCAGCGCCACGTCCGTGCTGGCCTCAGGCAGCGCGACGCCGCAGCCGAGCCGCGCGAAGATCGTCGTCTCGTACAGCAACGTCCTCGCCGATTTCTTCCCCGCGTACGTCGCCAAAGAATCGGGAATCTTCGACCAGAACTTCCTCGACGTCGACCTGCAGCTCATCGCGAGCACGACCGGGCTTCCGGCGCTCCTCGCGGGTCAGACGCAGATCGCGCACATTGGCGGCTCCGAAGCGCTCACCACAACGGCGGGCGGCGGTGACGTCGTCGTCGTCGCGAACACCGGGCCGGTCTGGCCGTACCAGCTCTATGTCGCCGCCGACATCAAGACGCCCGCCGATCTCAAAGGGAAGAGGGTCGCGATAGCCGGGGTCGGTGGGACGTTCGATATCGGTGTCCGCACCATGCTCCCGAAGCTCGGGCTCGTCCCCGACACTGACGTGACGGTGTTCTCGACGGGTTCCACCGCGAACGCCACCGCCGCGCTCCTGAGCGGCAACGTAGCGGGGACGCTGTCGTCCCCACCGGACACGTTGAAGCTCGAGGCTGCGGGCTTCCACTCGCTCGCGAAGATGGCCGACCTGAATCTGCCGACCGCCGCGACGACGATCGTGGTGACCCGCGCGTATGTCACCGCCAATAAAGCGGTGGTGCAGCGCTACGTCGATTCGATCGTGCAGGCGATCGCCAAGGCGCGTGCGGACAAGGCCGCGACTATCGCTGCGCTCAAGAAGTACCTCAAGTCCGACGACGACAAGGGCATGCAGGCCGCTTACGACTGGTACGTGGGGACCGTCCTCAAGGACCCGCCGACGCCGACGGCCGCACAGCTGGCGGGGATTCAGGAAGTCGTCGCCAATTTCAACGACAAAGTGAGGACAGTCGATCCGGCAAAGATCGTCGACGATTCGTTCGTGAAAAGCGCGCTCGATCGCGGGCTCCTGAAGTAAGGCAGGCCGGAGGCTCGCGGGGCGTTCCAGTGGTATAACCATTTGCCAATTGGACCCCTCGCCCGGCACGGGCGGGGGCGGGAGATGGGCATGGCTATCGCCGAGCGTCCGACCCGTACCTTCCGTGATCTCCGTGATTGGCTGAGGCGGATCGATGACCTGGGCGAGTTGCGCGTCGTCCGGGGCGCCCGCTCGGAGGATGAGATCGGGATGGCGACCGAGCTCGCCGGCCGGGTCCACGGCACCCCCGCGCTCCTCTTCGATGAGATTCCGGGATACAAGAAGGGCTTCCGCGTGCTCTCGAACGGCCTCGGCTGGTTCCCGCGCCTCGCCCTCACGCTCGGCCTGGACCCGAAGATGTCGCCGGAGGGCCTCGTCCGTGCCTGGCAGAAGCGCGTATCACAAGGCATCACGCCGATCCCGAGCGTCGAGGTCAAGGATGGTCCCATCTTCGAGAACGTGAAGCGCGGCGCGGACGTCGACATGACGATCTTCCCTGCGCCGAAGTGGCACGAGAACGACGGGGGCCGCTACATCGGCACCGGCAGCTTCGACATCACCCGCGATCCTGACAACGGCTGGGTCAACCTCGGCTGCTACCGCGTGATGGTCCACGACAAGAACAAGCTTGGCTTCTACATCTCGCCGGGCAAGCACGGCCGGATGCATCGCGACGCCTGGCTTGGGCGCGGCGAGAAGATGCCGATCGCGTTCGTCGCCGGCGGCGACCCGCTGCTCTTCCTCGCCGCGGCAACCGAGGTTCAGTTCGGGCTCACCGAATATGACTGGGCCGGCGGCGTGCGCGGGGAGCCGTACCGCGTCGTGAAGGGGCCCGTCACCGGGCTTCCGCTCCCGGCCGAGGCCGAGATCGTCATCGAGGGCTGGGTCGATCCGAAAGAGAAGATCGTCGAGGGTCCGTTCGGGGAGTGGACCGGCTACTACGCGAGCGACGCGCGGCCCGAGCCGTTCATGCAGGTCGAAGCGCTTTACCACCGCAACGACCCGATCCTCCTGGGCTCGCCGCCGAACCAGCCGCCGGACGAGCAATCCTTCTATCGCGCGTTCCTGCGTTCGGCGCTGCTGCGGTCCGAGCTCGAGGCTGTCGGTGTCCCGGGCATCAAAGGCGTCTGGTGTCATGAGGTCGGCGGCTCGCGTCTCTTCAACGCGGTCAGCATCGAGCAGCGCTACGCCGGCCACGCGCGCCAGGTCGGTCACCTTGCGGCGACCGTGCACGCGGGTG
>Ga0209267_1001893_pt1 | contig 13883 bp, 8 predicted proteins | sample GraSoiAngelo_137_FD_185894 | JGI IMG/M metagenome (GOLD analysis project Ga0209267, IMG submission 185894) | Grasslands soil microbial communities from the Angelo Coastal Reserve, California, USA - 14_0929_09_30cm (SPAdes) (version 2) | ecosystem: Environmental > Terrestrial > Soil > Grasslands ... | reverse complement strand
GCGGTGATGCTGCTCGACAAGACAGTTTCCTTCCACGCAGCCCACGAGAAGGCGCGCATGCAGGACCCGGCGGTGCTCCGCGAGCGCGCCAAGGTGCAACTCGTCCCCGATGAGGAGTTGGAAAAGCTGATACCGGTGCGAGCGGCCATCGTTGACGTTACGCTGACCGACGGCGCCCACCTCAACGAACGTGTCGAACACGTGCGAGGCACTCCTGAGAACCCCATGACTCGCGACGAGGTAGTTGCGAAGGCGCGAGAGCTGATGACGCCTGTCCTCGGTGCCGCAATATGTTCGAAGCTGATCGAGCGCGTGCTTGAACTCCAGAACGTGAAGGACATCCGAGAACTTCGTCCCTTACTTCAACGGACCTGATCGGGCGAGACAGTCCGCCACTGACAAGCTTCGCGGGGAGCAAACAAGCTTGACGCGACATTGGCAGGAACCATGTGAAACCATCTGATTCATTCGAGAAAGTCCAAGCAAGTGGAGCTGGCAAGGCGCAAGTTTTCCCCCTGAATTGGAGGCGAAAGTCAGTTTCCATCTTGGTCTCCCTTGCTTTTTTAATCGGCATTCTGGGATGCATTCAAGTCGAGGCGCAGCTTCGAGACAGAACTCTCTCCGGGAGGGTTACATCTCCGTCCGGCGCCCCGGTCCCCAATGCACGGTTGGTTCTCAAGAACACCAGAAGTTCTGACATAAGATCGGTAACGGTCCACAACGATGGCGCGTACCTGGTAGCCAAGCTTTCGCCAGGCACCTACGAAATTACCGCTTCAGCTCAGGGCTTTGCGGATGTTCACACGACGGTGGCGATAAGCGCTGACGGCAAGCCGGTGGTAAATCTCGTAATGCAGCCAGGGGGCGCAGCCGAAGCAGGTAAGGGACATGTTGGCTCTTCAACCGTGAAAGGAGACGTCACGACCAGTGTGAGTGAGCTGCCCCTAAATGGGCGTTCCGCCTCCGATGTTGCGGCACTGGAGCCCGGGGTAGCAACCGCGCGCACGCAGGCTTCGGGTCAGGCGCAGCGAGGATTTGGGACGGAAATGACGATATCGGGAGGTCGTCCCCGGCAAAACGACTCCCGACTCGACGGTATCAGCGTCAACGACTACTCCAATGGCCCACCCGGCAGCGCCCTCGGCGTCAACCTGGGAGTGGATGCGGTGGAGCAATTCTCGGTGCTGACCAGCAACTACCCCGCGCAGCACGGCCGTTCCTCGGGCGGCATCATTGGTGCGTCAACGCGTTCAGGCACGAGCGAGTTCCACGGGTCGGTCTATGAGTTCTTTCGGAACAGTGTGCTAGACGCGCGGAATTTCTTTGACACCAAAAAGCCGCCCTTCCGCCGCAATCAATTTGGAGCTTCGCTCGGAGGGCCGATTCTAAAGGATCGCACTTTCATTTTTGGTGATTACGAGGGCCTGCGTTCGTCCTTGGGGGTGACGCAGGTGGATACGGTGCCGTCGGCGGCTGCGCGGGCAGGCAACCTCTCCACCGGGCAGATCAAGGTTGATCCAACTGTCCTCAGTTTTGTGACCGCTTTTTATCCTTTGCCAAACGGCGCTCTCCTGGGAGCGGGGGACACTGGGATTTTTACTTTTTCGGGTCAGCAGGTCACGCCCGAGAATTACTTCACGATCAAAGTCGATCACAAAGCGTCGGAACAGGACGCAATTTCCGGTACCTACATGTTCGATACCGGGACGGTCAGGCAGCCCGACGAACTCAACGACAAGCGGACTGGATACGATTCGCGGCGGCAGGTGTTCACAGTTAATGAAGAGCACACCTTCAATCCCCACTTTCTCAGCTCCTTCCGTGTCGGAATTAACCGGGTGGTCACAACAACAGGTCTGACCTTCCCGAGCGGGAATTCACACGCGTCTGATCCATCTTTCGGCACCGTGCCCGGAAAGAACGCAGCCGGGGTATCAGTAACGGGGCTGACCCAGTTTTCAGGGGGATTGGGATCGCCGTCCAATTACAAGTTCCATTGGACCTCAATTCAAGCGTATGAAGACCTCTCTTTAAACAGAGGGAAACACTCCGTGAAGTTCGGCTTCGGAGTAGAGCGGCTTCGGGACAACATCCTAGCTGTATCCGATGCGGGAGGTGTGTTCTCCTTTAACTCCCTTTCTGATTTCCTAACAAACGTTCCCTTCTTTCTGAGTGCCGCGATTCCCAGTGCAGTGACTGGGCGTGGTTTTCGCCAGACCATCCTGGGAGCTTACATTCAGGACGATTGGCGCTGGCGACCGAACGTGACGGTTAACCTCGGTTTGCGCTATGAAATGGCGACGGTGCCGACAGAGGTGCAGGGAAAGCTGACCACGCTTCGGAACATCACGGACGCAACGCCTCACGTGGGTGATCCGTTATTCTCCAATCCCACGCTGCGCAACTTTGAGCCGCGAATCGGACTATCCTGGGACCCGTTCAGCAACGGCAAAACCGCGATCAGCGCGGGATTCGGTATGTTCGACGTTCTGCCGCTCCCCTACCTTATTCAGTTCAACGAACTGTTTTCGGCGCCGTTCTTTCAGTTGGGAAGCGCTACCAACCTGCCGGCCGGATCGTTTCCGAGCGATGCGTTTGCGTTCGTATCCGGTGCTTCAAACGCCCGTCAGGCATATTTCGATCCCCATCCGAAACGAAATTACGTCATGCAGTGGAATCTCACAATCCAGCGCGAACTTGCCAAGGACTTAAGCGCGATGGTCGGTTATGTGGGTTCACGCGGATTGCATCAACCCTTCCGAGTGGAGGACGTTGATATTGTGGTGCCGGCCCTAACTTCCCAGGGCTACCTCTGGCCGTCACCGTCAGGTAGCGGAACACGGCTGAATCTGAACGCTGGGCGAATTACTGCGGGATTCTGGTCCGGCGACTCGTATTACGACGCTCTTGAGGTCCAGATCAAGAAAAAGATGGGACGAGGTTCCCTGGAAGGCTCGTACACCTGGGGCAAGTCCATAGACACTTCTTCCGGCAGTCTGGTAGGGGACGAGTACTCGAATTCGATCTCTAGTCCATTGTGGTTCGACCCGAGATTGAATCGTGGACTTTCGGACTTCAACATTGCGCAGAACCTGGAGGTCAACTACACCTGGGAAATCGGCACGCCGAAGTGGGCGTCCGGAATCAAAAGGTGGGCGCTAGGGGGATGGCAAATTGGGGGTGTGTTTGAGGCCAGCACGGGCGTTCCTTTTACTCCAGGTTTCGGTGGAGACGCGCTCGGGGTGAAAAGCACAGACCCAAACATCGATGTTCCAAACTTGATTGCCGGGCCGGGTTGCGGTTCGCTGGTGAATTCGGGGAATCCCGTCAGCTACATCAAGACGCAGTGCTTCGCGGTACCAAATCCCATTACACTTCGCGGCAACCTCGGCCGGAACACACTCATTGGACCAGGATTGGCGAAGTTCGATTTCTCCTTGTTCAAGAACAACTACATCAAGAGGATCTCTGATCGCTTCAATGCGCAATTCCGGGCCGAGTTTTTCAACATTTTGAATCATCCGAATTTTGCCCCGCCCTTGGACAACCGAAACGTATTCGATTCGGCCGGAGGCCGCGTGGCAAATGCAGGGCTCATTACTTCAACTCAAACGCCATCGAGGCAGATCCAGTTTGCGGTGAAGTTGATTTGGTGATCGATTTGCGAGGCAACAACGTCGGGAAGAGAAGCGAACGCGGAAGGAACAAACGCACCAGGAGCGGCTGGCTCTAAAGAAGGAACGGGATCGCATTTGGCGTGAGAAGCAAAATGCAGAAGGAAACGTAAGATTCGGCGGCTTCACCCCCACGAAGCACGAAATCTTATCGGTCTGCCAGCGGCGCAACTTTCAGGTTGAGTATGTTCTGCTTGTGGTGAGAGGCGCATGCGCAGCCGAAACAATCGGCACGGTCCTGCCGCTAATCAACTCGATTTGCTGTCTTTCCGCGCGGCGTTCCGTTTGGTCCGTTTCGTTTTTGGCGAAGGACCGGGAGGCTTAGGCTTAAATTTCTCAACCTCAGAGCGCTTTAGCAGGGTTTTTCCCCCAATCGACAATGTCGGTTGACATTGACATTGTTAACCGATCTGTGCGACGTCCTTCACCGTTCGATCAAGCATCTTGAGAGCCTGCGGGAGCTGCGCTGTCTTCACCGGCAGCAAACCCTCATCTTTCAGCTCACGCTGCAGCTGCGCCTGGATGCGATGGAAAAGTCTACCCTTGGTCAGCGGATCCATTTCTTCGAGCGGTGCCGGCTCCTCCCGCGGCTCGAGCTGGTAAATGGCGGAGAGCAGGAACCGGTAAGGGCAGGCAGCGAAATTCTGCAGCGCTGATACCGAGTAGGGACGGGCCGTGAGGCGTTGGGACTCGAGTATCTCGACGATCGACGGGCGTTTCGTAACAAGGCCATCGTGCTCGGACCACTTCTCCTGCCAGCGCGCCCAGCGGCCGCGAAGCGACCTCTTGAGGTGCGGATTGAGTCTCATGACGTGGGCCAGCCGTCCCGCCCGCGGCTGGTTCGTATTCAGAAGCGGCTTGCGGCATCCACCAAAAGTTCTTCCCATTTCCAAGCTGCGCGGAGAGCGCCCGCCAATTCAGGCTTGTCTGCGTCCTTCAGTTGGTAGCCATCCTCGTCCTGGGATGTGTTCGGCATCGGGCGTGCAAAAGCAGACGCAGCCGAGTTCAGGGCGTCATCCTCGGGCGGCACAAGCTCGGTCTTACTCTCGAGAGGGGCACCATCTTGCGCCAGGCTTGGAACCTGAGCGAAGGACAGATACTCGGCGAAGCGATGGGCAGACAGTCCCTCGGCGGCGCATGCCAACAACGCCAGCAGAGCCCGACCCGAAGGATCTGGCCGGCGACTCCCTCGCGCAAAGTAAGCAGGGATTCCCGCCCGCCTCATTGCGGCTTCGATCAAACTCGCATAGGTCTCTGGTGCCCTCAGAAGCACAGCCATGCGGTCGAAGGTGATGCCTTCCGGCGGAGCTGTCTCCGAGAAAAGATAAAAGCCCAGCCGCGCGAGGCTCGAATACTTGGGCATGGGAGTTGCAGCATCTTCCTGAGCGCCGGGAACCATCTTTAAGTTGTCGAGAGTGCGGAAGTCTCCGGCAGGACAGGTGACCAGCAACTCTTTTGCGGCGGACGCTAACTCGACGAGAAATGCTCTCTCGATCGCGGAGTGAACGGGAACATCCAGGAGCAACAGAGGACACCTGGCGAGGTCCGCCCCGGCGCGGATTTCTTCAAGCGCTGCCTGGAGAAGGAGCGTTCGGTCGGCGACCAAGACCCGTTCCATCTGCTCCTGGAAGCATTTGAGGAGAGCGGCATGATCGGGGCCGGATTCCTCCAGCGTCTCGAGCCTTTCGGCGGCAACACCTGCCGCACGCAAGTCGCCGATGGTAGCAGCCGTCGCGCGGGCGAAACCCGGAAACATCGTAACAGGCGCGAAGTAGGGCAGCTCGTTCCGCACCGCCACTTCGTAAGCGGCCCTCACGGCCAACGCTTCCGCACCGACTGCGGAGCCGGGGGTGACTCCCGCCGCAGCCAGCTTCCCCATGGCCAGCCGGGCCGCGAACTGCGTGAGGCTGAAACGATGCAGCCCAAAAGTTGCATGCGCGGAGCAGGCCCAAAGGGAAAATGATCGAAGGAAGGAGCGGGGGATCTTGGCGGGGCGCTCGAAGAAGAATTGTGGGCCCCACCTGACAGCGGTTCTGCTCACCGACGGATCGCAGGTTTGTATCGTGTACCGATTCTCGACCCGAGTCGTTCCCTGCGCCGCCCTCTCATTTCCTTCCCTCCGCCGCTTCCTCACCCTCGCACCTGCCTGCTGGCCACAGGGAAAAATTCTGCCGCACCCAAGCGCACGTTCAGCTCTGCACTCGTCTCCGCAGGATGGCGGGCCCAAAGGCTTTTGCCTAATAACTGCATCTTGCCCAAAAACCCCGCTTCTTGCCCAAAAACCCCGCTTGTTGCCCAAAAACTCAGGTCTCACGGGAGAGGTTTCTTGAAGCCATAGACATCACACCGTTCTACAAGAAGTACTGAGAGGCACCAGCGTAGCCGAAAGTCCAGAGCTCAGAGCGCGGGCTAATGAGCAGAGGGCAGCGTGTCCCCCGCCATAAACTCTCAATTTATCCCTCTTCGGGTGGGGGGTGTAATTGAGGCAGAACAGCTCGCAAAGCGATTACCTCCCGCTGGAGGGTTTTGGCCAGCACTACACGGTCTTTCCTGTCCACATTGAGGGGCTCTTATTGCGCCCTAATGGAGTGGCTCACCCCTCAAATGAGCGCCGGAAATGCAAGCCCCGGCTGGCGCGCCCGCCCCGCCCCACCGTACGCCTGACATGCGCGAACTGCGGGATCGAATTTGAGAGGTACAAAAGCAGTGTGCCAGCAGGATCTGCCAAGACCTACTGTGGCTTGAGTTGCAGCGCAAAGGCTCACGCCCGCCCCGTCACGATGGTACAACTAACCTGCGAATTTTGCGGCAAGCAATTCGAGCGTCGCAACGATTTCTCCAGCAGATCCTTCGACGAACAAGAATTCCGCCTGAGGGATCGATGAATCGCTTGATCAACCACGGACAAGCCACACGGTCAACCTTGATATCTTTCCGCGTAATCCATTTCATATTCACCTCACGGTCGCCAAGAATATGTGAACTTAATGGCAAAACGGTTTTCGTAAAACTGAGCCGGGCTGACGGCTGCGAGACTGGCGAACTTCTGTCCCGCAGTGTAGATCACGTAGAGATCGCTATCGGGACGGTAGTTCCATCGCAGTCGGACATTGGCGCTCGCAGCTTCTGCGTTGGCGGTGTCAATCTGAAGAATCGTCGAAAGGGAGAGGAACCTGGAAAATGCGTAGTCGGTCTCCAGGGCGCCGAACACAACCGAGAAATTACCGTCGGAAATCGGCAGCCGAAAACGGTTCCACTGCGGCCCAGCACTGAAAGAGAGATGTTCGTTCGCGCGATAGCTGGCGCGTACCCGAAACTCGTTCAGCCTCCCATTGTAGTAACTCCCGAAACGCTCGAAAAACCGTACCGTCAGCCGCCGGTCCTGAGGAGTGCCATAGGTGAACTGGTGCCTGGTCCAGTTGTAAACACCGACTGGGATGTTGACGTTCTTGTAGATGTTAAAGGGCAACGTGAGCCGCTGAGCAAACACATCGACGATGTCGTCGTCCGTGTAAGAGCCGTTGTGAAAATCAGCCCGAAAGGTGGTCTGCCATTCCTGTGTCTGGACAACGCCGCGCGTATCCGGAGCATGGAAGATGAAACCCTCGAACTGCATTTCCCGGACACCTGCGAATTCGGGCCGAGCCTTGAAAGTGGCGTCCGCAAAATCGCAGATGCAGTCAGTGCGCTCAAGAAACCCAACCTGTGGGTTGAAGTTGGGGCCGATCTTTCTGTGTTCCGCTTCAAAGTCGAGCCAGTTGGAGCGGAAGTTCAATCCCGCGCCCAGGTTGGTTTGGCCGCTTTGATAACCGGGTGTGCGAGTCTGAGCAGCGTAACCGTTCAGAACGAGGTTTTTGAAAAGAACAAATCTGCCATCGACTCCCGAGGTCTGATTCGAGTTGGACGGCACATCCCCGGATCGCTTGTCGATTCCCATTACTCCAACGTACGATCCGCTGCCCCACCACGACCTTTTCAAACGCAACACTACGTAGTTCGCCCCTGGGTTGGGTCCGGAAGATCTGGTATCGACGTCCATGAAGCCGAGTTCAAATCCATCGAGCGAACCCGTCACCTTCGCCCCTCCATTGATCGGAACTTGCTGTCCCGTGATGGGATCGATCCCGATCTGACGGCTGAAGAAAAGCTGATCGGCGTTACTCCCGAGGCCCAGTGGAAAAGCAAAGACGCCCGCGTTCTCCAGAAAGAACTGCCTTTTCTCAGGGAAGAACAATTTGTACGGTGTGAGATTGAACTGCTGAACATCGACATCGCTGTCGGCAAAGTCCGTATTCGCGGTGAGATTGGCCACCAGATTGGAACGGAGCCCAACCTTGATGTCGACACCGCCGGTGTACAGCCCAGTCGTACCCGGAGTCAAGCCGCTCGCGGTTGCATTGGCAGGCAGATGACTGAAACCGCCCAGGAGATAAGGCTTAACGATGAACAGACGGCCACTACCGATGTCGTTGATCCCGTGCAACTCCCCCGCCTGGCTGATCTTGTTTGCCCCAAACGTTCTGCGCCAGCCGCTCCATAAGTCCTCTTCATTCCTGCGACGAATAAACCTCTTGAAGTTCACTCCCCACACGACATTGCGAGACTGCATGAAATTCAGCGTGGAAAACGGTATGGCAATGGTCGCGATCCAACCGTCTCTGGTTATCCGTGCTTCGGAAATCCAGACCCCATCCCAACCGGGGTCTCCGTCCTGAGTATCCCCGGCCTGTTCGTCGGTGATGAGAGCGTCTCTCTGTGTGCCCAGCGGATTGACCTGGAAGACGTAAGCATTGCGCCGGTCACGCCGCGAGTCGATCACGATCTCAAAATAGTCATCCAATTCCTGAGTCACATCTCGGCGTAGCTGGGTAGCAACAGGACCGCCTATGACGGAATCGTGACACGCGACTCCAAAGTAGACTTCATGCTTGGTGTAGAGGATGCGGACTTCCGTCTTTTCGGTCGGAGCCTGCCCCTCGTAGGGTTCTCGTTGCAGAAAGTTTGTAATCGGAGTGGCCTGCTGCCAAAGGGGATCGTCAAGCGTGCCATCCATCTTCGGAGCCCGGCCAACCCGGCTTGCCTGCGCGCTTCGAAGTGGTTCCTGAACCCCAAGTTGCCGCTGGTTAGTTTGGGGACTTGATTGGGAATAAAGTAGTCGGGAAGATGCGGCCAGGAGAATCAGAAAGAACAGGCAAATTCCGAGTTGGGGGAACTCAGTCCGACGAGTCCTCATCGAACTGTTCCGTGCAAGAGAACTCCGGCAGCCCCGGCCGCTAAGATTACGATAGGTTCAGGGATCTTCTTCGTGAGCATCAGGATTGCGAGGGCGATAAGTCCGATGAGCACCGTTGGCAGATCGACCAGAGAACGACGCGCCAGAATGTAGGCGGCCCCGGCGATAGCGCCCACGGCCGCCGCTGTAACGCCCTGGACGAAAGCCTTCACTTGCCGGTTCTGGGCGAACCGCCGATAGTACGGCGCTGCGACGATGACGATGAAGTATGGTGGGGCAAACACCGCACCGGCAGCCACGAACGCACCAGCTGGTCCAGCAACCAGGTAGCCGATGAAAGCTGCGGTAATCACTACAGGTCCCGGTGTGATCATGGCCACCGCTACCGCGTCCACAAACTGTTGCTCCGTAAGCCAGTGGAATTTCTCGACGACTCCACCATAGAGAAATGGCACGATCGCCAGACCGCTGCCAAAGACAAAAGCTCCGGCCTTCAGAAAAAAGAGAAAGAGCGCGCCAACTGTGGCCAAGGGAGCCAGGCCATACATACCGGTCCAGAGCCGGTCGAAGCCGCCGATGAAGACCATGGCGGGGGCCCTTGATGAAATTTTGGGAGGGGCTTTAACCAGCACCCCGATGATTCCGCAGAGCACAAACAACCAGACGATCTCAGACTTTGTCCACGCTGTGGTTAGGGCGATCAACCCAAAGATTGCCCACAGGAGCCAGTCTCTCCCGACCGTGGTGCGGACCAATTTGATTGCGCTTCGCACAATGATCGCAATGACCGCGGCTCCAATTCCGTAAAACATGCCTTGAATCCAGGGCAGGCTGCCGTAGTGAACATAGAGAGCGGCCAATGCGAGCACCATCAGGAAGGACGGCGAGATGAAGGCTATGCCCACCAGCGTTGCCCCAATGGCTCCGGCACGAAGCCACCCCAAGTACATCGCTAGCTGTGCGGCTAACGGACCGGGAGACAACTGTGAAAATGCCAGACCTTCCAAATAGTCCTGCTTGGACACCCAGCGGCGGCCTTCCACCAGGTCTCGCTGCATGTAGCCTGCGAGCGCGATGGGACCGCCAAAGCCAAGAGTTCCCAGACGCAGGAAGTAGACAAGGAGATCGCGCAAGGTAAACGGTGCCAAAGAGGCGCCGTCTAACACTGGCGGTTGTAGCTTCGGTTCTACGGCCATGTTTTCTGTTATTGCTTGCTGCCTTTGCCCAGTTCATCGAGGGCCGCTTTGAAGCCAGTGGCGAGTTTGTCCGCAGGGCCTCTTCCCCAGTAGTGGAGGAAGATTATGACCGGTCTCGAATTTGTCATATGGTGGTGGATCGCCACCACTTCCAGTCCGTGCTCCCGTAGCCCCTTGAGGGTTGGTGTAACTTCAGTCTCCAACATCGCCACATCGCCTGCTACCGCCGCTTCTTCATCGGTGCCGACGAACGCAGCCCAGGTGTTGAGCCCCATGCGGGCGTTGATGGTTGCGCCCATCTCTTTCACGTTGAGGTCATCGCGCCCCAGTGTGATTTTGTAAACCGCTCCGTTCTGCTCGCCCTCGTGCCCTACGATTTTCGCAATACGTGCCGTATCCAGGGTGCTTTTTGCCGGGGCGCTTGCGGGGGCGTTACCCGTCGCTGGGACGGGCGCTGCATGTCCAATAAGGTCCAGAGCTGGCTTGATCTGATTCGCCAAGTCCACGGCCTTACCGTGACCGTGAATGTGCATGAAGAACACCTCTGGCTGTGCCCAGAAGAAATGATTGTGCAGGGCAGTGATTTCCAGCCCATGCTCAAGCAGCGCCGACATGACTGGATTGACTTCTGCTTGCAGGAGCACCAGATCTCCCATCATCACGTCATCACCGCCGTCACCTTTGGTCATGGCAAACCATCCACCGAATCCGAAAGGCGTCGGCACGGGATAGTCCGCGATCGTCACATGCAGATCGTTGCGTGGGACGTTGACCTTGAGCACGTTTGCTTTGTAGTCACCCGACTTACCCACAAGTTTGAGAACCTGCTGGTAGTCGCTGGGTACGTCTTGGGCATGTGCCACTGATCCGTAAGTCCCGAGACCAACGGCCAACAGAAATGTATTAAGAGTCGTGATTGCTTTCCTCATGTCATCCTCCAATTCGGTGATGTTGTGGTTCAGGCTGCAACCACCCCATACCGTTCTAAACGACATTTGTGTTCGATGAGCAGGGACACCGCCATTCACGCGTCAGTGCGCCTGATACACGCGGACTTCGGCGCTCTGCTCACCTTGTTGTTGTGCGGCAGCAAAAAGTTTTCCCCACTCTGGGACGAACAGGCCCGTTTGTGTGTGCGGTGGAGTGGGGTAACGCGCAATCCGCTCGTAGTGATCGGGGTCCTTCTCTTGAAAGACATCCAGGAAGCCCTGACTGGTGAGCACGTAGACTCGGCCTCTGCGCGCGTCGTAGAACAGATCGTCCGTAGGGCCGGCAATTTCGCCGGATGCGACTTCCTTGCCAGTTGCCGTATCAAAGACGAGCAACCGCGGCGGCATCCAGCATCCCACAAACAGCCGGTGATGAGTTTCGTCGAGCGCCATCGGGAAATTGTTCTGAAAGCTAACCGGCCAACGGGCCAGGACAGTGCGCTTGACGGCGTCAATGACTTCGATCTCGTTCTTGTCTGGAACGTTCACGAAAAGACGAGTTCCCGCTTCCTCAAGCTGAAACGACTCGGGATGGGCATCGATGACGATGTCACCGGTCTTCTTCCCGTTGGCGTCCAGAAACCCAAGCCCTCCGGTGCCCTCCTGTCGTTTCCTCAGCTGCTTTGCCCCGGCGTATCCGACGATTACACCCTTGCCGCGGGCGTCATAGCGGATGTTGTCGGCGTCGTCAGGAAACTTCACAGTCGCCAGAATTTGAAATGTGGTCCCGTCAAAGACCTTGGTAACGCCGTCAAGGCCGCAGGCGACAAACAGACGATTGGTGGAAGGGTCGTAGAACACTCCCTGGGGCTCGGCCAGATCGGCAATGGTATGCACACGCCGGCCCGACTTCAGGTCGACCACTTCGAGCGTGTGGTTGTCAACAGCGGCCACGAAGAGGCGCTGACCTTTCACGTCGATGCTGGAGTGATCGATGCGACCTTTGACGTTCGGCAGAGGAATATGGGTCTCAAGCGACAGCGCCGGTGGTTCTTGCCCGGCCGCCGGGCCCCTCAAAAGGAGCAGTGATGCGAGGACGATTGTCGCGAGAAACAGCGTTGGGATGCGGTATTTCATCGGGTCTTCCCCACGGGTTTGATCCTCATGTCCGTTCCTTTCCCGTAACAATTCGCCATAGTGCTTATTTCGCAGTGACCTTCAAGTCGTCGAAATGCGTGACCGAGTCCGCTTTTGTCCATAGTCCGATCTTGCCCGCGTCCTTGAACGTGTCGTCGGTGGCTTCGATTTTCTTGTTGCCGTCGTAGTAACAAGTGATCTTGTTGCCTGCGGCTTCCACGCGCAGTTCGTGCCATTCTCCTGACGTCACCTTTAGGTTCGCCCCCGCGAACTGGCTGCGCCGGCCGTTTACCACGTGATAGAGCCGGTAATTGTTCTCAAGCGCATTGGCGCGAACGATGTAATAGTTGTTCGGGTCTTTTAGACGGAAGACCAACCCTGCTGCCCGGTCAATGTTTCCAGAGACTGCCTTGAACCTCACGCTAAGATCCAAGTCTTGGAAAGAGCCCTCATCGGAAATCAGTAAAGGAAACCGATAGTCAGTTTGGTCAGTCGATGTCTGGGCAACGACATTCGGTTTCGACGGAGCGGTTGGGTCGACGGTCACTGTCCACTTCTCTTGAGTACCTCCCCCGGTTTTCGCGCCGTGGAATTTCGCGGGCAACTGTCCACGTGTATCGTTATCAAAGTTGTAGACGGACTGCTTGCCTGGTGGTTGTTGAGGAGCAGGTTTTTCGGCAGCCACCGCAGCAGGAGTGGCCGGACCTTCTTCACCCTCTTCCCCTTCATCGGCATCGGGCTTCTGTGCGGGTTTTTGAGCCGCCGTTTGCTGACCCGCGACAGCTTTTGAGGCGCTGCTTTGCTGCTCGTCGGTATCCTTGTCGTTGCAGGCCACCAGAACTGTTAGCCCGAAGAACACTGCCGCTAGCAGACCGATCATGAACTTGCCCATAGTCTCCCGTTCGCGTTGTCGTAATAGGCACCTGACTGGTCTTTTCATGTCGATACCTCCTCATGTCCATTTTTCTCAGGGGTAGTAGTGGATGGGAGAGCGACCCTGAACGTACTCCCTTGGCCTTCCACACTCTGAAACGTGATCTGCCCACCGTGGATTTCGACGGCCCATCGTGCGATGGCGAGTCCTAGTCCTGCGCCACCCCACTCGCGGGAGCGTGCGCTGTCCACTCGGTAAAAGCGATCGAATATTCGTGACCGATGCTCCTGCGGCACACCTGGACCTTGATCAACTACCTCCACAATCAAACGGTTGTCTTTCCCCGCGGCGACTCGAACGAGAATCTCCGCTTCGGCCGGAGAGTATTTGATTGCGTTGTCAATCAGGTTTATTAGCGCTTGCCGAAGGATCAACCGATCTCCTGAGACAATCAGTGTCGGGACACCTTCTACCGAAATCCGCTGTTGCTTTTCTTCAGCCAGTACCTCGACCAGGGAACTTGCTTCCTGCGCAAGACCGAGCAAAGAAATATCCGTTCGCTGCACATGAATGTGGCCAGCGTCGGCGCGCGACAGCGTAAGCAGACTGTCCACAAGGCGAGTCAACCGGTCGGTCTCCTCCAGCATGCTGCCGATTACGTCTCGGTACTCAGTCGCGGATTTGGGAGTTTGGAGGGCCACTTCGCCAACACTTCGAATTGCCGTGAGTGGCGTACGCAATTCGTGCGAGGCATCTGCGGTGAACCGCCGTAACTGGTCGAAAGCCGCCTCAAGACGGGCAAGCGTGGCGTTGAAAGCTCGCGCCAGGTGTCCCAATTCG
>Ga0209267_1001873_pt1 | contig 13977 bp, 10 predicted proteins | sample GraSoiAngelo_137_FD_185894 | JGI IMG/M metagenome (GOLD analysis project Ga0209267, IMG submission 185894) | Grasslands soil microbial communities from the Angelo Coastal Reserve, California, USA - 14_0929_09_30cm (SPAdes) (version 2) | ecosystem: Environmental > Terrestrial > Soil > Grasslands ... | reverse complement strand
AAAAACTTCGTTCATCGATTGCACACCATTTAACGCGCTGAATTTGAGCGTATCCTGTGAATCGATTGAGGTCCCCGAGTACCAGCCTTTCACCGCACGCTGTCCGGTGATCAGCAGAATCGGATCCACGGAGAGTGGGCCGGCCGCGCCGATCACGATGAGCGTTCCGTTAGGTCCAAGTCCGCCCAACACCGACGCCATTGCGTCGCCGTTGGTCACCGTCGCGATGACAACTTTGGCGCCACCTAACTTGCTCAGTTCCGCCGCCGGATCCGACGATTGACTGTCGATGTAATGCCGCGCACCGAGCTTTTTCGCCAACGGCTCCTTGTCCTTTCCGCGCGCGATCGCCACCGTATTAAATCCCATCTTGGCCGCGAATTGAACACCGAGATGACCAAGTCCGCCGATCCCAAGCACGCCGACAAGATCACCGGGTCGCGCGCCGCTGTTACGCAATGCGTTGAACGTTGTGATTCCCGCGCACATCAATGGCGCGCCCTCAACTGAGTTCAAATCGTCCGGCACAGACGCGAGCGCTTTCGCCGGTGCGACCATGTATTCGGCATAACCGCCATCGAACGAGATTCCGGTCGTGAGCAATTCCACCTGGCAGGCAAAGAAATCGCCGCGCCGACACGGATCGCAATGTCCGCAATGCGAAGCGTGCCATCCAACGCCCGCCCGCTGCCCCGATTTCCAATCCGGAACGTCGGGCCCGACAGCATCAATCACGCCGATCACCTCATGGCCGGGAATTCTCGGATATTGGATCCCGGGCCAGAGTCCATCTTTGACTAACGAGTCACTGTGACAAACGCCACACGCTTCAACTTTCACCCGGACCCAACCTGATTTGGGTTCCGGAATCTCCCGCTCCACCACTTCCAACGGTCCCTTTGCCTTTGGAATCTGCACCGCGCGCATTTTCTTCGCCATGAGTCTCCAATCGTTCTCCTCTCTCGAAAAGGCAAGATCTGTAGCGGCCGTGTGACCGCCGAATTCATTAACCAAATCGATTATGATTACGAACGCGAGCATGGACATGAAAATCAAAACCGTCACGCTTCCCGATGGCGAGCGCGTTCCAGTACTGGGTCAGGGTACCTGGCGCATGGGCGAGAATACACGAACGCACGAGGATGAGATCGCCGCATTGCGGCTCGGAATCGAGTTGGGCATGACATTGATCGATACCGCCGAGATGTATGGCGAAGGCGGTGCGGAAGAGGTCGTAGCGGATGCAATCGAGAATCAGCGCGATCGCGTGTTTGTTGTCTCCAAAGTGTATCCGCATAACGCGTCACGCACAGAATTGCCAAAAGCATGTGAGCGCAGTCTCAAACGTCTCCGAATAGACGCGATCGATCTTTACCTTTTGCATTGGCGAGAAAGAAGCACGCGGCTCGCGGAGACAGTCGAGGCATTCGAGAAACTCAGGGCTGCTGGAAAGATCAAACGCTGGGGTGTCTCGAATTTTGATGTCGATGATATGAAGGGGCTGTTGGACATCGAGAACGGTTTCGCATGTTCCGCTAATCAGGTTCTCTACAATCTGGAAGACCGGGAGATTGAATCCGGTCTTCTGCAATGGAGCCAGAAGCATGAGATTCCAATAATGGCCTACTCTCCGGTTGGTCACGGGCGCGGATTGCTCGAAAACGCGACGCTCAAAAAGGTCGCGAAGCGCCATGACGCGACCCCTTCCCAAATCGCGCTCGCGTGGGTGCTGCGCCAACCGCGAGTCATTGCTATTCCCAAAGCAAGCAACGAAAAGCATGTCGGTGACAACGCGCGATCAATCGAGATCAAACTAACCGGGGAGGATCTCGCCGATCTCGATCAGGAATTTCCACCGCCCAAATCCAGGAAATCATTGCCGATGCTGTGACTGGCGTCTTCTTGCCTGGAAATGCTGGCGCGGGAATAAGTCTTGACACGAAATTCTCCTAAAGCGTAGAACCGGGGCGCTCATTCTCAAAGGAGCGCACCAATGAATACTTTTTTTAGGGGCAGACTGTTCATCGCTTATATCGGCACAATAAGTCTTGCGTCCAGCATCTGTATTCCGGCGAATGCAGATGTCGTGACCGACTGGAACAACGCTGCGCTGGATGCGATTCGTGCGGGCAACACCTCCCCCCCGATCGCCTCGCGCGCTCTTGCTATTCTTCACGCGTCAATCTATGACGCAGTTAACGGCATTGCGCGGACCCATGAACGTTATCTGGTGCCAAGCGTAGCCCCGGCCACTGCGTCGCGTCCGGCCGCGGCGAGTGCCGCCGCACACAATGCACTCGTCCATTTGTTTCCGGCGAATGCAGCCAGCTTCGATGCGCTTAATGCGGCGATTCTTGCTGGAATTCCCGACGGACCGCGCAAGCGTGCTGGCATCGTTTGGGGAGAATTTGTCGCCACCGTGATACTGTTCGCACGCGCCAATGATGGTTCCAATGCTGTAGTCCCGCCACCCAGTGGCAGTGGCCCCGGGGTGTGGATACCGACTCCACCAGCCTTACTTCCCTATTTGCTGCCGCAATGGGGATTCGTTGTGCCGTTTGGAACGAGGAACAGCTCACAGTTCCGTCCTCCGGGCCCACCTCCTTTAGATAGCCAGCAGTACGCGGCGGATTACAACGAGGTTAAGGAACTCGGCGCGGCTGTCGGCTCCACTCGCACAGAAGATCAAACCGAGATCGCCTTGTTCTGGGCCGATGGCGCAGGCACCGAGACGCCTCCCGGCCATTGGAACAGCATTGCGCAGATTATCGCCGACGCACAAGGCAATACGCTGGAAGAAAATGCAAGGCTGTTTGCATTGTTGAATATCGCCATGGCCGACGCTGCCATTTGCGCTTGGGATGCAAAGTACACATTCGACTTCTGGCGGCCCGTGACCGCGATTGCCTTCGCCGAACCAGAGCTGAACTGGATGTCATTCATCGTGACACCGCCCTTCCCAGATTACGTTTCCGGCCACAGTACATTCAGCGCCGCGGCTGCGACCGTCCTTCCACTGTTTTATGGGACGGAAGATTTGCCCTTCACAACCGGCTCAGATTTTCTCCCAGGCGTGTACCGCAGCTTTCCAACGTGCCTCGACGCAGCCGAGGAGGCAGCAGTCAGCAGGATATACGGGGGCATTCACTTTCGATCGGCAAGCGAAGATGGCTTGCACGCAGGAATCAGTATCGCTGAATGGACTGTTACTCACTACCTACTGCCAAAGCACAATCGCTAGATGCCTGACCACCTGCCGCTGACTTTCGGATTTCAGCAGTTGCGGTAGCTTGGAAAGATATTGACCGTCCATCGAAATCCTGTCTCGATGGCGCGCATGAAGACAAAGACAATTGGATTAACTCTGGCGTTTTGCTTTTTGGGAGCTGCAGTGGGCCTCGCCGCCGATCCGCAGGTGGGCACTTGGAAGCTTAACGAGTCGAAATCGAAGATCACACCCGGCACTTTGAAAAACACGCAGGTTGTTTACTCGAGTATGTTGGGGCAAGTGAAAATCAAGGCAGATGGCATCGACGCGAATGGTAAGCCGTCGCACACAGAGTGGTCAGGGAAGTTCGACGGGAAAGATTATCCCGTTACTGGCGACCCGAACTCAGACGCTCGCTCCTACACGAAAGTCAATGATCGGACGCTTAGGACCACCAACAAGAAAAATGGCAAAGTTACGGTCACAGGTCAGATTGTCGTCTCAGCCGATGGCAGAAGCCGCACCGTCACTTTGAACGGAACCACTCCGAAAGGTAAAAAGTTCAAGAACGTCGCTGTTTACGACAAGCAGTAATCGTCGCAGGACTTATAGGCTGGGGAACTGTTAAACATGCTTAGTCGTCGTGGTCCTCACCACGCGACCAATCACCGCGATCTCGCTCTCGATCCTCCAGACCATACTCATCGCCATCTTTACGGTGAAGTTTCTTCCATTTCACTTTCCATTTGCCGTGCTTGAACTTCGTGATGGGTACCCAGGTTTCATATGCGCGAGGTGCTGATCCAAGAGACGCGAAATTTTCACTGGACAGTCCCAGCAAGTCGAGGGTGCTCGTGTCGAGACGGCCGGTCGACGGAAGTCCCGACGCCGTTTGGAACGCGCTCATGGCAACCGCTGTCCGCCGTCCATACCTACCATCAATACGGCCGCGGTAATATCCGTGAGCGATCAGTTGACGCTGCACTTCCGCGACAGCGGCACGTGTGCTGATACGACGCTGTGCCGAGCTAAAACTGCCGCCGTTGAAATTCGGGTTCATCTCGAGCTGGCGATCTGGTTGGTTTGACGGGGGCGGCGGCGAATGCTGCCCGAGCCGCGAGCTATTATCCGGAAGAACCTTGGCAAATTGAGTCGCAGCAGATTTTCCAGTCGGTTGAGCCGACGAGACCGAACTCGAGGTCATGTTGAGTGAGCGCAGTGTCTCTGGGTTAATGTCGCCAGTCACTTTCAACCCGTTACGAATTTGGTAACGCCGAATCGCGGCAGTAGTCTCGGCACTTTTCTCGCCACTGACATTCCCATAGTAAAACCCTTGGTCTTTCAAGGTTTGCTGCACCGATTGGATCGCTTGATCGGCGTGCACAGAGCTCGCAACAAATAGAACAACGAAAATATGGACAACTGTCCTTTTTATCGCTGGGAAGTTCACGTTACGCTCGCTGCTTGTGATTCGCGCGCGATTGCATGAGCGCGTGCGTCCCTGCACGACCGAGGCCTCTGCAGAATTATCCAGCAACTAAGAAAGCGAATTGCAAAAGACAAAATCCTAATCCGGCCTTTGGATTTGATTCCAAAAAAAAGCTGGCTCGAACTATCATCCGAGCCAGCTCCCTTGAATCTGTTTCCTACGCTAACTTAATAGCGATAGTTGTGATGATACCGATGGTGGCGGTAAACCCGATGCCCATTATACCCATTATACCTGTAGTACCCGGGGCCGTTATAATAGCCATAGGACCGATAGGGTCGATAATATCCGTACGGATAATACCCGTTTCCGTAACCCGGATAGCCATAATAGCTGTACCTATAAGCTGGATACCCGAATCCAACTCCAACGCCCCCAACTCCCACTGAAACCTGAGCGTCAGAACGCTGCACGGGCACAAAAGCCAATCCGCCTGCCATCAAAGCAATTAAAAGCAGTCTTTTCATTACAGTTTACTCCCTTCCTTCTTTGTTGTTTTGCGAGGGAGGAAAGCTCCCTATTAAGGATTCCCCGACGCTTAATGAATATGCGTCACCCTCTATTATATAAATCGGATGCCGACCGCTTCACGGCTCCCTGAAAAGATTAAAAACAGGCCCGGTTTTGTGACTGACACATCTGTAGCCACGGCCCTGTGGGCCGTCTTCCTTATGTGAGAAAGAACCTGGAGGTGGACCGGCCATAGGCCGGTGGCTACAAAATTCATGACCTCGCTTCTAGTTCTCGAGAATTGATTCCAGTGGAAGGCCTGGATCGAGATGATTCGAAGCGAGCCAGTCACGATTGAAGAGCGTCGACTGATATTTGTGCCCCGAGTCGCAAAGAACCGTGATGATGGTTTGACCCGAGCCAGATTCTTTGGCGAAGCGCACCGCTCCGGCGACATTAAGGCCACTTGATAAACCGAGGAACAGACCTTCTTCACGCAGAAGTTGGTAAGTGATCGTTAGGCCAGTCTGATCCGGAATGCGATAAGCTCGATCGACCTTAATGCCTTCGATATTCTTTGTGACGCGACCCTGACCGATTCCTTCTGCAATAGAATCGCCGTCGTTCGTTTCCAGATTCCCGTTGGTAAACCAGGACCACATCGCCGCGCCGTACGGATCGGCGCAAACGATCTGGATCTTCGGATTTTGTTCCTTGAGATAGCCGCTTACACCGGCAAGCGTTCCGCCGGTGCCAACGGCTGCGACAAATGCGCTCACCTTGCCCTCGGTTTGTTTCCAGATTTCAGGGCCAGTGCTCCGATAATGCGCGTCACGATTGGCCGTGTTATCGAACTGGTTCGCCCAGAACCAGCCTCGCTCCTCTGCCAGGCGACGCGCGATATGATTGTAATTTTCCGGATCCTTGTATGGCTTTTCCGGCACCGCTTTTACCTCTGCGCCGAGCGTACGGAGCAAATGCATTTTCTCCGGCGACTGATTATTCGGAATCACAATCACAGTCCGATACCCTCTGGCGCGCCCGATCACGGCAAGACCGATTCCGGTGTTGCCCGCAGTTCCCTCAACGATCGTTGCGCCTGGTTTAAGCCGACCCGCTGCCTCCGCGTCAGTGATGATTCCGTACGCGGCTCGATCTTTCACCGATCCGGCCGGATTCATGAATTCCGCCTTTCCCAGAATTTCGCAGCCGGTCAGCTCCGACAGACGCCGCAGTCGAATCAACGGCGTGTTCCCAACGTATCCATCAACCCCGAAAGCGTTCGGAGTCAATGCCCGGTGTGTCGCAGTCATGTCATCTAAATTCCTTCTTGAAATTGTTAAGCCACTTCTCAGCCAAATCCAGTCGACGCGCGATTGTTCGGCGATGATAGTGCGCGATTGTGTTGAAAACTTTATTCCATTTTCTTCTCGTTGCCTTCGGCAGCCTATCGCTGGCGGCTGTTTGTCTTGCGGAAAGCTTCACCATCGAACAGGTGCTGAGTGCGCCATTCCCTTGCGGCCTCACGAGCGCGTCGCATGCGCCGCGCGTGGCCTGGATTTTCGACAATAAAGGGGAGCGCAACATCTGGGTCGCGGACGCCCCCGGTTTTGTGCCGCGGCAAGTGACACATTATACAGGCGATGAAGGTCAGCAGATCGCGAGTGTGCGGCTGTCGCCAGACGGGAAAGCGATCGTCTACGCGCGCGGCACAGAGTTGAACAAGCAGGAAACATCAGCAAATCCGCTCAGCCTAACGAAAATGCCAAAACAACAGGCGTGGGCCGTCAATCTCGCCCGCGGCGAGCCGCGCTTGCTCGGTGACATTGGCTGCAGCGAAGAGGGCTGTGAAGACCTCCAGATTTCGCCCGACTCGAAAACGGTGATCTGGCCGGCGAAGAAACATATTTGGATCGCGCCACTCGATGGCACAAAAAAATCCGAGCAGCTCGAGGAATTGCTCGGCGAGAGCGACACGCCGCGCTGGTCGCCGGATGGAAAGCGGATCGCGTTTCGGTCGAATCGCAAGGACCATTCGTTTATCGCCGTGCTCGAGCTGGCGACGAAGAAAATCACTTATCTCGCACCGACGACGAATCGTGATGCCAGTCCAGTTTGGTCACAAGATAGCAAACAGATCGCGTTTATTCGCCAGCCCGGAGTTGAATTCAAACGGCCGCTCATTCCTGAATTCCCGCGGCCGTGGGCGCTTTGGATTGCAGACGCGCACAGCGGCGAGAGCCACGAACTCTTTCACAGCGGCAATGCGATGGAAGATTCGTTGCCGCTGTTTGCGTTTCAATCGCTGAAATTCACGAATGCAGGCCGCATCATCTTCGCAAGCGAGAAGGACGGACACAATCATCTCTATTCCATCGCAGCGGAAGGCGGCGCGCCGCAATTATTCACACCGGGTAATTTTGATGTAGAAGACGTCGTACTCAGCGCGGACAAGCGGAGTGTTCTTTACACGTCGAATCAAAACGACGTGGATCGCCGGCACATCTGGCGTGTCGGCGCGACCGGCGGCGAACCGGAAGCGCTCACCCGCGGCGAGACAATTGAGTGGAACCCGGTCGAGACGAGCGACGGAAAGACCTTATTGTGTCTCGGTTCAACCGCGACTTCGCCTGCGATGCCTTATCGCGTCACCAGCAGCGGGCGCGAGTTGATCGCGAAGAATGTGCTTCCGGCTACGTTCCCGGAGGCGCAGTTAGTCACACCAAAGCAGGTGGTATTTAAAAGCGAGGATGGCCTCGAAATTCACGGCCAGCTGTTCACGCCAAAGAACCAGAAGCAACGCGGCCCCGCTCTCATCTTCACACACGGCGGACCGATCCGGCAGATGCTGCTCGGATGGCATTACATGCAGTATTACCACAACGCCTACGCGATGAATCAATATCTGGCGAGCAAAGGTTACACCGTGCTTTCGGTGAACTATCGGCTCGGCATCATGTACGGGCGCGCCTTTCGCGAGCCGCCAAACTCCGTGTGGCGCGGCGCCTCCGAATACCAGGATGTGGTTGCGGGCGCGAAATTTTTGCAAACGCTCGACAACGTCGATCCGCAGCGGATCGGTCTCTGGGGCGGATCCTACGGCGGGTTTCTGACCGCCATGGGCCTTGCGCGCAACTCCGACATTTTCAAAGCCGGCGTCGATTTTCATGGCGTGCACGACTGGGCCACTTTCTTGCCGATGTGGGTCGCGGAGGTCGACGCCAAGAACGCCGAGGTTGCGCCAGATGTAAAAGAAGCGCGCGAGCTCGCGTTCAAATCATCGCCTGTCGCAAGCGTGGCGACCTGGCGCTCACCGGTGCTGTTCATCCACGGCGACGACGATCGCAACGTGCCGTTCCAGCAAACCACCGATCTCGTCGAAAAACTGCGTGCTCAAAAAGTCGCATTCGAGGAACTGATCATCCCCGACGAAATTCACGACCTGCTCCGCTGGAGCGACTGGGTCCGTGCGTATCGCACCACTGCCGAATTCTTCGACCGCAGATTGGCTGCGTCCGGAGAACATCAATAAGCTCACTGGGAAGTGACGCCGCACTTGCGCGAATTGGCTGCGCTTCGCGAGCGGTCAAATACCCAATGCAGATAAGACTGCGGAATATTTGGTCGTAAACGCGACGAGTTGCGGATGCGACGCCTCAAAATTTTCCACGGACTGTTTCAGTTCGTGCAAAAGTTTGTTCGTGTGTTCCGGTTTTTTCTCGGGGCGAATCGTTTCCCGGGCCGAAGCCTCAACCAGGCGAGCGATGCTGTGGGCATCTTCGTGATGCGTCTCCGAAACCTTGGCGATGGCTGGCTTGAGCTTCGACAGCAGGTCCAGTAACTCGGCTTTCCTGTCGGCCGGAATATTGTCGGCAGACTCGATAGCCGATTTGGTCTTCTCGATGTGTTCGTCAGTCATCTATGCTCTCCCTCTTACTTTTTATGATGTCGCTTTCCGATTTGCAGACACGGTGGAATGGGACGCGCCTAGAAACAACCTGCGATTTCAGAAATCCTCGCCGGACCCGAGCCAAAGACAATTCGCAGGTAATTAGTAGCTCACGATACTTCTGCGCCGCCGATCCGAAAAGCGCCTCGCACCCGGGGACTGCCCGAGTGCGAGACAACTTTTTCGTTCAGTCTGCTTCTTAGGCGCGACCTCCTGCCTTCTCGACGTCCGCAGGCGACGCCTTCTTCAAGGCATCGCCATTCCCAGCTGAACCGCTGCCGGTGAATTGCCGGATAAAATCCTCGAGCGGTTTCGAGCTGGCCGTATTTTCCTGAAGGTTTATCCCCGCTTTCTCACTCAGGATCAGGCTAAGCAATGTCTCGAGGACGTTTCCGCCACCACCTTGGACTTCACCGGGTTTGCTTCCAGCATTGCTGATGAACAGCCGGCTCGGCACGAGCGGCTGAACGCTCTTTGAAAATTGATCCGCGAACACGTTCAGTGCGTAGAGGCGCGGATCACGATAAGCGCCGACCTTCTGCAATGTAACGGCCGCCTCGGCCAAGCCCACCTGCGCAATCCGCGACGACTCACCCTTGCCGATGAGCTCCTTTGCTCGCGCTTCACCTTGAGCAAGTGTGATCTGTTTCTTCGCCAGCTGTTCTGCCTCGGCGAATTCAGCCTGACCACGATTGGCCGCTATCTGGACTGCAATCGCGCTTTGCGTCAGCTCGGTCTGGCGTTCGGCCTTCGCCTTCGCTTCATTAAGCGCGACCTGTTGCTTCGCGGCCTCCTCTTGCTTCGCATAGGTGGCGCGCTGTTCGTCCGCCAACCGCCGCATCCGCAGTTGATCGAACAACGTTTCAATTGGATCGGCCTGCCCTGCCGCGATTTCTCGCGATTCTGGCCGGCCAATCAAGACCGCCACCACATTGATGTCGTAGCGTTTGAAACGTTCGCCTAGCTCTTCCGTAGCTCGTCTCTGAATTTCTTCACGCTTCGTCAGCAAGTCGAGCATGTGTGATGTCTGCGCGACGTCGCGGAAGTAAGCGGTCAGAATCGGATCGAGCGTCTGCGTAATCAGCCGCTTCACATCGCCGAACCGCTGCACGACCGACGGCGCCTTCTGGTAGTCAATATGCAAGACTAACGACAGCGGCAGACGCGGTTCATAACCGTCGGCCGTGATCAGGTCAATGCTAGTCAGGTCCTCGTCATAATGGTGCGCTTCGGTCTGGCCACTGATCCAGCGCAGCACGAAGTTGATCGTCGGAACTAGTTCGACTTTCACTGCGTAAGGATTCAGTGCGTATTTGCCGGGAGTAAGCGCCGAGCGCCAGACACCTCGGTGGCCGGCTTCGACTTGTTCGCCGTAACGGAACGATTCGCCGGTGGTGTCGTCTCCGGCAGCGCCATGATACGAAACAACCACGCCAACATAGCCAATCGGAATCAGGGTCTTCGCCTTAATCTCAACCGTGCCAAACCACCGATTGATGAAAAACGTGCCGTCCGTCAGCACTTGTAACTGTTTGCCACGTTTTCCTCCAAGTTGCAGGAAGGCTTCCGGGTCCTGGAAATAATTGTGATCTCTTCCATCGATCGCCTTGACCTCGGGCGCGATAATTTCACCCGAGCCAATGGTTGGTCCATCCTGGATACTGACTACGCCGATCGTATCGACATTCGGATTGAACTCCGGAATTTTGTCGGCTAACGAGGGCGGCGCGCCCGCTTCACTCGCACTGGTGTCGCTGATGTTAGCTTGGAAATGCCTTAGGTCACCGGATCCGATAACCACCGGATCAAAAGCCCGCAGCGAGGCGAGTTGCGCCTTCCACGATTCGTAACGGTCGGCTGATTCGCGCACCGGCCCGGAGAAAACGCGTTCTTCAGTAATGACTACGAACAGCGCCAGGTTAATGGCATAGACGCCTTCGCGCAGAATTCCGCGCTGCCGTCCTCTCTGACCCTCGGCTTCGAGGAAACGGAAGGCGTCCTGGAAATGATTGGAATCCACCGTTCGGCCGAGCGTTTGGACCGGCTCGAGCGGAACACCGTCCCGCGCATAAACGTAAGCCATTTTTCCTTCGGCTACGCTAACGAGCGGTTCCTTATGAATGCGGTATTGCCACGGATACAAACCGAAGTGAATACCGCCACGTAAGAATTTGGCCTGATAACCGGCCTCACCATTACGGGCGATGATCTGGCCTTCGCGCAGCGAACCTTTGCTGCTCCAGATCTTTTCGATGATGCCAACCTGCGTATGTGGAATGTAAACAATTCCGAGCAAACGCGGGAGGCAAAACAAAAACATTACAACTGCAAGCCCTCCTACCCACAAAACCCACGGGGCTACTGAAAGTGAGAGAGCGATGTTAGTCATATTTGTTACTCCTTGTTTAACTGTCACCCATTTAGACAGCGCGGAGCCTTGCAACCGCGAACGCGTTCACCCGATTTTTAGCGATTTATTTTCAAGATTGGCACGCCGCTTGTTTCCGCCCCAGCCGATGGCGAATGCCACACGAGAGCGAGTGTGGGAGTCGATCCAAACTCACCAAGCGGTTGGTGAAATCATCTCCGCTCTGGTAAACGCCGAACTTGCAGCGCGTCTGTGTCGGACGCCGAGGTCCTTCTACCCAGTCTTTTTCGATTTTGTTCGCAGCGAGAGTTGACTGGCCAGGGCATTGAGGATTTCCGGGTTCCCAAGCGCCCAGGCATTATCAATCGTCATTCTCTTGAAGCGCCACTTGTCGCGATCGCGCATCAGATTGCAATCGTAGCGATTCATCAGTAGCGCATATTCCGATCCACGGCGCGAACCCTCACGCGGCATGAAATGCTGCGACAAAACGTAGGCATACAACGTAGCTGTATCATCGACAATCTCGATTTGGAGATTGCTTACACTGTGGCTGGTATCAAGCGGACCGATCAATGGAAGAACCGCGTTCAGGATAACGTCGCGACCAATGAGTATTGGAAAATCGATCTCGAGTTTTCTTCCCGCCGGCCTGAAATCGAACCGGCAATCCTCCGTCAATGCCGACGCCAGCGAATCGGCATCACCGTGGTCGAGACCAAAAGCGTAGCGATGCAGGGCGTCGGCAATTTCAAATCGATCGTTAGCTAATTGGGCGAGGTCCGTCTCCATTACCAGGGCGTTCGCTGATCCATTCCGATACTCCGATGTGTTGTCAAGATCGCACTAGCGCCTCATCTGGCGCACTTCAAAGCGCCGCAGCAAATTCACTTCGTACCCGAGCTGCCAAAAACAGCCACCGGCAAGGTCCAGAAGTACGTTCTTCGCGGTAAGCCAGCGATTTCGAAGCAGTGACAGCCAGTCGTTGGCAGTGTCCCCAACTTGAGAGAATTTTTATTTTTTCCGGTCACCTGAGAAATTGCGAGTAGCCCCGATTCCGCTCATATGCCGTGCATTTTCAGTCGCTCAGTGCGGTTACTTACTTCCGCGCACCGCGGGATCGAATGTGTATCCCTGGGCGACGTCAATCAGGTTGAACAGCGAACCGCCAATACCAGAGACGGGAGGGACGGTGTTAGCAGGCTGCTGAAGCGTCATCGTGCTGGCGGTGACTTCGTGCAGGCGGTTATCAATCGCACCGGGCTCGCTCACATTGGAGAGTGGCACGTCGATCGTGATCGTGCCGTTGCGGCCGGTCGTCACCAGGCAGTTCGCGGCAGGCAGTTGGGTGATGCCGGGATATGTCAGAGTCACTCCGCCGCCGACGGCCTGCGCGGCGTTCTCACCAGCAAAGCACTGTAGCGGGGCGCCGTTGAACGACTCGCCATAGACGAAGAAATTCTTTCCACCATTCGGATCCGTCGTGGATGGAACGAACCATTGGGTCAGCCAAACTAAATCAAAGTCCGGATCCTGAGCGGTTGTCGGCGCGAGAGACAGGTTGTTTAGCTTCATCACTACTTGATAACAAGGGGCGGCGGCGGAACAAGGCGCTGTAGTGAGCAGGCGGATGCTCGAGTTGGTGATGTCGAGCTGGGGCATATTGGCGCTGCTAAGACCGTTTACTTCATACTTGCCGTCGTTGCTTGGGTCGGACACGGCATTGACGGGTGACAGTCCCGAAATGTTTACTGGCGAGCTTGCCACTAACAAGCCGTTGCCGCCGTTCTGCCGGACAAACATGCCGTGCGGCGCAAAAGATTCGTCAACATTGTTCGAGTCCGCGTAACCGATTTCCGCCTCACCATTTGGACCCATTCGCAATTGCAGAAAATCGCCGAGGGTGCGGTCGCCGTTCTGACCGCCAATGAGGGTGTTCATGCTGCCGTGATGGATAAAGTGTTCACTCGCCAGGATTGGCGCGGTAAAGCTTGGAGTGGCAGCGTGCCCGTTCAACGTCTGCACTATCCACAGGCTCCAGTCGCAGGCGGCGCACGAGTCGGGGCCATTAGAAGGATTCGGGGCGACGCCGGGCGTGCCGTACCAGGCGATGTCCACACGTCCATCATCTCCAGCTACGGCCCAGGCAAACACGTTGTTGTGCAGCGTGCCCGCGGGTGACCCCGATGTGTCAATTTGAATTGGAGCGGCCCACGTGTTGCCTTGATCGGTCGAAAACGAGTACTTGAGCACGGTGTCGCCGATCACCTGACCGCTGTCGTTGATAGGTGCTTGCTCCCACACGGCGTAGAGATTCCCACCTTTGTCAATCGCCATCGTCGGAAAGTTTGCGCCGGTCTTGTTCGACGAGCCAAGGTTCGCGACCGGCAGATCAACGCAATTCAAGCCGCTTGGATCGCTTACATTGGGGACAGGCGGGCCAAACGCCACCGGGAAGCAGCGGCCGATCAAAATCCTGTTCAGGAGCGCATCATCGTGGATGACGAAAACAT
>Ga0209267_1001867_pt1 | contig 14006 bp, 8 predicted proteins | sample GraSoiAngelo_137_FD_185894 | JGI IMG/M metagenome (GOLD analysis project Ga0209267, IMG submission 185894) | Grasslands soil microbial communities from the Angelo Coastal Reserve, California, USA - 14_0929_09_30cm (SPAdes) (version 2) | ecosystem: Environmental > Terrestrial > Soil > Grasslands ... | reverse complement strand
AAGATGCCACCCTGCATTACAACCTCGGTTTGGCGCTCAAGTTAAAAGACCGCCTTGCGGAAGCTGTCGCCGAATTGCAAAAAGCTGCCCAACTCAATCCTGCGCAGGCTGACATTCACTACACGTTGGGCGTCACTCTTTGGCAGGAGGGAGACTTTCCCAAGGCGTCCGACGAACTCCGCGCCGCCATCCGCGCGAAACCCGACTACGCCGAGGCTTATTACACCTTGGGCACGGTTCTGAAACAGCAGGGAAGCCTCCAGGATGCGGCGACTGCACTACGCCAGGCGATTCGGTTGCAACCGGACTTCATGGGTGCCCATACGACGCTCGCTTCGGTCTTGCGACAGCAGGGCGACACCGCAGGCGCGGCCGCTGAGAGTAGGGCAGGGGAGCAGATCGCGAAACAAAAAACTAGTTTACAGACGGCCACCTTCGCCACCAATTCGGGTCGGAGACTGCTCGACGTGGGAGATGTCGAAGGGGCGGTCGCACAGTTTCGTTCTGCCATCACGCTGGTTCCCACCTATGCTCCGGCGCATCTCCACCTCGCAGAGGCGCTGCAACGAAAGGGAGAAAAAGCGGAAGCGCAGAGAGAGTTTCAAAGAGCGGCTGAATTGGATCCACGCCTGAAACCTGATTCTCCGTAATGCACGGCACATCTTGCAGTTTGTCTACGGGTTCCTGTTCCGGAGCGCCACCACTGTGGTCTCTACCGGCACGCCGCGGGTAACCTTGACCCGCAGCACAGCTTCGAATGGCTTCACTTCGCCTGTGTCCGAAAGGCTGAGTCGTGACAAGAGCTTCTCCAGAGAATTCTGTTCGCAAACGTATTCGACCGCTGCTTCGGTGCCCAGTGTGGTTGTTCCCGCGAGAATCAAGACAGAGCGTGCTGGATCCAACCCCTGTACCAATGCAACGACTGCATAGTCCTCGCTCAGAGGCGTGTTGGAGGGACTACCGACCAGAAACTTGGGCTCTCCACTCCGAGGGTGCACATTGACCACCGCCAGGTCACCCTTGCGCGGTCCGGAATCGAGTCGCTGAAATACGAACTCTTGTGTGCTTGGTATCTCCCGCAGGGTCAAATTTTCCGCCGGCGATCCAACGAAGATCAAATCGTTGTTCTTGGCGTCGTCAAGCGAGAACAGGCTCCCACGCTTGACGCGTAGCGGGCGCCGCAGCAAACCGAAGACCCGATCGAGCTCATGTACCGCCAGCACTTCCCCCACTCCTGTGTAGTGATCCAGAATCACATTGCGTGAGTCACGTAGGGGGTCGAAGTAGCGCATTCCAATTTCGGGGCGTCCCACGAAGGCCCCGTTGCTGAAGATCACCCACGTCTCTTGCGACCCACTTAGAAAGCTCTTCCAGAAAACTCGGAACACTGCAGGGGCTGCCTCGTTACCGGCAGGCAGTTCGCGGCGAGTGCTGTTTCTGGTGACTACCAGTGAGACGATCACTCCAACGGCTGCCGCCAACAAAATCGAGAGCACGGCGAGTGCTCGAATACTGCGCCGCTCGGTAGTTCGTTGGCTCGTCTTTTCGTAGTATGGGCCCGAAGGCGGATGAGCAGTTCCTGGCACGCGATGATGAAAAGAAAGAGCGTAGCTGCCCTTCGGGAGTTCCACCACGATCGGATCTTCGGCGCCAGCAGAACTGTAGTACTCGGCTAATTTCAGGCGTAGACGTCCCGCCTGTACTCGAATTGTGGAATCGGACTGAGGATCGAAATCCGCCCTTCGCCCGAAAACCTCGGTCGCGATTTGATACTCCTTGGGATGAGCACCCGGGTGATCGAGTTCATGTTCGGCGAGGTATCGGAGTAGTTTGCAGAGCGACTCCGAGCCGTGCAGAACAGGGCTGTTGACCAGCCTCTCAATCTGCGCGAGGTATTGTTCCTTTTCCGAAACTTGGGCCCGAGTAACGCTCATTTAACGTAAGCGTAACAATTCGCGCCATCTCCGTGCAAGCAGGCTACTTGTTTTGTGTAACCGTATCAGACGGAATGAGACTTCTGAAACCTAATCACATCCCTCCACATTGCAGCCGTCAACGAATCACGAATCGGCAGGAAAGAAGAACGGAACTTTAGGCGGCCTCAGGCGCGCGAGTGCGGGGTACACCGATTTACGGTGATTAAAAGTAGCTATTTCCCACCGCAAAGCGCTGTTCTGGTTTTGCGGAGAGCTTTCGTCGTAGAACTTCCAAGCGTCATATAAGTGGACGGGCGATCAACTCGCTTTCTTAACAGAATCAACGTAGTACATCGAATCGTATTTCGGAAACCGAACTGCTAACAGTATTGTCAATAGTGTTTTTGTGTCCGGGTTCGTGCCAGGAGCTGCACATCGTGGGCTCCCAATGTTTTTCCTCGAAAGAAATTCAGATGATGTCCGGAGGCGTGCAATGAAGACAAAGTCGTTACTCGTCGTTTTGATCGCATTATGCGGAATCCTGTGTTCTATCGGGGTGACACAGGCTTTTGGCCAAGCTGTCTACGGTAGCATCATAGGCACCGTGACCGATGCGCAAGGCGCGGCAGTGGCCAATGCCAAGGTGAAGGCCACCTCGGTGACGAAGAATACCACCACCGAGACAACTACGAACGAGAGCGGCAACTACGCCGTGACACATCTAATTCCCGATACCTACAACGTGAGAGTTGAAGCTCCTGGCTTCAAAGCGTTTGAGACGAAAAATGTTCTAGTACAGGCAGACGCCGCCGTGCGCGTCGACGGACAATTCCAGGTGGGCGGAGCTTCGGAAACGGTTGAGGTAACCGCCGAAGCGCCCCAGTTGAAGACCGATCGCGCGGACGTGTCGATTGAGTTCGATTCGAAGTATGTGGAGAACCTGCCAATCTTCAATCGCAACTTTACATCGCTCGAGTTGGCGTCTCCGGGCACGCAAAAGCTGGTGGGCTGGAGCCATGCGGCCACGGAAAATCCCCAGGGTGGCCAGCAAATCTTTGTTAACGGCCAGCACTTCAGCGGCACCGGATTCGAACTTGACGGCACCGATAATCAGGACCCGATTCTTGGGATCATAGTTGTCAACCCGAACCTCGACGCCATTACTGAGACGAAGATGTCTTTGCAAAATTACGACGCCGAATTCGGAAAGGCTATCGCCGGCTTGGTCACGGTACAAACTAAGTCGGGCAGCAATGACGTGCACGGCAGCGCGTTCTGGTTCCGCCGTACTGATGCAACCGCAGCGCGTGATCCGTTTACCCAGTACAAGCCCGATGCAGTGACTGGCCGCATGATTCCATCGAGTCGTTGGAATCAATTTGGCGGCTCGATCGGCGGTCCCATCATTAAGAACAAGTTGTTTTTCTTTGGCGATTATCAGGGCACGCGACAGACTAGTGGCATCAGCCAACAGTTAACCATTCCTACAGCCACGGTTCTCAGCACTTGCCTGGCGGCTACTGGCCTCTGCGATCTTACCCAGTACAAACAATTAATTGGGAACGGAACGCCCGGTGATCCTTCCAACTACCTCTATGACCCCGCTACCGGCGACCCAGTGACTGGCACTGGCCGCAGTGCATTTTGCGGGCTTACCGAGGTGGTAAATCCAACGACTGTAACTTGTCCAACCCCATTTCTAATTCCAGTCGGCAAACTTTCTCCCCAAGCACTCAACATCTTGAGTCTGTTTCCAACGCCGACGAATGGACTTGTACAGAATAATTTCGTGGGCGCCGGATCCGGTCCCTTTAAGCAAGACAGTTTCGATACACGTATCGACTTTACCGCCAGTCAGAGCTTGCAAGTTTTCGGACGATTCAGTCTTGACTACTTCAGCCTGTCCGGCAAAGGAGCATTGGGGCCACTTGGCGGGGTGGGATTCGGACTTCTTGGATTAGCGGGTAGCTCCATCACGCACAATTACAGCCTAGCGACTGGTTTTACAAAGACATTAAGCAGCTCTCTCTTAACCGACTTCCGTTTCGGATACTTCAAGTACAATCCGCAGACTCATAAGCCGGACGAAGGCACGAATCCAGCGACAGCTTTTGGTATCCCCAACATGAATTTAGGCGACAAGACCACTTCTGGCTTGCCGGCCTTTTTCCTGCACGACGCTGCCCCCAACGGCGGTGCCGGTAACGTAATATCAAACTTCGGCGACGGCCTGAACGTAGCCCGCTGCAACTGTCCTCTAACCGAGAGCGAGCAACAGTTCCAGTTCGTAAATAACTGGACGAAAATAATTGGTAACCACCAGGTAAAATTTGGTGGCGATATCCGCTTTGCCGAAAACCTCCGGGTGCCGAGCGACGCTAACCGCACCGGTCAACTTAACTTTAGTCCCAAGGGGACATCCAACGGCGGATCCGGTGGCTTGGATTTGGCGACCTTTTTGCTGGGCGATGTGACGTTCATGGATCGTTACGTCAGCAGCAGCCTGGACGCGGCGGAACGTCAGAAGCGCACTTTCTTCTATGGGCAGGACACCTGGCGCATTACCCCGAAGTTGACCCTGAACTATGGGTTGCGCTGGGAAATCTACTTCCCCGAGTACGTGAACGGTAAGGGGAAGGGCGGATTTGCCAACATCAAGCAAGGCATCATTCGCGTGGGCGGCTTCGGTCCGTACAATTTGAGCGGAAATATCGATAACAACTGGACTGCATTTGCGCCCCGTCTCGGGATCGCATATGAGGTTACCCCGAAGACCGTTGTCCGCATGGGATATGGGCGCAGCTACGACATGGGCGTATTTGGGTCAAACTTCGGACATACAGTAACCCAAAACCTGCCGGTTCTAGTCAACCAGAACGTCAGTGCCAGCAGCCAGGTGCCTCCTGGCACTCCCGCAAACCTAATTCCGTCGAATGATATCGTTCCCGCGTTTACCCTCGCAAACGGGCCCCCGCTCTTCACGTTCCCGGCAGTGCCATCTAGCGGTCAGCTCCCGCTTCAGGGCCCACTGGGTAACGTTAGCCCCAAGATCCGCCCAACTTTCCAGAGGCTGCCCATGGTTGACGCGTGGAATGTCACGGTTCAACATCAACTCACCAACACGATGTCGGTTGAAGTCGGTTACGTCGCCAGCAAGGGTACGCACGTATTCGCCGGCAATGGACCGGCATACAACGTCAACCAGATTGCGATTGGACCGGGGACAAGTGTAGATGGCAAATTCGTCCCGAGCACCCCGCAAGCCAACCGGCGGCCGTTTTTCAACAAATTCATCTATCCTGACTGCTCGATTTTAACTGGGACCTGTGGCAATAGCGGGGTGCCCCTCGTGGACCAATTGACTTGTTGCTCCAGCGACTTGGGTAACTTCCTCGGGAACGACGCGAGCAGCAATTACAACTCGCTCCAGGTCAAGTTCGATAAGCGGTTCTCGCGAGGCCTGCAACTCATAGCTCATTACACTTTCGCCCACGCTAATAACTACGACGGCGACTATTACGTAGACAGCCCCCGCGTCGCGTATGGCCCAGACGATATGAACCGTAATCACGTGTTTGCAACGACTATCGTTTACGAGCTTCCATTCGGCAAAGGACATGCGTTTGGCTCTGGAGCTGGTCGCGCCATGGACTTGATCATCGGCGGATGGCAGTTGAATAGCACTACGAACTGGAGTAGCGGTCTGCCCTGGACGCCAAGTTACGGCGAATGTGGCCAAGTCACGGATACTGGCCCATGCCGTCCCAACAAGAACGGTTCATTCAAGGTGGGCGCGGGTTCCTTTGATCCCGTCAACCACATCGTCCCGTTCTTCACTCCAATTTCGGGTGCTCTGTCCATCACCGCCCCGGCGGGCACGGACTTCTGTTCGGTGACACCACCGTCTGGTCCTGGCTTCGCTCGTCCGGCATGTGGAACCATAGGTAACATTGGCCGTAACTCGTTCCACGGGCCGCACGCGTTCACTTCGGACATGTCGGTGATGAAGAATTTCAAGATCACTGAGAAGCTCAATGGACAATTCCGCATGGATGCATTCAACCTGTTCAATCACCCCGTGCTGGGTTTTGATAGCAATGAGGGTGGCGGCAGGTGTATCGACTGCGGCGGTAACAACGGCAAGATCACAGATATCGAAGCAGACACCACAATGCGTCAGTTGCAGTTTGCACTGCGGTTCACGTTCTAGAGCACATAACTGTTGGCTCGATCATTGAGAGGGAGCTCTTTGAGCTCCCTCTCTTTTTGTAGGAATCAAGACAGGTTTGATGCGAAGTAGGTTCGATGCGAAATATTGCCCACACTCCCAGTTACAGACTCTGTCTGCTGCTTCTTTTCTGCTCACTTTTTCTTTTTTCGAAGACCGCGAGCTGGCCTTTCGCCGCCTGGCGCCGCATCTCGGACAAACCTGTCATCTCCCCGCAAGGTGATGGCTGGCGGTCAGCCGGTACTTTTAATCCCGCCGTAATCCTTCATGATGGGAAATTCGTTATGCTTTATCGCGCGCAGGACAAACACGGTACCTCGCGCCTCGGTTATGCCGAGAGCAGCGACGGCGTCCACTTCACCTCGCGACCCGAGCCGGTACTTTCACCCGAAACGGATTATGAAAAGAACGGCGGGGTTGAAGATCCTCGCCTCGTCAGAATGGGAGACACGTACTATCTCACTTACACCGGCTACAACAAGAAGGAAGCACAGCTCTGCCTGGCCAGTTCTAGAGATCTGATTCACTGGGACCGCAAGGGCGTCATCCTGCCGGCATACCGGGGACACTGGAACGTCGGCTGGACGAAATCCGGCGCCATCGTACCGGAAAAGATCGACGGCAAGTACTGGATGTATTTCCTTGGCACCAGTGCTGACAAGACTGATCAGATGGGCCTGGCATACTCCACTAATCTCATTCACTGGGACGAAGCCACTAACGCTCCGGTGCTACCGCGCCGGCCGGGCCAATTTGATTCGCGCGTAGTCGAACCCGGACCGCCGCCGATACTCACGCCCCAGGGCATCGTCCTCCTATACAACGCTGCCGACGACAAGCTTGTCTACCGCACGGCCGTCGCCGTATTCGACCGTAAAGATCCCCGTAAAGTTATCTCCCGTTCTGACAAGCCGATCTTCGTTCCAGAGAAAAAGTGGGAGAAAGCTGGTCAGGTTCCAAACGTCGTCTTCGTGGAGGGAATGGTTCGGCAAGGCAACCGCTATCTCTTCTATTACGGAGCGGCCGACAAATACGTTGGCGTTGCCGAATCTCCCGCCATCCCATGACGCCCGTCCTGGCCTGTCTTTTTATGTTCTAATTTCAGCAGATTCTTCTTGTGTGGGACTTTCCATGTCATTGTCAAGGTGGATTTCAGTTCTTGTGCTGGTAATTTCTACGGTCCCCGTTCTGATGGCTCAAGCGCCTCAGTTGCCACCATCGCAGTCGGGGCCAGCCTCCGTCGCAACCAAGCCGCAGCCGGCAAATCCTGATTTCGCCCAGGCCCAGCGCCTTCTTCAACAAGGCAAGTACGACGAGGCTATTTCGCAATTGCACCAACTTGCCTCGCAAAATGTGAAGCTCCCCGGAGTGTCTCGCGAATTAGGTGCTGCTTACTACAAGAAGGGTGACTACCAGAAGGCCGCGGAGTACCTAAAACCGGCCATACAGGAAGATCCCAAGGACGGCGAAGCCGTGCAGCTCCTTGGTCTCTCGTACTATCTTGGCGGCCATCCCACGGATGCCATTCCCTACCTTGAGCGAGTGGACACCTGGCTCCCTCGCGCAAACGTCGATGCCTCGTACATATTGGGCATCTGTTACATCCAGACCAAAGACTATCCCAAGGCGCGTAAGGCGTTTGCCCGGATGTTTGACGTGCCGCCCGACTCCGCTGCCAGTTACTTGTTCACTGCGCGAATGCTCCTGCGGCAGGAGTTCCAGCCGATTGCAGAGGAATATGCTCAGAAGGCGGTCACGCTGGATCCCAAACTTCCTCTGACGCATTTCCTGCTAGGTGAGCTGTATTTATTCAAGTCAAAAATTCCCGAAGCAATCACGGAGTTCCAGAAAGAACTATCGCTCAACCCCGGACACGCCGCCACTTATTACAAGCTGGCTGACGCTTACTCCCGCGTTCAAAAGTTCGATGATGCCGAACGCCTGTTACAGCGCTCCATCTGGCTGGATGCGACCTCTACCGGACCGTACATCCTGATGGGGAAAGTGTTGGATAAGAAAGGTGAGACGGAATTGGCAGTGCGCGCACTGCAACGCGCGCTGGCTATGGACCCCAATAATCCCGTGACCCATCACCTGCTTGGCCAGGCATATCGTGAACTGGGAAGGAACGAAGACGCAGAACGTGAACTCAAAATTGGGGGTCAGTTGCAACAACGCCAGGACCAGAAGGAATAAGCAAAATAGCTAATGGCTAATGCTTAAATCATTTCCCCAAAGTAGAGCAGCCGGGCATTTCAATTATTTTGACGGGGACGAGCCGCTGTACTCTCTTCATTTGCCAGTCGCTCGACAACCGCCGGCGGCAGACTGTGTAGTAGTTCCAGGAAAACACCGTTCGTCCATCCAAAGCCGACAACATTCGACTTATAACCCGTTGCGACATGGGTTTCGGATGACCGCGTAACCACATTATATTTTTCTCGGATGGTACCATCGCGGCGGAAGTTCTCTAATACCGTGGACAGAAACTTATAAGAGAGCCGGTCTGCATCAGCACTAAACCCGTAGCGCCGCAGTCCTTCTATTCCCAGTAGTTGAATGGGCGCCCAACCATACGGATAATCCCACTGGGCCCCTGTATTTGTATGACTCATAGCTAATCCTCCCGCCTGCTCAAACACAGGCAAGTTCCCCAGCACTGAGCGCGCCTGCTCAGGAGTGGCAAGACCTGCCCAAAGAGGATAGAAAGTGCTCGCATACTCGTAGGAGGATCTCTTCTGAGTATCAAAGTTATAGTCGAAAAATTGTCCGCGTTCGCTGTCCCAGAGATACTTGTTAATTCGCTCCTTCCGTTCATCTGCTCGCTTCTGCCACTTATCCGATTCATTGGCCTTACCCAGCAATCGGCTCATCTGCTCCAAGTCTTTTTCCGTTTTGTAAAGGAGGCTGTTCAAACAAACCGGCGCATAATGGTGCGTTTGGGCGCTATAGGGTCCAAATCGAAACGAGATATCGAAAGCCGACTCTCGCATGCTGCGATCACCTTTGTAGAAATCGCGGGTCAAGGACAAAGTTTTCAGGGGATCACATTTGGACCCTGCTGATGTTGCTTCGCAGAGTTGCAAAGTAAACAAAAAGCCAATTGCATCGAGATTCGTCTCGCTGCTCCGGGTTTCTACAAGGTCGTGATCGGCAACTTCCGGGTGTTCGAAAAAAAACGATGCCACGCTACGGTAATAACCTGCCTCGTCCTGCAATCCTTCCGGTGCCGGCCCCTCGCCGAAATCGTAATAACGCGAGAGTCCCGTGGCGCCGGCACGATGCGGGTCGCGATTCCACATCTCATAATCTTTGCTGGCGTAGCCATACGCCTTCGCCAACCAACCGCTGTCCGCTTTCCCAGCAGCTTTCTCAGCCTGGTAAACGGCCATGATCATCGAGGTGAGAAATGGCGGCTGGGAGCGTGTCAGAAAATATGTTCGATTGGCGTTCAGAATGGTACCGTAGTGCTCAATCTCAAAAAAGAAGTTTTCTACCATGCCGCGGGCCAGGTCTAGCCGGCCGTCGCGCAGGAGTCCCAGAATTTCGAAATAACTATCCCAGCCATACATCTCATTAAATCTGCCTCCCGGTACCACATAACGGTTTTCGAGAAAGAGCAATCCAGGCGGTTGAATCTGATTGACGTCGATTTCACCCGGTCGGTGAATCTCAATGGGAAGATACTTCACTTCGACTTTGCAATCCTTTTCTAAGCGCTGCACTGAAGATGTGGGAGGAAACCCAGCCGGCAAATAGAGAACAGCGGTCGTGGCCAGCTTTGGGTCAGCGATCGAGTCGCATTTGGTCATCGAGCGTGTGAGTACATCCCATGCCGACGATATGTAGCTGCGTATAGGAGTGAGTGCATTTTCGGTAGCAGTGGCAGAATCTAGTGCGCGAGCGGGGATGCCGGCCAGGAGCAAGCAGAAGAACAGGTAAACCGTTTGCCGCTGCACACTGCGTCGTTTGGCCTTCTGGGCGATTGGAAAAGAATAGTTTGTCGTTATCATCCCGGCAAATCATACACCCGGCAAGCATCAACAAAGGACCCTTAGACCCGCCCTTTACTATACGGATTGCATTGGATGGCAGTGCCAGGAGGGCTATGCGATACTGGCACTGGGACCGAAGCGGTATCGCAAAGCAGGCGCACCGAGTGGCAAATCGTCACCTCTTAGGGCGCGTAGCTCAAACGGATAGAGCATCGGATTTCTAATCCGAGGGTTGCAGGTTCAATTCCTGCCGCGCCTACCAAAACATCAATTACATACAGCGATCCTTAGTTCACGATGGGGAACCGTCGGGGAACCAATAGCTGCTCTTCTAGCTTTGCCATTGCCGAAACGACGTCTGCGTTCACCGCCTTAACATAACTGCGCATCGTCACTGCAATTCTGGAGTGGCGCAGAATCAGCTGAATCGATATCGGAGCATATCAGCAGTAGTAGGCGCGCACAAAAATCCCGATAGACGACGGACATGCCCCACCATCGTTCTGCGGCTGTTTTCGCGGCGGCAATTGCAGTCGCTGGCAATGGGGAAATGCAAACCGTGTCCGCGGAGGTGCTATTCCTGATCCTTCATAGACCTAGTGGCTGACCATTTTCGACCACCAGGTTCGGCGCCTATTGGGAATCGCGGCGAGTCTAAGGCGCAACTCCGGGACAATAAGCGCTTGCTCCACAGTTGGCTCGTTTATGGCGGCAATTCTGAACTCTAAAGCGTTGGCCTTGTCGGCGGCGCCCGTATTCCTATAAGCAACTACCAATCGCTGCATGGAAAATGGGTTGTCGATGTCCTCTTCCAGGTGTGGAATTGCATCTGCTTCCTCATGTTCCTGCACCAATACGGAACCGGTCGCTACGTGGTACGCACGCTGAATGTTCGCATTGCGACTTTCATCAGCCAAAGCTGAAAGCTTTTCCAATGCTCTATGTGAGATTTCGATTTTTCCCAGTGCTGCACTCCGAATCGCCCGAAATTCCAGAATCTTGGCGCGTTCTTCCCCAATATCCGACTGTGAGATTTCCTCTCCGTGCGGCAATGCAGTTTCAGCCTTATCGATAAATCGAAGCGCCTCACTATCATCGGTTTGGTACATGGCAGTCAGTCGGTAAGCTTGGGCTTGCAGTTGGCCCAGGTGCACATCACGCGCGTGCTCGGCAACTACCTCAAATGCACCGGTAGCTCTGCTATGCTTTCCTTCACGGACATAAGTCAGAGCCGACTGAAGCTCGTACCTGATCCTTTCGCTGGCATTTGCAGCATCGCGAACCGCGACAGTATATTCTTTGCGGGCGGTCTCTTCGTCTCCCATCAATGCGTAGGTGTCAGCAATACCCACCTGAGCAAGGGCAAAACTGGGGTCCATTTTCAGCGCAGCCCGGTAGTGGTCAAGCGCACCTCGAAAGTTGCCGCCCTTCCGCAGGATTTCTGCATAGGAACTTTGTGGGTTTGGTTCGTTGGGGAGCACAGTCAGGCAACGTTCCATGGCGGCAAATGCATGCTGGAAATCGCCGATAGCAGCGTAGGTATAGGCTAAGTGATTCAGCGCCGGAGGGTAGTTTGGGTCGAGGGTGAGTGCACGCTGCAGCAACTCTCTGGCCCGGTCGTAACTCCCCTGACGCATCAGCCAATCGGAGGCAATGTACAGGAGCCATTTGTCTTTGTACTTTGCCACAAGATCGTTCATAGCAGCTATGCTGGCGACATATTTATCCTCGCGGGCATTGACCATCCACTTAATGAGAAGCCGTTCCCCCGGGGTCACGGAGCCGGCTAATCTCTTGGCCTTGAAACGGGCAGTGCTTTCCTCCCTGGGGTCCTTGCTGGTAAACGAAATGAATGCCTGGATTACTGCACAATTAGGGTCTTTTTCGGCAGCCGAACGCCAACTTTGCAAGGCGGCTTCTGTTTTCTGATTTACAAAGTTGGCTATGCCCTTCTCGAACAAGTTCCTCGCAAGCAAGGAACGCGTGCTAAGGGGAATTGTTGAAGAAGGCATTTTGTTAGAACGTGGAATGCCCTGAGCGCCTGTGGGCTTTGCCCAAGAAAGCACACATATGAACAGGAAAAATACGCTGAGAAAGGAGTCCCGAGTCTGCATCAGGTGTCGCGATGTCCTTCGCAATTATCAGCAGCCTAGCATGAGGGTAGCGCCCATTCAGGTTACCGGGGTCACGTCAGGAATGAATCAGGTTACCGCAGTCACGTCAGGCATGAATCCCAAGGGAGCGACGATCTTGGAACCCCACCCTTCAAAAAAACAAAGGGTGGGTGAGTGTAAGGCCGGTTTACGTCAATTACGTGTGATGTAATACCGCTGAGGTAACAATTATGAGCCGGGTAAATTTCCTCGCTCTTGCAGTCATCGCGGTGATTGCATTTTTCGCAAGTTCGATCTGGTACAGTCCTCTTCTGTTCGGACGGCAGTTTTTGGAACTGAGCGGCACCACCGCCAGTCCTCACCCAAGCGCACTGAAAGCGCTGTGTGAGCTTCTTCGTACGTTCGTCCTTGCCTACGTGATTGCCCGTCTCGTTCCTCGTCTCAACGTCACCGACTGGAAAAGTGCGTTAGGATTGGGCCTTTGGCTGTGGGTTGGCTTTCCTGTCATCCTCCTGACTGGCTCGATGCTCTGGCAGAACGTGCCTTGGCAGCTGGCGGCGATCCATTCCGGTGACTGGCTTATAAAGCTGCTCTTGATACCCGTCGGCCTGGCACTCTGGCCGAAGCGAACCCGCACGCGTAGTGTCTGAAATTTAGGATCTCGTGCCGGTAAGTGTTGAAACATCCCCATAGCACTCGTCGACAGCTCAATGTGCGGTGTGAGCGTGACGGTATCGGGGTCTTGGACAAGAGCGAAGGGCTCCAAGCCCGCCAGCCACACGGGTCCTTTGAGGTCTATCATCGCAAGAGAGTCGGGCATCTGCCCGCGAGGTCAACCATGAAGCTAATCCCCAGTTTGGCCCTTCTTCTGGCTTTGTCTCCCCTTGCGCATGCCGCAAGTCAAACACAGACTTTCCCGACTTCGTCCGGGCCTGTACAGATCACGCCTCTGAATCACGCCAGCACGCTGATCGAGGCGGGAGGAAAGGTCATCTACCTTGATCCCGCCAAACCTGTGAAGTTCGCCGGCCAGCCGAAGGCCGACTTGATTCTGATCACCGACATTCACGGCGACCACATGGATCCGGACGCGGACAGGGAAATCACGAAGAATGGAACAGAGATCCTGGCGCCGCCCGCCGTGGTGCAGACCGTAACCACCGCCAAACCCATCGCCAACGGAGAAACCAAGACCTGGGAGAATTGGACTATTGAGGCGATCCCGGCCTACAACCTGAAGCGCGGTCCTGCCCCCGGGAAGCTTTTCCACGACAAAGGACGCGGCAATGGCTACGTCCTCACTTACGGCGGCAAGCGCTTCTACTTTTCAGGTGACACCGAAGGCGTGGCCGAGATGCGCGGGCTCAAGAATATCGACGTGGCTTTTGTGTGCATGAATCTGCCCTATACCATGCCACCGGACGAGGCGGCTGAAGCGGTGAAAGCATTTCACCCGAAGATAGTTATCCCCTATCACTATCGCGGCTCCGATCTCGGAGTATTTCAAAAAGGACTGGAAGGAACCGGCATTGAAGTCCGGCTGCTGGACTGGTATCCGAAGTAGGGCGTGAAGATTTGACGGACGTTTGTCTTGTCGCGCTGTGACGACGTGGGGAAGAACTTCTTCTCGGCACTTTGCGCCCCGGCAGATTTCTGGTGTGCCGCGCGTTGACCAGATACACCTCAAACCCGCGTTCTTCCAAAATCTCGTAGAGCGGAATCCAATAGACCCCGGTGGACTGCATGGCCACGG
>Ga0209267_1001863_pt1 | contig 14034 bp, 14 predicted proteins | sample GraSoiAngelo_137_FD_185894 | JGI IMG/M metagenome (GOLD analysis project Ga0209267, IMG submission 185894) | Grasslands soil microbial communities from the Angelo Coastal Reserve, California, USA - 14_0929_09_30cm (SPAdes) (version 2) | ecosystem: Environmental > Terrestrial > Soil > Grasslands ... | reverse complement strand
TCGCCGAGCCGGATCTCGCGGCGCTGTTCGAGGGGGAACCGGAGTCGTTCCAACGCTGCTTCGGCGACACGCCCTTCGAGCGCCCGGGGGTCGTCGGCATGCGGCGTAACGCGGCCGCCGTGCTCGCCAACCGCGATGGTCGGGGGCCGTGACCGAGACGCCCGCGCCGCAGCGCGCCCAGGCCGCGACGATTCAGCACCGGCTCAGCGAGGGGCTCGGCCGGATCGACCCGCATCACCGCCTGCTCGGACGCCCCGTGGCGTACCGGATCATCGACGGCACGACGCTCGAGATCACGTATCGGGACGTGCCGGGGATCGCAGAGGCGGAGGTACTGGGTGTCAAGCGGCTGATCGGCGTGGAGTGTTTCTGCACGGTCGCGCCCCAGACGGCGGAAACCGTGCTCGTGCGGTTCGTCGTCGCCCTCAAGTAGGCGTCGTCAGCCGTATCACCGGGAGCTCGGGGGGGTTGCGCCACCGCGGGATCCACGCGCTGCCCACGCCCGCCGAGACATACAGCCAGCACTGCCCCACCCGCTTGAGACCATGCAGGTATTTCCGGCCGAACTGCGACGGCGCCGTGATCGGCCCGAGGAGCGGCAGGTGCGCCTGGCCGTTGTGCGTGTGTCCCGCCAGCATTACGTCCACCCGGAGGCCCAGGGGCAGGTATTCGATGAGATCGGGGTTGTGCGAGATGAGCACGCGCGGCACATCCGGCGCGACGCCGGCGAATGCCTCGTCGGGCCGGACGGCTCCGTGGGTAAAGTCGTCCACGCCGCCCACCGCCAGCAGCGCCGCTCCACGACGGATGAGCCGGTGCCGGTTGTGGAGCAGCGTCGCGCCACTGCGCTCGACCGCTGCCCCGACCTGATCGGGGTCCACCCAGTGGTCGTGGTTCCCAAGCACGGCCACCACACCGTCGCGACCACGGAACCGCGCCAGGACCCGCTCGAGACCGTCGATGTCGCTGCGGGCATGACTGACGAAATCGCCGCCGAGCACCACGAGATCGGCGTCGAGCTCCCGCACCCGATCGGCCAGGCGCTCAAGCCACCAAGTGGGCACGGCAGGGCCATGGTGCAGATCGGTGACCAACGCCAGACGGTAGCCCGCGAGCCCGGGGGCGAGGCCCTCCACGGGGACCACGATGTCCGGGGTTTCGAGCCGGGCGCGATCCCAGCGGATGAGGGAACGCGCCAACCGCTCGGCCACCCACCCGAGCGGTTGCTTGGTGACGCGCTCGAGTAGCGGCAGGCGCCGTTCCCGCGAGGGCGGGTAACGGCGCGGATGGAGGAACAACGCGATCACTTCGCCGCGATGCGCGCCACGATGTCGTACACGAAATGCACCCCGAACATCAGGTCGTCGAGACTCACCCGCTCGTTGTTGCCGTGAATACCACGCGACTCGGCCTGATTCAAGGGGAACGGTGAGAGGCCGTAGCTCACGATGCCCAGACGTCGGAAATAGTGACTGTCCGTGAAGCCGGTGAGGGGCGGCGTGGTGACGAGCGCGTCGGGCGTGCGCTCGCGTGCCGCGGCCACGATGGCGCGAAACAGCTCCGTCTCCGTCGGACTCTCGGTGGCAGGCCAGCTCGGACCCTGTGGAGTGATTTCAACACCCGAGTCACTCACGACCCGCACGAGGTCGGCGAGGAAGGCCTGGGGCTCCTGCCCCGGGAGGAGGCGGACGTCCAGTGTGGCGCGCGCCGTGGGCGGAATGACGTTCGTCTTGTCGCTGCCCTGAAGTCCCGTGATCGAGATGGTGTTACGGAGCAGCGCGTTGTAGGTGAGATCGCCAGTGAGGAGGCGTGCCGCGGCCGAATCGCGCAGCGCCGCGCGTACGTCCGCCAACGCGGCCCGCCGGGCCGGGTCCGACTCGATCGTGGACAGGTCGCGGAGATAGCGCTCTACCGCGGGGGTCACGACTAGAGGCGTTTGATAGGCGGCGATGCGCGACAGGGCTCGCACCAGCCGGTGGACGGGATTGTCCGGCGTGGGGCGCGACCCGTGGCCGGGCGTGCCGTGCGCGGTGAGGTTCAGCCAGAACGGTGACTTCTCCGTGGTCCCCACGCCGTAATACTCGATCCGTCCGTTGGCATCGGTCCGAATGGCACCGCCTTCGGTGAGGAGGAACTCGGCGTCCTGCACCACCTCCGGGTGGTGCTCCACGAACCAGCCCGCGCCAACGCCGCCGCCGATCTCTTCGTCCGCCGTCGCGAGGAAGATTACGTCTCGCCTGAGCGGCACGCCGGCGCGCTTCAGCGTGAGCAGGCTCAGGAGCTGCGTGATCGCCTCGCCCTTCATGTCAAGCGCGCCGCGGCCCCAGAGGTAGCCGTCCTGCACGGCCCCGCTGAACGGGTCGACTTTCCAGTATTCGGGGCTCGCGAGCACGACGTCCATGTGGTTGAGCAGAATGAGCGGCCGCGCACTGCCGTCCCCCTTGATACGGGCGTACAGGTTCGCTTTCCCGGGTCGGGGCTCGAACACCTGAGCGTCGATCCCTTCACGCGCGAGTACCGCCTTCAGCCAGTTCGCGGTCTGGAGCTCGTTGCCCGGCGGATTCGTGGTGTTGATCGCGACGTATTGCGACAGCAGCGCCGCCGCCTCCCGGCCGACGGCACGCCACTGGGCATCGGTGCGCGGCACGTCCGGCTCGAACTGCCTCGGCGGCAAGAGGACTGGTTGAGAGGAAGGGCCGAACAGGCCGGGCTGGGGAGGCGCGGCGGCGCGGGGCGGACGCGCGCAGGCAACCACCAGGGCCAGCGCGACGAGCGGAGCGAAACGCAAGGTACCTCCGGATGGGACACGGGAACCGCAAACTACGAGCCCGCGGCGCGCGAGGGGAGCCCCCTGCCCCTATTCCCGCGCGCTGCGGGCCCGACGGCCCCACCGCTGGCTCAGTGCACCGTGATCGTTGCCTGGCCCGCCTTGCCTTCGCTCGTGGCTCGGAGGACCGCCGTTCCTGCAGCCCGAGCCCAGACGATTGCCGTCGTCCCGTAGGAATAGAGTTGAATCGTGGCGCTGTTGTCTGCGTTGATCCACGAGACGGGGCGGTCCAGCAGCAGAGTCCCATCCGAGTCGCGCAGCTCCGCCCGGAACGCCAGACTGTCTCCGACCGCGAGGTCCGCGCTTGCGGGCACGACCGTGACGCTCGCTACCGGAGCGGCCGAACCGGCCACCTGGACCGTGTGCGAGTCGCTGAGGCCACCGCTCGTTGCCGTGATGGTCACGATGCCCTGCTTCCGCCCGATGACACTCGCGGTGTCACCCACACCGGTCACGCTGGCGGTCGTCTCGTCGCTGCTGGTCCACGACACCGACGGTTTGAGGACCGGATTGCCGTTCGCGTCGCCCACCGCCGCGAACAGGGTGATCGTCCCGCCCACACCCACCGAGGTAGGCCCGGAGATGCGCACATACGCGGCGCCACTCGAGCCGGCATTGGGGAGCAGTACCGACAAGGGCGTCGTGTCGCCCGCAGCCACGTGCACGTTCGGCGTGACCACAGGATCGAGGTATGGAAGGAACGGCTCTTCGATTCTGACGACGTAGCTGCCTGGACGCAGGAAGGCGACCTTGTAGTGTCCGGCCGGATCGCTGCGACCGGTGGCCTCGAGGTACCACGCACTGTCGGGCTGGCCCGGGTACGGCACGAACACGGAGACCTGGGCGTTCCGGACCGGACCCGTCGTCCCACCGTAGCTCTGCGTCACGGTCCCTGCGATCGCGCCCGCGGCTGCAGAGTTGATCGCGCGGAGGTGAGGCGTGAAATCGAACTCGTTCCTCCCATAATAGTTGTACTGGAAGCTCTGCCCGAGGTCGAAGTCAACCACAATGTCACCCTGGGTCGGACCACTCACCGGGTAATCGACGAAGGTATAAATCGCCGACTGTGCGTGCCAATTCACGGGAGCCTGGCCCGCACTGTTCCAGACGATCGAGGACCGATTGGTGTCGATCGTCATCCGGATCGAATGATACTGGCCGGCCGGCAGCTCCCCTTCGCCGAGCAGGGCGGTGGCACCCTGCTGCAAGGCGAGCAGATCGAAGCTCTTCCCGGGCTCGGTGACGAGCACCCAGGTCCCCGTCCCGCTAGTGTCCCCCGCGGCGTTGGCCTCGATCCGGACCACGTACACATTCACGCTGCCAAGCGAGTCGTACGGAAACGGGGCGTCCGTGAGCAGCACACGAGCGAACGGCTTGCGGTTGACGGTGGTGACGCTGTCATCCTGGTAGCACCCGCCCGCGGCGAGCAGGACGGCGGCAACGAGGGGCATGGCGACGCGTCTCGACATCGTTCGCTCCTTGAAGGATCGTGGCGGCACTCCGCTCCAGATACCCCGACTCCCCTGGCCGGCGTCACACCAGCGGGGTAGTGTGACGCAAGGATCCTCTCAATGGGTATACACAGCGTGGGGACGAGCGACGCCGCCCTGGTGCGCCGTGTGCACGCCGGCGACACCGGCGCTTACGCCGATCTCGTCGCGCGGTATCGCGATCGCCTGGGCCGGTACGCGTTGCACATGCTCGGAAATCGGGAGGACGCGGAAGAGGTGCTGCAGGACTCCTTCGTCCGTGCCTATCGCTCGCTCGCGCGCTGCGACGATCCCGAGCGTTTCGGTGCATGGCTGTACGGCATCTTGGTGAACCGCTGCCGCACGGCCGGCGCCCGCGCCGCGCGCCGGGCGCGGCGGTTCGTGCACGACCCCGTCGCGCTCGAGACCGCGCCGCTGGCGGGACCGGACGGGCGGACCGAATGGGACGACATGGTCCGCTGGGCGCTGGCGCGTCTCCCGTCCGAGTCGCGCGAGGCGTTCCTCCTCAAACATGTCGAGGAGCTCGAGTACGAGGACATGGCCCGGCTGACCGGCGCAGGCGTCTCCGCGCTGAAAATGCGCGTGAAGCGGGCGCGGGAGCAGCTCCAGGCGATGCTGAAAGAGGCCGAGCGTGTTTGACCAGTCGGAAGACGCAGTCGAGCGCCTCGCGCGGCATCTTCGGCGAGCCGTGCGGATCGACCCGGCGTTCGACGAGAGAGTCATGCGGGCGATCACCGCGCTCCCCGGGCCCGGCCGCACGACTTGGCTGGGGGAGGTGTGGCGTTGGCTCAAGCGCCCCCATCAGCTCACGCTCACACCACTCGGCGGGCTCGCGGCGGCCGCCGCTGTCGCAGTCGTGGTCGTCCTCACCCGGATGGACTCCAGACCGCCTGCTCCCCCTGAGGAAGATTCGCGCGCCTTTCAGTTCGTCCTCGTCGCTCCCCACGCGACCCGTGTATCGCTCGTCGGGGACTTCAACGACTGGGACGCGACCCGCACGCCGATGCGCCAGACCGGAACCGAGGCGCTGTGGACCGTGGTGGTGCCGCTCGTGCCGGGCCGCTATCACTACGCTTTCTTCGTAGACGACTCGCGCTGGCTGGCCGACCCCTCGGCGCCGGTCGCCCGTGATGAGGACTACGGCGCACCCAGCTCGGTGCTCACCGTGGGAGGCGGGGGCTCGTGACGCGCGCCTTCAGCCGTAGCGCGCTTCCCCTGCTCGCGGCGATGTTGGTCGCGCGACGTGCGGCGGGTCAGCAGCCCGACCCGCGCCTCGAGCGACTCGACGCCGCCACACGGCCTGCCGTCGCGGCGCTCGTCGATTCGGCGCGCAGAGCCTTGCTCCCCACGGAGCCGCTCGTGCAGCGTGCGCTCGAAGGCGCGACCAAGCGGGCCTCGGGAGACTTGATCGTCGCCGCCGTGCGGCGTTTCGCCGCGGAGCTGGGGCAGGCCCGTGACGCGCTCGGGTCGACAGCCTCGTCGGCGGAGCTCACCGCCGGTGCTGCGGCGCTCCGCGCCGGGGCGTCCCCGACCATCCTGGCACAGCTGCGGCAGGCTCGTCGAGAGGCCCTTACCATGCCGCTCGCCGTGCTCGCCGATCTGGTGGCCAGCGGCGTCCCCGTCGACAGCGCTGCGGCCGCGGTGCTGGCCCTTGCCGCGCGGGCCAGAGACGCGGATCTCGTCGAATTCCGACGCGCCGTCGAGCGCGACATCGCGTTGGGCGCGCCCCCTGCCGCGGCCACCGCGGCCGCGGCGACGGCCGCGGACTTGCGAGTGAACGCGGGGGCCCGCCAGCAGCGCCCGGGCCGCCCCTAACCCCGTGCGGCCAGCGCCGGCCGCGCGACATGCTTGGGCCGCGTCCCTAGCCGCGGCAACGTCCCTCTTGGGCGCTCGCGCCACCGCCCAGACCACCGGGACCGTCGACATTGGCGTCTCGAGTGTGCGCTACGATGGCTTCCTTCGGTCCGGCGCCGCGTCCCTCACCCCAACCCTCACCTGGGAGCGGCCCGGCGCCACCGTCACGGCTCGTGGCACCTATCTCCGCTTCGAAAGCGGTCGCCGGAGTCTCCAGGGACTCGTCGCCGCTTCGCTCTTCACCCCGCCGAGTTTCCTCCCCCGCCGCTGGCGCGGCGACCTCTCTCTCTTCGCGGGTGGGAGCAGCTATGCCGACTTCGCGAGTTTCTGGCACGCTACGGCCGAGGCCCGATTGCATTTTGTCGCGGGAGGTTGGGGCGCGTGGATCGGCGGGACTGGGGGGCGCACCTCATACGGGCGCGCGCCCCGCCCCGTAGCGGTCGGCGGCGTCGGTGCCTGGGCGCGACGCTCCTGGGTGACGGTCGCCTTCTCCGCCACCCGATCGATCGTCGGGGATACGGCCTACAGCGATGTCGGGTCGACACTCCACGCGAGCCGGGGCTCCGTCGAGCTCGACGCCTCGCTCGCAGCCAGAGTGTCGAGCCGAGGCGCAGGTCACGGCGTGTACGGCGAAGCGAGCACCGTATTCACCCTGGGGGAGCGCACCGCGCTCTTCGTCTCGGGCGGCCGCTATCCCACCGATCCGGTCAGCGGCGGCGTGGCGGGGCGGTACGTGAGCGCCGGATTGCGCCTCCGGACAGCGCTCGTACGACCACGCGCCCGCCGCGATCCGCAGCCGCTCGGTCGGTCGCCTGCTTCGGGCGACGGCGAGGCCGGCTACACCGCACGACTCGAATTGCAATCGGCTTTCGATAGCACTGTCCGGGTCGTCGTCTACGCTCTCGCCCGAGCGATGGTGGAAGTGGCCGGCGATTTCACGGATTGGCAGCCGGTCGTCCTGCGCCGCGCGGGCGAGGATACGTGGGAAAGCTGGCTCCGCATTCCGAGCGGCGTACACCGGATCAACGTGCGAATCGACGGTGGGAGGTGGACGGCGCCGGCGGGGACGACGCGCGCCTCCGACGAGTTCGGCGGCGAAGTGGGGATCGTCGCGGTACCCTAGCCTCGCCCGCCGGCGAGCGATGCCGCCTCGGGCCGCCGCCGCAACACCAGCATCGCCCATACGCCACACGCCGGCCCGAGCGCCAGGAGGCTCATGCTCCAGCGCCACCCCATCCGGGCCGCCACCCACGGCAACAGATAGATCGTGAGACAGGTCAGGAGGAACCCCAGGCTCGTCTGGAGCGTGAGCGCGGTCCCCACCAGCTCAGGCGGGGCCAGCTCGCTCACGGCAGCGGAGAACTGGGCCGAGTCCGCGACCACCGTGACGCCCCAGACGAGGAGCAGCGGCACTAGTACCGCCAGGGGGCGGCCGAACACGAGGCCCACCGCCAGCGCGCACGCGCCGGACACCGTCATCGCGACGCTGGTGATCAGCGTGCGGCCCCACCGATCAGCGTACTTCCCGCCCAGCCAGCACCCCAACGCGCCGCTCCCGACCACTGCGAATGTGATGAACGCCGGCGCGCCGCGTCCCGTGGAATCGCCACCGGTCCGGGCCAGTTCGCTCGCCGCCACGAACGTGGCCAGCCACGTCCACATCGCGTACAGCTCCCACATGTGGCCCAGGTAGCCGAGGTTGGCGAGCGACACGGCACGGTCTGCGAGAATGCGCGGCGCCGCCCGCCAGCTGAACGGTGGCGCTGGCGCGGCGAACGGGCCATCGTGCGGCACGAGGAGGACCAGGAGGCCGCCGACGAACGCCGCCGCGGCCGCTATGACGAGCACGGGCCGCCAATGCTCCGCCGGGACCGCCCAGCGAACGAGCTGGGGAAGCGCCGAACCCAGCGTCAACGCGCCGACGAGGACACCGATCGCGAGTCCCCGACCTTCGCGATACCACCCCGCGACGATCTTCATTCCCGGCGGATACACGCCCGCCAGCGCCGCGCCCGTGAGCATGCGCAGGGCGATGCCCTCTCCGGGGCCCGGCGCGAACGCCACACCGAGGGTCGCGAGACCCGCGAGCCAGGCGCAGCCTGCGATCAGGCGGCGGGCGGACCAACGGTCGGAAAGCGTGAGTAGCGCCGACCCGAGCGCACCCGCGACGAAGCCGAGCTGCACCGAGATCGTCAGCCACGCTCCGCCGGCCGTGTCGAGCCGCCACACGCGCGAGAGCGCCGGCGCGACGGCGGACGCGGAGAACCACGGCGCCATGCCGCACAGCTCGGACACCGCGAGCACGGCCAGCACGCGGCGTGCGCTCACAGACCGGTCGGATGATCGAGAAACGTCCAAGGGAGATGGAACCGGACGTGGAGGTGTTCCGCCAGCGCCTTGACGCCCACCGTTTCAGTGGCGTAGTGGCCGGCGTAGAACACGTTCAGCTTCAGCTCTTCGGCGTCGCCCGTGACGAAGGTGTCGAGGCCGGCGGCAGCGGCCTGCGCGATCATCGAGCCCGCAGCCCCCGTTACGATCCCCACGCGGCGCACCCGCTCCGGGCCGAACGCCATCAGCCGCGGTGCGCGGCCGGTGAGGCTCGCGAGCTGGCGCTCGAGCGCAACTCGAGACACGTCGACCTCTCCCCAACGGCCGATGCGCTCACCGTATTCCTCGCCGAACTCGCCGCGGAGCGAGACGCCGAGCTGGTGGGCGAGCACCACGTTGTTGCCGACGTCGGGATGCAGGTCCAGCGGAAGATGGGCACTGTAGAGCGCGATATTGTTCGCGATGAGCCCCGCCACCCGCCGATGCGCGCGCCCCGTGAGCGGTTGGAGCCCACCCCAGAACAGGCCGTGGTGCACGAGCAGCACGTCGGCCCCCTGCTCCGCCGCCATGCGCACGGTCGCTTCGCATAGATCGACCGCCGCCGCCAGGCGGCTCACCGTCCCCGCGTTAGCGACCTGCAGCCCGTTGATCGCGTGGGGCGCATCCGGCACCTCCGCGACCCGAAGGTAGCCGTCCAGATACGAGACCAGCTCGGTGAGCTCCATCGAGCCTCTCACCTCATGGCAGTATGGAGACATTATCTCACCAGATTATCGACAGTGAGGTGAGATTCCCACACCACAATGACATCTAAAGCATTATAACATATAGAGATAGACAATCCACACGTGGAAGGGCGAGCGTGTGGATATCTGGCACGCCTAGTAGGACCGCTGCGCCCCCGCTTTCTCAACGGTCTCCGCTTCGAGGGCAGCTTCGCCCATGCGCACGACGCCGTTGATCTCGCCTCCCTCTTGCACCAGCAGTCGTTTCGCCGCGATGTCGCCGTGCACCACACTGGTGGATTGGATCTCGATACGCTCGTCGGCCCGGATCGACCCGCGCACCTCGCCACCGATGATCGCCTCGCGCGAGATCACGTCTCCTTCCACTTCGCCGCCCTTCCCCACCAGCACCTGCCGGCCGGCGCGCACCGTACCTACCACCGTGCCTTCGATCTTCACGACACCGTCCGCGCTGATGTCCCCCACGACGCGCATGCCGGTCCCGATGATGGACAGTCCGGATTCCGACTCGAGCGCCCCCTGCCCCTTCTCGGTGAACATCGCCATGTCAGTTCTCCTGTTTCACGACCGTGAGGGGATCGAGCGACTTGCCCTCGCGGCGGATTTCGAAGTGGAGGTGCGGCGCCGTGGATCGCCCCGAGTTGCCGGAGAGCGCGATCACCTGCCCCGCCTGCACCGAGTCGCCTTCGCGCACCAGAAGGCGCGAGGCGTGCCCATACATCGTTTCATACCCGCTCGAGTGCCGCATGAGCACGAACAGTCCGTACGCCGGGTCGGTGCCCGCCGCCTCGACCGACCCGCCGCCGGCGGCACGGACCGGCGTTCCGGCGGGCACGGCGATATCGATGCCCGGATGCGACTCGGCGACATCGCCGGGCCGCACCTGCCCGCGGGTGACGAAGCCCGCGACGTCGAGCGGCCAATGCGTCGGTTCCGCCGGGCCTGGCTCGTAGCGCAGGGGCGCCGAAGGAGGGCGGGCGCGTACGGCGACCGCCCGCACGAGGTCTCCGGTCGGGGCCGTCGCTCCCTTTTCCCGCGGCGCTCTCACGCCCAACATGGTGCGCAGCTCCTGGTAGTTCGCCTCGGCCCGGTTCAGCGCCGCCGCGAGCTGCTGCACCCGGCTGTTCTCCTCCTCAAGCCGCGCCACCTGACGCTCGAGGCCGGGCACGCGGGCCGCCGCGCGACCGATCGGTCCCGCGAACGCGAAGAACAGCACGATCAACAGACCCACGACCAGCGCGCTCCACTTCCCGGCCTCGAGTGCCCACAGCGGGACGCGGTATTGGCGGGAAGCGAGGTCTCCATCGGTGTGGACGACGATGGTGACGCGGCGATCTTTCCGCTGCTTCATCCGTCGAACGGCGCGCCGAGAATCAGCTCCAGGAGCCGCGCGAGATCGTCGTTGGAATAGAAGTTCAGATGAATCTGTCCCTTGCCCTTGGCGCGGAGCGTCACCCGCACGTCGGTGCCGAGGCGACGGCGCAGCGCGTCCTCGATGCGCCGCACTTCGGGCGCCTGTCCCATTCCCTTCTTGAGACGCGGGCGCCGGACCGGCGCCCGGCCGCCGCGCACCCGGTCTTCCACCTCCCGCACCGAGAGCCCGAGGTCCACGGCCTCCTTGGCGAGCGACGTCGCGACACGCGCGTCCTCCAGCGCAAGCAGCGCCCGGGCGTGGCCGACCGAGAGCCCACCTTCATGCAGCAGCGCGAGCACCGCCGGCGGCAGTTTCAGCAGGCGGAGGGCATTGGCGACCGTGGAGCGGTCGCGACCCACAGCGTCCGCGACGTCCTGCTGCGTCAGGCTGAATTCCGCGAGGAGACGCTCGTATCCGCGCGCCTCGTCCACCGGCGAGAGGTCGTCACGCTGCAGGTTCTCGACCAGCGCAAGCGTCAGAGCGGTGCGGTCGTCCACTTCGCGCTTCACGGCGGGGATCTTCTCCCAGCCGAGCGCCTGGCACGCCCGCAGCCGCCGCTCGCCGGCGATCAGCTCGAAGCCGCCGTTAGCGCCCGGGACGGGGCGCACCACGACGGGCTGCAACAAACCGGCCTTGCGGATGGAGGCCTGGAGCTCTTCGAGCGCCGCGGAGTCGACGTCCCGGCGCGGCTGGTAGGGGTTGGGGCGGATGTCGGCGATCGCCAGTTCTACGAGACTCCCCTCGCGCTCGGCTTCCTCGCGCGTAGGCCCCAGCAGGGCTTCGAGGCCCCGGCCGAGCCGACGGCGACCTGCGGTGGTTTCCGTCATGCGGGCACCTCCGGCACCGGTTCCGCAGCGGGGGGGGCGGGGGAGGACACGGCGCCGTGCTCCACGCGCCGGATCAGCTCCTGTGCCACCGCCAGGTAGCTCTTCGCGCCCACCGACTGCACATCGTACAACAGGATCGGCTTCCCAAAGCTCGGCGCCTCGGCGAGGCGCACATTGCGCGGGATCGTAATGGCGAACACCTGCGACCCGAAGTACTCCTTGGCCTCGTCGGCCACCTGCTTCGAGAGATTCAACCGCGCGTCGTACATCGTCAGCAGCACGCCATCGATCGCCAGCGCCGGGTTGAAGTTCCGCTGTACCAGCTTGACGGTGTTGAGGAGCTGCGAGAGACCCTCGAGCGCGTAGTACTCGCACTGGATGGGAATCAGCACGCTGTCGGCGGCCGTGAGCATGTTGAGCGTCAACAGACCGAGCGAGGGCGGACAATCGATTACGACGTATTGATACTGGTCGCGGAAATCTCCGAGCGCGCGCCGCATCATCGTCTCGCGCCCCTGCTTGTTGACGAGCTCGAGCTCGGCGCCGACCAAGTCCTGCGTGGCTGCCACGACGTCGAGATAAGGGAAGTGCACGTGGGTGAATCGCGCGTCGGCGAGGGAACGGCCATCGAGCAAGGCATCGTACAACGAGTGGCGGATGCGGTCGCGCTCGATGCCAACGCCGCTCGTCGAGTTGGCCTGGGGATCGGCATCGACGAGGAGGGTCTTGCGCTCGGCGGTGGCGAGCGACGCGGCGATGTTCACCGCCGTCGTCGTCTTGCCGACGCCGCCCTTCTGGTTGGCGATTGCGATGACGCGCGACATTATCTAAGCTATTGTATACAAATATGTTATGTTGTTGCTCGCTGTGAGGTGCTCAATATAGGGTCTTGGTACCCCCAACGTAAAGAGTGAGTTTCACGTGAAACCGCTGCCCAGTTTCACGTGAAACACCCTCTTGGAGGCCAGGTTATGCGACCCGTCGGCGCCAGCGGGCAGTTTCGACTACCAGGTTGTGCAGATCGCTGGGCGACACGCCGGGAATACGCGCCGCTTGAGCGAGCGAGGTCGGTCGGATGCGATCGAGCTTTTGCCGCGCTTCGGTCGCGAGGGTCCTGAACTCGAGGTAGGGAAGGTCTGCGGGAAGCGCGAACGACGCGAGCTCGGCCAAACGCGCCGCTGCCTCCCGCTCCCGCGCCAGGTATCCGTCGTACTTGAGCTCGATGCCGGCACTCACCACCGCGGCCTCCTCCGCCGTCACCGTCACCCCTGCGGCCTCGAGCAGCGCGCGCAGGGATACGCCCGGCCGCCGGGCCACGCTCGCGACGCGCTCCGGCTCCCCCAGGCTCGTGCCCGTCGTCGCGAGCACCGCCGCGGCGGCGCTCGGCGTGATCGTCGCCGCGCGCGCCACGCGCAGCACCTCCTCCTCGTCCTCGAAGCGGCGCGCCGCCACGCGTCGCTCCGCCGCCGTGAGCAACCCGAGCCGCTCGGCAAGCGGAGCCAATCGCCGCAGCGCGTTGTCCTGCCGCAGCAGCAGCCGGAACTCGGAGCGCGACGTGAACAGTCGGTACGGCTCGTCCACTCCCCGGGTCACAAGGTCATCCACCAGGACGCCGATGTAGGCATCGTCGCGCCCCAGGATCACGGGCTCCGCGCCGCGGATCCGGCGCACGGCGTTGATCCCGGCAACGACACCCTGGCCCGCCGCCTCCTCGTATCCGGTCGTGCCATTGATTTGCCCGGCGAAGAACAGGTACTCGACCGCTTTCGTTTCCAACCAAGGCGTGAGCTGAGTGGGCGGATAATAGTCGTACTCGATGGCATAACCCGGCCGGGTCATCTTCGCCCGCTCGAGACCCGGCACCGCGTGGAGGAACTCGAGCTGTACGGGGACGGGCAGGGAAGTGGACAGCCCGTTCACATACAGCTCGTGCGTGTCGAGTCCCTCCGGCTCGAGGAACACCTGGTGGCGCTTGGCTTCGGGGAACTTCACGATCTTGTCCTCGACCGAAGGACAATAGCGCGGCCCCCGTCCGCTGATCGCCCCGCCGTACAGCGCCGACTCGGCGAGGTGCGTGCGGATGATCTCCTTCACTTCTTCCCCAGCCCACGTGATCCAGCATGGCAACTGGCGCGGTAGCTCGGCGTGCTCGTAGAAGGAGAAGCGGTAAGCGGTGCCGTCTCCGTCCTGGCGCTCGACTCTAGACCAGTCGACGCTGCGACCATCCACCCGCGGCGGCGTGCCGGTCTTGAAGCGTGACACTGTAAGTCCAAGTGTTTCAATATGTTGCGCGATATCCACGGCCGGTTGATCGCCCGCACGGCCGGCCGGGATCTGGGTATCGGTGCCGAGGTGGATGCGTCCGCGCAGGAACGTGCCGGCAGTGAGCACCACGGCCCGCGCGCGGAAGCTGCGCCCGTCGGCGGTGGCGACGCCGGCGACGCGCCGGCCGTCGAGGATGAGACGCGTCACCATCCCCTGCGTCAGCTCGATGCCTGAGAAACCCTCCAGCAGTTCCCGGACCGCTCGACGATACAACGTGCGGTCA
>Ga0209267_1001862_pt1 | contig 14036 bp, 15 predicted proteins | sample GraSoiAngelo_137_FD_185894 | JGI IMG/M metagenome (GOLD analysis project Ga0209267, IMG submission 185894) | Grasslands soil microbial communities from the Angelo Coastal Reserve, California, USA - 14_0929_09_30cm (SPAdes) (version 2) | ecosystem: Environmental > Terrestrial > Soil > Grasslands ... | reverse complement strand
TTTTATATTGAATATGGCGCCGCGGCGGAAGAGGCCAGTCTCTATGATAAAGCGGCGGAACTTTTCCACAAAGCCATCGCGATGGATCCCGCCAATGCGGCCGAGCCTTATAATTACCTTGGCTACATGTGGGCCGAACAGAACAGTCACCTCGACGAAGCAGAAGACGCAATCAAGCGCGCGCTTCAACTCGACCCCGACAACGGCGCTTACCTCGATAGCATGGCCTGGGTGCAATACCGTCAGGGAAAATACGATCAAGCCCTGGAAAATTTAAAGCGCGCCGTTGAAAATTTGCCGCGCGAAGACGCCGTCGTTTTCGAACACCTTGGCGACGTCTATTCGAAGCTGAACCGTGTCTCCCAAGCACTCGAATCCTGGCAGAAGGCAAAAACACTCGACCCATCGAATAAAAATCTCGCGGCAAAAATCGACGCCCAAAAAACCCGTGTCAGCAAAACCAATCCAACTGGAGCGAAACCATGAGTGACTCTGGCGGCACGCGTTACCCGGCAGAATGGCAACGCAAGGCCATCTGGGCTGCGGTCAGCGCGCTCGCCATTAGCTTCCTCATTTTCGTATTCGTCGCAACGGTCTGGATCATGGCGAACGTGATCAGCTTTCTGCAGCCGATTTTAATTCCGGTCGCGATCGCGGCCATTCTTGCTTATTTGCTTGACCCGGTTGTGACGCGGATGGCCGCCAATGGTCTTGGTCGCACGAAATCGATCATGCTGCTTTTTGCTATTGCCGGGCTCGCGCTTGTCGCCATCGGAACCTGGCTGGTACCGGCAATTGGAATGCAGAGCTCGAACTTGGTGAAGGAATTACCCCAATACACCGTCAAGGCGCGCGATAAAATTGTCGATGCAATTTATCGCTACGAACGGACTTTTGGCAGCACTGACAAAACGCGAGCGAAAGCCACCAGTGGGATCGTAAATTGGTTGCTCGGCTCAACTCCGGCCCCGATACCGAAACCGAGCCCGAAGCCTACTGCAACCGCTGCGCCGGAGGAGGCTCTTCCGATTCCTTCATCATCGGCCACCCCGCCATTGGAAGAAATCGCCCCCGCTCCCTCTAAATTGACCGATGCGGAGCGCGGCCGTCTTCAGGAGTTAGTGGAAAAACAGCTGCCCAACCTTGAAAAACAACTACCCAACCTCAGCGAGAAGATCTGGGCGATCATTAAGAAAAGCATTGGCGGATTTCTCGGCGTCACCGGTTTTCTTTTGAGTCTGATCCTGGTGCCGATTTATTTGTTCTTCCTTCTTAAACAACGGCCCGCCATTCAGCGTCGCTGGAAAGAATACCTGCCGCTTCGTAATTCACCGCTCAAAAACGAAGTCGCCGACGTTCTCCTGCAGATCAACAGCTACATCATCGCCTATTTTCGTGGGCAACTCCTCGTCTGCCTCGTCGATGGCATTTTGATTGGCACGACTCTCTCGTTCCTTCCGCCGCCAGGATTAAATTTTGCCGTCCTCATCGGTTGCCTTGTTGCCGTTCTCACCATGGTTCCGTACATCGGGATCATCGTTTGCTGGATTCCAGCCGCTTTGATCGCCGTCGCGCAATGGGGCGACTTCACTCACCCATTGCTTGTCACGTTAATCTTCATCGTCGTGCAAAATCTCGAGGGCTTATTTTACGCGCCGCGCATTGTTGGCAATTCGGTCGGGCTTCACCCGATGACCGTGATTGTTTCGATTTTCGTCTGGGGTTTGCTCATTGGGGGTTTGCTCGGTCCAATTTTGGCCGTGCCCTTGACGGCGACGATCAAAGTATTGCTCGCACGTTATGTTTGGGGTGAGCGTCTGCGCGAGGAAGCGATTGAAGCGATCGAGGAGGTCCCGGTCGTGGCAGAAGAGGAAGCCGCGGTCGAAACGGCGCGCGCTTGAACGGCAATCTTGGTTAAAGGGAACCGCGCGTTGTCGTAGAACCACAATGACAGATCCGGTAATTCACCAGCTTCGGCGACAGACAAACAAAACTGCTTCGGTGGGTCAGACCCGTTCTGTCCGCGGCGGTCTAATCGTTCTGGCGGTCATTGCCGGATTCGCACTCGGACTGCTTGTTTTCACCATTGGTCCAAAACTCGCTAATTCCTGGCGAGAATCGCGCTGGCTTCGACAGGCCGAAGCGAATCTGAAACAGGGAAATTTTAATGGCGCGAATGATGCCGCGCAAAAGGCGTTACAGATCAATCATGATTCTTTTCCGGCCTATCAAATTCTGGCCGAAGCAACCGAGAAACAAAATCGCGCTGAAACCGTGGTCTGGCGCGCAGAAATCGCGCGCTTGCGGCCGCGCGACATTGATAGCCAGCTCAACCTCGCCTCGGCCGCTTTGCGTTTCGGTCAGCTCGATGCAGCCCGCAAAGCGCTCGAGAGCGTGCCGAAGGAGAATCGCGAAAGCGCGCCTTATCATGTCGTTGCCGGATGGTTGGCGCGTGCGCAGGGCGATGAAGCAGGCCAGGAGCGCCATTTCGCCGCAGCTTTGGCAAAGGAACCGGGCAACGAAACCTATCAATACAACCTCGCCGCGGTTCGGATCAAATCGCCCGATCCGCAGAAAAACACGTGGGCACGCGCAACCCTCGAGCATCTGGTCAAAAGCGCTCCGTTTCGCGCCGGTTCCCTTCGCGCTTTGCTAAATGACGCGATCCAGCACAGCAACCTCGAGGCAGCCGACCGCTTCGCGCAAGAACTGCAATTGAGCCCGCAGGTCACTTTTTCCGACGACCTGCTTTGCTTGGATTTTTACAAAAAGCTAGATAAAAAAAAACTGGCGACGTTGCTCGAGAAAGTGAAACCCCTGGCGACGCGACAACTCGACGATCTCGCCGCGTTGATGGCATGGATGAATGGCAATGGCATGAGCGCCGAAGTCCTGCGTTGGATGGAGAAGTTGCCACCCGAAAAAACCGCTAATCCTCCGCCGGCAATAGAAGTTGCCGCTGCTTTTACTGCACAAAAAAATTGGTCGCGCCTTCGCCGTTGGACGAAGGGCAGTAACTGGGGCGACTCTGAATATTTACGGCTCGCCTATCAGGCATATGCGAAACAGCAGTCTCGACAGGAAGGCACCGATGCGGAATCTGCTTCTCTCTGGCACGATGCCGAGCGCGCCTGCGAAGAGTATCCCGAGCGTGAAATTCGCCTGGCTCGTCTCGCCACGAAATGGAATCTACCGACCCAAGCGGAGCAGCTTTGGTTGCGCGTCGCTCATAATCCATTGAGTCGTCGTGAAGCGCTCGATGCCTTGTTTGAGATTTATCGGGCCAACAATGATCTCCCTAATCTCTATCTCACCGCCATGCGTCTGCATGAAACTTCTCCGGAAGAACCGCTGATTGCAGCGGAATATGCCCGTCTATCCATGATCCTCGATCGCAACCCCAGCGAAGGTCAGCGCGTTGCCAAAGAGGCCTTCGATCAAGCGCCGACCGAGCCACCCTGCGTAGTTGCCCAGGCGCTTTCTTTGAATTCGCAAGGTCGAACCGCCGATGGAGTCGCGGTCTTGCAAAAACTCGCGCCGGAGAAATTGCACGACGCCCGCGTCGCCCTCTACCTCGCCGTGCTCTTGCTTGACGACGGCAAAGCAGATGCCGCTCATGAATTCATTGACGCCGCCAATTCCGGCTTCGTTTTCCCCGAAGAGAAGAAACTTTTGCAGGAAGCGTTGCAGAAACAGTCTAGTTCCACGTCGTCAACGCCGACACCTTCGCCGACGATCTCACCCTCGCCCCCCAATTCTTCACCGCGTTAATCGAATCGCACCGGTTCGTGTTGTTGGCTGCTCGTACTTTCTGAGGAACTTTTACGCCGCCGCAGTGTTTCCAGTTTGTATAGCTTAGGGATCAAAGGGAACGCCGGGAGCCTGATGCTTCCGGCGTTTATTCTTTACGGCGCGAGTAATTTCCACCGCTCGACTTCGCTTGCCGTCGTCGTCGGACGAGCACATCGCATCGCACAAATCGAGGTGAAACAAACTTCGCGAAATGGCAGCCGTATTTTATCGGCTAATCTTTGCTTGGTCTCTGGCGGCAATTTTGCATAAAGCAAACTTAGGTGTGGATCGATAAGGTAACGGTCCCCCGCCCCGGTCGCTTTCCAGATCGCATCGCCTAGCTGTTGCAATGTAGTATTTGTTGCGAATTGGACGAAAAGCGTCTTCGTAAATTGTTCGCCGAATCGAATACTATGAATCGTTAGCTCGATTTTAACCGGTAGAAGTTTGCGCAAGACGTCGAGCGGAGGCCGCGAACTTTCCGGTGCGACAAAAATCGTTACGTGCGGTTCGAACAATGGAGCGCCAAATCGCCTCGCCTGCACCCTAATTTCGCGCGACAACACTGCGCGCGCCGCCGTTTCCGGCAGCAACCAATAAGCAACTGCTTGTGCCTTCCTTGCCATTTGATCTGGCGCCACCTTCCCAGTCATCCCGAGCGAAGTCGAGGGATCCCGCGGAAGTTACCTTAGAAGCTTCCCCACGGGATCCGTCGGCTTACACTGGGGGTGACAAAAACGACCACCCCATTATCCTCTTCCTTATGCCCACAAATGTCCTCGGCACCGAGCTGCAATCTTGCTGCCGCGATCCACTCACGGGCTTCTATCGCGACGGCTACTGTCGCACCGGGCCCGGCGACGTTGGGTTGCACACCGTTTGCGCGCAGGTGACTCGCGACTTTCTCGATTTTTCGGTGCTGCAGGGAAACGACCTGGTCACACCGCACCCAGAGTGGGAATTTCCCGGGCTTGAGCCGGGTGACAAATGGTGCATCTGCGTGACGCGTTGGAAAGAAGCATTGGACCGCGGCGTCGCCTGCCCGGTTGATCTCGAGGCAACTCACGCCTCCGCGCTAGAGTTTGTCACCCTCGAAGAATTACAAGCCCACGCGTTGAAATAATCGCGTTCACCGGCACCGTTAGCGCGTTTTGAAATTACCCTTCAGCCTCTTTCTCGCGCTGCGTTATCTAAAACCGAAGCGCACATTTCTTTCCATTATCACGCTGATTTCGGTGCTGGGCGTTATGCTCGGTGTCACCGTCCTCATCCTCGTGATCTCGGTGATGACGGGATTTGACCGCGAACTGCGTCAGAAGGTGATCGATTTCGACGCTCACATCCTGGTTACCAGCGAAACCACCCTAAATAACTGGCGGGAGCTGACAGAGAGAATTCGAGCAATACCCCGCGTTGTTGCGACTGCGCCTTACGTTCAAGGGCCGGTGATTGTCGAACACGACGAGCAGCGGCTCGCCCCTTTAATCCGGGGTATTGATCCGGAGCAGGAAGAAAAAGTCGTTTCCCTGCAAAAATTCGTAAGGTGGGGAACGCTCGATCTCACCGGCGATACCACCGTACTCGGGGTCGAGCTGGCGCGACAATTAAATGTGCGCGTCGGCGACAAGGTGACAGTCTACTCGCCGGGCAACCTCTCAATCGTCCTCGATCGCATAAAGAAACTCGAGAACGCCACGGGCGAGGAAGAAAAAAAAGCGATCGAAGAATTGCGCGAAGTCGTGCTGCCAAAGGATCTGACAGTGACCGGAATCTTCGAGACCGGCCATTATGTGCACGATTCGCAATATCTGCTAGTGCCGCTTTTCATCGGGCAGGAGCTTTACGGGTTAGGCGACGCCCTTCATGGAATCACGGTTAAAACCGAAGACCCTTATGATGTCGATGAAGTGAAAGCGCAGATCGAAAAATTCCTCGAAGTCCCCCAGTCCGCGCGGACCTGGATCGATATGAACCACCAGATTTTCGAGGCAATCCGGCTCGAGCGTAATGTGATGTTCTTTCTCCTCTTCTTCATCGTCGTCGTCGCCGCCTTCGGTATCATGAGCACGCTGATCACGGTGACGGTGCAGAAACGGCGCGAAATCGGAATTATGAAGGCACTTGGCGCGAACATTGCGCAAATCGTCTGGGTTTTTCTGGGACAAGGAATGGTCGTTGGATTTTTCGGGACCCTAACGGGACTTGGACTCGGGATGGCTCTGATCCGTTATCGTAACGAATTTAGTCAATGGCTGGCCAACACTCTTCACATCGAAATCTTTCCGCGCGAAGTTTATCAATTTTCATCGATTCCGGCGGAAGTGATTCCGCGTGACGTAACCCTGATTTGTCTGAGCGCGTTTTTGATTTGCTCAATCGCTGCGCTCATTCCGGCATACTTTGCCGCGCGCCTAGATCCGGTTAAGGCGTTGCGCTTTGAATAACACCGTCATCCCGAGCGAAGCCGGGGGATCCCGTCGCGATGCCTTTAAGGTTTCATTTCGGGATCCCTCGACTTCGCTCGGGATGACCAATATTTATGAAAGAAAGGCGACGTCCTTTCGGAACGTCGCCCCTCCCCTCGCTGCGATATACGCCGTTATTTCCCCTTGGCTTCGTGCAATTCTTTCATTGCGTTGTGCAGGTCTTCATGTGCCTTGATGATGGTATCGAGCTTGGTCTGCTGCTCCGGCGTAAGCAACGGACGAATCTGCGTGATCGAAGCATCGATCACCACCTTGGCCTTCGTCATCGCCTCCTGATGGATCGCCTGTAGCTGCGGTTTCGCCTGATCGACGATCGGCTGCACCTTCGCTTTTTGCGCATCCGTCAGGTTAAGAGTTGAACTCATTTCCTCGAGTGGATTCAAATGCCAGCCTCCGTGCGGGCCGCCCGGAGGTTGCGCCTGCGCCAAGCTAAAAGCGCCGAGCGCGATTGCTGCAATTACTGTCAATGTTTGTTTCATGTTTTTGTAAGTTTGCGGCGCATGATTGCGCCTTTGCTGACTATTGACCGCGGACCCCACGCTGCGGTTACATATTTCTTGTCATCCCGAGCGTAGTCGAGGGATCCCGCCATGAGACCTTAAAGTCTTCGCCACGGGATCCGTCGGCTTTCGCTCGGGATGAGAAATTTTTGTAACCGGAACGGCTTGATTCCGGTCACGTTCTTTGGTGTGGATACCTTTCTCTACGCATGGATGACGATGAGCACGCTCGCGCATTGGTCGATCGCGCGCGCGGCGGTGACGACGACGCTGCCCGCGAACTCATCCGCCAATTGTATCCATTGGTGGCGAAGATTGTGCGCGGCTATCGGCCACGCCGCACTGCCGAAGAGGATTTAGCGCAAATGATTTTCGTAAAGGTTTTCCAAAACCTGGCGCAATATTCGGGCAAGGTACCGATCTCGCATTGGGTTTCGCGCATTGCGGTAAACACCTGCCGCAATCAGTTGATGGCGGAAAAAGCGCGCCCGGAACTGCGTCATGCCGATCTGAGCGAAGAGCAGGCTGCGATGCTGGAAAATCTTGCCTCAGAGCACGCCCTCTCCCCCGATCGCAAACTCGCCGCGCGCGATCTGGTCGAAAAGTTGCTCGCCATGTTAAAACCAGTGGAGCGGCTGGTTATCGATATGCTTTATCTCCAAGAACGCAGCGTAGCCGAAGTGCAAAAACTCACCGGTTGGACCGCTGCCACCATTAAAGTAAGAGCCTTTCGCGCGCGCCAGAAGTTGCGCAAACAAATTGGAGGCTTGCTGTGAAAAATCGAAACGAAATCTTGGATCGTTTGTTTCGCGCGGCCGCAGGTCCCGCGCCGCCTGCGGAAATGCCGTTCGGTTTCGACACTTGCGTTCTTGCACTGGCTCATGAGCCTTTCCCGAACGGCTCGGTCGTCATCGCGCGTTTCGCCCAGCGCGCCGCAATGATCGCGCTGGCAATCATCACCCTGGCTTCAGTGGGAGTTTATCGCGCCTCAACTTCCAACAGCGATTTGCCCACAGAATATGCGATGGTAGACAACGCCATCCAAAGCAATCTCGGCGAATGAACAAGTCTTTGCGCTGGAAATTAATCCTCGCTTTTGTGTTGGTGTTTCTCGCCGGTGTTGCCTGTGGATTTTTCGGCACCGTCCACGCGCACTATTTTTTCACGCGAATGGATTCGGAGTCCATGGCGCAACACATGAAGCAGCGTTTGCGCGCGGAATTGAAGCTCACGCCACAGCAGATGCAGCAAATTTCACCTATTATCGATCGCGCCGCTTCTCAGTTGAAAACGAAACGCGAACAAACCATGCGTGATGTTCACGAGATTTTTGAACAAACGCATCGCGACATGCAGCCATTTCTCACCCCGGAACAGCGCACCAGACTCGAGCACCTGGAGAAGCGGCATCGCCACCTCTTGCACCGGCATGGTTTGATGGCACCCGGCCCACCACCGCCACCGCCAGACGATTAAATTTGGAACGCAGGATCAACCGCCAAGCGGGCGAAATAACCCCAAAAATCTGTCTCGGATCTTCTCGCGCTCTTTAGCGTGTTTGGCAGAAAAACTAATGTAACCTATTCTTCCCCGCCGAAATAATCGATTTCTGTCCCTTTCACGATCACTTCGGCGCTACCTTCTTTCATTACTGCAAACTTTCCGCTGTCGGGGTAGTAACAGGAATCCCCCCGCGGATTATCCGCGATGACGTAGTAAACAAAATCTTCTTCGCCAGCGTTGGCGAGCTGGTGCGCTTCGCCCGGCCCAAAGAAAAATGCGTCGCCCGCGGTCACAATTGTCGATCCATCTTTATCGCGAATACTCCCCTGCCCGGATACCACCAGATAAAGCTCCGACTCCGCTGAGTGCGAATGATAAGGACAAAGCGTTTTCCCTTTTGGAATCCGCACTAGGGCCAGATCAAACGGATGCCGCTTCTGCAAATCGAGAGACTCCGGATCCCGCCCGAGCGCGACTGATATCTCTTTCATTCTGCGGCCAAACTTTCCTTTCGGCGATTGCCGCACCCGCTCTTGAATGTCTTTCAGGTTTACTTTTTCCATATTTTCAAGTCTTCATTTTGGCGCAGGAAAGATCACTAGGTTCATGTCGCCGAGACGTCGACTACAAAGGATTTTGCTTCCATCGGGCGACCATCGCGGATTTACGAACTTACCGGCAGTATCCGTGAGTTGGCGCGCACCGCTGCCATCGCGATTCATCACAAAAAGTTGAAAATTATCGCTCACCCGGCGCGAAAAAACGATGCGCTTCCCATCAGGCGACCACGCCGGCCAGCCATCGAGATTTGCGTCGCCGGAAACATTGTGATCACCCGTGTCGTCCGCCTTCATGACAAAGATTTGCGAGAGCGCGCCTTGGATACGGCGATGCAAAATCGAGTTCCCGTCCGGTGAAAAGGCGGCGTAGGTGTAGCCGCCCTCCGTCGTGATTCTTTTTAACCCCGTCCCATCGGGCTTGATCGTGGCGAGATCCATTTTCTCGTCCATCTTTTCGCCGATAACTTTGTTCGCGCTGGGCACGTCACGCCCATCCGCCGCGGTCGCACCGGAAAAATGCGTGGTGTTAAACAGGATTCGCGTGCTGCCCGGTGACCACGTGGGGTGAATGTTCTCAGCATTGCCACCAGTTAATTGGCGCACGTCCGTTCCATCAGCATTCATCACAAAAATCTGCTACACTCCTTCACACGCCGAGACAAAAGCGATCTTCCTTCCGTCGGGCGACCACGCCGGCGAATCATCCTCTGCTTCGCCGAAAGTAATTTGCCGCATTTGACTGCCATTGTTGCTGCCACTTGCATCCAGCACGTGAACTTTCATTCCACCGTGCCTGCTCGATATCAGCACGATTTGTTTCCCATCAGGCGACCAGAACGGTTCGTAATCGACTACCCAAGTAAACAGCTTGACCTGCTTAAGCGGAAATTCATCCGCCCGGATTCCTCTAACTCCAAGCAATAGCAGAAAAAGTGTATTGAAAATGAAAACGGGCCGAGCGATCAAAGCGACCATTTTTTCGGCAGTTTTTGTTTCAGTCTTTCCACCTCTGCGAAGAGGTCGCCCATTTTCTCGACGCGAGCGAGAGTTTTGTCAGAACGGAATTTTAGCAGCTCGGTTTTTTTCTTTTTCAGACAGTTGGCGACTTCGTCCCAGGTGACTGGAGTCGAGACGGTCGGCGCTTCTTTGGCGCGAAGTGAATAAACATTGATCGTCGTTTTGTGTTCGTCGTTCTGGCTCCAGTCAACAAAGACTTTTCCTTTGCGCAGTGCTTTCGACATGTTGGAAGTGACGAGATTGCCGTGCTTGCGCTCGAGATGCTGCGCGAGTGCACGCGATAAATCTTTCGTTTGATCGAACGTCGCCGGCGTGTTTAGCGGCACGTAAACTTGCAGCCCTTTGGAGCCGCTCGTTTTGGCAAACGATTTCAATTTCATTTTGCTCAGTAAATCGCGCAGCCAAAGTCCGACCTGGCAGCATTGCACGATGTCGGCCGGCGCTCCCGGATCGAGATCGAATACCATCATCGTTGGCCGCGCCACGTCCTTCTTTTTCGCTAACGAGGTGTGTAATTCGAGATCGGCCAAATTCGCCGCCCACACCAGGGTCGGCAAGTCCTGCGCCAGACAGTAGTGCATGACCCGATTATTGCCCCCGCTCCAGACCTTCGCCGTTTTCACCCACTTCGGCCGATGCGACGGGCAATTTTTTTCGTAAAAAAATTCCGCATCCACTCCGTTGGGATAACGCTTCATCGTCAGGGGCCGATCGCGAAGATGCGGCAGGAGGACTGGCGCGATCCGGATGTAGTAATCGATCACCTGGCCTTTGGTGAACCCAACTTTGGGGTAGAGAACTTTGCCCAAGTTCGAAACGGCGAGCTTTTTTCCTTCAATGACGAGTTCAGCTTTTTCTGGCATTGGAGACAAACGTTCAACGCTCAACGCTCAACGTCCAATATCGAATTGCGGATCGCCATTCGCTTCTTTGTCCGGGCAGCGCAGGCTGCTAGCCTGCACTCGTCGGCAGCTTGCCGACGAGATTCTGTTTCTGGGTAGCGCACGCGTCTCGCGTGCTGGTTTCGGCGTCACGCCGAAACAGTCTTTCCGAGAAGTCCGCGATGACGAGACGTCGTCGCCAACACGCAAGACGCGCGCGCTACCCGGCCGAAGAGAACAGGCTGGCAGCCTGTGCTCCCCAACCAGATCACGCAAAAAAACGCTCGGGCGTCAGCATTGGCTGCGGTTTACAAATGCGAGCCACGCAATGTTCCCAGGTCTCATGCCCACTTACGATTTCGATTTCCACCCGCAAGAAAAAAATGGGAACTTCAGTCTTTATCAGCAAGGGGAATCGCACCGCATCTTTCTCTGTTGTCACCACCATCTCCAGGTCACGGCGAATACATCGACTGATAAAGCTTTGCAGTTCCGCTTCGGTGTAACGGTGGTGATCAATGTAACGCTTGGCGATTTCGATCCTGGCTCCGAGTTTGCGCAAGCCGTCTTCGAAGCTATCGGGCGCGGCAATCGCACAAAGCGAACCGATGAAAGTGCCGTGTAATTTTTCCAGTGGCGCAATCTCCCCGGTCACGACGTTTTGCAGATGCAACGGTTTGTGCGCGCACTCGATAATTTCCGCGGTGCGATTGTAACGTCGAACTCGTTTGATCAGCTGCTCGTTGGATGCGCCGGTGCTTTTGGTGATGAAGATATAACTGGCCCGCCGCAAATTGCGTGGCGGCTCGCGCAAGGTTCCGCGCGGCAGCAGAAATTCGTTTCCAAAAGGCGCTTGCCGATCGACCAGCACAATATCGAGCCGATGTTTGAGGTGAAGGTATTGCAGGCCGTCGTCGAGCAGCAACGTGTCAGCGTTCATTTTCTCGATCGCAAATAGCCCGCTCTTGACGCGATCCTTGTCCACCAGGACGGCGACGTTTTTCAAATTGTGCGCCAGCATGTAAGGCTCGTCCCCGGCAGTAAGAGAATCGAGCAGAAGCGATTTTCCATCGGAGACGATGCGCGGCGGATCCGGATTATCGCCGCGTAATTTCGCCAGCAAACTGCGTTTGCTCGGTCGCGGCACGCTTTTATAACCGCGGCTGAGAATGGCAACATGGCGCCCTCCTTTTTGCAAAGCACGGGCAAATTTTTCCACGATCGGAGTTTTTCCGGTGCCCCCGACGGTGAGATTACCGATGCTAATGACGAGACAGCCGAGGGCGCGCTCACGTAAAACGCGTTTGCGATAAAGAAATAATCGCACCTGCACCAGCCGTTCGTAAATGAGCGACAGCAAATAAAGAAATGAGCGCAGAATGGCGGCACGAAATCCACCGCGGCGTTCGAGAATTACGTCGATCGCAAATTGCTCGAGGTTTTCCAGAGAGCGGCTCATTTGATTTCGGATTTCAAAATTTGGGCGCCTTCATTGTCAGCCCGGGTAATGATGATGCCTGCGTCTTTCTGCCGCGAGGCTCGCATCATGGCGCCGGCGATTTTTCCGGGGTTGCGCAGGGTGATGGCACAAATGGCGGAACCTGACCCGCTTAAAAAGGCGCCGAGTGCACCTGCCGTTTCTGCGGAGCGAATCGTGTCCTCAAGAAACGGGACTAACCTTTTTCGGAACGGTTGATGCAGATAATCGACAAAACAGCCACGTAGTCTTTCGTAACCACGCGTCGCGAACGCGGTCGCGATAGCCGAAGCATTTGCGATGTTTCGCACCGCGTCCGTACGCGAAATCTTGGAAGGCAATAATCGACGCGCTTCGTTCGTTGCGATTTCGAAATTTGGGATGAGAAGAACGAAGCGAAGTTGCGGAGAAACGTTGAAGTGCTGCATCTCCAGGCCGCGGGCGAGGGTGAATCCGCCGAAGCTCGCGGGCGCAGCGTTGTCTGAGTGACCTTCCAATTCCGCACACAGCGTAAACAACTCGTGGCGGGTGAGATTTGTCCGCGCAATTTTGTTCAAGGCATGAAGCACGCCGAGCCGCACGGTTACGCTGCTGCCAAGCCCACGAGCAATTGGAATATTGCCTCTAATGTCGCAAGAAAACTCGAAGGCCTTGCATTGTGCGGCTGAGAAGAATTTTCTCGCCGTATCTCGAATCATTCCGTTGACTGCGCCGCGTTGGCCTCGGCTGACCGTTACATTGTTGTAAAGAGAAAGCGCTACCCCAAGACAATCGAAACCGGGCCCGAGATTCGAAGTGCTGGCTGGAACACGCACCGTGACTTGCTGCACTCGCCGAGCTTATCGTGCGCACCGAACGCGGCAAGACAGGCGATGACGTGTGATTAAATTAGAACGACAGCGTGAAAACGACCTGGATCGAGCGCGAATTGATGCGCGATTTCGAAGCGGAGGGAACGGATGCCTATCGCCTTTGGACGATCGCGGATGGCTGGGTGGAACGATTGGGACGTGATGTTCTGGTTTCCTTTAAGAACCAGGCGGCACGCGAGGGGTTGACCACAGAATATTTTCTCTGGGCGGAAGCGATGGGCTTCAACGCCCAACGAATGTTCGAGCGTTTTTTGCCGAAGCGTAATCAAGAGCGTCAAGCGCCAAAACTAATTCTGGGTGATTCCAACATCGGCTCGCGCAGTGTCGTGATGGAGCGCGGTCTGCGCTTTGAGATCGATTTCAGTGGCGGTTATTCCGTGGGACTGTTTATCGACCAACGTGAAAATCGGAGCTTTGTTCGCAAGAGCGCACCGAAGCAAATGCTTAATTGCTTCGCTTACACCTGTTCATTTTCGCTGGCGGCGGCAGTAGCCGGCGCCAACACTGTGAGCGTGGACTTGTCCCAAAAATCGCTTGAGCGCGGCCGCGCAAACTTTGCGCTCAATGACTTGCCGGCAACGGGACACCATTTTATCGCCGACGACGTTTTTGAAGTTCTTCCGCGGCTGTCGCGCAAAGATCAAAAGTTCGATTTAATCGTCCTTGATCCGCCGACATTCTCGCGTTCGCACCGCGGAAAAACTTTTCAGGTCGAATCAGATTTTGAAGGCTTGCTCATGGCGGCGTTGGAAGTGGCCGACCGGGATTGCCGCATCTTGCTTTCGACCAACTGCACCGCGCTGAATCAACGTGCCCTCGAAGTGATGGCGCGCTTTTGCTTGAAGGCATCGCGTCGAGCGGGCAGCTTTCATTCTGAACCGCGGCCGGTTGAGTTTCCGCCCGACAGTGGCGCCAGCACGATCTGGCTGACGTTGCGCTAGCGGGATG
>Ga0209267_1001861_pt1 | contig 14039 bp, 16 predicted proteins | sample GraSoiAngelo_137_FD_185894 | JGI IMG/M metagenome (GOLD analysis project Ga0209267, IMG submission 185894) | Grasslands soil microbial communities from the Angelo Coastal Reserve, California, USA - 14_0929_09_30cm (SPAdes) (version 2) | ecosystem: Environmental > Terrestrial > Soil > Grasslands ... | reverse complement strand
GCTGGTAAACGTGGCAAAGACCAGCACGATGTAGGTCGCTCGCAGGTCGGGGTGAATCTGGTGAAAAAGAATCCTTAGACCGCGCAGCCGGTCCATCAAAGTTGCACGTCCGGAATGTTTTGCGGCGTCTGAAGCGGAATGCGGCTCGTGAGCGGGCCGCGAGTTCTCAACTGAAAAACCGATCAGTACTGAAGCCGCCGCGCATAGGGCATAGGCGACAAAGACAGCTCTAAAGCCGATGTTCTCGGTGAGTATCCCGCCGAACAGAGGACCTAAGGCGAGCCCCAGATTATTGACGCCGTGAAAACCGCTGAGGACTCGGCCGCGTTGGTCCGGGCGCGCGAGATCGATCCCGGCGACCTCCCGGGCAATAACCCAGACGCTTTCCGCAACGCCCATCAAGAAAACCAACGCGAGGATCGAGCCGAACCAGGGCATGCTCGCCGCCAATAATCCCGCGGCACATCCCAATGCTGGGCCGGCTATCAATGCAGAGCGCGTGCCCAAGCGATCCAGCACCACTCCGCTTACAGGCAGGCCGGCAAATCGGCCGACGGCCAAAGCCGTAATCGTTTGCGCCGCGGTGCCGGCGGAAACGCCAAAGGATTTCGCCAACACAGGAACGGCGGGAACGATCATCGCCCACATTCCTGCCAACAGCGTGCTGGTATAGAGAGTGACGAGTCCGCGGGCCGTGGAGTTGAGTCTTTGAGAGAAAATCATGCGTGCGCGGTGTGTGGGTCAGCTGAATGAGAATTTAAGCTCGGGGATTCGAACGGTACCACGATATGCTGTGTGACGCATCAGGAATTCACGTTGACCGGCGCGCGTGGGAAAGGAATCAAGTCACGGTGTTTTTTAGGAGCCGATAGACACATTATGATATGCTCATGAAATTCTCGAGGTCACCATTATTGCACCCTATTACATATCCGGCGCCTGCTTTATCAGCCAGTTCATCAAATAGGGTGTTACAACGAACATGAGGGCAGCGGTGACGACTATCACCGTCCAAGTCCAGCGAGCGAACCGGGAAAACTGCGGGCTTTGCCACAGCAGCGGGAATGCGAGGGGACCGACGAGCAATAACATGGCAACGACGTAGGGTCTGCGATAATAGAACTCGGACGGCTGGCCGCAAGCGTTGACGACTTTGAAGGCATCAACGATGGCGCTGCTCCAAAGAAGGATCAGAGCAAGAGCAATGCTGAATTTGTTGAAGCCTGAAAACCAGTAGGTGAGCAGCGCGAGGCCCAAGCAGGAAGCGAAAATTACGAGCCCCTTTTTCTTTTCCTCGTTAAAAATCTGCCCCAACCCAGGGACGATTACTGAAAGCACCAGAGCCGTGATAGGACTTTTCCGAACAGACATAGGGAATCATGAGGCCTAAGCTGGCTTCTCATTTTGTTAACCTCCCGAAGAGATTTCAAGGGGCGGATTGGAACGCAGAGAGGCTGGAAGTTGCGTCATCTGGTTGTCGCGGATTTTTCCACGGTTTCACGAGGATGCCATGAACGAATCCTAACAATAGGACGCATTTCCTTATCATCCGTTCGAGGCCGAGGCCGGAATCGTGTGCCGCCGCTTTCTATGGATCTGTGAGAGTGCGCAGCCCGCTCGAGGGAAGCTCAGTTAGCGACTGCCGGAGCGTCTTGCTAACGATCGTTCCGCAGAATCTTGAGATGAGTTCAACCCGGTTTATCAGCAAAATTTTCTTCGACCCAACTAAAGAGCGGACTTGGTCTTAAACTGGCTGCTAAGTTCCATAAAGCGTTCAGCGGTCGCACGCGGCACATAGATGCGACGAGAATCACGAATCTAGATTGTTTGCACTTTCAGGTCGCACGGCTTCGTTTAACGAACCGCTTCGGAAACCCTGTAGGTCAACTGCAATGTATAAAAAACCAATCTCTTTAAAGGTGGCGATAATTTTGGTGCAGACCTCGGGAGAGAAGAGCCGGGGAAACATCTCGGGCTCGACCTCAATCCGGGCAATCTCACCATGGTAGCGCACCCGACAAACCCGGAAGCCCAAATCCCGCAGCACCCGCTCACCTCGAGCGACTTGGGTAAGACGGGCGGGAGTGATCGCGGTGCCGTAAGGAAATCGACTCGAAAGACAAGCCAACGCCGGCTTATCCCAAACCGGGAGATTGATCTGACGGGCTGCTTCTCGAATATCGGCTTTGGTGAATCCACACTCATCTAGCGGAGAGCGAACTCCAAATTCTCGTGCGGCTTTGCGACCGGGTCGGTGGTCGCCCCGGTCATCAACGTTGAAACCATCGAGCACGTATGAAACCCTCAGGTTGCGGGCATGCTCGATGGCAGTCCCATACAGTTCGGTCTTGCAAAAATAGCAGCGATTGACCGGATTCGCGGCGTATCGAGGATCATCGACTTCGGAGGTCTGAACCAGAAGGTGACGCGCTCCGAGCTGCTCGGCTAAGTTCTTTGCATCTGCGCCTTCCTCCGGAGCCAGGCTCGGTGAAACAGCTGTTAGCGCCGTTGCTCCATTTCCTAATTCATTGACCGATTCCGCCAGCAGGTAGCTTGAATCAACGCCTCCCGAGAAACAGACCACGACCTCTCCCATCTCTCGAAGCAATGATCTGAGCTGGGCAACTTTGGCACTTAGAACGGGCATAGCAGCAAGTGCTCTCCTTTCGGAGTCCGAAAACAAAGGCCCGACCTGGAAGAAAGCGGTCGAGCCGAAAGATGACAAACCCAAGTTGGCTGCCAAAACCAGAATCAGGCAGGCCGGCAAAACTTGTACGTTGTGTTTATTTCACAACGGTCATACTCTGTCAAACATATCTATTTCTAGGAGATTGATTTTTCGTCTTTTCACTAAAGTCTATATCTTTTTTTCCAGCTCGGTATCAAAACTCCGCGTTGCCCGGCGTGCGCGGGAAGGGAATGACGTCACGGATGTTTTTCAGACCCGTTAGATACATCATCATCCGTTCGAGGCCCAGGCCAAAGCCGGAATGCGGAACGGAGCCGAAGCGACGCAGATCGAGATACCACCAGTAGGACTTTTCATCGAGCCCGCTGTCGCGGAGCCGCTGCAAAAGTATGTCGTAGCGCTCTTCACGCTGGCTGCCGCCGATGATCTCCCCGACTCTCGGAACCAAGACGTCCATCGCTCGAACGGTCTTATCGTCGTCGTTGAGGCGCATGTAAAAGGGCTTGATGTTTTTTGGATAGTCCGTGACGATGACGGGCTTCTTGAAGACCTCTTCCGATAAAAATCGCTCGTGCTCGGTTTGCAGATCGCTTCCCCATTCGACGGGAAATTCCCAGGCTCTGCCGGATTTCTTTAGCTCCTGGATCGCATCGGTGTAGGCGATTTGCCCGAATTTTGATTGCGCGACATGTTCCAACGTGCTCAGAACGGTCTTCTCAATCCTTTCATTGAAAAACTCAAGGTCTTCCCGACAATGGTCGAGCACGTAACGAATCGTAAACTTCAGAAATTCTTCAGCCAGGGCCATGTTGTCTTCGAGGTCATAGAAGGCCATTTCCGGCTCGATCATCCAGAATTCCGCCAAGTGGCGCGGCGTATTGCTGTTGTCAGCGCGAAACGTGGGGCCGAACGTGTAGACCTTCGAAAACGCCAGGGCAAATATCTCGCCTTCCAATTGGCCGCTGACAGTTAGATAGGCCGGCCGGCCGAAAAAATCCTGCTGCCAGTCAATGCTCCCCTCACCGGTACGCGGCGGGTCACGCACATTCAACGAAGTCACGCTGAACATTTGTCCCGCCCCCTCGCAATCCGAGGTGGTAATGATGGGCGTCTGCACATAAATGAAATCTCTCTTCTGAAAGAACGTGTGAATCGCGCGGGTCAGCGCGTTGCGCACGCGGAAGGCCGCGCCGAAGGTGTTGCTACGAACACGAAGATGGCCGATCTCACGGAGAAACTCTAAAGTGTGCCCCTTTTTTTGCAGAGGATAAGTCGCGGGGTCCGCTGTGCCGTAAATTTTGATTTGTGAAACTTTGAGCTCTACGGCCTGACCCTTGGCCGGCGATTCGACCAAAACACCCGACGCAGCAACGCTGCTGCCCGTCGTGACCTGCTTGAGCGTCTCTTCTGAAACCACGCCTGCATCGACCACCAGCTGCATGCTTTTGAATCGCGAACCGTCGTTCAGCTCGATGAATGTGACGCCTTTCGAATCGCGCCGCGAGCGCACCCAACCGTGCAGCGTGACTTCTGTTCCGACGGGCAAGTCATACGCCTGTTTGATTGAATGGTGTTGTAAGCTCATATGAGCAAGTATTCGAATAATGCGTAGCGATGTCAACCGATGTCATTCTCCCAATACACTCTTGATCGAATGCCGTCCATTCCAATGCAACCGGCTTTTTAGTAGGCTGTCTTTGCAAAGTGCCTGCGTTATTTTCATAGCCTCGCGATGGTCGAGCGTGAATGGAAAGAAAGTTATTAAATCAAACCTCCCACCGGCCCTGGCCGCTTCCATCGAGGCCCTGGGTCACGACCATGCGTTGGCACGATCTGCTGTTTCTGCATTGGCCGGTCCGTCCTGAGATAATTCGGCCGCTGATTCCACAGGGCCTGGAGCTCGATACTTTCGATGGCGCCGCTTGGATCGGGGTCATCCCTTTCCGGATGACCGGCGTCCGTCCACGATACTTGCCTCCGTTTGCAGGACTGGCTTTCCCGGAGATGAATGTTCGCACCTACGTCTGGACTCCGGGCAGAAGCGGTGTTTGGTTTTTCAGCCTGGACGCAACCAATCGGCTCGCGGTTAGAGCCGCCCGATAATGCCCGAATAACTGTGCAGCTAGAGCGGGGAACCGTTCACTATCGCAGCATCCGTGTCGACAAGAGAAGCGCCGGCGCGGAATTTCACGCGTCTTACAAACCCACGGGAGAAGTCTATCGTTCCGCTCCGGAAACGCTCGACCGGTGGCTCACTGACCGTTATTGTCTTTACGCGGTGGACCAGCAGGGCCGGTTGGGCTACGCAGACATTCATCACCTGCCATGGCCTCTCCAACCCGCGGAAGTGGAATTGCGTCTCAACACGATGACTGACCCACTCGGGATCAAGCTTCCGGATATTCCGCCTCTTGCACATTTCGCTCGATACCTCGAGGTGCTTGCCTGGCAAGTGGTGCCGGTTGACGGCTAGACCTGCGACATCGGGAAAGATTGCGGACTGGAGTGTTGGCCGACTGAGGATGCAATGATCTTAGAAGCAGTAGCATTCCAATTCTCTATCTGGCACGGGAGGTTGCATGCCCATTCGCGTTGACAATATCTTTACCGCACTGCCCGAGGCTTTGGGCCAAGAACATTTTTTCAGGTTGTTCGAAAATCAGTCTGTCAAAATTGAGCGTATTGTTTCTCATTCCCATAAGAGCCCTCCCGGTTTTTGGTACGATCAACCTGAAGATGAGTGGGTGATGGTTCTACGCGGCCATGCCACGCTGGAATTCGAAGGCGGCGAATTTGTCGAAATGAAGGAGGAGGATTATTTAACTATCCCAAGCCATGTCAAACATAGAGTCCATGAAACCGATCCAGAGACCATTTGGCTGGCAGTGCATATCATGGAAAAAGAAGGAAGGCTATAGTAATGATCTCGAGCGAACTACCGGCAATACGGAGAGGAAAAGGAGACGTTGATGACACGGCGTAAAGCATTGCAGATATTATTGGTGGTAAGTGTTTGGGCGGCATTCAAGCGCCGAGGATTTGCCGCACAATTCTCATCTATCAAAGACATCGAGGCGCTGCAGAAAAACTGGAAGGCGCTGCTTGCTGATGGTATCAAGGTGCCGCTCCCTTCGGAGTCACTCAAGGTGTCGAAAGACGAGTGGCGCAAGCGACTGGATCCCATGCAATTCGCTATACTGCGCGAGGAAGGCACCGAACGTCCCAGCTCTAGTCCACTGAACAATGAAAAGCGGCCTGGTGTCTTCGCCTGCGTCGGCTGCAACTTGCCGCTCTTTACCTCCGAAATGAAATACGAGAGCGGCACCGGTTGGCCGAGTTTTTTTACCACCATTCCCGGGGTATTCGGTACGAGCACAGATTATAAGCTGATTTTGCCGCGCACCGAATACCACTGCATCCGTTGCGGCGGTCACCATGGCCATATTTTCGACGACGGTCCGCCACCGACGGGAAAACGCTGGTGCAACAACGGTGTCGCGCTCAAGTTTATTCCGAAGCACGGCCAAGCCTAGATGTTTCTGCGACTCTTCGAGATGAACTGCCGTTCGTAAAGTGACCGGAGCTCTGCCAAACTCGTTACTTGCGCGAGGCTTTTGTCCTCGCGAATGCGCGTGATCCGCGCAAAGCGTAGGGCAAAGCCCGAGCTGTACTGCGGGCTGCGCTGTATTTCATTGTAAGTGACCTCGACAACGATCTCCGGTTTTACCGTTACCGTATAGCCGTCATCGGCCAGTTGCAGCTCCTGGAGCTTGGCCGTCATCCCGGTGAATTCTTTGTCGGTAAGACCCTTGAAGGTTTTGCCCACCGGAGCGAATCCACCGGCGCCGTCCGCAACCGCGAGGTGATAGTTGGAAAGCCAGCCGCGCCTTCGTCCTGAGCCGCGGTCTGCGGCAATGATCGCGCAATCAACGGTTTCCGCCGGCTTGATTTTAAACCAGAGCTTCCCCCTGTTGCCGGGCATGTACGGGCTGTTCAAAGCCTTGGCCATCAAGCCTTCATGGCCCGCAGCGAGTGCTTCATTCAGAAAAACTTCCGCCTCGACTTTGTCGCTGCTAATTTTACGTCGCGCGAGATAATTGCCTCCGGTCATTGCGCTGAGTTTCGACCAGCGTTCCTCATACGACTCATCGATGAGCGAACGGCCGTCGAGGAACAAACAGTCGAATAGGTGGAGAGAAAGGGGAACTTCGCTCGCCGCCGATTCGATGCCATGGATGCGCTTGAAGCGGCGCATGAGCTCTTGAAAAGGAAACGGCCGCCCATCCTTCCCCATCGCCACGACCTCCCCATCGAGGACGAAGGAATCTCCTTGAAGATCTCTGCGCGCGATCTGGGCGATTTCTGGAATGCTCCGGGTCACTTCGGAAAGGCGCCGACTCCAGATGCGCACCAACTCGCGGTCTTTGTGGATCTGAATTCTCGCGCCATCGTACTTAAATTCAAGCGCCGTTTTTCCACCGTGGGCTTTGAAGATATCGTCGAACTCTTGGGAAAGCTCGGAAAGCATCGGCAGAAGCGGCACGAAGAGTGTGATATCGACCCGCTGAAGAGCCGCGGCTCCTTCCGTGAGCGCCACCGAGGCGACTTCAGCGAGGTCGGAAAGAAAAAGAGCAGCGCGGCGCACCGTTTTCAGATCGGTTCCCGAGGCGCGGGCAATCGCTTCCTGAATGAGCCCGTCGTGGAGCCCGATGCGGAGTTCATTGTGGAGAAGACGAAACAAAATCGGACGCTCGTGCGCATCAGTCCGCTCGACAAGCTCCTGCAGTCGAGCAAATTTTTCCCGGCGGGAGCCCTTGCCGCTCGCTTCGGCGATTTTGGCGAAGCCGTCTGCGACGTCTTTGAGCCTGAGCGGAATCGAGGAAGAATTCTCGGCTGCGGGGATTTTCGACACTTCAAAAAAAGCGCCCGGCCCGATATCCAGTGTCCGCGGATCGGCAATCGGGAAAGGGCGGCCGGACAAGAAAGCGACGCCGTAACGGATTTCATCCGGCTCAAGCCGCTTGAGGTATTCTGCAGCCGAGACGATCTTCGCAAGCCGGCTCGGCGTTTTTTCAAGCTCGTAGCAGAGGGAGGCGAATTCGGAGAAGTTCATGGATCACACTTTAGCACGCCGCTATCGGGTTTTTTGACTTCCAACGGCAGGCTCAAAGGAGACGTCTTGACGTGTCGCTATGAAGCAGAGATATTCGGTTGAGTTATTGATAACGACGAGTTTTCGCGAGGCTCATCGAGGAGAAGGAAGCATGCGTGAAATCCCCATTAATATGTTTGCTGTTCTGGGCGCTGCCATAGCAAAAATCATCATCGGTGCTTTGTGGTATTCTCCCATACTTTTCCTCAAGGATTGGTTGGAGCTCTCCGGGATTACAGAAGAACAGATGAAACAGGGAATGATCAAGGCTCTGGCGGTAGAGTTTATCGGAAGCTTTCTCATGGCTTTCGTACTGGCTCACGCCATCCGTTACGAGGGGGCCACGAGCACGCTCGAAGGGATGGCGGTCGGTTTCTTCAATTGGTTGGGTTTTGTGGCCGTGGTTACCATAGGCAATGTGACCTATGAAAGAAAACCTTTCAAACTATACTTGTTGAACAACGGGTATCTCTTGCTTTCCCTCTTGGTCATGAGTGCCATATTGACGCTTTAGGGATGAGTCAAGGGGTGTCGCTCGCGCGGTGCAGCCCACGCGCTAAATTTCCGGGCATCACTCACAATCAATAGCATTCCAAACTCGAAGGAGGAGCCAGTAATGGTCGCAAGCTCGATTGAGAAATTTCTGCCTAAACTTTTTGATCTCGGAGTCGATGTTACCAAAGGATCGCTGCGGATTCTTTTGGTCATTATCACCGCTTATATAGGCGTGAGGTTATTGCGCCTCGCACTAAACCGGGTGGAAACGATTCTTGTCCGGGCCGGTATGCCCTCGGAAACCGTTCCGGGCGCCGCCATGATGAGAGTCCGGACGCTGACAAGCGTGCTCTGGACTATCGCCGTCGGTCTCATTTGGTTTCTCGCCATCTTAACGACCCTGGAACAAATCGGCGTTAATATCGGCCCAATCCTTGCCAGCGCCGGCGTCGTTGGACTGGCGGTAGGATTCGGCGCGCAAAATCTCGTGAAAGACCTCGTCAGCGGGTTTTTCTTGATCCTGGAGAATCAGGTCCGGGTCGGCGACATCGCTGTCATCAACGGCACCGGTGGACTCGTCGAAGCGATTACTTTTCGGACACTTGTCCTGCGCGATCAATCCGCCGTTGTCCATGTTTTTCCCAACGGTTCCATCAACACGCTAGCGAACATGACCAAGGATTGGTCGGCGTACGTTATCGACATCGGGGTGGCTTATAAGGAGGATACGGATCACGTGGTGGACGTGATGCAAAGAGTCGCCGACGAGATGCGCGCGGAGCCAAAGTACCGCTCTGCGATGCTGGAGCCCATTGAGATTTTTGGCGTCGATGGTTTTGCTGATTCGGCGGTAACGATTAAAGCCAGGCTGAAGACCCTACCGCTTCAGCAATTTACCATTGGCCGGGAATATCGGCGGAGACTAAAAAAGGCCTTCGACGCGGAAGGAATTGAAATCCCGTTTCCGCACCGAACTCTCACGATGGGACAGGAGAGCCCGCCGTTCCAGGTTAATGTTAAATCGGCCGAAGCGGTTGCGGAGCAAAACAACTGACTCACGCATGTTCGACGTATGCTGCTTGCAAAGGCCTGGTTCACCAAGAGATCCAGTGGCGTGAGTCACCCTGAGCAGCGCGAAGGGTCTGATGAGTCGAATGAGATTCCTTGCCGACCGTTCAGAATGACCACAATGACGTGCCAAAAGAGGGGAACGGTTTACGTTTCCCGAGGGAGACACGAGGGGCACTTACAGCGATCGTCTGTTTAAGAGCCGGCCCTTCCCATTTTCGCCGGAGCGTGTACATTGGACGGAGTGCAATTCATTCCCAAGGCATCCGTGGAGATTGGCGCATCTTGGCTGACAGTCATTACTCATTTTCCCGCTCGGAAATCATACCCGTCATCGTAGTCAGTCTTATTTCCGCGCTGCGATTGTTGGGCATTTTTCTGATGCTCCCCATCTTCAGCGTGTACGCGGTTCGCTATCCGGGGGCGAGCGCCGCCCTGGCGGGCCTGGCGTTTGGAATCTACGCGTTGACCCAGAGCGTCCTGCAGATTCCTTTAGGATGGGCCAGTGACCGGTGGGGGCGCAGACCGGTGTTGGTTATCGGGCTCGCCGTGTTTGGGCTGGGGAGCGTTGGCTGCGGGCTCGCGCAGAATATTTTTCAGCTAATCGTAGCCCGCGCAATTCAGGGGACGGGCGCGGTCGGCTCCGTGGCATTGGCGGCTCTAGCCGATCAGACCAGACCGACGGTTCGTACCCAGGCGTTTACCATCACGGGAATCGCCATCGGTTCCGCGTTCATGATTGGTTTATTGGCCGGTCCGCTATTGGCGGCCAGCATCGGCTTGAGCGGTCTCTTCTACGTCTTGGCCGCGCTTGCCTTTTTGGCGATGCTCCTCGCCGCGACTTCATTTCCGCAAGGACGCGGAGCCGAAAGCAGCGAGCCGACGATGACGTTTAAACCGATTCTCTTGCATGTGCAGTTGCGCTCGATTTTTGTCGCAACCTTTGTCCTCTCTTTTGCCCTCAATCTTTTCTTTTTTACCTATCCTCTCAGCTGGACGGAGCTTGGACTCGACAAGTCCGAGCTTTGGAAGGTCTATCTCATTATCTTTATACCCAGCGCGCTTTTGGTTTTTCCCTACATGCGCCAAGCCGAAAAACGTGGCCGCTTTCGGCTGCCGATTCTCGTCGGGTGGTTAACGGCGACCGCTGGTTACGCCGTTTATTTCTTCGGCGCCCGCTATGATTTTCTTCTTTACGTTAGCGGCGCTGCTTTCTTCTTCGGCTACACCCTGTACCAACCGATGTTGCCCGCGTTTCTCACGCAAAGAATTCCCCCGGGCGGTCGCGGCACAGCGACGGGGGTCTACAACTTCTTTGGCTTTATCGGATCTTCTCTGGGCGGCATGCTCGGCGGCGCGCTCATCCACCTTTCGCCGTCGCTGCCGGAGCTTGTCGGTGTGTTGTTCCTCGTCTTCTGGTATTTTTTGGGTCTCCCTTCGGCGCCTGAATCGGCTGCGTAAATTTTCGTTCATCCAGCTATCTGATCGAGTTTGCATTGATCAATCCTCAGGGGTAGTTAAACAAAAGAGGGAATGAGATGGGATTCAGATCCTTGGGGATTGTACCTCGTTCTTTGACGTGCTGTTTTTGCATGGCTGTAATGCTCGCTGGGTGCGACGGTTCTCACGACGAAAACGGTGGGCGGCCTACAGGTTCCGATACCGGGTGGAATGACCAAGTCCGAGGAAAAGGGAGTCGAGCTGTCCATCCCGGGATTCGGCGGCGCTCAAGCGTCGTACCGGGGCAAGTTAGAACCGAACCAGGTTGTTGATTTCTACAAGAAAGAGATGCCGGCCCGGGGATGGAAACCAAGTATTGGAGTGCTTTCGCAGGGAGGAATGTTAACGTACGCGAAAGAGGGCAAGAGTCTTATCGTAATGGTCGGGAAAAGCAACGGCGACACTAATATGACGATCACCGTCGGGGCAGCCAAGCAGTGATCGCATCTTTCCATTTGAGTTGACTTTCGCCGGGACTAATTCGAGAGGAGAAGCGCCATGAAGGGGAATGAACAAGTCGTCAGCGTCTTAAACCAGGTGCTGCGCAAGGAACTGACCGGCATCAACCAATACTTCATTCATGCCAAGATGTGTGAAAACTGGGGATACGAGCGACTCTACAAGGTTCTTTGGGACGAATCGATGGGTGAAATGAAACACGCGGACCAAATCATTGAGCGGATTCTATTTCTCGAAGGAATACCCAACTTATCCGCCTATGACAAAATTCTAATCGGCTCTGGCGTAAAGCAACAGCTGGAGAACGACCGCGACCTTGAAATGGCGGCGCTGACGGTTTTGCATCCGGGAATCAAGACTTGTATGGAGGCGAACGACGATTCGACGAGAGAGCTTTTGGAGCACATCGTCATCGACGAAGAAAAGCACATCGACTGGATCGAGGCGCAGCTGCATCAAATAAAAGAAGTCGGCTATGAAAACTACCTGGCGCAGCAAATCCATAAGAAAGATTAACACGCGGCCGACAAGACTGGAACGCAGCTTCGGCGGCCTATTCGGTGAAGGCAGAAGTCATCGAGCGATGAATCGGCCGGCTTTCAATCTCTTCCCACTGAAATCAGAAAAATTCCCACCACAACCAAAGCGGCCCCGGCCATTTTGTGCAAGGTAACCGTTTCAATCCGGCGTGCTATCAGCGGTGTAAGGACCAGAACAAAAACCGCGTAACTATTGATCAGCGGGCCGACGATGGAAACTCGCTCCATGCTTAGCGCCAGAAACATGAAGAGAAACGAGCCGCCGGTGCAAATACCCGAAGCCGCAAACCAATGGATGACGTGTCTTGGCGGGAGAGCCAATTTTTCTCCGTGAACGTAGAGGTTGATTAGCAAGATCTCGACGGTTGAGGTAGCAGCCGCGATGGCGGCCGCCAAAATCGGTGAGCCGCTTCCCTCCAAACCCCATCGTACCGTCACGTCTTTCATCGAGAACAAGACCGCCGCAAGAAACGGAAAGATAAGCTCGGTCTTTTTCCACGAGCGTTCAGATCCTTCCCAGGAGATGATCGCTAGCCCGCTGACGATCAGTGCCACCCCGAAAAGGACCAAAGGACCGGGTCTTTCTCTCAGGATGAGCATGGCCAAGGCCGTGGAAAACATCGGCGTTGTATTGACGATGGTCGACGTGATCGCGCTGCCCATGGCGCGAATGCCGCGAAACGTCAAGACGCGTGTCAGGCCTGGCACGAAAAGCCCGACCGCGACAAACACCAGGTTGTCCGCCACAAAAATGGGGGCCTGAGAGTACACGAAAAAATGAACCGTGAGTAAGAAGATCGTGTTGGCAACGAGAGTCAGCCAGGCACCCCAGGGCGTCGGGGTGAGATGGAGGCCCCGCTGCGCCAGCAAGCTTGCGGCCGCAAAGCAAAGCGAAGCTAGGATGCCGAACGCGATGGCCAGCATGATCGTCGGTGGGTAGTGGTTCAGTTGCGCAAAGATTTTTAGGGGCGAGCCCCTGCGGTCGCCCGAGACGGCTTCCCAAATTTTTTTGTTTAATGTACCTTAATAGCAAAAATCTTTCCTGACTGTATTGATGCCACCGCAAAATCTCTCTTCGATTCGCCGTCAGCTGCTCCGTTGGTACGACAGCAACCACAGGGATCTTCCGTGGCGTCGGACGCGCGACCCCTACGCCATCTGGATCGCCGAGACGATGCTGCAGCAAACTCAAGTGGCGACCGTCGTTCCCTATTATCAAAGGTTCGTCAGCGCCTTGCCGACGGTTGATGCTTTGGCTCGCGCGCCGCTCAGAAAAGTGCTGGCTCTCTGGTCCGGTCTCGGATACTACCGGCGCGCGGGGAATCTTAAAAAAAGCGCCCGCGTGTTGGTGCGCAGACACGCGGGGCGATTGCCGGATGATTACGTCTCCCTCCTAGCACTCCCCGGCGTGGGCGACTACACGGCCGGCGCGCTAATGAGCATCGCCTTTGGCAAATCGTATCCAGCGCTTGATGCCAATGCCCGCCGCGCACTGGGCAGGATCTTCGATCCGAGAAACGAAAAGGAACTTAGAGCGACTGCCAAAAGGTTGGTGCCGACGTCGAGGCCGGGTTACTTCAATCAGGGATTGATGGAGCTTGGCGCAACGATCTGTGTTCCTCAAAACCCACGCTGCACGGAATGTCCAGTCGCTTTGAGCTGCGCAGCGCGTACAGCGAACCGACCTTCAACGAAATCCATTCCGAAGCAGAGGAAATTCAAAAATGTCACCTGGCCCCTTGCGATTGTCCGGAACAACGGCAAGATCCTGCTCCACCGCCGGGCCGCTGAAGGGATCCTGGCCGGACTATGGGAACTTCCCGGCGGCGAGGCAAAGCGAGGCGAGAGGTGCCGTAATTCTCTCCGCCGTCATTTGCGTGGACTCCATGGCGCCTTGACCGGTGAGGTTCGCATCGGTGAAGTGCGTCATAGCATCACCAACAGAAAGATCCGTGCGCCGATTTTTCTCTTCGATACTCGCGCCGGCGCCGATATTCGCCTGAACCCGCCACAGTGGCGCTGGCTGGCTTTGTCTTCGCTGCGGAACTACCCCGTATCATCGATGACGCTTAAAGCCGCGGCGATTTTATCATCCCATGCGAAAAGTTCTCTTTAGAAGCCTGCTCTTGACGGCGAT
>Ga0209267_1001859_pt1 | contig 14045 bp, 16 predicted proteins | sample GraSoiAngelo_137_FD_185894 | JGI IMG/M metagenome (GOLD analysis project Ga0209267, IMG submission 185894) | Grasslands soil microbial communities from the Angelo Coastal Reserve, California, USA - 14_0929_09_30cm (SPAdes) (version 2) | ecosystem: Environmental > Terrestrial > Soil > Grasslands ... | reverse complement strand
GCGTGCGCTGGCGGCACTGCTTCGAGTTGCCGACGCTCTGGACCGGACCCAATTCAGTGTGGTTAGAAGCATACGCACCTCGCATCGGGGAGGCCGCCTGCTCATCGAGGTGGACTCCGGCAAAGACAACGCGGAACTCGAGCTATGGGCAGCACAGCGACGGGTGGATCTTCTCGCGCGGCTTCTCGACCGGCCGGTCCTCCTGCGGCTCAGGAAGCGGACCACGCCCGAGATGCCGCGCGCGGCGATTCGCGCCTGAGCCGCTTGAGCGACAGCCTGCTCAACCTGCCGCACCCGTATCCGGGGCGGCTGATCGCGGTCGAAGGAGTCGACGGCTCGGGCAAGTCCACCCAGCTCCTCCTCCTCCAGCGCTGGCTTGCGGCGCGTGGCTACCGGGTGCACTTCACGGAGTGGAACTCGTCGCGGCTCGTCCGGCGCTCGATGAAGCGCGGGAAGAAGAAGGACCTGCTCACGCCGACGACCTTCAGCCTGCTGCACGCGGTCGACTTCGCCGATCGTCTGACCTACCAGATCATGCCGCCGCTCAAGGCCGGGATGATCGTGCTGGCGGACCGCTACGCGTTCACGGCCTTCGGCCGTGACGTGGCGCGGGGTGTCCACCCCGACTGGGTCCGCGCGGTCTACAGCTTCGCCCCGCGGCCCGACCTGACGTTGTACTTCCGCGTCCCGATCGAGGTGTCGCTCGAGCGCCTGCTCGCCGGACGCTCGAAGCTCAAGTACCACGAGGCTGGCATGGACCTCGGGCTGGCGGCGAATCCGGTGGAGAGCTTCCGGCTCTTCCAGAGCCGGGTGCTGGAGACGTACGACCGCCTGACGGGGGAGTTCGGGCTCGAGGTCATGGACGCCACCGTCGAGATCAAGACGCTGCAGAAGGCCGTACGCCGCGTGGTCCAGGCCATGCTCCGCGACTATGACGGACCGCGGGACCGCAAGGGCCGGAATGGCTCCCGGCGCTAGGCGCCGGAAGCGGTGGTACGGGCACGGGCTCCCGTACCTGAAGCTCGGACCGCTGCCCGGCCACCTGATCGTGATCGAGGGCACCGACGGCGTGGGGCGGTCGACCCAGATCGAGATGCTGCGCTCGTGGCTCGAGGTCGAGGGCTACGCGGTGAGCAACACCGGCTGGACCCGCTCGCCGCTCCTCTCGGAGACGATCAACGAGGCGAAGGCGGGGCACTACCTCACGGTCACCACCTTCAGCCTGCTCTATGCCGCCGACTTCGCCGACCGGCTCGAGCATCAGATCATCCCGTCGCTCAAGGCGGGCTTCGTCGTGATCGCCGACCGCTACATGTACACGGCGTTCGCGCGCAACGCCGTGATGGGTGCGAACCCCCGCTGGACGCGCCAGCTCTTCGGCGTGGCGCTGGTGCCCGACCTCGTCCTCTACCTCGAGATCGACCTGGAGCACCTGGTGCCGCGGGTGCTGGCGGGCAAGGGAATGAACTACTGGGAGTCCGGCATGCATCTCGCGCTCGGCACCGACATCTTCGAGTCGTTCGACCGCTACCAGCGGCGCCTCCTCGAGGAGTACGATCGCCTCGCGGACGAGTTCCGCTTCGTCCGGGTCGACGCACGGCGCTCGGTGGAGGAGATCCAGGACGACCTCCGCGCCCACATCGCCCGCTACCTCGCCAGCGCCGGGCAGCTCACCGTGGCGCCGCCGGCCGACGCGGGCGCGAGCCGCGGACGGTGAGGGGAGGCCGCCCTCGGGGGCAGGTCCGCCCGCGAGGCCTGCTGCTCTCGCCCAACGACCCGGCGGGGGAGGCGCTCGCGAGCGCGCTGCGGCTCCAGCTGCGGGTCTTCGCGCGCGAGGAGGCCGGTGCGCGCGCGGGCGAGGCCGAGCCCGTGCACCAGCTCCGCGTGGCCACCCGACGCCTGCGTGCTGCGCTGCGCCTGTTCGAGCCCGTCCTTGGCGCCGGCACGGCGCGCCGCGCGTCCCAGGAGGTCGCGTGGCTCGCCGACGCGATCGGCGCGGTGCGCGACCTGGACGTGCTGCTCATGGCGATCGCGTCCCGCGGCCGGCGGCTCGATCCGGTCGAGCGGGATGCGCTCGCGCCGCTCGTGACCGTGCTCCGCGAGCGCCGCGCCCTCGCCCACGACGGCCTCGTTCGCACGCTCGAGGGGCCCCGCTGCCGCAGGGTGCTGACCCGCCTCGCCTCCCTCGGCGGCGTGCGACCGGACCTCGGCCTCGGCCAGATCGCCCGCGACCTGGCCGCGCCCCATCTCCGCGCCGTCCTGCGCGCCGGGAGGCGGCTCGACGACGACGCATCACCCGAGGCGTTTCATCGCCTTCGGGTGCGGGTGAAGCGGCTGCGGTACGCCCTCGAGACGCTGCGCGGTCTCGGCGGAAAGCGGCTCGTCCGGATGCTCCGGCTGCTCGAGCGGTTGCAGGACACGCTCGGCGCGCATCAGGACGCGGTCACTCAGATCGCGCGGCTGCGTGAGCTCGCGGATACGGCGTCGCTCCCGGCCGCGACGCTGCTCGCCATGGGAGCGCTCATCCGCGTGCTCGGACGTCGTGCCCGCCGGCGCCGGCGGCGATTTCCCGCCCTGTGGCGCCGATTCGACCGCGCCAGGCTGCGGCGCGGTGTGCTCGAAGAGCTGTCGCGGCACAAGCGCGCCGCGCGCGTGCTGCGCCTGGTGCGGGCGACCGGCACATGACCGTCTATCTCCTCCGCCACGGAATCGCCGAGGACGCCCCTCCCGGGGGCGACGACCGGGCACGGCGGCTCACGCCTCGGGGCCGCGCGAGGATGGCGGTCGCCGCGCGGGGGATACGGGCCCTCGGCATCGAGTGCGGCGTCATCCTGACCAGCCCGCTGCCGCGCGCGGCCGAGACGGCGGCGATCGTCGCCGCGGCGTACGAGCGCGCTCCCTCCCCCCGCGAGCTTCCAGCGCTCGCACCGGGGGTGCCGCCCGCCGAGACGCTGGCGGCGCTCCGGCCGTGGTCGCGCCACGAGCAGGTGATGCTGGTCGGGCACGAGCCGGGACTGTCGCGGCTCGCCTCCCTGCTGTTGACCGGGGCGCCCGATCGGCTCGCGATCGACCTCAAGAAGGGCGGGTGCGTCGCGGTCGAGGTCGAGAAGCTCGTACCGCCCGCCGGCGCCACCCTGCGCTGGGCGCTCACCGCTCGCCAGCTCAGGCGGCTGGGGCGCTAGGTCGCGCGGCCCTGATCGCGCGCGTTCCGTCCCTGGCAGCCGTCGACTCAAGTTCCGGCTCCAACGTGCCGAAAACCGCTGCGCCGCCGGGCGAAGCGGAACCCGCATGCCTACCCGCAGCAAGATCCTCATCGTCGATGACAACCCCCGCAACCTGAAGATTCTTCGCACGATCCTCACCCGGCACTACCTGCTCGAAAGCGCCGGCTCGGGGGAGGACGCCCTGTCGCTCATTTCCGAGACGAAGCCCGATCTCGTCCTCCTCGACATCATGATGCCGGGGATGGACGGCTACGAGACCTGCCGCCGCCTCCGGGCGGACCCGCGGCTTCGCTGGATCAAGATCATCATGGTGTCGGCGAAGGCGATGGTCTCGGAGCGCCTGCAAGGCTACGAGGCCGGCGCCGACGACTACGTCACCAAGCCCTTCGACGAGGAGGAGCTGCTCGCCAAGGTCCGCGTCCACCTGCGCATGAAGTCGATCGAGGAGGTCGACGAGCTGAAGACCACCTTCCTCGGTCTGCTCCAGCACGAGACCCGCACCCCGCTCACCGGCATCCTGGGGGCCGCTGACCTTCTCCTGGACGACGGGCATGTCGACACCGCCGAGCGCAAGGAGCTGGCCGGCATGATCCACAGCAGCGCGGCCCGGCTGCATGACCTCCTGGCGAAGGTCGTGACCCTCGCCGAGCTCAAGTCCGGTACCCGGGATTTCGAGCCGACCTCGGTGGACCTGCCGATGGTCGTGCGGGACGCCGTCGCCGAGATCGGCGGAGAGGCCGCCGGCAACGGCGTGACCGTCCACTGTGGGCGGCTCGACGCTGCGCCCGTGCTCGTGGATCGCGCCTGGATGACGACCGCGATACGCGCGCTCCTCGACAATGCGATCCGCTTCAGCCCGCGGGACACGAGCGTCATGGTCGAGGTCTTGCGGCGCGACGGACGCGCCCGCCTCACGGTCGCTGACCGTGGCCGCGGGATCCCCGCCGAGTTCCTGCCGCGCCTCTTCGACGAGTTCGCCGTCCCCGATGCCGCCCATCATCACGAGGGCGCCGGGCTGGGCCTCGCCATCGCGCGGCGGATCGTGGAGGGCCACGGCGGGCGGATCGCGGTCGAGAGCAAGCCCGGGGCCGGCAGCACGTTCACCGTCGACCTGCCGCTCGCCCCAGAGGCACACGGGGCTGCCCAACCGACAGGAGGGCTACCATGAAGGGCATCGTCTTTACGGAATTCCTCGAGATGGTGGAGCAACGCTTCTCCCCCGACGTGGCGGATGCGATCGTCGACGCCAGCGGGGTGCCGTCGGGCGGAAGCTACACCGCCGTCGGTACCTACGATCATGGCGAGCTGATCGCGCTGGTGGCCGCCCTGAGCAGAGCGACCGGGCTCGCGATCCCCGTTCTGGTGCGGGAATTCGGACGGCATCTCTTCCGGCGGTTCGTCGAGCTCTATCCCCGCTTCTTCTCGGGTGTGGCGTCGGCGTTCGACTTCCTCATGGGCATCGAGATGCACATCCACACCGAGGTGAAGAAGCTCTACCCCGACGCGGAGCTGCCGAGCTTCGAGTGCTCGGCACCGGCGCCCGATCGACTCGACATGGTCTACCGCTCGTCGCGCCCGTTTGCGGACCTCGCCGAGGGCCTCATCCTCGGCTGCGCCGAGCACTTCGGGGAGCGGATCGCGATCGCCCGGGAGGCCCTGCCCGGCGAAAGCGGCGTGCGCTTCTCCCTCGAGCGTACCATCGCGGCGCCGTGCCCGACGTAGAGGCCCTTTCCCGGCGCGCCGAGCGCGAACGGCGAGCTCGCAAGGAAGCGGAGCGTCTCCTCGAGGAGAAGAGCGCCGAGCTCTACACGGCCCAGGAGGTCATCCGCCGGCACAACGAGCGGCTCGAGACCACCGTCCGGGAGCGCACCGCGCAGCTCGAGGCGGTCCTGCGGGACCTCGCGGGGGCGAAGGAGGCGGCCGAGGCCGCCAACCGCGCCAAGAGTGAATTCCTCGCCAACATGTCGCACGAGCTTCGCACGCCGCTGCACGGCATCCTGAGCTTCGCCCGCTTCGGCGTGCGCGGCAGCGCCACGGTCGGTCGCGACGAGCTGGAGGACTACTTCGAGAACATCGAGGACAGCGGGAGCACGCTCCTCCAGCTCCTCAACGACCTGCTCGACCTCGCGAAGCTCGAGTCCGGGAAGATGACCTTCGACCTCGTGGAAGCCGACCTCTGCCACGAGGTGCTCGACGCGGTGGACGAGTTTCGCTCGCTGGCCAGCGAGAAACACCTCGTCATCGAGTACGCCGGCGCCGAGGAAGGCGTCCTGGCGGCGGTTGACCGGGGCAAGATCCGCCAGCTCCTCCGCAACCTGCTCAGCAACGCCGTCAAGTTCTCCCCGGAGGGGAACGGGCGGATCACGGTGACCCTGCGACCCGGGGAGCGCCTGGTGAGGCTCACGGTGCGCGATCATGGCCCGGGTATCCCCGCGGAGGAGCTCGAGCTCGTCTTCGACAAGTTCGTGCAGTCGAGCAAGACGAAGTCCGCCGCCGGCGGGACGGGACTCGGCCTCGCCATCTGTCGCGAGATCGTCGAGGGACACGCCGGGCGGATCTGGGCCGAGAACGCCCCCGACGGCGGTGCGCTCTTCATCTGTGAGCTGCCCCGCCGCCTCACCGCCGCGGCCGGGTAAGTCGGTAGCGGCGGCCCGGCGCGTCCGCTATCATCACCGTTTCCAGATGATCCCGGACGTGCTCCACCTGGGGCCCATCCCGATCCACATCTTCGGCATCTTCCTCGCGCTCGCCTTCCTCGCGGCGAGCGCGGCGGCGTCGCGCGAGTTCGCACGCAAGGGATACGATCCGGCGCTCGGCTCCTCGGCGGTCGTGTGGGCGGCAGTGGGCGGCATCGTGGGCGCTCGGCTCTGGCTCGTGCTCGATGCGTGGCCGGAGTTCGTGCGCGCGCCGGCGGACTTCCTGTGGAACGGCGGCGGCTTCGTCTTCTACGGCGGGCTCGTGGGCGGCGCGCTGGCGGTGACCATCTTCTTCCGCCGCGCCGGCATCCCCTGGCTGCGCGGCGCGGATGTCGCCGCGCCGGCGATCGCCCTCGGGCAGGCGATCGGCCGCCTCGGCTGCCAGCTCGCGGGCGACGGGGACTGGGGGAAGGAGACGACGCTGCCGTGGGGCATGGCCTATCCCTACGCCGTGGTCGGCTGGGACAAGCCGGCGGGCGTGGTCGTGCATCCGACGCCGCTCTATGAGAGCGCGGCGTACTTCGCCGTGTTCTTCTTCCTCTGGCGCATGCGACGGGTGACAGCGCCCGAGGGTACGGTGTTCTGGTGGTACCTCCTCCTCGCCTCCACGGCCCGCTTCCTGGTCGAGTTCGTGCGCGTGAACGCACCGGTGGCGCTCGGCCTCACGGAGGCGCAGCTCACGAGCCTGGTCCTCCTCGGCATCGGGGGATGGCAGCTCCTCGCGCAGCGGCGGTGGCACGCCGCCGAGGCCTGACCGTCGGGCTCACCGCGGCGGCGATCGGACTCGCCGCCGCGGTGGGGCTCGTCTGGCTCCAGCACCGGGGGCCCCGGCTCGCGCCCGACTTCGCCGTGCCCGACCTCTCGGGACAAGCCGTTCGCCTCTCGGCATTGCGCGGCAAGGTGGTTCTCCTGAACCTGTGGACGACCTGGTGTCCGCCCTGCCGCGAGGAGATGCCGTCCATGCAGCGGCTGTACGAGCGGCTGCGCGATCGCGACTTCCAGCTCCTCGCCGTCAGCCAGGACGAGGATGGCAAGCGGGTGGTCGAGCCGTTCGTCAAGGAGATGCGGCTGTCGTTCCCGGTGCTGGTCGACCCCGATCACCAGGTGGGGGACCGCTACGGGGTATGGGGATACCCGGAGACGTTCGTGATCGACCGCACCGGGCACGTCGTCGAGCGCGTGATCGGGCCGCGCGACTGGGCGTCGCCGGAGCAGGTGGCCTTGCTCGAGGCCCTCATCGCCGCCGGCGAGGCGGGCGCCGCTTCGGCCGAAGCACGGCGCGGGCCTTCCTGAGGTCGGAGACGTGCAGGTAGATGACCGCCTTCCCGCCTCCCGCCGGTCCGCTGCCGTAGGCATACTCGATGTTGATGCCCGCCCGTCCGAGCCGGCGCGCGATGTCGGCGATCGTCCCGTCCTCGTCCGGAACCTCGACCGCCAGCACGTCGGAGGTGAAGGCCAGGACGCCGCGGTCCCCGAGCAGGTGGAGCGCGCGCCGCGGGTCGCTCACGACCAGGCGGACGACCGCGTGATCCACCAGGTTCGCGACGGTGAGCGCCCGGATGCTCACCCGGTGCCGCGCGAGGTCTGCCGCGAGCCTGGCGAGGACGCCGGCCCGGTTCTCGAGGAACACCGAGAGCTGAGTCGTCACCTGCATGGGGTCCCGGCTCCCGTAGCGAGGGGCCGATGGGTTTGCAAGCGACACGCGACTTCGGCCTTGCCCGAGCGGGGGCGGAAGGCTAGAGGTGATTCGTTTTCGAGCCGTTTTTCTCTCGGCCCGTCGGCCAGTATAGTCGTCGGCGGGCCATGAAGGAGCCGAGCACCCGATGAAGAGCAAGCGCGCCCCGTGGGTAGCAAGCGTCGGCCTGGCCGTCCTGGTGGCCGTCCTCTTCTCGAGCGGCGGTCAGCCCGCGCGGGGGGGCGCCGCGGCCAAGGAGTCCTACGAGGGCCTCGAGACCTTCACGAACATCCTCTCCATCATCCAGAAGAACTACGTCGACGACGTCCAGACCAAGCAGCTCATCGAGGGCGCGATCAACGGCATGCTCGCCTCCCTCGATCCGCACAGCGCCTACCTGACACCCGATCTCTACAAGGAGCTCCAGGTCGATACCAAGGGGAGCTTCGGCGGGCTCGGCATCGAGATCACCAACCGCAACGGCCTGCTCACCGTCGTGTCGCCGATCGAGGACACGCCCGCCTATCGGGCCGGTGTCAAGTCGGGCGACCAGATCATGAAGATCAACGGCGAGTTCACCAAGGACATGACGCTCGTCGATGCGGTCAAGAAGATGCGCGGGCCGAAGGACACGAAGGTCACGCTCACCCTCAAGCGCGAGAACACGCCCGAGGTCTTCGACGTCACCATGACGCGCGAGATCATCAAGATCCAGAGCGTCAAGTGGAAGAAGCTCGAGCCCGGCTACGGCTACGTGCGCCTGACGCAGTTCCAGGAGCGGACCGACGACGACCTCGAGCGGGCGCTGAAGGCGCTCGACAAGGAGACGGCCGGCCTGCAGGGGCTCGTGCTCGACCTGCGCAACGACCCCGGGGGCCTCCTCACCCAGGCCGTGCGGGTGGCCGATCTCTTCCTCGAGTCCGGGCTGATCGTCTACACCGACGGCCGGCTCGAGAACCAGAAGCAGAAGTACTTCGCCCGCAAGCCGGGTACCTGGAGCGACTTCCCGATGGTGGTGCTCGTGAACGGCGGCACCGCGAGCGCCTCGGAGATCGTGGCGGGCGCGCTCCAGGACCACAAGCGGGCGCTCGTCCTCGGTACCCAGACCTTCGGCAAGGGCTCGGTGCAGACCATCCTCCCGCTCGACGACAACTCGGCGCTCAGGCTGACGACCGCCCGCTACTACACGCCGAGCGGCCGCTCGATCCAGGCGCTGGGCATCGTCCCCGACATCGTGATGGACCAGACCACCCTCCTCGCCAAGGCGGAAAAGCCGGGCGGCGCGCTGCTGCGCGAGGCGAACCTGCCGCGGCACCTCGGGCACTCGAAGGGCGACCGCGACCTGCCGGCACCGGCCAAGGGCGACGACGCCCCGGGCGGCGCGCCGGGCGAGAGCGCCATCAACGTCAAGGAAGGCGAGCTCGGCTCCGACCCGCAGCTCGACCACTCGCTCGAGCTGCTCAAGAGCTGGCAGGTCTTCAAGACGTTCGTCGCGCGCCGGGACGGCTGAAGCCGGCGGGCTGCTCGCCGCCAAGGGGCCCCGCCTCTCCGCAGTGCATCGTGGGTCGCGCTGATCCATGATAATGCGGAGGCGATGCTGCGCGCCGGGCGAGCCCCTCGCATCCTCAGCGTCACCGAGCTCGCGCAGCTGCTGCGCGGCGCGCTCGACGCGGGGGTCGGTACGGTGTGGGTGGCGGGGGAGATCTCCAACCTCAAGCGGCCTGCCTCGGGACACCTCTACTTCACGCTGAAGGACGACCGGACGCAGCTCGGGGCGGTGATGTTTCGCAGCGCCGCGCAGGTCCTCGTCTTCCAGCCTGTCGACGGGATGGACGTCGTCGTCCGGGCGCGCGCCGACCTCTATCCGGCGCGCGGCGCGCTCCAGCTCTACGTCGAGGCGATGGAGCCGCGCGGCCTCGGCGCCCTCACGCTCGCCTTCGAGCAGCTGAAGGCGCGGCTCGGCGCCGAGGGGCTGTTCGCCGACGCGCGCAAGCGGCCGCTGCCACGCTGGCCGCGGGCGGTCGGCATCGTGACCGCGCTCCACGGCGCGGCCATCCACGACATGCGGACGGTGCTCGCGCGCCGCTGGCCCGCGGCGGCGGTCGTGCTCCGGCCGGTGCGCGTCCAGGGACGAGGCGCGGCACGCGAGATCGCGGCCGGCATCGAGGACCTGAACCGGCTCGCCGATGTCGACGTGGTGATCATCGGCCGCGGGGGCGGGTCGCTCGAGGACCTGTGGGCGTTCAACGAGGAGGTCGTAGCGCGCGCGATCGCGGCGTCCACGGTGCCCGTGGTCTCCGCGGTCGGCCACGAGGTGGACTTCACGATCGCCGACTTCGTCGCCGACGCGCGCGCCCCGACGCCGACGGCCGCCGCGGCGCTCGTCGTGCCCGATCAGGCCGAGGTGGTGGGCGCGCTCGCCCGGGCCGAGGCCGGGCTCCGTGGCGCGCTCGCCCGCCGGGTCGGGCAGGCCCGCGAGCGGCTCGTCACGCTCGACAGCCGGCTCGGCGATCCGGCGCGGCGGCTCCGCGACCTCACGCTCCGGGTCGACGACCTCGGGGCGCGGGCGGATCGCGCGCTCATGCGGCGGCTCGCCTGGGACCGCCGCGAGCTCGCGGCGCTGGGCGCACGGCTCGAGCGGGGCGGCCCGCCCGCCCGCCTCCGCGGCGCTCGCGAGCAGCTCGACGCCGCGATGGGCCGGCTCCGCTTCGCGGCCGCCATGCGCGTACGCCACGCGCGTGCCGCGCTCGAGCGAACGGCGGCGCAGCTCGACGCCCTCTCGCCGCTCGCCTGCCTCGAGCGCGGCTACGCCATCGTCCGCCGGGGTGACGCCGCCGGCCCGGTCGTGAGCGACGCGGCGGCGCTCCGAGCGGGCGAGACGGTGGCGCTCGTCTTCGCCCGCAGCCGCGCTCGCGCGCGCGTCGAGGACACGGAGGGCTGATGGCCGAGGAGGCACCCAGGTTCGAGGAGGCCCTGGCCGAGCTCGAGGGGCTCGTGCAGCGCCTCGAGAAGGGCGAGCTGCCGCTCGAGGAGTCGCTCGCCGCGTTCGAGCGCGGCGTCAACCTCGTCCGCCTCCTGACCCAACGGCTCGCCGAGGTGGAGCAGCGGGTCGAGGTCCTGCTCAAGACCGAGGCCGGGAGGCTCATCCGCCGCCCACTGGAGGACGAGGAGCAGTGAGCGACGCCGAGCTGGCTCGCTACCTCGCCGCGCGGCGCCGGCTCGTGGACACTGCGCTGCGCGCCTGCCTGCCGCAGGGGCGAAGCCGGCTCGGGCAGGCGATGCGCTACAGCCTGCTCGGCGGCGGCAAGCGGCTGCGCCCGATCGTCGCGCTCGCCGCCGCCGAGGCGGCGGGCGGCTCGGCGCGCCAGGTGCTCCCGTTCGCATGCGCCCTCGAGATGATCCACACCTACTCGCTGGTGCACGACGATCTTCCGGCGATGGACGACGACGACCTGCGCCGCGGCCGCCCGACATGCCACAAGGTGTACGGCGAGGGGTTGGCGATCCTGGTCGGCGACGCCCTCCTGACCGAGGCGTTCGGCTTGATGGCCAGCGCGCGAGGTGCCCCCCGGGCGCTCGAAGCCGTTGCCGAGGTGGCGCGCGCCGCCGGCGCGGCCGGCATGGTGGGCGGCCAGGCGCTCGATCTCGCCGCCGAGGGCACGCGGGCGACGCTCGCCACGCTGCGCGCCATCCACGCGCGCAAGACGGGTGCGCTGTTCCGCGTCGCGGCGCGCACCGGCGGCCTCGTCGCGGGTGCGGCCCCCGCGGTCCTCCGCCGTCTCACGGACTACGGCGAGCACCTCGGGCTCGCGTTCCAGATCGCCGACGACATCCTCGATGCCGCGGGCGGCCCCGAGGCGGACGGTCGCACGGACCGGGAGCTCGGGAAGGCGACCTATGCGGCGGTGCTCGGTACCGCCGGCGCCCGGTCGCATCTCCTCCGGGCCCGCGACCGGGCGCTTGCAGCGCTGGCGCCGCTCGGCCCGAAGGCGGCCCCGCTCCGGGCACTGGCGGGGCACGTCGTGGCGCGCACGGAGCCCGCGGCCTGGTAGTCGTCATGGGAAGGGTCCGCATCGACCGCCTCCTGGTCGAGCGCGGCCTCGCCACCAGCCGGGAGCGTGCGCGCCGGCTGGTCATGGCCGGCGACGTGCTGGTCGGCGAGCGGCCGGTCACCAAGCCAGGGACGGAGGTGCCGGAGGACGCACCCGTCCGGGTGCGCGGCGAGGCGCCCTTCGTGGGCCGGGGAGGCGAGAAGCTCGCCGGTGCGCTCGACGCCTTCGGGATCGACGTCGCCGGCCGGACGGCGCTCGACGTCGGCGCGTCGACCGGCGGGTTCACCGACTGCCTCCTCCAGCGCGGCGCGCGGCGGGTGATCGCCGTCGACGTGGGCTACGGCCAGCTCGCCTGGCGGCTCCGGCAGGACGCACGCGTCTTCGTCCTGGAGCGGACGAACGTCCGGGCGCTCGGACCGGAGATGCTCCCCGAGACGCCCGACCTCGCGACCATCGACGTGTCGTTCATCTCGCTGACGCTCGTCCTGCCCCGGGTCGCCGCCGTGCTCGCGCCGGGGGCCGCGGTGCTGGCGCTCGTGAAGCCGCAGTTCGAGGTGGGCCGGGGACAGGTCGGCAAGGGCGGCGTGGTGCGCGACCCGGCGGCGCGGGCGGCGGCCGTGACGCGCGTGCGCGAGGCGGCGGAGGCGCTCGGCTTCGGCGTGCGCGGCGAGGCCGAGTCGGTGCTGCCGGGTCCGAAGGGAAACCGCGAGGTGTTCCTCTGGCTCAGTCGATCGCGTGCGGATCGCTGCGCATGATGAGGCCTTCGTAGGCCTCGTGCCCGCCCACGTCCTCGCGCTCGATGCGCTGGAGCAGCTCGACGGTCTCGGGCTCGTCGGGATCCCAGTGGACGATCTGCTCGATGAGACGCTTGCGCTTGCGCTGCGCGGTCTGGAGCGCGGCCACGGCGCGCTGCCACTGGTTGCCGCCCGGCGCGGGTTCGGGCTCCACGGCCGGCGCGGTGGCGCCGAGGAGCGCCAACCGGTCGCGCAGCCAGCCGGCGTGCCGGGTCTCGATCTCCGCCAGCCTGCGCAGGGTCTCGGCCACCTGTGGATAGCGCGCCCGCTCGGCGTGCTGGAGGAGATGCACCGCTTGCTCGGCCTCCGCGCGATAGTCCTCGAGCAGATCGCCCACCAGGTCGCGCGGTACCTCGCCCGCGCCGAACAGCCGCGACCAGAGTCCCACTCCGCCGCGCCTCGTAGCGGTCGGGCGGCGGCAAGTCAAGGTTCGTCGCGCGCGCCGAACCGCGTTTCAGCACGGGTTTCCCTGGCGTCGGTTTTCAGTTAGAGATTCCCCCAAGGAGGACTGTTTCTCGATGGCCCGTATCACTGTGGAAGATTGCCTGGAACGCGTGCCGAACCGCTTCGAGCTCGTCCTGCTGGCCGCCCGCCGCGCCAAGCAGCTCTTGAAGGGCGCTCGGCCGCTGGTCGAGTCGGACAACAAGGAGATCGTCACCGGGCTCCGCGAGATCGCAGCCGACAAGGTCCGGCTGCGCTACAACGAGTGACGCGGCCCGTGGTGGCTCGCGGATGGCGAACCAGAAGGATCTCTACGCCGTCCTCGGTGTTCCGAAAGACGCCAAGATCGAGGACGTCAAGAAGGCGTACCGCAAGCTCGCCCGCAAGTATCACCCCGACCTGAACCCGGGGAACAAGCAGGCCGAGGAGCGGTTCAAGGAGATCTCCTTCGCGCACGACGTCCTCTCCGACCCCGACAAGCGCAAGCTCTACGACGAGTTCGGGTCGGAGGGCCTCCAGCCCGGCTTCGACGCGACCCGCGCGCGCGAGTTCCGCATGATGCCAGCGTTGGGTGATTCGCCGGTATTTATCGCCGCGCTGAAGGATCTCGTGTTGCACGCCGTAGGGATTGACGCCGGGTTACCTTCCATACCGCGAGTACCGGCGGTGGGCCGAGAGCGGTCATGGCTTCTCGTTCCGCCAGGGCGCGGGACCGGGCTTCGATTTCGAGAGCTTCGGCTCCGGATCGCCCCGCGGTCGTCGGCGGGCGGACGACGAGCGGGGCTTCGCCGACATGCTGAACGAGATGTTCGGGGGCTTCGGAGCCGGGACGGCGGAAGAGGGCGGGCAGAGCATCGAGTATCCGCTCGAGGTCGACTTCTGGGACGCGATTCGCGGCACGCGGACCGCGGTGACCGTGCGCCGCCCCGTGCCCTGTCCGGACTGCCGCGGGACCGGGCGCCAGGGTCGCCGCGCGTGCACGCGCTGCGCCGGGACCGGGCAGACCGAAGAGCGCGAGCGTCTCACGGTCAAGATCCCGCCCGGCGTGAGCGACGGGGCGCGCGTCCGGGTGAAAGGCAAAGGCGGTGCACCTCGCGGCGGGGGCAAGCCGGGCGACCTCTACTTCGTCGTCAAGGTCCGGCCGCACGCGCACATCCAGCGTG
>Ga0209267_1001853_pt1 | contig 14074 bp, 17 predicted proteins | sample GraSoiAngelo_137_FD_185894 | JGI IMG/M metagenome (GOLD analysis project Ga0209267, IMG submission 185894) | Grasslands soil microbial communities from the Angelo Coastal Reserve, California, USA - 14_0929_09_30cm (SPAdes) (version 2) | ecosystem: Environmental > Terrestrial > Soil > Grasslands ... | reverse complement strand
GTAGATCGCCTGAGGCGACCGCGATGGACCTCGTCGTCGAGGACGAGAGCCGCGTCGGCGCGTGCTACTTCATCGCCTCGGAGGACAACGTGCGGCGCCAGGTTGCCCTCGACTGGATGAGCTTCGGGTCGGATGAGGCGGCCCCCGCGCCCGAAGGGGTGTTCCTGAAATCCAACCCGCACCCCCGCGCGTATGGCACGTTCGCGCGACTTCTCGGGCGGTACGTACGCGACGAAGGCATCGTCCCGCTCGAGGAGGCGATCCGCCGCCTCACGAGCCTTCCCGCGACGAACCTCCGTCTTGATCGGCGCGGGCGGATCGCGCGAGGGTATTTCGCCGACGTTGTCGCGTTCGATCCGAACAAGATCATCGACAACGCCACCTACGCCGACCCGCATCGATATGCGAGCGGTGTCGTCGACGTCTTCGTGAACGGCGAGCAGGTCCTGCGGCGCGGCGACCACACCGGCGCTCGCCCCGGTCGCGTCCTATCGCCCCACGTCTAGCTGTTCCGCCATCCAGTCCGCCATCGCTGGTCGGTACTTGTACGGAATGTTGTTGCAGACGTGGTTCCCTTCGGGGTAGAGCAGGAGGGTCGCATTCGGTGCCTCGTGGACGATCCGCTCTGCCTGCTCCGGCGGGAAAAACCGATCCTTGCCGCCGTGGATGACGAGGAGGGGGCACGTCACGTCCTTTAGAACGCCCCGAAGCGTGAGCGCCTTCGATCGCTCGAAGGCCTCACCCTCGTCGCGCGAGTGCGTGTAGAAGACGTAGCCGGCTTTGGTGAGCGGGTTCAGCGCCGACCAGCACTCTGAGAGGTCGTACGGGCCCGCGAGTGCGACGATCGCGCGGAGGCGTTTCTCCTTCGCCGCGGCGCGGGGCCCATAGATCCCGCCCATGCTGATGCCCATCAACCCGACGCGCCCGAGGTCGAGACCGCGCTCGTTAGCCGCGAGATGGTCGAGGAGTGGAGTCACCACGCTCGACCAGTCGGCGCGGATCGGAAAACGTGGCGCGTTCTCACCTTGGCCTGGACCGTCGATCGTGAGCGTGGCGAGCCCGCGACGGAGGAAATCGTTCTCGATCGCATAGAGCTCCTCCTTCACCGAGTCGAGGCCGGGAACGAGGATGACGACCGGAGGATGCGACGCTCCGCGCGGCGCGCGCAGTATCCCCGGGATGATCGCGGTCTCGAACGGGGCCTCGATCCGCCGACCGGGAGGGTCGAGGCGTGGCATCGCTTTCGCGTACGTGGCCACGGTCCGCTTCCGCAGGTCATCGTGAAGCGCGCGATCCTCGAACCAGAGGAACTTGCCGAGGTGGTAGCACCAGGCGGCGCGCTGGTAGGCCTCGGTCGCCGTAACGGTGTGCTCCGACCGTTCCGCCTCGTCGGCCATTGCGCGATGCTCGTCGCCAACGCGCTTCCAGTTCGGAGCCCATTCGCGCCACTCAGTGGTCTCGGCGAGGACCCGATCGAAGTCGTTCGCGTCGATCCCGTTGGCCACGAACCGCGGCTTCCAGTGGCCGGCCGCGAGCTGCACGCGGTTCGCGGTCTCGGTCGTCACAGGTCGCCGCGCTCGAGCCGATCCGCGAGCGCCGACAGGTAGCGCGCGGCGGTCGCACCATCGGCGACACGATGGTCGACCGAGAGCGTCAAGGTCGCGATCGGCCGCACCGTGGGCGAGCCGTCCCTCGCGACGACGCGATCGGCCACGCGCCCGACGGCGAGGATCGCGGCCTCAGGCGGATTCACGATCGCGGTGAAGCGATCGATGCCTACGGTGCCGAGGTTCGATACGGTGAGGACGGAACCGGTGAGCTCGTGCTCGGCGAGCTTTCCCGCGTGGGCGTGCTCCTCGAGCCGCTCACGTTCCGCCGCGAGCTCCCGAAGGTCCTTCTGGTCCGCGTCGCGGAGGACGGCGACGAGCAGGCCATCGGCGAGCGCGATCGCGAGGCCGACGTTCGCCGCGTCGCTCGTCACGAGCTGTCCATCCTCGATCCGCGCGCGGAGCCGCGGATGGTCGCGAAGAGTCTTCGCCGCCGCCGCGACGATGGCGTCGGTGTACGAAGCGCCGGCGGCCTTGCGCTTCTCGTTGGCCGCGGTCATGTCGACGTCGCGCGAGATGGAGAACTGCGGCTGCTCGCGCACGCTCCGGGTCATGCGCTCGCCGATGGCCCGGCGCATCCGCGAAAGGGGTTCCCTCTTTTCTCCGGAAGAAGTCGCGGCCGGAGACGACTTTGAGGTTGCCGCAGCATCGACATCTTCGAGAGTCACCCGACCGCCGGGACCCGTCCCGGCGACATTCGATATGTCGACGCCAAGCTCTTGCGCTCGTTTGCGCGCTGCAGGGGACGATCGAACACGTTCGCTCTCCGCAGAAGACGCGAGGGGCTGGACTTCCGAGGGTCCCCGCCCGCCGCGGGAGCCCGGCCCGGTCACGGGCTGGGCTGCGGCGGGTAGAGAGGGTTTCGGAAGTCGAGCCCCGAGCGAACCATCGTGGGGGACGACCTCGTCGGGAGTGTCCGTGATGAGCGCGATGACGGTGGCAACAGGAGCGGTGGCGTCGGCGGGGTACAGGATGCGGCGAAGGGTCCCGGCGGTCGGGGACTCGACCTCCATGGTGGCTTTATCGGTCTCGACCTCGAAGAGGACGTCGCCCGCCGCGACGGTGTCGCCGACGCGCTTGTGCCAGGCGACGATTCGGCCCTCGTCCATCGTGAGCCCGAGCTTGGGCAGGATGACACGCGTGACGCTCAGGCGACGAGCTCCTTCGCGGTGCGGATGATGTCCTCGACCTGCGGCACGACGCTCAGTTCCAGATGCTGCGCGTACGGGATCGGAGTCTCGAGTCCCGCAAGGCGTTTCGGCGGTGCATCGAGGTCGTCGAACGCCTCCTCGGCGACGATGGCCGCGATCTCGGCGCCGTAGCCGCCGCGCTTGATGGCCTCATGCACGACAAGAAGACGGTGCGTCTTCCGCACCGAGCCGAGGATCGTCTCCCGGTCGAGCGGGACCAGCGTGCGCACATCGAGCACTTCGGCGGAGATTCCGTCGGCGGCGAGCTTCGCCGCGGCCTCGAGCGAGAACAGCACCTCACGAGACCATGTGACGATCGTGAGATCCGTCCCCGCACGCTTGATGTCGGATTTGCCGAGCGGCACGACGTGCTCCCCCTCGGGCACCTGTCCCTTCGTCCTGTAGAGGAGCTTGTGCTCGAGGAAGATCACCGGGTTCTCGTCGCGGATCGCGGCGGTGAGCAGACCCTTGGCATCGGCCGGGGTTGACGGCATCACGAGCTTGAGACCCGCGACGTGTGCGAACCACGCCTCGAGCGATTTCGAGTGCTGCGCCGCGTTGCCGCGCCCGGAGCCGCCCTGGGTTCGGAGCACCATCGGCACACGGGCCTGGCCCCCGAACATGAAGCGGTTCTGGGCGGCCTGGTTGACGATCTGGTCCATCGCAAGTCCGGCAAAGTCGACGTACATGAGCTCCACGACCGGACGGAGCCCGGTCAACGCCGCGCCGACCGCGGCGCCGACGATCCCGATCTCGCTGATCGGCGTCTGCCGAATTCGGGTCGGTCCGAATGTGTCGAGAAGACCGGCGGTGACCTGGAAGGCCCCGCCATGCTCGGCGATGTCTTCGCCGATCACGATGACCCGCTCGTCGCGCTGCATCTCGAGGCGAAGCGCGTCGCCCAGCGCCTCGTTGTAGAACATCTCGCGCGTCGCTGCGGGGGCGCGCGCCTCAGTCGCTTGCATACACGTCCTCGGGGAGCTTGATCGGAGACGCGGGCGGGCCCTGGTCGGCCCACGCGACGGATCGATCGATCTCCGCGGCGATCTCGCGGTCTATCGCGTCGAGATCCGCCTGAGAGCCGCGCTGGTCCGCGATGATCCATGCCCGAGCGTCGGCGATGGGGTCGAATTGCTTGCGCCAGCCCTCGATCTCGTCCTTGCTCTGGTACTTCCGCGGGTCGCCGTAGTAGTGGCCCTCGTGACGGTACGAGTCGGCGACGATGAATGTCGGCCCCTTGCCGGCCCGCGCGCGCGCCACCGCTTCGCCGGCGGCCGCGTGGACCGCACGGACGTCACGCCCGTCGACATGTATTCCCGGCATCCCGTAGCCCTCGGCGCGCTTCGCGATGTCGTCGACAGCGAACGCGCGCTTCACCGGGAGGCTCTCGGCGTACTGGTTGTTCTCGCAGACATAGATGGCCGGCAGCTTCCATATCGCGGCGAGGTTCAGCGACTCATGAAACGTACCCTGGTTGACCGCGCCGTCGCCGAAGAACGAGACCGCGACCTGGTCGGTGCCGAGCTGCTTGGCGGTGAGCGCAGCGCCCGTCGCGATGGGGATCCCGCCGCCGACGATCCCGTTCGCGCCGAGGTTGCCCTTCGACGTGTCCGCGATGTGCATCGAGCCGCCCCTGCCGCGGCAGTACCCCGTTTCCCGGCCGAGAAGCTCGGCGAACATCTTGCCGAGGTCCGCGCCCTTCGCGATGCAGTGTCCGTGACCACGGTGCGTGGAGGTGATCCAGTCGTCGTCCCGCAGGTGGGCGCACACCCCGGCGGCGATCGCCTCCTCTCCGGCGTAGCTGTGGATCGTCCCCCAGATCTTGTTCTCGCCGAAGAGCTGAGTCGCGCGCTCCTCGAACCCGCGGATCGTCCGCATCACGCGATACAGCTCGAGGGCCGTCGCGTTGTCCATCACTCGCCCTCCGCCGGATGCAGCATCACGCGGATCGCGCCGCCCCGCCGCTCGGTGAAGGTCTGCCAGGCCTCGGCGAACGAGCGGAGCGGAAAGTGATGTGTGATCAGGCTGGTAACGTCGACCTTGCCTTCGGCGAGCAACGCGAGCGCGCGACCGGAGACTCCCTTTGGGTTCGCGAGCGAGCCCAAGACGTCGAGGTTGCCGCGCACGATGGTCGAGAGATCGACGCCGGAAAGCTCGACCCCGGTGCCGGTCGCCCCACCGAGGACCACGCGTCCGCCGCGGCGGGCCAACAAGATCGCATCGCGCGCGGCGTCCGCCGTACCAGCGAACTCCACAACGAGATCGGCGCTCCCTCGTAGTCGCTCCACCTCCGCCGAATCGATCACCTCATCCACCATGTCGCGAACCCGTGCGAGTCGATCGCCTCGGCCGACGAGCGTCACCCGCCCGGCCCCCAGCGCGCGCGCCAGCTGCGCCGCGCAGAGCCCGATCGCGCCCGGGCCGATGACCACCACGTGCTCGCCCCCGCCGATCCTTCCACGTTCGAGCGCCCAGAGCGCGACACCGAGGTTGTCGGTCCACGCGCCCTGGTCGAAGCTGACGTGTTCCGGGAGTACGTGCAGGGCGGCGATGGGTACCGCCGCGAAATCGGCGAGACCGCCGCCGATCGTGAAGCCGACGTGGGCATGACCCGTTTCGCGCTTGCCGTAGTTCTGGCAGAGCGTGTACATGCCCTCGCGGCAACGATCGCACGTGCCGCAGCCCACGTGCACCTCGACGCCGACGCGCGCGCCGACGGCGAAGCGCCCGTCGCCCGACATGGCGATCTCGCCGCTGAATTCATGGCCGGGCACGTGTGGGAACTTCGTCGCCGGAAACTTGCCCGCGAGTATTTTCGCGTCGGACGCGCAGATCATCGACGACCTCACGCGTACCAGGACCTCGCGCGGTCCGGGACGGGGCGTCGGTACCTCGCGCAGCGTGACCTGATCCTGCGCGCTGAAGACCACGGCCAGCATCGTCGCGGGTATGTCCGCCGACCGGGCTGACGGGCCGACCGCGCTCTTCATACTTGTGGCCGGCCTGGATAGCGGTCGATCGAGACAAGCTGGTCCAGGGGCAAACGGTCGATGGCCGGCGTCTCGGCGGCGTAGCCGAACGTGAACGTCCCGAGGAACGTCCACGACAGAGGTACGTTGAGGATCTTCTTTGCTTTCTCGGTGATCCAATGCTGCACGAAGACGCCGCCGTAACCGAGCGAGTGCGCCCGCAGCCACATCGCGTAGATCGACATGGCCGCGGCCCACTCGAAGCCATTGTCGGCATGGATGTTGGTGAGGCTCTTCGCGGGGTCCGCGAGGACGGCGATGACCTCCGGCGTCTCGAGATCGTTCACGCGGCCGCTCGAGCCGTCGGGCCGGAAGATCGGGTCCCAGTACGCCGAGAGCTCCTTCGACTCCTTCGCCAGCTCCTGCAGCTCGCGCTTGATCGACGAGCTCTTCACCCAGATGAAGCGCGCTGGCTGTCGATTCGCGGGTGATGGGGCCCAGCGCGCCGCCTCCAGGATCTCGTTGACGTCGGCGTCGGGGATCATGCCCGATTTGAAGGCGCGGACGGCCCGACGCGTCCGGATGAGCGCACCGATCGACCCACGAACATCGACGCTCACGGTTCGACGATCACTTTCAGCGCGCCGTCGATGCGCTCGTTGAAGGTCCGCAGCGCTTCAGCGAACTGCGAGAGCTTGAAGTGGTGCGTGATGAGCTTGGCCGCGGGGATGCGGCCGTCGGCGATGAGCGGGATCACCTCTTCCATCGTGTTCCGGTTCGCACGAACTCCATAGAGATCGATCTCCTCGAGGACGATCTTCTGGAAGTCCACCGACGACGGCTCCTTGGGGATGCCGGTGAACGCGACACGTCCGCCTTTGCGGACCATCCCGATCGCCTGCCGGACCGAGTCCTTGGTACCGGCCGAGTCGACGGCGACGTCGGCCCCCAGGCCGCCCGTCATCTCGCGGACCCGGGCCACCGGATCGCCGTCGTGGTAGTCGACCGTCTCAAAGCCAAGCTCCTTCGCTCGGTCGAGCCGCTTGCCGCCGCCAACGACGATGCAGCGAGCAGCGCCGAGCGCTCGGGCGCACATCGCGGTGAGGAGACCCATGCCACCCGATCCGACCGCGACAAAGAGGTCGCCGGGGTTGATGCCCGGCCGCTTCACCGAGTGCAGCGCAATCGAAGCGGTGTCGCAGAGCGCGGCGACGTCCAGACGCATCGCGTCCGGGATGCCAAAGACGCTCTTGATCGTGTGAACGACGTAGGTCGCATACGCCCCCTGCGTGTAGTGACCGTATTGGCGATGGCCGAGGTCCTCTCGACCGTAGTTGAGGCACAGGTTGTAGCGACCGGTTCGGCACATCCGGCAGTAGCCGCAGCCCGAGTGGCTCGTCCCGGCGACGCGCGTTCCCGGGCTGAAGCCGTAGGCGGTCGCGACCTCGCCCGCTTCGACGACTTCGCCGGCCCACTCGTGGCCGGGTATGAACGGGTAGGCCCGGGGCCAGCGCCCCTTGAAGGTTCCCTCGACGATCTCGGCGTCGGTCCCGCAGATCGCGATCGCGCGCACGCGCGCGAGGACCTCGTTCGGCCCCGGGCGCGGGATCGGCACGTCTTGGCGGATCTCGAAATCGTGAGGTCCGGTCAGCACGAGGGCCTGCATCGTCGCGGTCTTCGGAGAAGTGCTCGTCCGAACGGCGCTCATGGCTGGAATGCCACCACGCGGCAGATGCATCCCTCGCCATTGACCCAGCGCCAGGGGAACGCGCCAATCTCGATCCGGCGTCCGGCGACTTCGGCGATCTCGCCGCCGAGGTTCTCCAGCATCGGGATGTTCGCCTTGGCCATGTGGTAGTGCACGTGCTCGAAGTCCTTCATCGGTAGGGTCTCGTCGATGGGCTTTCCGGTCTGCGCCTCGTACTCCTTGACGAGATCCGGGCGGAAGTACCGGACGCGCACGTAGAGCGAGTGGTCCATCGAAGCGAAGTAGGTCACGTCGTCACGGGTGGGCTTCGTCCAGTTGTAGCGGTCCCACCCCGTGTAGAGGATGACGACGTCGCCCTCGCGGATCTGCTCCCCGTTCGGAAGGCATGAGAGGACGTCCTTGAGCGAGTAGTAGGACCACGGCTTGGTGATCGGACGCAGGTCGATCACCAAGCCCGTGCCGTAGAGATCGCCGATCGGGATCTCGCCTAGGTGCTTGCCCGTCGGCCAGTAATGGATCGGCGCGTCGATGTGAGTGCCGGTGTGCATGTTCGTGCGCACCAGCACGGTGCTCTTACCGTCGCGATGGTGCGTCGTGATGTCCGTCACCTGGATCGCCTCGAACTGCGGCCAGGTCGGCATCCGATCGCCCCACGGCTGGGTCAGGTCGACGAGCTTCACGAGGTCAATACGGAAAGTCCTTCACCCGACCCAGCTGGTCAACGACTTTCTTCGTGATCGAAAGGTCGACGAGTTGGTCGAAGGTGAGGTCCTTCGTAATCTTGCCGAACGCCTTTTCGCTCGCCACCGTGCCTTCGATGTTCTTCTGCGGGACGCCCTCGTTCTGTGGCCAGGCCTTGGCCTTGACCAGGAGATCGAAGGTCTCGCCCGCGATCTGCGCGTCGATCTTCCCTTCCTTGACCGCAATGTCGACGATCTTCTGGCGGTTGGCCGAGTCGTACATCGCGCGATTCGCCCGCATGAGCGCGCGGATGGTGCACTCGAGGGTTGCCGCGTCGTCCTTGATGGCCTGGGTCGGGGCAACGTAGACCGAGTATTGGTAGTCCGAGAGGATCTCCCACATGTTCGCGAGGACGGAGATCTGTGGATTGGCCTTCTGCACAGTCTTCGTCTGGTCGATGTGCAGCACCGCGGTGTCGGTGGAACCCGCGATCAGCTGCTGGACCCTGGCGGCCGTCGTCGTCTGCAAGAACGTGACGTCCTTCGGGTCGATGCCCGCCCTCTTGAGAACGATCCGTGTCATCACGTCCGCGAAGCCTCCGGGTTCCTGGACTCCCATGACCTTGCCCTTGAGGTCCGCCATCGTCTTGATCTTCGGACCGACGACGAAGGAGACGTCGACGTTGGGCGCGTACGAGTACAGAATCTTCACGTCGGCACCGTTGGCGACGCCGTCGACGACCGGTTCGCTCGACGTGCCCGCCAGCGTGATGCCGCCCGACGCCGAAGCTCGGAGCGACTGCACGCCGCCCTCGAAGCGGACTAGCTCTACCGTGAGGTTCTCGTCCTTGAAGTACCCGAACGAAACGGCCACGTAGGGCGTCAGATGCACGACGTTCGGCGGCGTCACCGGCACGGCGATGGTGATGTTCTTTGCCGCGCAGACCGCCTTCGCGGCCGCGGACTGGCTCGCGGCTGTCGTTGGCGCTCCACCGCCGCCACCACCTCCTCCGCAAGCCGTCGCAATGAGCGCCGAGACGAACGCGAACGCGAGCACGCGATGACCCACCTTGTCCTCCTTTATTGCTCGCGTCGCAACCACGGTGCGACGCGGCCCTCGAGCCATTGAATGAGACCCATGAAGACGATGCCCATTGCGGCCACTGTTATGACCGGCACGAACGCCCGGTCCATTCGGAACACGTTTCCGTATTGGATGATCAGATAGCCCAGGCCGACAAGACCAATCAAGAACTCAGCAACGATCATCCCGATCAACCCGCGGCCGATGGCGAGGCGGATCCCGGCGAGGACGAACGGCGTGGCCGAGGGCAGGATCACGTCGGTCCAGAGCCGCCGCTCGCTGGTGTTGAAAGCGCGGGCCACCTCCAGGAGGCCTCGGTCGACGTTGCGGACGCCCTGTTGCGTGTTGATGAGCACGGGGAAGACACAGAAGAGCGCCACCGCAGCCACGCGCGGGGCATCGCCCTGATACTTGAACATGAACCCGATGATGGGAATGAGTGCGACCGATGGCACCGAGTAGAGCGCGCTCACGAGGGGATCGAACGCGTTGAACGCGGTCCGCCATCGGCCCGTCACGACCCCAAGAAACACGCCGATGACCACCGCGATGATGAATCCTCCGACGAAGGCCCGAAGGCTCGTGAGGAGCGCCGTTTGCAGCTCGCCCGACTCCACCAGCTCGACGAACGCGACCGCGATCGCCGAAGGCGGTCTGATGATGAGGGGATTCCAGCTGGGCGCGAGGAACTCCCACACCAGAAGGACGACTGCGATGGAGCCCAGCCGGACGGTCCAGTCGCCCATCCGTGGCGAGAGACCTCGGCGGCGGGCGGCGGAGGGCGCGCTGGCCTGCGCCTCGCGGATGCTCATGCGGCCGGCCGGTCCAGGACGAGCCGCGAGCACCGATCTCGGAGGTCCACGAAACGGTCGTGGGCGATGACCGAGGCCATCGTACGCGGCCGCTCGATGTCCACCGAGATGACCTCGCGCACCCGCGCCGGCCGGGACGAGAGCACCACGACGCGATCCCCGAGTGCGATCGCCTCCTCGATGGAATGCGTGATGAACACCATCGTGCGTGGGCGCTCCTGGTAGATGCGCAGGAGCTCGTTCTGGAGCACCTCGCGGGTGAGCGCATCGAGCGAGCCGAAGGGCTCGTCCATGAGGAGGACATCGGGTTCCACCGCGAGTGCTCGCGCGAGGCCGACGCGCTGCTGCATGCCGCCGGAAAGCGCGTACGGGTACGCCCGCTCGAATCCGCGGAGGCCGACCATCTCGATGTAGTGCTCGACACGCTCGTCGATGGTCGCGCGCGGGATGCGCGCAAGCTCGAGACCGTAGGCGACGTTCTCGCGGACGCGCTTCCATGGCATGAGGCCGAAGTGCTGGAAGACCATCGCCACCTTGCGGCTGGGCGCGCGCACCTCAACGCCGTCGATCACGATGCGGCCGGCGTCGATCTCCGCGAGCCCATGCATGCACCGAAGCAGCGTCGTCTTCCCGCACCCAGACGGACCGAGGATGCAGAGGGCCTCGCCGTCCCGCACCGCGAGGTCGAGATCCTCGAACACGGTGACGGCGCCGGCCGCGAACCGCTTCGTCACGTGCTCGACTGAGATCCGGATCGGCGTGGCCATCAGGCGACCCTCCGATCGGAGCTTCGCGGTGCGGCGGTCGAGCCTCGCACCACGAGCTTCGTATCGAGGAGCACGCGGCGCTCGGCCATCGGTTCGCGCTCGATAAGGCCAATCAGCATCTGGGCGGCGATCGCACCCATCTCGCGCTGCGGCACGCGCGCCGTGGTGAGTGGTGGATCGAGAAGAGCGACCATCGGGATGTCATTGACACCGACGAGCGAAAGATCCGACGGGACGCGCACGCCGGATTCGCGAGCCGCTCGCAGGGCGCCGAGTGCCAGGAGGTCGTTGGCCGCGAAGATAGCGGTCGGCGCTGCACCAAGGAGATGCTTCGCCGCCGCGTAGCCGGCGTCGTCGGAGTACGCGGCGGCTTCGGCCGTCAGGGTGACGTCCGCGGTCAGGCCGTGCGCACGCAGCGCATCGCGATATCCCGCGGCACGCTCCGCGCCGGTCGTCGTGCTCAGAGGGCCGGCGATGTGGGCGATCCGGGTGTGGCCGAGATCCACCAGATGCGCAACGATCTCGGACGCGGCGCGAGCGTTGTTGACCTCCACAGCCGGGTCCTCCGGGACACGCGAGCCGCGATTGACCAGTACGAAGGGAAACCGCTCTCGGCGGACCGAGGCCAGCGTCGCGTCCGCCATCCGGCTCGTGGCGATCAGCAGGCCATCGGCCTGCCGCTCGCGGAGCACCCGGAGCGAGGCCTTCTCGCGCTCGGTCTCGTCGTCGGTGTTGCAGAGCACGAGCTCGTATCCGCGCTCCCGCGCCGCTTCCTCCGCGCCGCGGATGATCGGCGGAAAGAATGGGTTGGTGATGTCCGGGACCAGCATCCCAAGCGTGCGCGTGCGTCTCAGGCGGAGACCGCGCGCGATCGCGGACGGCCGATATTCGAGACGCTCGACCGCGGCGAGGACCCGGCGGCGAGTTTCAGCGCTCAGAGGGAGGTCGGCCCGGTGTAGGGCGCGGGAGACCGTCGAAGGATGAACTCCGGCGAGGCGAGCGACGTCAGTGATGGTGCGGCGTGGCGTCTGAATCCCCCACGGAAATCGTTTGCGGAACCCCGTCGCCGAGGCTAGGACGAGGCGGTCGAGTCGTCAAACCGGCCACAATCGCCCGTCGATGGCCACGCTCGTCCACCCGCGTCCCACGGAGCGGCACGGCCTCGAGCTCGTCGGCCACTCCGACCTTGCCGGCCGTGGCGACGGGATGCAGATCATGCGGAATGGCGACCTCCTCTACGTCGGTCACATGGGCGACTTCGGCGTCGGGACGAGCGTGGTCGACATCGCCGACCCCGCGCGCCCGAGAGTCCTGAGGCAGATCCCGGTACCGAAGGGAACGCACTCACACAAGGTGCAGCTCGCCGAGGGTCTCCTCCTCGCCAACCACGAGCAGTACCCGTATCGCCTCGGCGTCCCGGAGAGCACCGGCCTCGTGGTGTACGACGTGGCGAAGCCCGCCGACCCACGGCGCATCGGCTTCCTCCCGGTCAACGGGCTGGGTGTGCACCGGATTTGGTTCGCCGGCGGGCGATACGCCTACGCCTCGGCGCGCGAGAGCGGTTACCGGGACCGGATCCTGATCGTCATCGACCTGGGGGATCCGACGAATCCGCGGCTTGCCTCGCGCTGGTGGTGGCCAGGACAGCAGGAGGCTGACGCCGAGCGCGCGGCGAACGAGAGCGACATCGGCGCGCATCACGTCATCGTGCAGGGCGATCGCGCATACGGGGGCTACTTCGACGCGGGCGTGGTGATCTATTCGGTCGGGGACGAAGGCGCGCTCGATCTCGTCAGCTCGCTCTCGTGGGCCAAGCGATCGGGTGGTCACCCCCACACGCACACGGCGCTGCCGCTCGGGGACCGCAAGCTCCTCGCGGTAACCGACGAAGCCATCGAGCCTGACTGCACAGGCGCGCGCAAGGACATTCATCTCGTGGACATCTCGGACGAGACTCGGCCAAAAGAGATCTCGCGGTTCCCGGTCCCGACCGGCGACTACTGCTCGCGGGGGCTGCGCTTCGGTCCGCACAACCTCCACGAGAATCGGCCCGGCACCTTTTGGAGCGACCGCATCGTCTTCGCGACCTACTTCAATGCCGGTCTCCGCGTGTACGACACCGATGACCCGCTTCATCCGCAGGAGATCGCGCATTACGTCCCCGAGGCGCCGGCCGGGCAGCGGGCGATCCAGCTGAATGATGTCCTTGTCGGTGCGGATGGGCTCATCTTCGTCACGGACCGCATCCGCGGAGGCCTCTACATCCTCCGCCGCAGCTGACGCACAATCTCCGGATGGCGCGGATCAGCTACGTCGACGTGGACAAGCTCGACGACGCGGAGCTGCGCGGTTACATGGAGCATGCGCGCCGGTTCGGAACGCCCAGGCCCGAGACGCAGGCCATCCGGTCGCACGTCCCGGCCGTGGCTCGCGCCTTCTCCCGTGCCTGGGACCGCATCTTCCGGAACGGCGTTGTCGAGCATTCGCTCAAAGAGCTCTGCCGGGTGTACGTGTCGCGGACCATCGAGTGCAACTACTGAGGGTCGCAGCGGTCTCTCCGGGGCGGAGAGCAAGGGCTCACCGAGGCTGACTACGAGGACCTTTTGAACTTCGAGCGCTCCGACCGTTTCACCGCCCGGCAAAAGGCGGCGCTCCTGTACACGAGCATGTTGGTGTGGGATCCCGACGGAGCCGACGATCGCGTCTGGGCGATGCTTCGCGAGCATCTCACCGACCCGGAGATCGTCGAGCTCGGATCGTTCATCGCGCTGACGTACGGCCAGCAGCGCGTGATCAAGACCTGGGGCGTCGGCCACGGCGAGCTGCCGGGTGATCCGGGGGCCGGGCTCGCCCAAGCCGGGTCGGAGCGGTAGTGCCGCGGCTCGGCTCGACCGCCGATGAGGTCCGCGCGCTCGTACCGGATGCGCTAGAGAGCTGGCGCTACATCCGCGAGAACGTCATCGAGGGTGGCCTCGCCGACGAGCGCATCAAGGAGCTCTGCTACCGGTACCTGGCGAACGATCCTGAAGTGACGGACCCCGCCCGCTTCGACGACCCCGCACGTGCCGCTCTCGAATGGGCCGACGCGATCGCGTACGAGTCGGATCGCGCGGGCGATGAGCTCTGGGCGCGGCTCCACAAGCACTTCACTGAGGCGGAGCTCGTCGATCTGGGATGCGCGATCGGCTTCGAGCTCGGGCAGCAGCACTGGCGGCGGTCGGTGGGCCTCTCTCCGCGCGACTAGGGGAGCCTGTCTG
>Ga0209267_1001846_pt1 | contig 14121 bp, 12 predicted proteins | sample GraSoiAngelo_137_FD_185894 | JGI IMG/M metagenome (GOLD analysis project Ga0209267, IMG submission 185894) | Grasslands soil microbial communities from the Angelo Coastal Reserve, California, USA - 14_0929_09_30cm (SPAdes) (version 2) | ecosystem: Environmental > Terrestrial > Soil > Grasslands ... | reverse complement strand
AGGTCTTGATCAACGTCGGGATGGTGACCGGGCTCCTGCCCGTCGTCGGGATTCCGCTGCCGTTGATGAGTTACGGCGGCTCCTCGATGGTCGCCTCGTTCATGACGCTTGGCCTCCTCCTTTCGGTTCGAATGCGGCAGTTCCAATGAGACACGGACGACGCGGAGGTATGACGCGGGTCACCGTGTCGGCGAGGTGCTGCCGTGCGCAAACGGATCGTCGTCAATGCGGGTCTCACCGAAACCCGAGTCGGAGTCCAGGAGGGTAATCTCCTCACCGAGCTGTACCTCGAGCGGCATCGGCACCGCTCGATCGTGGGGAGCGTCTACAAGGGTGTCGTGACGAACGTCCTGCCGGGCATGCAGGCGGCGTTCGTCGACATCGGCCTGCAAAAGGACGCCTTCCTCTACGCCGGCGACTACACGACCAATCTGGCCGACCTGACCGGCGTGATGCTGGCCGTCGCCGACGACGAAGGCGAGGGCGACGAGGCCGACGCCGATCCCGATGCCGACGTCGTGGGCGAGGTGGTGCCCCGCCGCGAGATGGCGCCGATCGAAGACCTCGTCCACAAAGACCAGACCGTTCTGGTGCAAGTCTCGAAGGAATCCCTCGGGACCAAGGGCGCCCGGATCACCTCGTTCATCTCGCTTCCGGGGCGTTATCTCGTCTACATGCCGCAGGCCCGTCACATCGGCGTCTCGCGCCGCATCCGTGACGACCGCGAGCGCGAGCGCCTGCGCGCCGCGCTGCGCTCGGTGAGCTTGCCGCCGGGCGGCTTCATCTTGAGAACCAACGCCGAGGGCAAGAGCGAGAGCGAGTTTGCCGCCGACGTCGAATTCCTCACGCGTCTGTGGGCTCAGGTCCAGGCGCGCTTCGAGCAGGCGCCGGCGCCGGCGGTCTTGCACGAAGAGGGCGATCTCACCTTCCGGGTGGTACGCGATCTGTTCTCGCCGGAGGTCGACGAGTTCGTCGTCGACTCGCGCGAGGTCTACGACAAGTGTGCCGGCTACGTCGAGGCCCTGGTGCCGGCGCTCCGCGACCGGGTGCGGCGCTGGGAAGAGCCCACGCCGATCTTCGAGGCGCTGGGCATCGAGAAGGACATCGAGAAGGCGCTCCGGCGCCGCGTGTGGCTCAAGTCGGGCGGGTACATCGTCATTGATCACACCGAGGCGCTCGTCTCGATCGACGTGAACACCGGCAAGTATGTCGGCAAGCGCGACTTCGAGCAGACCGTGCTCAAGATCAACCTCGAGGCGGTGGGCGAGGTCGTGCGCCAGATCCGCCTGCGCGACCTCGGTGGGATCATCATCATCGACTTCATCGATATGGAGTCGGCCGAGCACCGCGAGCAGGTGTACCGGGCCCTCAAGCGCGCGCTGGCCGAGGACAAGGCGCGCACCAACGTGCTCGAGATCTCCGAGCTGGGTCTGGTCGAGATGACGCGCAAGCGCGTGCGTCAGGACCTCCGCTCGTTGCTCTCGGTGGTGTGCCCGACGTGCAAGGGCAGCGGCATCACCAAGTCGGACGCGACGCTCGCCGCCGAGATCTTCCGGGGAGTGCAGGCGAAGGTCGCCACCGCCGAGGACGCGAACGGCCGCGAGGTGGTGATCCGTGTGCATCCCGATCTCGCCCGGTACTTCGAAGGCGACGGGCATGAAGGCCTAGAGCGGCTCGCGCGAGTCGTCGAGCGCAAGATCACGATCCAGCCGAACCACGCTGACCGCGAAGGCTACGAAGTCAGGCTGCGCGGCGGCGCCTCGCAGTGACCCGCTGATGGCGCGCCAGCGGCCGTCACGGATCAGCCAGGCCAGGCTGGTCGGCGACCTGAAGCTCGCCGCCAAGCGCGGCGACCGGACGGCGCTCTCCCTGGCTCTTGACCAGATGCGCACCCTCGCCCATTCGCCGCGCTACTGGGAAAAGTATCTGTCGCTCCTGTCCAACCCGCTCGCGCGCCTCGTGGATCTGCTGGTGATCAAACAGGGGGACCGCATCGCGTATCAGAAAGGCTGGAAGCTTCCGCGGCCGCAGCCGGCGAAGGCGAAGGCGCAGGCGCAGAAGAAAGGGACGAGGGCGAGCGCGGGCAGCCGCCGGCGGACGTCCGCCGCCGAGCAGCCGTTCCTGTTCGACGTCTGAGCCTTCCCAGGCGCGAGCCACGGTGTCGCGCGCGTTCGTCATCGTCAATCCCGCGGCGGGTGGCGGCCGCACCGCGCTGAAGTGGCCCGCCATCTCCGCCGAGCTCGCCCGTCTCGGCCTCGCGTTCGACGCAGCCCAGACCACTCAGCGGGGCCACGCCACCGATCTCGCGCGTCGGGCGGTCGGTGCGGGCTGGCCTCTCGTGGTCGCGGTCGGAGGCGACGGCACCCTGAACGAGGTCGTCAACGGCGTGACCGACCCGCACGGCTCGCCGCTCGCGACGACCGGCGCAATCCTGACCGGGCGCGGCCGCGATGCGTGCCGCAACTTGGGCCTCGCCTCGGACTGGCGCCTCGCGGCCCGCCGGCTCGCGGAAGGCGCCGACACCTCGCTGGATCTCGGTGCGGCCGACTGGCCAGCCGGTACACGCCGCTACTTCCTCAGCGCCGCGGGCGCCGGCTTCGACGCCGCGGTGGCCGAGGTCGCGTCGTCGCGAGGCGGCGCCGGCACGTTTCCCTATGTGCTCGCGGTGCTCGGGCGTCTCGTCGCGCACCGACCATTGCCGGTGACGATCCAGTCCGACGGCGCGCCCGAATCGTCGGCGTCCGTCACGACGGTCGTCGTCGCCAACGGCGCCTACTACGGCGGCGGCATGAAGATCGCGCCACCGGCGGACCCCGCCGATGGCGCCCTCGACCTCGTCGTCATCGGCGCACTCGGGCGCGCCGAGCTTCTGCGCTGGCTGCCCACGGTCTACTGGGGAGGCCATCTCAAGAGTCCCAGGATGTCGATTCGGCGCGTCGACCGTGTGCGCGTCGCCGGGCCCTCGACCTTGCCCACGCACCTGGACGGCGAGCCGGCTACCGACAGTCCGGTCACGTTCCGCGTTTGCCCGCGCGGCCTGCGCCTGCGGCGCTGATCGGCGCCGGCCCCGCCTGCCGGGAATCGCCGGAGCCCGCGGTTGACGGCAGCCCGTCGCGGGGCGATACTACCCCCAGGGGGTATAGGAATGATCAATGAGGAGACGAAGGCCAAGGCCCTCGGGCGCCTGCGTCGAATCGAAGGTCAGGTGCAGGGTCTGCAGCGGATGATCGACGGCGAGGCGTACTGCGTCGACATCCTGCTCCAGGTCTCGGCCGTGCAGGGGGCCCTCGAGCAGGTCGAGAAGCTCCTGCTGGGCCGGCACATCGAGTCGTGCGTGGCCGACGCGCTGCGCACGGGCTCCAAGAGCGAGCGCCAGCAGAAGATCGACGAGCTGCTCGACGTGTTCGCGCGCTTCAGGGGGAAGTGATGCCCGAGCCAATGGAAGATCTCGTCGCGCCCGTCCGCGGCCTGCACTGCGCGGCGTGCGTCGGGAAGGTCGAACGGGCGCTGACCTCGGTCCCCGGCGTCGATCGGGCCTCGGTCAATCTCGCGACCGAGCGGGCGAGCGTCTCGTTCGATCCGGCCCTGACGAGCGTCGACGCGTTGCGGACGGCGGTGGCCGACGCCGAGCAGGCCGCGCGCGAGGCCGATCAGCGCCGCCAGCGGACCCGTCTGGTCGTCGGCGCGCTGCTGTCCGCGCCCGTGCTGCTGGGCGGGATGGCGCATCTCCTGCCGTGGGTGCCGGCGGTCCTTCAGGATCCCTGGGTCCTCCTGGTCCTCACGACGCCCGTCCAGTTCTGGGTCGGCTGGCAGTTCCATCGAGGGTTCCTGCACGACCTCCGCTACCGGAACGCGTCGATGTCGACCCTGGTCTCGGTCGGGACGAACGCCGCGTACTTCTTCAGCGTCGCGGTGACCCTGTGGCCCCACGCGTTCCCGCAGCACGGCGCGATGAGGTATTACGACGTGAGCGCCGTCGTCATCACGCTGGTCGTGCTGGGGCGCTGGCTCGAAGCGCGGGCGCGCGGGCGGACCTCGGAGGCGATTCGCCGCCTGGTGAGCCTCGCGCCGCGGACCGCCCGCGTCGTTCGCGATGGGGTGGAAGTCGACGTGCCGACGGCCGACGTGCAGGTCGGCGACTTCGTGCGCATTCGCCCGGGCGAGCGCGTCCCTGTGGATGGGGTGGTCAGCGAGGGCGCCTCCACGATCGACGAGTCGATGCTGACCGGCGAGAGCGTGCCTGTCGACAAGCGCCTCGACTCGAAGGTCTTCGCGGGCACCGTCAACCGCACCGGCAGCTTCATCTTCCGCGCGGCGCGCGTGGGCAGCGAGACGACCCTGGCGCGTATCGTCAAGCTCGTCGCCGACGCGCAGGGCTCCCGCGCGCCGATCCAGCGGCTGGCCGACCGGGTCGCGGCGATCTTCGTGCCGATCGTGCTGGCGATCGCGGGGCTGACGTTTCTCGGCTGGTGGATCTTCGGGCCCGCGCCCTCCGCGCTCTACGCCCTGACGAGCGCGGTGGCCGTGCTCGTCATCGCGTGCCCGTGCGCCATGGGGCTCGCGACACCGACTGCGATCATGGTCGCCACCGGGCGCGGCGCCGAGCTCGGGATTCTGGTCAAGAACGCCAGGGCGCTCGAGCTGCTGGATCGGGTGAACACGGTCGTATTCGACAAGACCGGGACCCTGACGATCGGCCGCCTCGTGGTCACCGACGTGATCGCCGCGGACGGCGGCGAGATCGGCGACGGTGAGATCCTCGCGCTCGCCGCGGCGGCGGAGCAGGGATCGGAGCACCCGCTCGGCGAAGCGATCGTCGCGCGGGCCAAGGAGCGTGGCCTGGCGCTCCCGCCGATCGGCGAGTTCACGACGGTGCCGGGGCAGGGGATCGACGCGATGGCGACCGACGGCCGCGTCCTTCTCGGCAACCGCGCGCTGATGGACGCTCGGGGCGTCGACGTCGAAGCGCTCGCGCCGCGGGCGCGCCGGCTCGCCGCTGATGGCAAGACCGTCGTCTATCTGGCGCTCGGCGGCCGCGCGCTCGGCGTCATCGCCGTCGCCGACGTACTGAAGCCCGAGGCGGCCGAGGTCGTCGCGGCCCTCACGCAGCGAGGTCTGGACGTCGCGATGCTCACCGGCGACGCCCGGCTGACCGCCGAGGCCATCGCCGTCGGCGCCGGCGTGACGCGCGTCCTCGCCGAAGTCCTGCCGGAGGACAAGACCCGCGAGATCGCCAAGCTGCAGGGCGAAGGGCGCCGCGTCGCGATGGTCGGCGACGGCATCAACGACGCGCCGGCGCTGGCGCGCGCCGATGTCGGAATCGCGATGGGCTCCGGCACCGACGTGGCGATCGAGGCGGCCGACGTGACGCTCGTGCGCGGCGACCTGCGCGGGGTCGTGGCCGCCGTCGATCTCTCGCGCCGGACCATCCGCATCATCAAGGAGAATCTGGTGTGGGCGTTCGGCTACAACGTCGTGCTGATTCCCGTGGCGGCGGGCGCGCTCTATCCGATCTGGGGAGTTCTGCTCTCGCCGATCCTGGCCGGCGCCGCGATGGCGTTCTCGTCGGTCTCCGTGGTCATGAACAGTCTGCGACTCAAGAAATGGCGGAGCGAGGCCGGCGCCGGCGGGCGCGGGCCCAGCTCCTGAGCTCGAAAGGAGATCAGTCGATGGCCGTCGATCCCGTGTGCAAGATGACGGTGGAGCCCGCGAAGGCCGCCGCGCGGTCGACCTACTTAGGTCAGACCTACTACTTCTGCGCCGTCGGGTGCAAGCAACAGTTCGACAAAGAACCAGAGAAGTATCTGTCGAGGTGACCCGGTGATCGCCCCGGCGCTGCTCCAGGGCCGCGATCGCTACGAGCGCGTGATGGACGGGTGGACGGACAACACCCACCCGGACGCGTTCACCCACACGGTCGTGCTGCGCGACGACGACCAGGCCCTCGAGCTCTCGGTCGTGGCCGAGCCCTCGCCGAGCTATCTGATCCGGACGGCGAGCTGCCGGCCCGTTGCCGGCGCGCTCGACCCGATGCTCGCGGCGAGCGTCGAGAAGCTCGCTGGAACGCCGATGGTCGGCGGCATGAGCCGTCGGGTCGCCGAGCTGACCGGATCCGGCCCGGGCGCGGGTTTCGTGCTGGGCGCCGTGGTCGAAATCGCGCGCCTGGCACGCCAGGTGGCCAGGCTTCCCGCCGAGCGCGCCGCGCGCGCGGCAGGCGGCAACGCGTGGGAGTGCTGGCAGCTCGACATGACCGGATGGATCGACCTGCCGAATTCCTGCTTCACGTACACCGACGCGGGGCGGAGCCTCTTCGGGACGCGCACGGTCACGACACCGATGCAGCCCGACCTCTACAGCTCGCGACCGGGTCAGCGCCGCGTCTTCGAGCGCAAGAAGGTGGCGCGGCTCGCCCGGCGCGATGGCCGCCTCGCGCTCTACCACTCGATGCACGACAACGTCCACGGCTTCGAGATCACGTACGAGATCGACCTGACGTCCGGGACGATCGTGCGGGCCGAGCACGTCACCCCGCGGTTGCCGTACATGGGCATCTGCTCGGAGCCCCAGCGGAAGATCGCGGCGCTCCTGGGCGAGACCGCGGACGACGGGCTGCGCCGACGAATCCAGGGCCACCTCGGCGGCGAGACCGGCTGCGCTCAGCTCTACGACCTGACGGCCGACCTCCTCAAGCTTCTGACCTGAGGCAGACGCGGGATGGCCGACGCGCCCGCGCTGCATCGCGCCCTGGTCGATGCGCTCGTCCGCCGCGGCGCGATCACGGACTCGCGGGTCGAGGCGGCCTTTCGCGCGGTCCCCCGGCATCTCTTCCTGCCACGCGTGCCGCTCGAGGACGTCTATCGAGACCAGGCCATCCCGACGAAGACCATCGACGGCGAGGCGGTCAGCTCCTCGTCACAGCCGGAGATCATGGCGACGATGCTCGAGCAGCTCGGGCTCGAGCCCGGGCTGCGCGTCCTCGAGATCGGCGCGGGCACGGGCTACAACGCGGCGCTCATGGCGCATGTCGTAGGCGAAACAGGCACGCTCGTTACCATGGACATCGACGACGACATCGTGGACGGCGCCCGGGCTCATCTCGACGCCGCCGGCCAGAGCCGCGTCCGTGTCGTTCTGGGCGACGGCGGGCTCGGGTATCCCGCCGACGCGCCCTACGATCGAATCATCCTCACGGTCGGCGCGTGGGACGTCGCCCCGGCGTGGTGGGCGCAGCTGCGGCCCGGCGGACGCCTGGTCCTTCCGCTCACGGTCGGCGGATCGCAGAAAACCGTGGCGTTCGTTCATGCCGGGGACCATCTCGTGAGCGCCTCGATCAAGGATTGCGTCTTCATGCGCCTGCGCGGCGCGTTTGCCGGCCCGCCGACCCGCGTGGCGCTCGGCGACACGCCCGACCTGCATCTCTACGTGCGCGATCCGGCCAGGATCGATCCCGTGGCGGCATACGCCCTCTTCACCGGCCCGCCGGTCGATATCCCGACGGGCATCCACGTGATCGGGCACGAGGTATACGGAGGGCTCATCCTCTGGATCGCGCTTCGCGAGCCTGGATTTTGCTGGCTCGAGGCGATCGGCCCCACGGCGGACACGCAGCCCGTGCCCCACCTGTTCGCGGTGCCGGGAAAGTTTCGCTCCGCACCCGGTGTGTTCGACGGAGCGCGCGCCGGCTTCTGCATGCGCCCGCCGGGAGATTCCGTCCCGGCTGGAGCCGAGCCGGAGCCGCGATCCTTCGAGCTCCACATCCGAACCTTCGGCGAGGACGGCGATACGGGGTGGCGTCTCCGCGAGCACGCTCGGGCCTGGGCCGGCGCCGGGCGCCCGGGTGCCGCGGGTCTCCGAATCCGCGCGCTGCCGATCGACGTCGGCTACACGCCTGGCGCCCACGAACAGGTCGTCGAGAAGCGGTGGTCGCGGCTCGTGCTCGACTGGCCGGCTCAGACCGGCCGAGACGGTTCGAGATAGGTATCGAGGTAGAGGTCGGGCGTGAATCCGATCAGCCCGATCGATTCGGGCGACCGCCCCGCCAACGCGGCGCGCGGCGCCACGCCGACCAGCTCGCTGCGGCTCACGCCGACTCCGCGGGCGCGTGCCTCGTCGCGCACGCGGTCGAACACGGTCGCCATCGACGTGGCTCGATAGTCGAGCAGGTTCATCGAGACCTGAGCGATGCCACGACTGGTGAGCCACACGCCCATCGCCTGAACCGCGGCAAGGCCTCCCGACGACTCGCGGACCGTGCGGGCGATCTCGCGCGCCACCGTGATGTCACCGGCGGAGAGCCAGACGTTGAACGCGACCAGGATAGTGCGGGCGCCGACGAGCACGGCACCCGTGCGCGCCTCGAAGCGGGCCGGCCCGGCATCGGGCGCGCCCTCGGCCGTGGCGAGCCGCGCAGCGAGGCCTTCGTACTCGCCGCGGCGCAGCGCCCGCAAGGAGCGTCGCCCCGCATGGAACGCCGCCTCGGCGTAGTAGTACACGGGAATCTCGTGGCGATCCGCGAGCGATTCGCCGACGCGCCGCGCGAGTGCCGCCGTCTCCGCCATCGAGATGCCGGCGAGCGGCACGAACGGCAGGACGTCCAGCGCGCCGATCCGCGGGTGCATGCCCTGGTGGCGGCGCATGTCGATCAGCTCGATGACGCGCGCCGCGAGAGCCAGGGCCGCCGCCTCGACCTTCGCGGGAGCGCCGAGGAACGAGAAGACCGCGCGATGGTGATCGGGATCGGCGTGGACGTTCATGAGGGTCACGCCGCCCACCGACCGGATCGTGTCGGCCAGGCGCTGAATCACGGCGTCGTCGCGTCCCTCGCTGACGTTCGGGACGCACTCGACCGCGGGCGCCGTGGTCGAGCGGCCCGACATGCGGTGTATACTACCGTCGGCATGCAGTTTCTGCCAATCGGCAAGCTTCGTGCCGAGACGCTGCAGGCGATCTTCGACAAGCACCACACCAAGGATCCCCGCGTCGTCGTCGGTCCCCGGGTCGGTGAAGACGCCGCCGTCATCGACATGGGCGACCGGTACCTCATCGCGACGAGCGATCCCATCACGTTCGCGACCGCGGAGATCGGGTGGTACGCCCTTCACGTCAACGCCAACGACATCGCGGTCCGCGGCGCCCGCCCGCGATGGTTCCTGGCGACCCTGCTGCTGCCGGCCGGCGCCACCACCGACGCGTCGGTCGAGGCGCTGTTTGCCGAGCTACACGCGGCGTGCGAGGAGCTCGAGGTCGTCCTGGTCGGAGGCCACACCGAGATCACGCACGGCCTGGACCGGCCGATCGTCGCCGGCACGATGCTGGGCGAGGTCGACAAGGACAAGCTCGTGACGACGGCGGGCGCGCGCGTCGGCGACGCCGTCGTGATGACCAAGGGCGTTCCGCTCGAGGGCGCAGCCATCATCGCGCGCGAGAAGGAGGCCGAGCTGCGGGAGCGCGGTGTGACGCCGGCCGTCATTCGGCGGGCGAAGGGCCTGCTCAAGAGTCCGGGGCTCAGCGTTCTGCCCGAAGCCGAGATCGCCTGCGAGCTCGCCACGGTGCACGCGATGCACGATCCGACCGAGGGCGGGATCGCGACCGCGCTCGTCGAGCTCGCCAACGCCGCCGGGGTCGGGCTCCGCATCGACCGCGACCGCATCATGGTGCTCCCAGAAGGCCGGGCGCTCTGCGAGGCCTTCGGCCTGGATCCGCTCGGCACGATCGCGTCGGGAGCGCTCCTCATGACCCTGGCACCGGCCGACGCCGGCATCGTGATCCACGCGCTCGCGCGCGAATCCATCGACTGTCATTTCATCGGCCAGGTCGTGCCGCGCGAGCAGGGGGTGACCCTGATGAGCGGAAGCCGTCAGGAGCCGATGCCCGTCTTCGCGCAGGACGAGATCTCCCGGTTGTTCCAGGGCGGGTGACGGCATGCCCACGATTGGCTACTCGCATCGCCCCGTCGCCCTCGGGCGGCGGGGCATGGTCGCCTCCGCCCATTCCTACGCCACGCTCGCCGGCCTCGACGTCCTGAGGTCCGGCGGAACCGCGGCCGACGCCGCCGTCGCGGTGAACGCCGTGCTCGGTGTCACTCAGCCCGAGAACTGCGGAGTGGGCGGCGACATCTTCTGTCTCTACTACGAGGCCGCGACCGGCCGCGTGCACTTCCTCGACGGCAGCGGCCGCTCGGGCTCGCGGGCGAGCCTCGACGAGCTGCGCCGGCGGGGCATGGACCGCCTGCCGGTCACCGGCCCCGCGACGGTCAGCGTGCCCGGCTGCGTGCGCGGCTGGGCGATGCTGCTCGAGCGCTTCGGGACGAAGCCGCTCGCCGAGCTCCTGCAGCCGGCGATTCACTGGGCTTCCCGCGGATTCCCGACGGGCGCACTGCTGAGCCAGATCATTCGCGAAGGTCGCTCGGTGCACACCGATCCGGAGTGGCGGCGGATCTTCATGCCGAACGGTCGGAGCCCCGAGCTCGGCGAGCTCCTGATCGCGTCGGATCTGGGCCGCACCCTGAACGATCTGGCCGCCGAGGGCCCCGACCTCTTCTATCGCGGCCGCGTCGGCCAGGCGATCGCTCGGCGGATGGAAGCCGAGGGATTCCTCACGTCCGACGATCTCGCGCGCCACACGGGCGAGTGGGGTGAGCCGATCTCGACGACCTATCGCGGCCTGACCATCTACGAGACGCCGCCGCCGACTCAGGGGCTGGTCGCGCTTCTCGGCCTGAACATCCTCGAGGGACTTCGGCTCGCGGACCATCGGCCGCACTCGGTCGAGCATCTGCACCTGCTCATCGAGATCTCGAAGCTGGCGTACGCCGATCGCGACCGCTGGATCGGCGACCCCGCGCACGCGAAGGTGCCGGTGGCCGGGCTCCTGTCCAAGCCGTATGCGGCGGGGCGCCGCGCCGAATTCGATCCCTCCAAGGCTCAGTCGTATCCCTTCGGCGATCCGCGGGGCGACACCACGGGCTTCGTGGTGGCCGACGAGCGCGGTAACCTGATCAGTGTGATCCAGAGCCTCTTCAACGCATTCGGCTCGGGCGTGGTGCCGCCGGGGACGGGCGTGGTGCTCCAGAACCGCGGGCGGCACTTCACGACCGATCCGGCGCACCCGGCGGCCCTCGCGCCCGGCAAGCGCCCCTTCCACACGCTGATGGCCTGCGTCGCGACCCGCGACGCGCGCCCGGTGCTCGGCTTCGCGACGATGGGCGGGAACGGCCAGGCGATGTTCCACCTGCAGGTGCTCACGAATCTCTTCGACTACGGGATGGATATCCAGGAGGCGATCGAGCGGCCACGCTTTCTGATCGGCGCCTTCTTACCCGGCGATTCGGACGACATGACGCACATCGAAGCGCGCGTGCCCGCCGACGTCCTCGCCGGCCTGGCGGCCAGGGGCCATCGCGTGACCGCCGCGCCCGAGCTCTTCTGGCGATGCGGCCATGCGCACGGGATCGTCGTCCGCAACGGCACCTTGATGGGCGGCGCGGATCCGCGCGGCGACGGCGTGGCGCTCGGATTCTAGCGATGCGCTCGCACTGGGCTCTCGTGCTCGCCGTCCTCTTCGCGACACCGGTGGCGGCGTCGGACTGGGGCCAGATCAAGCCGGCGGTGACCACGCAGTCGGAGGTCCGCGGCCGATACGGCGCACCGACCCGGGAGACCACGCAGAAGATCGAAGGCTACGACGCCGTCCAGTGGGTGTACGAGGGCGCCCAGGCGCCGACCGGCATCAACAAGATGATCGTCGACTTCGGCTTGCTGATACCCTCGGGCTACCGCAAGGAGGTCGTGCGCACGTTCAGGCTCGAGCCCAAGCACGACATCTTCAACCGCAAGCTCATCGTGGACGGCTGGGGCGCGCCGTCCCGCATCGGCAAAGAGGGTGATCTGGAGTTCTTCCTCTACGCGGAAGGCCTGCTGGTCTACTTCGGCGCGGACACGCAAACAGTGGTCGCGATGATCTTCACCCCTCCCCAGCCGCTCCCACCCGCCACGGCACCGCCGCCGGCGCGCCCGCCCCAGCGGTGACGGCGGTGCGCGGCACCGGCCGTCGCGGGGCTGGGGCCCCACCGGCCGAGACGCGCCTATGGATGGAGGACGAAGATCTGCGCGGGCTCGACGTTCGGGTGTAGCTCCACGTAGTTCCGCGCGCCGCGCCAGTCATACCACCGATCGCCGATGAGCTCGTGCACGCGATAGCTCTGCGCGTCGCCGATCCCGAGCTCCGCGATCGGCACGTCGACCGAAGAGGCGTGCGTGGCGAAGGGATCGAGATTCACCGCCACGAAGACGAGGTTGTCACGCTCGGGCGTCATCTTGCCGTAGAAGACGATGTTCGGATCGTCGGCGGGGTAGAACCGGAGATTCGTGTAGGCGTGGAGCGCACGGTTCTCGCGCCGGATCCGGTTGATGCGCGTCACGTAGTCCACGAGATTGCCGGGCGCGCCCCAATCGCGCGCCTTGTACTCGTACTTCTCGGAATTCAGGTACTCCTCCGATCCGGGCTCGCGCGGCACGTTCTCGCAGAGCTCGTAGCCGGAGTAGAACCCGTAGAGCGAGGACATCGTGGCCGCCAGGACGAGACGAGTCCTGAACGCCGGCCGGCCGCCCTTTTGCAGACTCTCGTGGAGGATGTCGGGCGTGTTCGGCCAGAGGTTGCCGCGAAAGTATTCCGCCACCGGCGGGGTCGTGATCTCCGTGAGGTAGTCGATCAGCTCCTGCTTCGTGTTCCGCCAGGTGAAGTAGGTGTAGGACTGGGTGAAGCCCGCCTTGGCCAGGACCTTCATCATCTTGGGACGCGTGAACGCCTCGGCCAGGAAGACGACCTCGGGATGCGCGTCCTTGATGATGCGGATGAGCCACTCCCAGAACTTCACGGGCTTGGTGTGAGGGTTGTCGACGCGGAACGTGCTGACGCCGTGGCCGATCCAGAACTCGAGGATCCGTCGCATCTCCTCCCAGAGCGCTTGCGCCCCCTCGCCCTGGAAGTTCAGCGGATAGATGTCCTGATATTTCTTCGGCGGGTTCTCGGCGTACTTGATCGTGCCGTCGGGACGGTGGAAGAACCACTCCGGGTGCTCGTGCACCCAGGGATGATCCGGCGAGCACTGGATCGCGAAGTCGAGCGCGACCTCGAGCCTGAGGCGCCGCGCGGCCTCGACGAACCGGTCGAAGTCCTCGAGGGTGCCGAGGTCCGGATGGACGGCCGTGTAGCCGCCGTCGGCACTGCCGATCGCCCACGGGCTGCCTGGATCGCCGGGGGCCGCGACGAGGGCGTTGTCGCGGCCCTTTCGGTGAGCCCGCCCGATCGGGTGGATGGGCGGCAGGTACGCGACGTCGAAGCCCATCGCCGCGGCGCGCGCCAGCTGCGCCTCGGCCTCCTTGAAGGTGGCGCTCCGATCGGGGGCCGTTCCCGAGCGCGGGAAAAACTCGTACCATGCGGCGAATCGCGCGCGCTCCGGGTCGACGATCACCTCGAGCTCACGCTCGGCCCACGTCGCCTCGGACCGGTCGAGATGGCGGGCCATCAGCGCGGCCAGCTCCGGCTCGGCGGCCACCGCGACGGCGTCCGACGGCGACGCGGCGTGCTCGATCCGGCCGACGTACGCGCCGAGCGCGGTGCGATCGGCGGCCGCGGTCGCCCGCGCCGCCGCGGCGCGGATCAGCGCCAGCCCCTCGCCGAGCGCGCTCTCGAGGTCCTGGCCGCCGGCGTGGCGCTTCTCGAGGTCGGCGAGCCACGAGCGGAACGGCTCCGTGAGCGCCTCGATCGTGTAGCGATAGCGTCCGATCGCCGCCAGCGTGAACGTGCCCGCCCAGCGGTCGTTGTCCACGTGGTGCATCGGGCTCTCGCGCCACGCGCGGTCGCCGTCGCGGCGATAGCGCAGGTAAGCGACCAGCGCGTCGTGGCCGTCTTTGAAGATGTCGGCCGAGACCTCGAGGACCGCCCCGACCTCGCGCTTGACGGGATACCGGCCGCCGTCCACGGCCGGCGCGACACTTTCGATGACGACGGTGCGCCGGGGCGCGTTGATCGAGTGCGTGGTCACGGCTGGGTCACTGGGCGAGGCTGAAGCCGAGCGCGGTCGCGAGCGGGAGCAGGTCACCGCGCGCGTCCGGCCGCTCG
>Ga0209267_1001841_pt1 | contig 14149 bp, 11 predicted proteins | sample GraSoiAngelo_137_FD_185894 | JGI IMG/M metagenome (GOLD analysis project Ga0209267, IMG submission 185894) | Grasslands soil microbial communities from the Angelo Coastal Reserve, California, USA - 14_0929_09_30cm (SPAdes) (version 2) | ecosystem: Environmental > Terrestrial > Soil > Grasslands ... | reverse complement strand
CGTCCATATTTGTCTTCGAGCCGGACGACGTCGTCGATCTCCGGTGACGACACTTCGAAAAATTCGCACGCCTCGACCCCGATCATCCGATGCTTGCGACCCGGGGCGATCCGCTGCGACATACCGGGAGTCAGCCGGTAGGTTTGCAGGCGCCCGCCATCGTCCTCGAGCTGAAGGTCCATCGCCCCCTGCACCACCAGCACCGTCTCGTCTTTTTGCCGATGGTATTGCAGGCTGAGCATCTCGCCAGTATTGATATGGATCACCTTGCCAACGTACTTATCGGTGACCGCGAAGCGGTTCTCCCAGCCCCAGGGCTTCTTGACGAACTCAGACAAGCTGGCGCAGCCCGAGCTTTTCTTCGAGGGCGGCGAGCAACTGCTCGACCCGCTCCTTCGAGGAGGCCTCGCTATAGACGCGAATCAGCGGCTCGGTGCCGCTAAAACGGACCAGCACCCAGCTGCCGTCGTCCAGGTAGTACTTGAACCCGTCATCGGTGCGGGATCGCGCCACGCGACCGCCGGCAATCTCGGTGGGTGGCTCCTTTTCCAGCTTGCCGTACAGCTCGGTCCGACGGGCCGCGTACTCCTCCCGCTCGAGGTGGAGATCGTGCCGGGCGTAGAAATGCGGCCCGACCAGGTCCGTCAGGTGATCCATGATCCGCGAAAGCGGCTGCCCGTATTTCACGATCATGTCGGCAAACGAAATACCCGACAGAATACCGTCGCGCTCCGGAATGTGACCGCGGAATGCGAAACCGCCGCTCTCCTCCCCGCCGAGCATCGCATTGGTTTCGGCCATCTTCGGCCCGATGTACTTGAAGCCCACCTTGAGCTCGTGCACCTTGACGCCAAAGCGCTCGCCCAGCTTGTCGACCATCGAGGTCGAGGTGAGCGACCGCACCACGTCTCCTTTCTGTCCCCGCTTTTCGACCAGGTACATCATCAACAGGGCCATGACCTGGAGCTGGTTGATGAAGGTCCCTCGCTCGTCGATGATGCCGACCCGATCGGCGTCGCCGTCGTTCGCGATGCAGAGGTCGAAGCCGCCGGCCTGCATCCGCTCCATCGCCTCCGGCATGTAGTGGGCGATCGGCTCGGGGTGCATGCCACCGAAGCCTGGGTTGCGCTCCCCATGAATCTCCTCGACGGTGGTCTTGCCGCCGGAAAGGAGCGCCCTGACGTAGCCCTGGCTGGCGCCGTACATCGGCTCGTGCAGGATACGCAGGCCGGCGGCTTTGATCGCGCTGAGGTCGACGAGCCGATTCAGCTGGGCTGCGTAAGAAGGTTGCGGATCGAAGAGCTCGATGGTTCCGTCCCGCTGGGCGTCGTCGAACCGCACCTGACGAACCCGTCCGCCGCGCTGGACCCGCTGAATCTCTTCCTCCAACCGGTTGGTCACCTCGGGGGATGCCGATCCGGCGTACTCCGGTTTATATTTCAGGCCGCTGAAGTAGTAGGGGTTGTGGCTGGCGGTGATGACCAGTCCACCGCTCGCTTTCTTGTCGAGGATCGCGTAGGTGGAGACCTGGGTGGGTGCCGGGGCATTGATGACGAAGACCTTGACGCCGTTGGCGGCCAGCACCTGGGCGACCTCGCGGGCAAACAGCTCTGAGGCAAAGCGGGTGTCGTAGCCGACGATGGCCGACGGGTTGGACCGGGTGACGAGATACTGGGCGATCCCCTGGGTGGCGACCCGAACCGACGCGTACGTGAAGTCATCGGCGATGATGCCACGCCAGCCGTCGGTGCCGAACTTGATCTCGACGCTCAACCTACGTTGCCACCGTCCTGGCTAATCCTAGCGGGCAAGGCGAGGGCGACCCGGAGATTCGGCGTCAGCTGGCTTTGGCGGATGGAGCCCGCAGCACATCGCCCGGTCGCACACCAAGGGCGGTCAGATCGGATTCCAGCATCTCGCGGATCATGTCCTCGAACCCGATCTTCGGACGCCATCCCAGCTGGGAGCGGGCCTTGCTGGGATCGCCCCGCAGGTCCGGCACTTCCGCCGGCCGGAAGTAGGCGCGATCGACCTCGACGTATTTTTCCCAGTCCAGCCCACCCAACCCGAAGGCGAGCTCGGCGAGCTGGCGGATGCTCCGTTCGACGCCGGTCGCGATGACGTAGTCGTCGGGCGTCTGCTGCTGCAGCATCAGCCACATCGCCTCGACGTAGTCGCGGGCGTGCCCCCAATCCCGCTTGGCGTCGAGGTTCCCGAGCCGCAGTTTCGTCGCTCGCCCGGCGAGGATGGCCGCCACGCCCCGGGTCACCTTCCGAGTGACAAAGTTCTCGCCACGTCGCGGCGATTCGTGGTTGAACAGGATCCCGCTGCAGGCAAACAGGCCGTGCGCCTCGCGGTAGTTGATCGTGGTCCAGTGCGCATAGAGCTTGGCGACGGCGTACGGGCTGCGCGGATGGAATGGGCTCCGCTCGTTTTGGGGCGGCGGTGTCAGCCCGAACATCTCCGATGTCGAGGCCTGATAGAAGCGGGTGGGCAGCCGGGTGGAGCGAATCGCTTCCAGCAGGCGGGTCGTGCCCAGCCCGTCCGTGTTCCCGGTGTACTCGGGCTGATCGAATGAGATATGAACGTGGCTCTGGGCCGCCAGGTTGTAGATCTCGTCCGGCTCGGCGGTCATCACGAGCCGGTTGAGTCCGCCGGAGTCGGTCATGTCCCCGTAATGGAGCACCAGCCGCGCGGCGTCCTGGTCGCCGGGCGAGCCATGCTCGAGGTGATCGATGCGGCTGCGGTTCATGGTTGACGAGCGGCGGACGACTCCGTGGACCTCGTAGCCCTTGGCCAGCAATAGTTCGGCGAGGTACGAGCCATCCTGCCCGGTGATGCCGGTGATCAGCGCGCGCTTGGTCACGGCCACAGTCTAATGACGGTCACAGGTATTCCGTCTTGCCCGTTTGCTTGAGGCGGTCGACGATCAACTTCACATCCTGGGATCGGGCTTTCGGACAGATCAGGATGGCGTCGTCGGTCTCGATCACGACCATGTCCTCCAGCCCCACGGCGGCTACCAGCTTGGTTGGGGAGTGGATCATGCAGTTCTTCGAGTCGATCAGCACCGACTCACCCTCGACGAAGTTGCCGGCCTCATCCTGTTCCAGGATGTCGTGCAGGTCGGCCCAGGAGCCGAGATCATGCCACTCGAAGGTGGCCCCGACGACGAGCAGGTTAGTCGTCCGCTCCAGCACGGCGGTGTCGATCGCTTCGGTTGGCAGCGTCTCGTACGCGGCGTCCGCCTCGTCGATGCGGCCCGCCCGACGCGATTGCCTCACCCGCTCCAGGCCCTGGTAGAGGGCGGGCGCGTTGGCGGCCATCTCGGTGAAAAGCACGTCGACCGGCCAGCTGAAGAGTCCCAGGTTCCAGAGATAGGAGCCCGATGCTAAAAAGCCTTCGGCGGTTTTGAGATCAGGCTTTTCCACAAAGCGGACCACCCGATACACCGCCGGCGCCTCAACGCCGTCGAGAGGCGCCCCCACCTCGATGTAGCCGAACGCGGTCGAGGCATATGGTGGTCGCAGCCCCACGGTAACGAGCGAGCGTTTCGACTCCGCCCAGCGCGCCTCGGCGTCCAGGGTCTTCAAGTACGCGTCCTCGTCGTGACCGAGATAGTGGTCCGCATGGACCGAGAGCATGGTCGCCTGTGGATCACGTTCCGCTATCGCGAGCGCGGCGAGGCCGAGCGCCGAGGCGGTGCCCCGCCGCGCCGGCTCGACGATGAACTGTTCGTCGGAGAGCATGGGCAACTGCTCGCGAATGCTCTTCACCTGGGACTGTTCGGTCACGACGTAGACGTTGTCCGTCAGACGCGACACCCGCGCGTGCGTCGACTGCAGCAAGGATTGCGCCCCGTGGAGGGTCAGCAGGTGCTTGGGCGACTTTTCGCGGGAGCGCGGCCAGAGCCGGGTCCCGCTCCCACCGGCCAGGATTACGACGTGGCGGGCCATCAGGCCACGCTCCGCTCGGAGCGACGCCAGTAGTTGAGGGTGTCCCGGAGCGTGCGGTCCAGCGCGATCCGCGGGCGCCAGCCGGTGAGCCGCTGGAACCGGCGGGCGTCGCAGACGTAGACATCGGCCTCGGCAGTGCGCGTCCGGCTCGGATCCACCTCCACCGCAACCTTCGCCCGGGTCATCGTCAACAGACGCGCGAGGACGTCGCGCAGCGCCGGCGCCGATCCCGATCCGATGTTGTACACCTCACCCGGCCTCCCCTTGGCCACCGCCAACAGGTAGGCCAGCGCGATGTCGCGGACATCCGTAAAGTCGCGACGCGCCCCCAGGTTGCCCACCTTGAGCGTCGCTTCCTGCTTGCCCAGCTCGATACGGGCGATCTGTTGGGCGAAGCTGGCGATGGCGAACTGCGGCGCCTGCCGCGGCCCCGCGTGGTTGAAGGGTCGCACCCGGATCGCAGGCAGGCCGTGGCTCAGGTGATACTGCAGCGCGAGCAGGTCCTGGGCGACCTTGCTCACCCCGTAGGGCGTGAGCGGACGCAAGGGGGTGTCCTCGTCGAGCCGGCGCGCGCGGCCGGCTGGCCGTCCGTATTCATCACCCGAACCGACCACCAGCACCCGCGGCATCGGATCGAGCCGCACCAGGGCGCCCAGCACGTTCGCCTCGAGGCCGGCGTTGGTGGCGATCGTCCCCCCCGGATCGTCCCAGGACGCTGCCGGGCTGCTCAGCGCCGCCAGGTGGAACACCCATTGCGGCCGCACCTCCTGCACCAGTGCCTCGACGGCGCCCTGCTCGAGCAGGTCGACCCGGTAGGTGACGACCTGCGCCGAGAGCTCGGCCCGTGGATCCGCCTGGGGGCGCCGAATGGTCCCGTGGACCGAATACCGCCGCCGGGTGAGAAGGTCGGAGAGATGGCTCCCGGCGAAGCCGTCGATGCCGGTAACGAGACAACGCCTCAAACGCTCGCGTGGCACTAAAGCGCCGCTCGCGTGGGCCGGCGGGCCCGTTGGCTCTTAGCCGTCCTGCGACTCCACCACCTGTAAGCGTTGCACGCCGGCTTCCGAGGCGAGCAGGTCAGCCTTGTCCGTCCGCTCCCAGGGGAGGTCGAGGTCGGAGCGGCCGAAGTGGCCGTAGGCGGCCGTCTGCTTGTAGATCGGCCGGCGCAGCTCCAACTCGCGAATGATCTCCAGCGGGCTCAGGTCGAAGTGCTTGTTGACGAGATGCTCGATGGTCGTGACCGGGATCCGCTCGGTGCCGAAGGTCTCGACAAAGACGGAGACCGGCTTGCGCACGCCGATCGCATAGGCCACCTGGATCTCGCAATGGCTGGCCAGTCCGGCAGCAACGATGTTCTTGGCCACATAGCGCGCCGCATACGCGCCCGAGCGGTCGACCTTCGAAGGGTCCTTCCCGGAGAAACAGCCGCCGCCGTGCCGGGCGTAGCCGCCGTAACTGTCGACGATGATCTTGCGCCCCGTGACGCCGGCATCGGCCCGCGGGCCGCCCAGGACAAAGCGGCCGGTGGGATTGACGTGAATCGTGGATCGCTGGTCGAGCATTTTTGCGGGCACCACCTGCTCCAGCACCAGCTCCTGGAGGTCATCGCGGATCTGCTCCAGGCTGACGTCTTCGGTGTGTTGCGCCGAAAGCACGACGGTGTCGATCCGGCGGGGACGCCCCTCGACGTACTCGATCGTGACCTGCGTCTTGCCATCCGGCCCAAGGTACGCAAGCGTGCGGTCTTTCCGCACCCGCGCCAGCTGGCGGGCCAGCTGGTGGGCGAGCTGGATCGGCATCGGCATCAACTCCGGGGTCTCATCGCAGGCAAAACCGAACATCATCCCCTGGTCGCCCGCGCCGCCGGTATCCACACCCTGCGCGATGTCGGGCGACTGCTTGTCGATCGACACGATCACGCCGCAGGTGTCGGCGTCGAAGCCAAAGCCCGGCCGATCGTAGCCGGCGTCCTCGATCGTCTGCCGGATGATGTCGCGCATCTCGACATAGGTATCCGTCGTGATCTCGCCGATGACAAACGCCAGGCCAGTGGTGACGGCCGTCTCACAGGCGACCCGCCCCAGCGGGTCCTTGGCCATGATGGCGTCGAGGATGGCATCCGAGATCTGATCCGCGATCTTGTCGGGATGTCCTTCGGTGACGGACTCCGACGTAAACAGGTGGCTGCCCCGCCTCACCTGGTGCCCGACTCCCAACCACTCAAATACTGAGCCTGCTCCGCCGTCAGGGAGTCGATCGCGATATGCATCGCGGCCAATTTTAGCCGAGCGATCTCGCGATCGATCTCTTCCGGGACGGGATAAACATTCGGCTGCAACTCCCGCGCGTGGGATACGAGGTGCTCGGCGCTCAGCGCCTGGTTGGCAAAACTCATATCCATGACCGCCGCCGGGTGTCCCTCGGCCGCTGCCAGGTTGACCAGGCGACCCTCGCCGAGGACGAAGAGCTTCCGGCCATCGCGCAGACGGTATTCCTCGAGCGAGGGCCGGACGGTGCGGACGCTCTCCGCCATCCCATCGAGCGCGCTCAGGTTGATCTCATCGTTGAAGTGACCGGAGTTCGCCAGGATGGCGCCACTCTTCATGGCCTTCAGGTGCGACTCGTCGACGACGTTGATGTCACCCGTGACGGTGACGAACAGGTCACCCTCTTTGGCCGCTGCCGCGATCGGCATCACCCGATACCCATCCATCACGGCCTCGAGGGCTCGGACCGGGTCGACCTCGGTGACGATCACATGGGCGCCCATCCCGTGGGCCCGCATGGCGAGCCCCCGGCCGCACCACCCGTAGCCGCAAATCACGAAAACCTTCCCGGCCAGCAACACGTTCGTCGCCCGGATGATGCCGTCGAGCGTGCTCTGGCCTGTGCCGTAGCGGTTATCGAAGAAATGCTTGGTCATCGCCTCATTGACGGCAACGATCGGATAGCGCAAGACCTTGTGCTCGGCCATGCTGCGCAGTCGGATCACCCCGGTCGTCGTCTCTTCGGTTCCGCCGATCACATCGGCGATGAGGTCGGTGCGATCCTTGTGCAGCGCGGCGACCAGATCGGCGCCGTCGTCCATCGTCATCGTCGGCCGGTGCGCGAGCGCGGCGGCGATGTGGCGGTAGTAGGTTTCGCTGTCCTCACCCTTGATCGCAAAGACGCTGATGCCGTGGTCCTGGACGAGCGAGGCGGCGGCCGCGTCGGTCGTCGACAGGGGATTGGAAGCGCACAGCACCAGCTCGGCGCCGCCGGCCTTGAGCGTGATCGCGAGGTTCGCGGTTTCGGTCGTGACGTGCAGGCAGGCGGAGAGACGCTGGCCCTTGAGCGGTTGTTCGCGTTTGAAGCGTTCGCGGATCTGCTGCAGGACGGGCATCTCCTGGGCCGCCCATTCGATCATGCGCCGGCCTTCGTCAGCAAGCTTGAGATCCTTGACGTCGTAACGCTGCGCCGGAATGGTGGCCATGTTAGAGCCCCCGCACTCCATCGAGCGAAATCATGTCGACAAGGTTACTCAACCGCCCTTCGATGTCGCGCATGTCAGCCTCCATGATGCGGCGCACGCTGAAGTCCTCGACCGCCAGCGAGCCGAGCACCGAGCCGTACAGCATGCCGCGCCGGAGCACATCCTCGCCGCCGTGGCCGGCTCGCGCCACCGCGCCGAGCAAGGCACCGGCGAAGGCGTCGCCCGCCCCGGTCGGATCGCGCACCGTCTCGAGTGGATGGGCGGGAGCCAGGAAGACCCGATCCTTGGTGAAGAGCAGTGAGCCGTTTTCGCCGCGCTTGATGATCACCACGCGGGGCCCGTACGAGAGGATGCCGTGGGCGGCGGCCGGGAGGAACCGCTGACCGGAGAACTGGACGGCTTCTTCGTCGTTCACCATCACGCAATCGACCCGCCGGAAGAGGCGTTCCAGGCCCGGCCGGGCGGTGTCCAGCCAGAGCTTCATGGTGTCGCAGGCGATGAAGTCGGCCTCCGGCACCTGCTCCAGCACCTCGAGCTGCAGCTCGGGCTGAATATTGGCCAGGAAGACGATTTTCGAGTCGCGGTAGGCGCTGGGCAGCACCGGGTGGAAATCGGCGAAGACGTTGAGCTGGGTCTCGAGCGTCTCGCGATCCTCGAGCCGGACGCCGCTGTAGCGAGCGGTCCAGCGAAACGTCTTGCCCGGGCGGACCTGCAGGCCGGCGAGGTCGATCCGCCGAGTTTCCAGCAGCCGCCGGTGCTCGACCGGAAAATCCTCGCCCACCACCGCGACCAGCCGGACGGGAGCGAACATCGACGCCGAGAGGCAGAAGTAGCTGGCCGCGCCGCCGAGCACCTCGCTGACGGATTCCGTCGGCGTGCGGACGGCGTCGAGAGCGACCGAACCGACCACGAGGATCGGCTGAGCATCGTCTCCCATCTAGAACTTCAAATGCGAGACGACGTTGTATTCCGACAGGTTGTCGGCGCCTTTGAGAAATTTTAGTTCGATCAGGAAGGAGATGCCCACCACCTTGCCGCCGAGCTGCTGAACCAGGCGGGCCGTCGTCCGGGCTGTACCCCCGGTTGCCAGCAGGTCGTCGACGATCACGACGGCCTGCCCTGGTTTGATCGCGTCTTTATGGATCTCGAGCACCGCGGAACCATATTCGAGCGCGTACGCCTCCGTGAGCTTCTGGCCGGGGAGCTTCCCTTCCTTGCGCACCGGGACGAAGCCGGCATCGAGCAGGTAGGCCAGCGCTCCACCGAAGATGAAACCGCGAGACTCGACGCCGACCACCAGCTCGACGGCCTTCCCCCGGTAGGTTTCCGCCATGATGTCGACCGCTTGCCGAAAGGCATGGGCGTCCTGGAGCAGGGTGGTGATGTCCTTGAAAAGGATGCCCTCTTTGGGGAAATTCGGCACATCGCGGATCTTCTCCGCGAGCGCGCGAACGATCGCGCCATCTTCTGGCACGCGAGTAGTTTAGGGTTACCGCCGGCGCCTAGCGTGCCCCGAGCCCGGAGCGCACGATCGACCATTCCTCCGCAGTGAGCGCCCGCAGTGCGAATAACGCCGCGACGTAGACCGTGGCGCCGAGGATGGCCACGAATGCAAGCGGCCACGAACGGATCGGGTACAGGACCGCGCCCATCACGGCGGCGCTCGCGATCACCCGGACGCTGGCCCCCACGATCCGCACCGGGGCACGATACCGCCGCAGGAGCCACAAGCCACCGGCGAACAGCGCGGCTTCGGTCAGGGTCGAGGCGGCCGCGGCACCGAGATAGCCGTAGGGGGGGATGAGCGCCAGATTGAGCGCGATGTTGACGACCAGGGTGACCAGCGAAAGCCTGGTGAAGTCGACCTGGCGATTGACGGCGGTGAGGGTGTAGATGAACGCGTTGTTGACGAAAAGAAGCGCGATGGACGGCGCGAGGATGCGCAGCGCCGGGATCGATGGGTCGAAGCTGTGACCGAACGCGAGTGGCACGAGGGAGTCGGCGGTGATGCCGATCCCAACCGCCAGCGGCAGGGCGACGATGGCCAGCATCTTGAAAGACTTCTCATAGGCAAACTCAAGCCGCCGGCTTTCGGTGGCGGCCACCAGTGACAGAGCCGGGAAGACGGCGCCCATGGCCGACTGTGGAATCCAGGCGACGGCGTCGACAAATCGGTTCGCGGCGGCATACCAGCCGACCATCTGGAAACCTTTCAAGGTCTGCAGCAGGACGACGTCGAGCTGGGCGTAGATGGTGGTGATGGTGAATCCCAGCGCGAGCGGCACGCCGGCTGCCAGCAGGCGTCGGACAAAGGCGGGATCGAGCCGCGCCTCGATGCGCTCGTGCCAGTGCCAGCGGATGATCGCAACCGCGAACACGCAGGTGAACAGGTAGCTCGCTGAATAGACCCAGAGGAAGACATCCCAGGTGGCTCCCCGTTCGATCGCCAGCAGGGTAAGCCCCAGGACCAGGATCGCCTCGGCGACGATGGCGACCGCCTCGTAGATGAGCCGGCCACGGATGTAGAAGACGGCACGCAGCAGGCTCGAGTAGCTGGTGGTCAGCAGCAGGGTAAAGGCTGCGATCGTGTAGGGAAAGAGCACAGGGGCAAGGAGGCGGAGCGCACCTGCCAGGAGAACGAGCGCCGCCACCGACAGGACGAAGCGGGTACCGACGAGGTTTGAGAGGTAACGGCGGAACTCGCCGCGATCCCGCGAGACATCCCGGATGAAGACGGTTTGCAGGCCGAGGTCCGCGACCACGCCGACCAGCGTTACGTAGACCACCATGGTGGCGAACCGCCCAAAGCGCTCGGCACCGAGGTGATGTACGAGAAGCACGACGACCGCGAACACCGCGAGCTTGGCCACGGCTCGCGCTCCCACCACCAGCGCGCTATTGCGCAGGGTCCGGGATGCCAGGCGTTCGCTCACGGCGCGGATTCTAGTTCAGTTCCACGCGAACCTTACGATTGCCAACGAGGTCGTTGCTTAACATTCGTGGATGCAGCCGACCCCGGGAAAGCCCCGCGTGTTTTCTGGCATCCAGCCCAGCGGCGGCCTTCACCTCGGTAACTACCTGGGCGCAATCCGGAACTGGGTCCGCGACCAGGATAGATACGACAACATCTTCTGCATCGTCGACCTGCATGCGATCACGCTGCCGCAAGATCCCACCGCACTGAGAGAGAACACGCTCGACCTTGCCGCCATCTACCTGGCGAGTGGCATCAAGCAAGACCAGGCGATGTTCATCCAGTCGCAAGTGGCGGCGCACGCCGAACTTGCATGGATTTTTCAGTGCTTCACGCCGGTGGGGTGGCTGGAGCGCATGACCCAATTTCGGGACCGGACCGCACGGCAGGGTCGAGAGCGGATCGGCGCCGGGATTCTGACCTATCCATCCTTGATGGCGGCCGACATCATGCTGTACGACACCAGGTACGTCCCCGTCGGTGAGGACCAGCGTCAACACATCGAGTACACCCGCGATCTCGGGCAACGAATCAACCAGCGTTTTGGTGAGATCCTCGTGATTCCGGAGGCGCTGATTCAGAAGGCCGGTGCAGAGATCAAGGGCCTCGACGACCCAGAGAAGAAGATGAGCAAAAGCCTAGCCGCCGATGCGCCCGGCCATGCGATCTTCATGCTCGACGCGCCAGACGTGATCCGCAAGAAGCTGGCGCGCGCCCAGACGGACGCTGAGCCCGCCGTCCGGTTCCCAGCCGGCGCCGGCGTTCGAAACCTGCTGGAGATCTATCGGACCATCAAAGACAAAGACTGGCCCGCCGTCGAGCAGGAGTTCGCCGGTAAGCCGTACAGCGTGCTGAAGAGCACGGTCGCCGATGCCGTGATCGAGGCGCTCACCCCAATCCAGGAGCGATACCGAGAAATTCGATCAGACGACGCGGCGCTGATGCTGCAGCTGCACCGGACCGCCGACCGGCTGGCGCCGATCGCGAACTCCACCCTGCGACGCGTCCAGCACGCGGTCGGGCTACGGTAGGCCGGCGGCTCGCCGAGCTGGTCCCGCGGCCCGCCCAACTTGGCGGGGTTCTGGCGGCGGCGGTGACCCTGGCGCGCGTGGTTCATAGCGTGGCAACGCGCGGCTCGTCCGGACTCTTCAACGATTTCTACGACTACTGGGCCGCCGCGGTGCTGCTCAACCGTGGCCGGGATCCATACGACACCGCGGCGCTGCACGCCGTGCAGCGGGCTGCCGGCCTGCAGAGCGAGACCGGAGGCGGCTACTCGTATCCACTCGTCTTCGCGCAGGTGCTACGGCCGCTGGCGCTGATCGCGGCGCCGAAGGCCGCCTTCGTCTTCATGGGGTTGAGCCTGATTGCCCTGGTCGGCGCGGTCGCGCTGTTACTCGGGTCGATCCCACAGTTGAGCTGGCCCGTCGCCGTCGTCGGGGGCGTCGCCGCCGGGCTCTTTCCTCCGGTGATCGGCTCGCTCTACTTCGGCCAGGCCAACCTGCTGGTGTTACTTCTCCTGGCGGTGGCCTATGACTGTGTCGCACCCGGGCCGATGCTCGGGCTGGCGAGCGCTATCAAGCTATATCCCGTCACCGGCTTTCTGGCCGCCATCACCGAGCATCCGCCACGCTGGCGCCGGGTCGCGATCGGTCTCACCGTGCTCGCCATTCTGCTGCTGCTGCAGCTTGGGGCCGCCGGCGGCGCCATTGGGGGTGGAGCAGGGACTCTCCTCGGACCGGATACCTACTGGACCAACGAGTCGATCAATGGCTGGCTCAGCCGGCTTGGTATCGCGTCGACCTGGACGAAGCCGCCCTTTGCGGGGCTGCCAGTTGAGCCGCTGATGCTGGTCGGCGTCGGGCTGCTCGCCGTCGTTACGATCCTGGTCCTGCTTCGAGCTCCGGCGCGACCGTGGAATGGCGCGCTTGCCCTCAGCATCTGGCTGGGGGTGGTGGCGGCGCCGAAGAATTCTTTGTGGAATTTCACACCCCTGCTGCTGTGCATTGTCTTCCTGTGGACGAGCCTGCGGGGCCGCTGGTGGATTGGCGCCGTGGGGCTTGCCGGCTGGCTCCTGCTCGAGCTCCAGGCGCAACTGGATAGCGCACGACAGACGGTCTACCAGGCTAGCCCGGCGCTGACCTGGCTGTCCTCGGTCGGCCTCTACGGCGCCTTGTTACTGGGCGCCCTCACCGCCTACGTGCTGCTCCGGCCCGTCAGGCCGTCCCCTCCACCGTCCCTTCGGCGACCTTCTCGGTGACCTTGTACTCGAGATACATGCCCAGCATCAGTCGCGTCTGGGCCTCGAGCGCCGGCAGGACGCTGAACAGCAGACCAACGATTGGATAGAGCCCGAGTTGAAGGTAGGCCCAGATCTGGTGAGTAAAGCCCCAGCTGCGCGGCATCGGCGGGTTGATCCGCCGCTCAACCAGGATCAACGCGGCGATATTCAGGAAGGCGATGTTGATGATGATGAAGGCGTAGAGGCCGAGCCGGTCAGCGGCGTTCGTCAGGTTCCAATCCTCCTGCAACAGGCGCGGGAGGGCGGCGCCAAACAGCAACAGCACCGGGAGCGTCGTCCACGTCAGATGGTTGAAGATCATGTACCCGTATCGGCGGGCGCGCAGCCATAACGAGATCTCGGCGTGGCGGAGCAGCCGAACCGTCACGTACGGGACATCGCTCACCCCCCAGGCCCAGCGCTTGATCTGGTTGTACTGATTGGCATGGGTCTTCACCCGCTCCCAGGGCATCCCCCGATCCGAAGCCTCCGGCGCGTCGCCGTAGATGGGCAGGAAGATGGGCACCACCTTGAGCCGCCCGTGGGTGGCGAAGAAGGACTTCCAGTAGAAGCGAGAGTCTTCCGGGATGACGTCGTCGTCCCAGTAGCCCGCTTTGATGACCAGGTCCATCGACATCGAGTAGCTGCTAAAGGCCACCAGCCGATCGGGGCGGGAGGAGAGGAACATTTGCCACTGGGTGCAGGCGCTCGCCATGATGCGCACCGCGAACGGCACCCGCCAGAGATTGTTATGGAACATCGGGACGGGCTGAAACAGGCACTCGAGCCGCTTCGGGTCGGTGACGTACTGGTAGGTGACATCGGCGAAGTACTGCGGATGGACCCGGAAGTCGGAATCGAGGTCGGTCAGGATGACGGTGCCGGGATCGAGGCCAAGCCGCTCCAGCTCGCGCCGCAGGACGGGCCCGCCGTACGCCATGGCCGCCGATTTCCCGACCACGATCCCGGGAAGCAGCGGATCCTTGATGTGAAAGAAGGCGCGAAGACGGGGGCCGAATTCGTCCTGGAGCCGGCGGACATTCTCCCAGCCGCGCCGGTCGCTCTCGCGGGTGATGATCGCCACCACCTTGTTCTCGCTCGGGTAGTCGGAATCGGCGATGGCCCGGACGGTCTCGTGCAGGATCTGATACGGCTCGGTATAGGTCGGGATGAGGACGGCGTGGACGACGCGGCGCGGATCGGGTGCGCCGGGTGGGACCGCGAGCGCCAGGCAGCGCTGCCACCAATCGTCGTTCATGGCGCGCTTCATCTTTCGGTATGTTCGCCGAATGCCGACGACCACCATCCCGGTCCGAAGGAACCAGTAGATGTCGACCGCCAGCATGGCGACCGCGATGTAAGGAGCGAAGATGAACGATGCCACGATCGGGGCGATCAGGATCGTCCAGGTCAGCGCGCCGGGCGCCACCTCCAGGGCACGCTGGACGCGCCGCTGGCCCCCGCTC
>Ga0209267_1001838_pt1 | contig 14175 bp, 12 predicted proteins | sample GraSoiAngelo_137_FD_185894 | JGI IMG/M metagenome (GOLD analysis project Ga0209267, IMG submission 185894) | Grasslands soil microbial communities from the Angelo Coastal Reserve, California, USA - 14_0929_09_30cm (SPAdes) (version 2) | ecosystem: Environmental > Terrestrial > Soil > Grasslands ... | reverse complement strand
CTCCCTTCAGCCGCCTAGCCGCCGTGCGCGACTCGGCGACGACGGCGCAGGCGGCGCTCGGCTTTCTCACCGATGCCCGCTCGATCGCGCGGCGCACGCCGCGCGGCGTGCGCCTCCTTGGGCCGGTGCCGGCCGCGATGGCGAAGCGCGCCGGGCGCTTCCACGCGCAGCTGCTGATCGAGAGCGCCGAGCGCGCGCGGTTGCACGAGTTCCTCGATGCCTGGCTGCCCGAGGTCGAGGCGCTCCGGAGCGCGCGGCGCGTGCGCTGGTCGCTCGATGTGGATCCGATCGAGCTGTTCTGAAAATACCGAAGCGCCGATGCGCCGTGGCGCTCGGCAACGGTGTCAGACCGTAGAGAATACTGTGTTGGCGTCCAGTGGCCTGTCGCCCGCCTTGTAACCCAGCGGTGCGAGATTCGCATTGAGCCACGCATCCACGGGCTTGGTTTCGACGATGATAATCGGACGGCAGCGGCGGATGGTCTCGAGCGCACCCTCGAGAGCAGGTGTTTCGTAACCCTCGACATCGAGGTGGATGATCCCGATCTCGGATGTCCGGCACAGGTGGTCGATCGACTGAACCTGCGCTGTCACCAGGCGCTCGGGCGCGATCTGGGCCGTCGGCGCCCTCACACTGCACCAGCCTCCCAGGGATTGACCCGCCTCGTCCTTGACAATGATGTCTGCAGTCGACGCCGAACGCCCGAGAGCGCCGCGGAAGAGTTTGACATTGCGCAAACCGTTGATCCTGACGGTCCACAGGGAGCTGGCGTGGTTTTCGGGATTGGGTTCTGCCGCATACAGCACGGCATCGGCGACGAGGGCCCGCGAGACGGCAGGCAGAAAGTCCCCAAAAAACGCCCCGGCATGCACCACGCTGCGGTCCACGCAATGACGTACGACGAAGTCGATCGTTTCCGGCTCCCACACCTCCCCATTGATGATCTTAAGAGCCGCCGGTCGCTGCGCGGCAGCGCGCGGGACGCAGTAGAACCCGTGAGCATTCTCGGCAATGACGACTTCGGCAGCCTTCAGCATCGTATCTCCTTATAACGTACGCAATGTGCAGCGCCAAGCACGCGCCCGCACCGGGTGGACTTGCCTGATAACCCGAACAGCGCTTCGGGTACACTGGCGCGCCTGCCAAACGCGCGGATTTCCCTCTTGAAGCAAGAACTCGAGCAACTGCTGCGCGCCTCGCTCGCCAAGCTCGCCGGCACGGTGCTGCCGACGCCGCCCGCCGCGGATGCGGTGGTGATCGAGCGCACCCGGGAGGCGCAGCACGGCGACTTCGCCACCAATGTCGCGCTGCGCCTCGCGAAGTCGGCGCGCAGGAGTCCGCGCGAGCTTGCGGAGGCCATCGTGGCGGCGCTTCCGGCGAGTCCGCTCCTCGGGCGCGCCGAGGTGGCCGGCGCCGGATTCATCAACTTCCACCTCACCGCTGCGGCCTACGCGCGCGAGCTCGCGACCCTCCACGCGCAGGCGGGCGCCTACGGCGAGAGCCGGCTCGGGCGTGGGGAGCGGGTGCTGGTGGAGTTCGTGTCAGCGAACCCGACCGGGCCGCTGCACGTGGGTCACGGCCGCCAGGCCGCCTACGGGGCCACGCTCGCGAACATCCTCGCCGCCGTGGGCTTTAGGATCGAGCGCGAGTACTACGTGAACGACGCCGGGCGGCAGATGGACATCCTCGCGGCCAGCGTCTGGCTGCGCTATCTCGAGCACTGCGGCGAGCGGCTGCCGTTTCCGGAGAACGGCTATCGCGGCGATTACGTGCGCACCGTCGCCGAGGGGCTGAAGGCCTCCGCCGGCGCGCGGCTGCGCCGTCCGGCAGCCTCGCTGCTGGACGGGCTCCCGCCGGATGCCCCCGCCGGGGACAAGGAAGCCTACATCGATGCGCTGATCGCGCGGGCCCGCGCGCTGCTTGGCGCGGACGGTTTTCGCGAGGTGCTCGAGCACTCGCTCGCCGAGATGCTCGCGGACATCCGCGGCGACCTCGCCGAGTTCGGCGTCGTCTTCGATCACTGGACCTCCGAGCGCGCGCTCGCCGACAGCGGCGCGATCGATCACGCGCTCTCGGTGCTCGAGGCGCGCGGACACCTGCACCGTGAGGAGGGTGCGGTCTGGTTCCGCGCCACCGGGTTCGGCGACGAGAAGGACCGCGTCGTGGTGCGCGAGAACGGCCAGAAGACCTACTTCGCCTCCGACATCGCCTATCACCTCGCCAAGCGCGAGCGCGGCTTCGCGCGTCTCATCGACGTGCTGGGCGCCGATCATCACGGCTATGTCGCGCGGGTGCGCGCAGGGCTCATCGCCATGGGCCAGCCGGGCGAGTGCCTCGAGGCGCCGCTGATCCAGTTCGTGAATCTCTACCGCGGTGCGGACAAGGTCCCGATGGGCAAGCGCGAGGCGCAGTTCGTGACACTGCGCCAGCTGCGCGAGGAGGTCGGGAACGACGCCTGCCGCTTCTTCTATCTCATGCGCAGCCACGACCAGCCGCTCGACTTCGACCTCGAGCTCGCCAAGTCGCGCAGCAACGAGAATCCGGTGTACTACATCCAGTACGCGCACGCGCGCGTGGCGAGCGTCATGAAGCAGCTCGCCGCCCGCGGCCTCGCCTTCGAGCGCGAGGCGGGGCTCATCGCCGCGGAGCGGCTCGCGAGCCCGCACGAGCAGGCGCTGCTCAAGTCGCTCACCCGCTACCCGGAGATCCTCGAGCAGGCGGCCGTCAATCGCGCCCCGCACACGCTCGCCCATTACCTGCGGGATCTCGCCAACGAGTTCCACACCTACTACAACGCGGAAGCCTTCATCGTCGCCGAGGCGCCGCTGCGCAACGCGCGCCTGGCGCTGGTGCTCGCCGCTCAGCAGGTGCTGCGCAACGGACTCACGCTGCTCGGCGTGTCGGCCCCGGAGAGCATGTGAGAAGCGCGCGCACCCACGCCTGCGCAGGGTTGACTCGCCGATGCCCAGGCTGACCGCGCGCGACTACAAGTCGAAGCAGCGGCGGCCGCTCGAGTTCCTGTCGCGGCTGCGCGGGTTCGGCTATGGGGCGCTGAGCGGCGTCGTCGTGACGAGCCTCACGTTCGTGTATTTCGGCGCCGCGGTCCACAAGGCGCCCGAGGCCGCGGACACGCCGCGCCCCGACCCCCATCGCGCCGCGCGCGCCGAGCCGGAAGGCCCGGGCGCCGGCGCCGGGCGCGCTTCCGACAAGTACGACTTCTACGAGATGCTGCCCAACTTCGAGGTCGTGGTGCCGGAGAAGGACAAGGACGTGAAGCGGGACCCGCCGGCCGCGGCCCGGATCGGGCGCCCCGGGGTGTACGTGCTGCAGGCGGGCTCATACCGCAACGAGGCGGATGCCGACCGGGTGCGCGCGCAGCTCGCGCTCCAGGGGGTCGACGCCAGGGTACAGCGCGTCGCGGTGGACAACGACGTCTGGCATCGCGTGCGCATCGGGCCGATCACCAGTCTCGACGAGCTCAACAGGGTGCGCCGGCAGCTGCGGGCGGCCGAGGTCGATGCGCTCGTGATCCGGGTGGGGGACTAGGGCGGAGAGAAAATCAGGAGCCATGACATGAAATTCTTCGCGACTCTGTTATTCGCAGTCCTCGCGCTCCCGGCCGCCCTGGCGCAAGGCGCCAAGCCCACCGCGGCATCGGTCAAGCAGCTGTTCGAGGCGATGCACAGCAGCAGCATGGTCGACAGCTACATGAAGCAGGTCGAAACCACGATGCACACGGCGGTGCAGCAGGCGAGCGCCGGAAAGACGCCCGACGCCCGGCAGAAGAAGATCATGGAGGACCTGCAGACCCGGATCATGGCGCTGGTGAAGGAGCAGCTGAACTGGACCGACCTCGAGCCGATCATGATCGAGGTCTACCGGGACACCTTCACGCAGCACGAGATCGACGGGATGCTCAAGTTCTACCGGTCGGAGGCCGGACAGGCGGCCATCAACAAGCTGCCGACCGTCACGCAGGAGTCGATGGCGAGGATTCAGGGCCGTGTCAACGCCCTGACGCCGAAGATCATGGAGCTGGAGAAGGAGACGGCCACGCAGATCAAGGCGGCGGGCGATGCGCCGCCGGGCGCCCCGCAGCCCGCCCCCGCGCCGCCCGCCCCGCCGCCCGCCCCGCTGCCGCCGGAACCACCCCGCCGCTGACGGGGCGCTCGCCCGCCCGCCGCGCCGCTGCCGCGGCGGCGCGCGTGGTGAGAACCCACGCGCAAATTCCGCACTGGCTCGCAGCTGACGGCGGTGTTAGCTGCTGTAATCCGCGGCATGCCGCGATCGAGGCGATACTTCGATTCCCAGCCACAACCCGTGATCGACGTCACGCGGCTGGTCGCGCGGTTGATGAAGGGAAGACTGCCGACCGGCGTCGACCGGGTGTGCCTCACTTACGTGCAGCGTTATGCCAACAGGGCGCGCGCTGCGCTCCACCGCGGTCCGTTTAACATCATCCTGCCCGCCGCCGCGTCGCGGCAGCTGTTCGCGCTGCTGCTCGAGCCGCCGCGCAATCTCACGCGGCGCGTCGTGGCTCTGGTCGCGAGGGCGGCGCTGTTCGCCTGGCGCGACCGCAGTTGCGCAGGCTCGATGCTGCTCAACATCGGCCACAGCGGCCCCGAGCAGCCACAATATGTCGCCTGGCTGCGCCGCCGCGGGCTGCGGCCGGTGTTCATGATCCACGATGTGATCCCGGTCACGCACCCGGAGTACTGCCGCCCGCCCGAACGGCAACGGCACATGCGGCGGCTGGACGCCGTGCTGCGCACCGCTTCCGCGGTCATCACCAACTCCGGAGCGACACTGCGGGCCCTCTCGGAATACGCGCGGAGCCGCGGACTCGCGATGCCGCCCACGATCGCCGCACCGCTCGCCGCGTCCGCTTTCTCCGCCGACTCGGAGCAGCGGCCGCTCGCGGAGCCCTATTTTGTGATGCTGAGCACAATCGAGCCCCGCAAGAATCACTGGATGATCCTGCAGGTGTGGCGCCGCCTGGTCGAGTTGCACGGCGCCGCTGCGCCACGTCTGGTCATCGTCGGCCAACGCGGCTGGGAATGTGAGAACGTTCTCGATCTGTTGGAGAGATGTGAATCATTGCGTGGCTTTGTGTTCGAGAAGCCCGTATGTTCCGACTCGGAGTTGGTGACATATCTACGTCACGCCCAGGCGCTGTTGTTTCCCTCGTTCGTGGAGGGTTACGGGCTGCCGCTGGCCGAGGCGCTCTCGCTGGGGGTCCCGGCAATCGCGAGTGACTTGCCGGTGTTCCGCGAGATCGCCGCCGACATTCCTGAGTACCTGGATCCGTTGGACGCATTAGGCTGGTTGAAATGCATCGAGTCCTTTTGTCAGCCCGACAGCCCTCTCAGGGAGAACCAACTCCTGAAGATGTCACGCTTCATCCCTCCGGCGTGGGCCGCGCACTTCGAGACCTTCGAAGGACTTCTGCGCCAGGTGTGACGCTGCCGGCGCGGGTCTTCGCCTGCGGTTTCTCGCTCAACAAGCTGCGAATGCTGCGCCGTTTTGCCGGCGACTCGACGGTCCACTCCGTCCGGAACACTGGCCGCATACCGTCCGGCTCGACCCTGCTGCTGTGGGGAAGCACCCCGCCGCCGCCGGGTCTGGCCGCGGACGTCGCGCTGATCCGGGTGGAGGACGGCTTCCTGCGATCAGTGGGCCTCGGGGCGGAGCTGGCCCGTCCGCTGTCGTGGGTCCTCGATCGCACCGGCATGTACTACGACGCCACGCGGCCCTCGGACCTGGAGCAGTTGCTGCAGAGCTGGGAGTTCACGCCGCAGTTGCTGGCGCGCGCCGCCGCGCTGCGCGAGCGCATCGTCGCATCCGGCATCACCAAGTACAGCGTGGGAGAGCGTGCCTGGCGCCGCCCCGGTCGGGCGCGCGTGATCCTCGTGCCGGGGCAAGTGGAGTCGGACGCTTCGCTCCGCCTCGGTGCGCGCTCGCTCCACACCAACCTCGCTCTGGTGCGCGCGGTGCGGGAGGCGAACCCGGACGCCTGCCTTGTCTACAAGCCGCATCCCGATGTGGCTGCGGGGCTGCGGGCCCGGGGCAAGGACGAGCAGCAGGTGCGCGACTGGTGCGACGAAGTGGTCACCGACGTCGCCATGGGCGCCCTGCTCGAGCAGGTCGACGAGGTGCACGTGCTCACCTCGCTCGCGGGATTCGAGGCATTGCTGCGCGGCAAGCTCGTGGTCTGTTACGGCCTGCCGTTCTACGCCGGCTGGGGACTCACCCAGGATGTGGAGCCGGTTCCGCGGCGCCGGCGGCGCCTGAGCGTGAATGAGCTCGTAGCCGGGACGCTGATCGCTTACCCGACCTACGTGAGTCGCCGCACCGGCCGCTACATCCACGCCGAGCAGGCGCTCGACGAGCTGCTCGCGTGGCGCGAGGCCGCGGGCCGGCCCAATCGGGCCTGGCAACAGCTGCGACGGACGGTCCTGCGCCTGACGGTGGCGCGCCCATGAGCGAGGCCCGCCCGGAGGCGCTGCGGGGCAAGAGGGTCCTGTTGCTGCAGGGCCCTGTGGGGCCTTTCTTCCGGCGGCTGGCCGCGCGGCTGCGGGCAGCGGGAGCGGAGGTCCACAAGGTCAACTTCAACGGCGGCGATGGGCTCTTCTATCCCACCGGCGCGATCAGCTGGCGGGGCCATCCGGGCGACTGGCCGCAATTCCTTGCGCGTCTGCTGGAAGAACGGCGGATCGACATCGTGCTACTGTTCGGCGATTGCCGGCCGATTCACCGCGTGGCCCGCAGCGTCGCGCAGCGCCACGGCGTCAAGCTCGGCGCCTTCGAAGAGGGCTACATCCGGCCTAACTTCGTCACCTTCGAGCAGTTCGGAGTCAACGGCTATTCGCGAATTCCGCGCCAGGCGGAGTTCTATCGCCACCTGCCCTGCAGACCCGCGACGGCGGAGCGCGACGTGGGCAGTACGTTCCGCTACGCGGCTCTGTGGTCTGCCTTGTATTACGTCGCCGCCGCCATTGGGCGGCCATGGTTCCCGCACTATCGGCATCACCGCCGCCTGGCCCTGTCAGAGCTCTTTCCCTGGCTACGCTCGGCGTGGCGCAAGGCGCTCTATCGCTTCAGAGAGCGTGCCATGCTCGGGCTGCTCACGAACGCTCGGCACCGGAAGTTCTACCTCGTGCCTCTGCAGATGTCGCTCGATTCCCAGGTCCGCCAGCATTCCGATTTTCGCTCCGTCGGATGGTTCATCCGGCATGTGGTGCGCTCTTTCGCAGAGCGCGCACCGGCCGATGCCTCATTGGTGATCAAGCATCATCCGCTGGATCGCGGATTCCACGATTACAGCCGCCTGATCGGCCGCCTGCGGGCACAGTTCCGGCTTGGTGCGCGGCTGCTCTACGTCCACGACCAACACCTGCCGACGCTGCTCGAGAGCATGCGGGGCGCCGTGGTGATCAACAGCACGGCCGGCCTCTCGGCCCTCTCTCATAACGCGCCCGTCAAGGTGTGCGGCGTCGCGATATACGACATCAGGGGCCTGACTTTCCAGGGATCGCTCGATGACTTCTGGCTTGAGGCCGATTCGTTCCGGCCGGATCCCGATCTGTTCCGCCGCTTCCGTGCCCATCTGATCGAGCGCACACAGATCAACGGCAGCTTCTACGCCCGCGGGATCGACGCCACCGCGGCCGCCGCGGTGGCCTCGGTCGCCCGCGCAGTGCACGCCCCGGACACGCGGCGTTCCGCCGCGCCGGAACGGGTCTCCCCTGCCTCGATGCAGAGTGAGTCGGCGACGCTGCGCGTTTACGCCTCGCACGCCAGGTAACCCTAGAAGTTCGCCGAGGAACCAGCTTGGACGCTCTCGTTGAAACTAACGCCAAAGACCGCGCCCGCCGGCTGACGGCGCAGGCCCGCCGGCTCGCCGCCCGCTCCCTGCGAGTCAACAAGTTGTTCGTCTGCCTAGTGGTCGTTCCCACGGCGCTGGCGGTGCTGTACTTCGGGCTGCTCGCGCATGACGTGTACGTATCCGAATCCGACTTTGTCGTACGTAGCCCACAACGACAGATGACGAGTGGAATCGGAGCCCTGTTGCAGGGGACCGGCTTATCTCAGGGCAGCGATGACGTTTACAGCGTGCAGGATTTCCTCGCTTCCAGAGACGCGCTGCAGAGACTCGATGCGCGCTTTCACTTCAAGAGATCCTTTGGTGATCACCATATAGATCGCCTGAGTCGCTTTCCCGGCCTCGATGGAAACGATAGCTTTGAAGGCCTGCTTCGCTACTACCGAAGTCGCATCGTTGAAACGGATCTTGATACAACCTCATCGATTCTGACCTTGACCGTCCGCGCCTTCAGCGCAGACGAGGCGTACCAGATAAATGAAGCGCTTCTCGAGATGAGCGAAGACTTCGTCAATAGGCTCAACGAGCGTGCACGACGGGATCTCGTCCAATTCGCTTCCTCCGACGTAGATGTCGCCGAAAAAGGCGCGAAAGCGGCGGTTCTCGCGGTATCGGCTTTCCGCAACTCCAAGTCCGTGTTTGATCCGGAAAAACAATCCGGTCTGCAGCTCGAGCAGGTGGCAAGACTGCAGGACGAACTCATCAACACTCGCAGGCTGATTGCGGATCTCGGCATCGTTGCAAAGAAAAATCCACAACTGGTCGTGCTGCAGAACCGTACCACTGTTCTCAAGGCGGATATCGAGTCCGAAATGGGGAAGGTCGCCGGCGGTCGGCAGTCCCTGTCGACCAAATCCGCAGCGTACGACGGCATCATGCTGGAGCGCGAATTCGCGACGAAGCGCCTCGAGATTGCCCTGGGCTCCCTCGAGCAGGCGCGCGAGAACGCGATGAAGCAGCAGCTGTACCTCGAGCGGATAGCTGAGCCCAACAAGCCCGACATCGCCATTGAGCCCAGGGCCATGCGCGATGTCGCGGCCGTCCTGCTGCTTAGCCTGATCCTGTGGGGAATAGTTACGCTACTTGTCACCGCAATCAGGGAGCATGCCGACTGATGAGCACCGCTCCCCAGGCAACCTCAGTCGCGAGCGGACTCCGAATCCAAACTCGGGTCACGGGCGCGCTCATCATGCGCGAGATCGTCACTCGCTACGGGCGGCACAACATCGGCTTCATGTGGGTATTCGCAGAACCCATGATGTTCACGCTCGGCGTCGTCATCGTCTGGTCGCTACTGAGGACGCATACGACAAGACTGCCCGTCATCCCGTTCGTTGTGACCGGATACTCCTCACTGCTGCTGTGGAGAAACACCATCGGCAGGTGTGGGAATGCCGTGGAGCCGAACAGGTCCCTCCTTCATCACCGAAATGTCCGGGTGTTGGACCTGTTTGTCGCGCGGCTGCTTCTCGAGGTCGCCGGTGCCTCCATTTCATTTCTCACACTGGCCACGCTTATAACCATCGCCGGTTTCATGCCCCCGCCGTACGACATCTTCCCGATGTTGATCGCGTGGATCCTGTTGGCCTGGTTCGCGATGTCCATGGGGTTGATAGTTGGTGCGCTCTCGGTTCTATCCGACGCCGTCGACCGCGTCTGGCATGTCATAGGCTATCTGTTCCTGCCGATCTCAGGAATGTTCTTCATGGTGGATTGGCTTCCTCAGCGCATTCAAAACCTGGCGCTGTTCGTGCCAACGGTGAACTGCATCGAGCTCCTTCGCGGAGCCTATTTCGGTCCGAGCATCCACGTGCACTACGATCTTCGTTATCTTGTGACGGTAAACCTCGTGCTGCTCCTGGTCGGACTGGTAGCAGTCAAGGGCGTCGCAGGCACTGTGGAAGGCGAATGATACAGCTCGACCAGGTCGTGAAGCGTTATCGCACCCGTGCCGGCAGGCATACGGTGCTGGACGGTGTCAGTTTGACCGTGAGCAAGGGGGACAAGATAGGAATCCTTGGCCGCAACGGTGCCGGAAAGTCGACTCTGATTCGACTGATCAACGGCGCTGAATTGCCTACCCGCGGCACTATCGTACGCGGGATGTCCGTCTCCTGGCCCTTGGCCTTCGGCGGCGCCTTTCAGGGAAGTCTGACCGGAATGGACAATGTGCGGTTCATCTGTCGGGTCTACAACTCGAATTTCAAGGACGCTCTGCCATTTGTGGAGGACTTCTCCGAGCTGGGCAAGTTCCTGAAGGAACCCGTCAAAACGTACTCGTCCGGGATGCGGGCGCGTCTCGCCTTCGCGATCTCAATGGCAATCGAATTCGACTGCTTCCTCATTGACGAGGTCATTTCCGTGGGAGACACGCGCTTTTACGAGAAGTGCCGCCAGGAATTGTTCGACAAGCGGCGGGACCGGTCGATGATCATCGTCTCACATGAGGCGCACAACATCCGGGAGCACTGCAGTCGCGCATGCGTGCTCGCCAACGGGCGGCTGCGGGAATTTGCGGATGTGGACGCGGCTTACACGCACTACCAGGCCGCTTGAGCAATATCCATGCAGCCGACTGGCGATTTAATCCGGAAGACGAACCCTGCGAGTGGCTCGTCTATCCGACAGCTGGCGAATTCCCTGACGGTCCTGGGTGTTGCGTATGCCTCATGCGCGAGTGCTGCAAGCGAGACCCTTCCCGCCGTGTGGGCGGCAGTCTACGACTTTGTGGTGCAGGACGTGTGTGTGGATGCAGCAGGACAGGCAGTCGTAGGGCTCAGCCCACTGGCTGCAGACTGCAGGCGCCGCAGAGACTTGTTGCCCGGCGAGGTTCTTCCCTACCACAAGGCGGATTGGCCGGGCGATGAGGATAGACAGCAGGCCCCGGCGGGATACGAAAGAAGCGATTCGTTCCCGGTGCGCAGCCGGCAGCTGGGGCCTTTGGTAGTGCAAACCTTTGATTTTGGAACGGGTGGCGGTCGCCGCTTCGGCAGCTTCGATCACGGCGATGGAGGTCAGGTGGTCGGATTCTCCGCTGACAGCGCCTCGATCATCCTCACCGAAGATGGTGGGCGCGGCCTGCAACTCATGGCGGGACCCAGCTGCACTGAGGGTCAAGTCTCCGGTCCGCTTCTCCTTGATTCGTGGGCGATTGTGGTGCGCGGCCCGGGAGGCATGGAATCGGGTAATGCCGTGGCGAGATTGCGAATCGTGACCGACTCTTCGTGTCCGACGGCGTTCGACTACGCCCATACCGAGTGGCATACCACGAGCCTTCGGTACCGCATGTCCTTGAGCGGTGACCTGACTCAACCTCTGCGGACGCTGGTCTCGTCCCACTTCGGTGGCAAAGCCGTAGCGTCAGCAGGTCATCTTGAGAGATTTTATTTCACTCGCGAACTGGGCTGGACGCGCTGGGAGAGATGGCAAAACACGAACTACAGCAAGGATCCCGACAAGCCGGTCAAGGCGTCCCAACACCTGAACGCGACGCGCCGTTGTCGCCCCCTGGAGCCAGCTCCGGCTACCGAATGGCTGATGACGGACTGCAGGGAGTGGACCAACATCGTCGGGCCCGATGCACGTGCAGGTGATAGGCCAGGGTTCTGGATAGATCGCCTTCGCGGCTACGAGCTGACCAGGGATCTGTTTTCAGATTGAGCAAACCAGCGCGGATTTCAAAACGGTGCACCGTGTCAAGCGAACGTCTAGATATAACCGGAAGTGAATTTTTTCAGCCGCCGCAGTGCGGGCCGCATCGCGTGACGCCGGTCAGCGGTACCTCGGTAGATCGCGCGCAGAGAGTCAAGCAACGCGTAATGATCGACGGAAGGAATCTGAGCCTCGAGAGAGGGACCGGCGTCGCAACCTATGGGAGAAATTTGAGCTATTGCCTGCGGGACCTCGGCTACCACGTTGACGTTTTGTACGGAAATCGCGCCGCACCGGGGCACTCTGAGCTGATGCACGAGATCGCCTTCTTCGACGTCAACGCAGGCGATATCCCGCTATGGTTGCAGAGACTGCGGACGCTGAGGGAAGCATCAGTCGCACCGTTCGGCTACGAGGCGCGACGGGTACCGGTTACGGGGACCGTCATCACCGACACTTTCAAGAGCCGTCTTCCCTACTTCGATGCAATCCACAATTGCCCCGACCTCTATCGCAAGGCCCACAGTCTGTTTGGCGTCTTCGGGTTCATGCACAGGGTCCGCGCTGCGCCGCGGCCCCACCTGATGCACTGGACATACCCGCTGCCTCTGCGAATACCCAAGATACCGAACATCTACACACTGCACGATCTGGTACCCCTGCGATTGCCGTACACCACGCTCGATAACAAGCGACGCTATTTCAAACTTCTCAAGAAGATAGCGAAAAGAGCCGACCACATAGTCACTGTTTCCGAATCCGCAAAGCAGGACATCATGAACCTGCTCAAGGTGAGCCCTGACAGAATCACCAATACCTACCAGGCGATCAGTATTCCCGAGAAATACTCCGCGAAGCCTCCCGAGGTCGTCCAGCGGGAGGTAGAGGGGACCTTCGGCCTCGAATACAGGAACTACTATCTGTTCTGGGGTTCAATCGAGCCGAAAAAGAACATCGGCAGGATCATCGAGGCCTACCTGGGCAGCGGAGTGGAGCCGCCGCTGGTGATCGTGGGTGCGCAGGCGTGGAAGTCCGAAGACGAGCTGAAGCTTCTCTACGACGACAACATTCGCTCGCTTGTACAGGAAAAAAACGTAACGCGTGTGAAAAAGCAGGTGATCCAGCTGAGTTACGCATCCTTTCCCCTTCTCGTGAGTCTCATTAAAGGCGCCAAGGCGACGATCTTCCCATCACTCTATGAGGGTTTTGGCCTGCCCGTTCTGGAATCCATGACTCTGGGCACGCCGGTTATTTCCGCCACGACGGCCTCGATCCCTGAAGTCGCAGCTGACGCCGCCATCCTGGTAAATCCGTATGACACGCGAGAGATATCAGAGGCAATCCGGGCCATCGACGCCGACGATGGGTTGCGAGACTCGTTGGTTCAACGCGGACTTGCCCGCGCCGAGCTGTTTTCCATGGATAACTACAAGAGCCGTTTGAGCGCGGTGTACGGGAAATTTATATGAAGTCGGCTACTCGGGATCGAAGGATGGCCTTACTCAATGGTAGTTCGACCAGGAGTATGGTGTTTCCTCACATAATGAAGACGGCCGGCACCTCGCTGATCAGTTGGATTCAGAGACATTACGCATATCATGAGATTTTGCTTGCCGCGACCACCTGGCCTGAGTTGCTCCGCCTGCCGCGTGGCTCGCTGGTCGGAAAGAAATTTGTTCGCGGGCATTTCGGCTCCGCAATCATGAAGCTCTTCGGAGAGGACAAGGGTTTCACGCCAATCGCAGTTCTCCGCGACCCCGTAGAGCGCGTCGTCTCCCACTTCTGGCATCTCAAGTTCTCCCCCGAGAAGCACCCGTTTCCCTTGGTACGAGCAGAAGGCTTCACCATCGAACAGTTCATAGAGGATCCCGCGACGCGGTGCGTGGTGGCGAATTACCAGACAGCTAATTTCTCGGCGACCGCCGAATCCGAACCTCCCACCGAAACTCCGGGCGAGCTGCGTGTCCTCGAGGAAGTCGCGCCCGTCAACCTGGAGGTCGCGAAGGCCTTCGTGGATTCCTGCGCCGTGGTCGGGGTGACAGAGGAGCTGCCTGCCCTGATGTCGAGGTTGAGTGAGTACTTTGGATTATTCCCCGAGCATGCGCTGCCAAAGCACCGATCCTACCGTTTGTCGACCCCTGTTTCGGATGACGTTCTGCAAAAAATCCGCGCCCTCAACGAGGCGGACTTCGAGCTGTACCAGTACGTCAGAAAGCGCGCAGAGACGCCGCGTCCTCGTGTATCCATGGCCAAACCCCGAAATCCCAACACCGTTGGGGATGACGGGGTTCTCAAATGGGTTGCAGGCATGCCATATTGGGGTCACGGCTGGTCAGATGTGATGGCCGATGAGCGCAACAAACACATCTGGAGCCTGAGCCCCACTGCCACTTTGGAGTTCGCCGTCCGGCCCGGTGTCTGTTACACGCTGGTGTTCACAGTGCAACGTTTTGTCACTCCATTGCAAAAGGAGTGCTTCTCGGTGCTGAGCAACGGACGAGAGATCTCTGTCATATCTGTTTTTGCGCGCGGGGGTGACGACGTGGAGGTGTACGCCGCGGTGCTCGCGGGCTCAGACACGGAAACACTGACTATCGGCTTCTGTGTCGACACGTTGTTCGCGTTTCGACACCTGAGCGACG
>Ga0209267_1001831_pt1 | contig 14187 bp, 15 predicted proteins | sample GraSoiAngelo_137_FD_185894 | JGI IMG/M metagenome (GOLD analysis project Ga0209267, IMG submission 185894) | Grasslands soil microbial communities from the Angelo Coastal Reserve, California, USA - 14_0929_09_30cm (SPAdes) (version 2) | ecosystem: Environmental > Terrestrial > Soil > Grasslands ... | reverse complement strand
TCTGTAAACCGACAAAGATCAAAGACACAATCACGCCAACCGAGGCAACAATTTGCGCGAGATAGGATAATTGTTCGAACGACATAGGTTTCAACTATCAGTAAGCTTAGTACCCTAAAGCTCTGCCCTAGTTAGATGGTGGCTTTATCAAGGTGAAGCTGGCGCATGTAAAGAAAAAGCGGCAGTCCGAGCGATACGCCAACCAGAAGGGAGCCGATAACAGGGACCCAAAGTCGCCGCATGCCGAGGCGACCTCCCTCTGCAAAAACGAAGATCCAGAGCACCAATGACGAAACAAGGACATCAAGGCCAAAAAAGGCTCCGATGCGGTTTGCAAACAATTGCTGGACAAAAAGCGGGATGTCCAAGCCATAGTCCAAGAACCACGGCACGAACTGCCAATAAGGCAAGAACACGCCGACAACGCATAAAACTAAGTAAACGTAACGCTGTCGTAGCAAGGTGGAATGCATAGCCATCTAACGAGCAAAAGATCAGCCGCCGCCGTGGCTAACACCAGAAGGAAACGTAAACTCTCGCGGTTGACTGCATCGGCTGGCTAGATGGTTGAAGTTACATTACGGGAGATCGTCTGAAGAGCCTTCTCTTTTATCACGGCGATTGAGGCGACGGCGGAGCGAACCAAGCGCAAAAGTAAAGATGCCGAAGAATACAATAGTGACAACCATCGCGATCATGCCCGGAACATCTTCTCCTGATCGTCCCACGGTGAGCCATGTGGCCGGAAGCGCCAGAATGAACGCTAAGAGGTAAATGTAACCCGGCGTATATCGGATCGATTTCACGATACCATCTAATGAGTAATGAAAGGAGTTTCCCCGCCTTTTTTTACGGAGTTTCTCCGTCTCATCCGCTTGCTTTCGGCTGCCGCCCGTGGAGGACGGAGTCATGCGTCATCTTTTGCGCGATTCTTTCCCACAAAACAAGCCGAATCAGAAGGCGAGCACGGAGCGAGGAGCAGGGACTCAGCCGCCGGCGACGACTCGAATGAATTCGATTTTATCGCCTTCGCGAACGGCGTGTGAATTCCATTCCTCGCGATGCAATGCCAGGCCGTTGTGCTCGATCAGCAACGTTGCTGGGAGCAGGTTTAATTCGCGCACCAACGCGGCGATCGTTGTTGCCTCGTCAAAGGAATGCGATTCACCGTTTAAGATAATTGTCATCGCTCCATCAGCGCGGCATCCCAATCTTTCCAAACCGGTTCGACCCCGTTACGACGCAAGATCGCCGCGATTTCCTGCGGCGAACGCGGATCACCAATCTCGAATTGGCTAGTGGCAACCTGAGGCTCGCTCGGCGAAACGTCCGGCGGCATAATCCGGCCCCGGACCGTGCGATGGACTTTCTCCCGGCCCTGACCGGTGTAACCGCCCGGCTCGGTGTGACTGCCGGCGCTCATCATTGTTATTCCAATCTTGATCAGCAGATCACGCAACGCAGCCGGTTCACGCGTGCTCAGAACGATCCCGACCTGCGGGAACGTAACGCGCAGCGCGCACACCAGCTGAATCAGATCGCGATCGCTCATGGGAAAGTGCGGGCGAAATTCTCCGGCTGCGGGACGAAGACGCGGAACACTTACGGTGAGGGAAGATTTCCAGCAGCGTTTAAGCAAGTATTCGAGGTGTGCAGCCAGGGCGATCGCTTCCTCGCGCCATGGGGCCAAGCCAAAAAGCGCGCCGATTCCAATGCGCCGAAAGCCGGCGTCGTAGCCGCGCTCGGGACAGGCCAGGCGCCAGGCAAAATCCTTTTTTGGCCCGGCCAGATGCAGCCGATCATAAATGGCGCGGTCGTAGGTTTCCTGGTAGACGACGAGACCTTCTGCGCCGGCTTCGACTATCGGAATGTATTCCTCCATTTCCATCGGAGCGACCTCGATCGAGATCGAGGAAAAATCGTCGCGCAAAGCGCGGACGCATTCGGCAAGATAATCGCGACTAACGAATTTTGGATGTTCGCCGGCGACGAGAAGGAGTTGTCGAAAACCCGCAGCGGCAAGATGTCGCGCTTCCTTTACCACTTCGCCGACCGAAAGAGTGACGCGCAGAATTGGATTCTCGCGGGAGAATCCGCAGTAACGGCAGCTGTTGACGCATTCATTGGAAAGATAAAGCGGGGCGAAGAGCCGCATGGTGCGGCCAAAATGCTGCCGGGTGAGTGCCCGTGCCCGCCCAGCCAGACGATCAAGCTCGGCATTGCTTTTGGGCGCAATCAGCACCGAAAACGAGCGAACCGTCTCGCTTTTTTCCAGCGGCAGATTGTCCAAAGTCGGTGCGAAAGCCACGATAGATACTTTCCATCCTCGCGGCGTATCCGCAAACTTCGATGCGCCGACGGATAATGCGGATATCCCGAGCACAGTCGAGGGATCCCGCCGCGTAAACTTTAAGGTAACTTCAACGGGATCCCTCGACTTGCGCTTGGGATGAATGGGTTATTGGTGTGCGACCCTGAAACGCGCGCGGTTGTATAGACGGTGCAGCGGCATCCCGTCAACCGGGCTTCCGCTGCTTAAAAGAATATGAGCGCCTTTAACTAAAACGCGAAGGTGACGCCGCTGCGCGCCATGCCAAAGTTATTGTCGGGGCCGTTCACGACATTCCAGCTGAAATCACTCATCCAGCCGATATGCGGGGTAAGACGAATCTCGAGACCGGCACCAACCTGACCGAAACCTCGGATTTTGCTATCGGAGTGGGTGGCGGGAAAGCCAACCGAGACCGCCTTGGTCGTTGATGAAAACAAGTTGGTGAAGGAATCGTGTTCCTCGCCGCCAAAGAGAGCGCCGCCACCGCCATAAAGGTACGGCGAGAAACGGCTGCAATGAATTGGATAGCGCAACGTCAGCGTTCCCTTAACAGCACCGATAACGCGCTCGTCGTCGCTGAAAACTGGCTGCCCATTAAAATCGAATCCATCAAACCGCTGCCGGGTCGATTCCGTCGCCCAACCTTCCAAGCCGACACCAAAATAGCGATGGAAGAAATATTTGACGTCGATACCGCCGCCCCAAGCGTGATCCGATTCAAAGTAACGGTCATCTTCCCAGTTATTTGCCGTGAATACGTAGGTGCCCCACAAACTCACGTTCCATTCCGTATCTCGATACCATTCTGGGCAAGGCGGCACCTGCTCGACCTGTTTCATTTCCTTGCCTGAGTAGGTCGCAGTTCCGCCATACGCGGCGGTTATCATCGTTGCGAGGGCACAAATCGTAACGGTAAGCTTTTGCATCGTTTCTCCTTTTAGTTCTCCTTGACCAAACCAGAAACAAGATCGGGCTGTTGTCAAATAACGTATTCAGCCGCAGCAGCGGTTGTGCCAAAACGGCGCGACCTTATGCCTTCAATTCCGCGCCATTGTTCGCGTCGGTAATGACGAATTTCTCGTGGTGAAAAGTCGGATCACCGCGGAACATTAATTTGCTGGCGTAACGGCGTTCCAGCTCGATCAAAAGCTCCTCGTCTTCTTCTTTCAACCGCTTGAGCACATCGGGATTCAAGATCACGCGAAATTCGTGCACCTCTTCCTGATACTTCCGCATCACGGTATTGAGCGTGCGATGCAACTCCACACTTGTCGTCATCGAGGTTTTGACCACGCCGCGGCCCTGGCAATATGGACAGTTCTCAAAGATCGAATCGCTCAGGCTTTCCTGCGCCCGCTGCCGGGTCATCTCCATCAGACCGAGAGCGGAAATTGGAAGGACATGGGTTTTGGCTTTGTCGCGCTTCAACCGTTCGCGCATTAGTTGGTAAACCAGTTGCTGGTCCTTGCGGCTCTTCATATCAATAAAATCGCCGATGATTAGTCCACCGACGTTGCGGAGCCGCAGTTGGCGCGCGATTTCATCGGCCGCCTCTAGATTGGTTTGCAGGATTGTTTTGTCCACATCGCGGGCGCCTTTGTTGCGGCCGGTATTGACGTCGATCGCGACCAGGGCTTCAGTTTCATCAATCACGATGTAGCCGCCGCACCTCAGCCAAACCTGGCGATGAAAGGCGTCATCGATTTGTTTTTGCACGCCGAAGGTTTCGAAAATTGGCGAGGCGCCATCGTAATAATGCAGCCGGTTGCGGGAACGGCGGGAAATGTCGCCGATGAGCGTGCCCATTCGATCGAGCGCGGCTCGATCATCGCACACCACCTCATCGATTTCCTCGGTGAGAAAATCGCGCACCGTGCGTTCGATCAGGTCGGGTTCTTCAAAAACGCGGTGGGGCGCGGGATGATTCGCGATTTCCTGCTCGACCTTGCGCCATTGATCGAGGAGGAAGCGCAAATCGCGAACAAAATAGCGGGCGCGCTGACCTTCACCGACGGTGCGAATAATCACGCCGATCCCATCCGGGATATCCAGCTCGCGCAAAATTTTTCTCAGACGGTCGCGTTCCTTCGGATCTTCAATCTTGCGCGAGATGCCGCTACGATCGCTGAACGGCATGAGAACAAGGTAACGCCCGGCGAAACTCAGGTTGGTCGTCACGCGCGGACCCTTGGTTCCGATCGGCCCTTTCGTCACCTGGACGATGACATCGGAACCAACGGGATAAATACTCGGAATATCTTTTGCCGTGATCCGTTTGCGATGCCCGCGCTTACTCGGGCGGTCGATTTCTTCGATTCCGCTGTCCAGCGCGGCCGGAATGGCATCCCAGAAATGGAGAAAAGCATTTTTCTCGAAGCCGATGTCGACGAACATCGCCTTCAATCCCATCTCGATATTTTTGACTCTGCCTTTGTAGACCGAGCCAACAATGTTACGCGAAGTGTTGCGCTCGACGCTATATTCTTCGAGTCGTCCGTTTTCCAGCAGCGCCACGCGGCGCTCCAGCTTCTCCACGCTGACAATCAGCTTGTTCCCCGTTTTGCGCGGGATACCCAAAAGTTTTCGAACTTTGTCGATCATAAATAAATTGTTGAATTGCGGATGGAGCGCGCCGTTCGCTTCGTTCCGGTAAAATCTGCATCATCAAAAACCGCGCGTTCGGCGCGACGGCGTTGGCGTTGGGGGTGGTATCGCCGCAGGCGGATTGCGACGTCCAAATAACCGTTGAAAGAATCCTCGCTTCTCCGGCGGTGTCGCCACTGGAAGCGCGCGAGCGACGCGCGTTTGCCGTGCACTCACCTGGCCCTGGGCATCCGGCGCCTGCTCGACGTCAGGATCGCCGCCTGCCGCCGCCATCTGGGTGTCGGCTGTTTGTGAATCATCGCCATGCTCTTCATCTGCGCTCACATTTGTCTCTGTATCCTTGAAGGTAATGTCTTTTACCATGGCAAACGGATTCGGATGGTGGGCTGGCGCCAGCCACGCCACCTGCGGCTCGAAAGTCCCCGCATTCATCGCCAGGGTGCGCTCGAGAATGCGAGTCGCGATCGGAGCGGCAACGGATCCGCCATGCTCGCCGCCCTGAACCATTGCCACGACAACGTATTTTGGCTGATCGAATGGAGCAAAGCAGCAGAACCAGGCAATGGTATCTTTTTTGCCGTTGGTCGAAGCCTGGGCCGTTCCGGTTTTGCCCGCGACCTGTACGCCCTTCAATCGCGCCCGGCCTCCCGTGCCGCCATCTTCATTGACCACTTCCCAAAGACCGCGACGCACCAGTTGGATTTGCTCCGGTGAAAAATCCAGCCGCAAATCACTGTCAATCCGCGGCTCAGCGGGAACGACCGGTTTGCCATTTTCGTCCAACGCGATGGAGCCGTCCTGGTTCAAGACCTTACTAACGAGACGTGGATAGTAGGATACCCCGCTATTCGCGACGGTGGCGTAGGCCATCGCCATTTGCAGCGGCGACGTCAGCACATAACCCTGGCCGATCGAAACGTTGGCGGTGTAGGCCTGCGACCACCTTTCCCGCGGATAGTGGATCGCCATCCATTCCGGTCCCGGCATGATCCCTGGTTGCTCGCCGGTCAAATGAATGCCGGTTTCTTTCCCCAAACCGAGCGCGTTCCCGGTCTGGTCAATCGCGTCGATTCCGGCCGCGTTCCCAAATTGATAGAAAAACGAATCGCACGAAACCTTGATCGCATCGGTTAATCCAAGCGTGCCGTGGGCGCCACCTTTTTCCGCAATCCAGCAATGGAAATAATGGTCGCCGTAAGTTACGCCGCCGCTGCAATTGAAACGTGCGGTGGATAGTTTCCGGCGTAATCCCGCCAGCGAGGTCACGATTTTAAAGGTCGAGCCCGGCGGAAAGGTGCTAATCGCGCGATTGATCAACGGCCTGGCCTCGTCCTTCTGCAACGCCGCCCAATCTTTCGCCTTGATGCTGGGGATAAAAGTATTGGGATCGAACGACGGCACCGAAACCATTGCCAGCACGTCGCCGTTATTAGGATCAACCACCACTGCCGCACCGCGCGCAACCGAGCGAACCGCTTCCTCGGCGATCGCCTGGATACGGGCATCAATCGTCAAGTAGACATTCGCTCCCTGCATCGGCGGATCTTCTCGCAGCACCCCATCAATCACGCCCTTGGCATTGCGCCGCAGATAGCGAACCCCGGGCCTGCCCCTCAAATACTGGTCGAATATTTTCTCAACATTCGATTTCCCATCCACATCGCTCTGGTAAAAAGTGAACTTGCGCGCTTCCTCTTTGTTGGTGTCATCGGGTGGACCGACGTAGCCCAGCAGATGAGCCGCGAGCGCGCCATAGACATAAGAGCGCACCGGCTTGATCGCGATGTCCACCCCGGGTAATCCGACGTCGTGCTCGGAAAATTTCGCCATCGTCGGAAAATCAATGTCCTTGATGTAGGTGTAGGGAACTTCCGTGTTGGTGCGATAATGCTTTTGTAATTGGCCGGCGTTGTAATCTCGCGCTAAATCCAGATCGTCCAGACGCGGAACAATTCCATCGTTCACGATCTTGACGATGTCGGGGTCCTTCAAATCTTTCGGCATGCCGCTCACCATTCCCCGATAGGCGGTAAGTGGCGGTTGTCCGTAACGTTGCCGATATCCTTTGACCATCTCGGGCAGATAGAAATCGACTTCATAACTCGCGCGATTCTGCACCAGGGAAGTGCCGTTGCGGTCGCGAATCTCACCGCGAATCGATGGAATTCGCACCGTTGCCTCGGAGCTGCCACGAATCCGAGCGGTCCACTCCGCCCCGCGTGCCACCTGCACCCACCAAAGGCGCGCAGCCAACGCACCCAAGCCGATCAACATCAGCAGCCCGAGAAATTGCAATCTCAAGAGCGGGCTAATTCGCGGGCTGTTCATATGAGTCTTCGCCGGGGAAGATAAGGGTAGGCGGTCGCGCGTGCCAGCCAATGCAACACCCAAAAAACAAGCGGCGCCATGATCATTGCCAGCAAGCCCGGCCCGCCGATTTGCCACCAGACTTCACGTGAGAAAAAAATGGAGCCGCGCCGGAACGAAAGCATCAGATATTGGCCGAGCAACAGGGCCGAGGTGCAGATGCCGCTCATGACACAATGAACTTCCCAGCGCCCACGCGCAAAAAGCGGTCGCAATCCATGCATGATTCCCGCCAAAACGGCGTAGAGAAGTATTGACGAGCCAAAGGAAATTTCAACCCGTCCGCCGATCACCTGCGCGGTCAGCGCGTCGAGCAAAAAGCCGGCCCAGAAGACCAGCACGAGCAGGAGCGGCAGCGGTAAGGCCATGGCTCCGTAAAAAACAAGAACTGGCGTGATGTAAGCATGCGCGTTCGACATCCAATCGAGCGGCGGAATGAAAAACTCCGCGATCTGCGCGACAAAGACGAGAACGATCAAAAGACAAAAGAAAATCATTTGCGCCCAACCACGACGAACACGTCCTCCAGTTTCGTTAAATCAACCGCCGGTGTCAGCTGCGCCTGGCCATCCAGTTCCCGGACCCGAAATTCTTTGACCGTTCCGAGCAATAATCCGGGCGGAAACACCCCGCCCACCCCCGAGGTATAAGCTTTCTGGCCGGGCTGCAAATTCGCCTGTTTCGACAGAAAATTTAGATCCAGCAAGGGCGCCACACCACCCGTGACCCGTTCACCTGTGACGATGCCTTGTTCGCGCGTGCCTTCGACGTTGGAGGCGACGCGGCAATTTTCATCCGAAACCAGGAGAACAATCGCGATGTTTGCGCTTACCGTTGTGGTCTTGCCGACCAATCCTTCATCGGTCACGACCGGCATATCGCTCTCGACCCGATCCTGTTTGCCGCGGTTTATAGTAACGGTGCGCCACCAGGTGGAGGAATCGCGCGTTATGACTTCGGCCGGCACCAATTTGAATACAGAACGTTCGCGATAGTTCAGCGCGTGACGCAATCGATTCACTTCGTGCTCGACGTCGCGCAGGGCCTGGTTTGTCGCTTTGAGCGAACGGTTCTCTACCCGCAACGAACTATTTTCCGCTTGGAGATCATCAAGCGATTTCAAATTACTCCGCACTGAAGTGATTTGCTTTTGCAAACCGGCGCCAGAACTCAAAAACGGCGCGATATATTGATAAACGCTCGACTGCAGCTTGCGGGTGCCACCTGCGCCCAGGCTGAGAAGATACCCCAGCGCCGCCACGAAAAGCACCAGCGCAACAATGCTCGTGCGACTCATCTCAGGCCCGAAGTTCGAACGCCGATCTTGGCGATTGATCCGAAAGCCCGAATCCTGGAATTATTGGCGCCACTGCCGATCGGCAGATGCAACCTGGCGCAAAAATTTAAGTTCATTGAGGCATTTGCCCGTTCCTTCCGCGACCGCGCTCAGCGGATCTTCCGCAACATGGACAGGCAAACCAGTTTCCTCGCTCAAAAGTTTATCGAAACCGCGCAACAGCGCGCCACCGCCGGCCAACACCAGCCCTCGATCGACCAAATCGGCCGACAATTCTGGCGGGCAACGTTCCAGGGTGATTCGTACCGAATCGACGATGGTGGAAATTGGTTCCAGCAATGCTTCGCGCACTTCCTGGGAAGTGATTTGCAAAGTTTTCGGCAACCCCGCCACCAGATCCCGCCCCTTAACTTCCACACTTGTTTCCTTGTCGCTGGGATAAGCTGAGCCGATTTTGATTTTGATTTCTTCCGCGGTCCGCTCGCCTACCATCAAATTGTAAGCGCGCTTCATATATTGCACGATCGCTTCGTCCAGCTCGTCACCGGCCACACGCACGCTGCGGCTGAAAACGATGCCGGAGAGCGAAATCAACGCCACTTCCGTCGTGCCGCCGCCGATATCGATGATCATGTTACCCGCCGGGTCCTGCACCGGAAGACCAACGCCAATTGCTGCCGCCATCGGTTCCTCGATCAAATAAACCTCGCGCGCACCGGCATGGGTGGCCGATTCGCGAACGGCCCGTTTTTCCACCTCTGTGATGCCGGATGGGACCGCAATCACTACCCGCGGCCGTGCCCGCATGCGCCGGCCGTGCACTTTGGTGATAAAATGCCGGAGCATTGCCTCGGTCACTTCGAAATCCGCAATCACGCCATCTTTTAATGGCCGCACCGCCACGATGTTTGCCGGCGTTCGCCCAAGCATGCGCTTGGCTTCGTCCCCCACCGCCAGCACTTTGTTGGTCCCTGCCTGCACCGCCACCACTGAAGGCTCGCGCAAGACAATCCCCTGGTCCTTGACGTAAACCAGGGTGTTGGCGGTGCCAAGATCGATGCCGATATCGCTGGATAACCAGCCAAAAAGTCCTTCGAACATTTATTTAGCAGAAGTTAGAAATTGACTGCGCTGCAAGTTTCGAGCCAGCCAAAGCCGTACGGGAAAACAAACTCCTGACGTTCACTGCTCCCCAGCCGTTTCAACGCCCGAAAACGCGTAGAATGTTGGAACAGAGGCGCCGCACGTCAAGGGAAAGCTTGCTGCGGCTAAGCCGCGGAGTAATGGAGTGTTGGAGTAGTGGAGTAATATATTCTGCCCAACATTCCAATACTCCATTACTTCAATACTCCATGCATCGGGTCCTGATCGCCCCCTCCATCCTCGCCGCCGATTTTTCCCGATTGGCCGATGAAGTGCGCCGGGTTGAGGAGGCCGGGGCCAATTGGATTCATTGCGACATCATGGACGGACATTTCGTCGATAACATTTCCTTCGGCCCCGGAATCGTGGCGATTGTTCGCAAGCTCACAAATTTGCCGCTCGACGTCCATCTCATGATCGAGCACGCCGATCATTATCTACCGCGTTTTATCGAGGCCGGAGCAAACTCGCTCACGGTCCACGTTGAACCTGAATCGAAACACGATGTTGCCAAAACCTTGCAGCAAATTCGCGGCGGGGGCTGTCGTGCTGGTCTGACCCTAAATCCGGCCACGCCGTTTGCCTTGCTGGAGCCATTTCTCACCCAGCTCGATCTTCTTCTCATCATGACAGTACATCCGGGTTTTGGTGGCCAATCGTTCCGCAGCGAACAAATGGAAAAAGTGCGTCGTGCTCACGATTGGAAGGCGAAAAACAATCCTGCACTGGATATCGAAGTGGACGGCGGTATTAATCCAGTGACGGCACGCGTATCGATTGAAAACGGCGCCAACGTCCTCGTAGCGGGCACATCCATCTTCAAATCCGAGGACTACGCCGCCGAGATTCGCGCCCTGCGCGGGGAATAATCGTTTCACAAACGAGGGACGCGAGCGCGCCACTGCGTGCTTGTCATCTAGAGCGCCAGCGCTTCCCTCGCCGTAACTTTATGCGAAGGGGGGAGGGGCGTCGCCCAAGGGGGTGACCACGTATGTAGTTTGCGCACTCAATCCACAGATTCCGTCATCCCGAGCGGAAGCGAGAAACCTCGCCCAAGGGCACGGGATCACACAAGTTAGTTTGTGAGGTCCCTCGCCGTCTTCGCGGCTCGGGATGACACGCGCGACGTCATAATTGTTACGAGCGGGTAGTCCTATTTCGCCGGGTTATTTCGCGACTGTCGGGACGATGGCGGATTTTCGCCAACATCGCCGAATAACGACCTAGAGAGATCCTCCCATTTCGGATTTAACTTTCGCACCAGTTCGTTTTTCTTCTCACGCCGCCAGGCTTTGATTTCCTTTTCGCGCGTGATTGCTGAAATGGGATCCGAAAATGCTCGTAATGAACGAGGCAATCGAGCTTGTACTTTGAAGTGAAGCCTTTCATTACATGATTCTTGGGCTCCCAAACCCGCCCTTCCAACTTGCTCGTCACACCGGTATAGAGCACGACCCGGCTCCGATTGGTCATCATGTAAACGTAGAACTCTTTCATTCTGCTGCTCTGTCATCTCCCGCGATCTGTCATCCCGAGCGCAAGCGAGGGACCTCGCCCAAAGTCGTGGATCACACAAGCTATCTTGCACAATCATCACCGGCTCGTGAGGTCCCTTACCGTCGACGCGGTTCGGGATGACGCGCCGAGCGCGCAGGTACCGCGAACACTAAATCCATTTCGCATGTCATCCCGAGCGGCAGCGAGGGACCTCGCCCAGGGTCGCGGATTAGACAAGATAGTTTGCGCAATCATCTCCGCTCGTGAGCCGAAAGCGGATTCGGGATAATACGCAGCAGCCAGCAGCGTGCGGTTTTACCCCGCCACAACCGGCTCGGCTTCGGCGCTCGTTTCCGCCATCACTTCGTCAGTTTGCGTCACCCTGACGACTTCCTCGATCGTGGTACTGCCCTGCGCCACGCGGCGCCAGCCGTCCTGCCGCAACGTTTCCATCCCCTCCGTGATGGCGCACTGCTTCAGCTCGCCGCCATCCCGCTTCTGCATGATCATTTTGCGCAGTGGCTCGGTCACGACGCAGATTTCGTAAATCGCGGCGCGACCTTGATAACCGGTTTGCCGGCATTGATCGCAACCTTTGCCGCGCATGAATTTCGTTCCGAGTTCTTTCAGCGGGAATCCGATTTCGCCGAGATATTCTCCCGGATACTCGACTTTCTCGGCGCACTCAGGGCAGATGGTACGGACAAGCCGCTGCGCAATGAATGATTTCACAACCGACGAGAGCAGGAACGGTTCGACATCCATATCGAGCAAACGCGTAATGCCACCGACGGCATCATTCGTGTGCAGCGTACTGAAGACGAGATGGCCGGTCATCGCAGCGCGAATCGCAATGTCTGCCGTCTCGACGTCGCGAATTTCACCGACCATCACCACATTCGGATCTTGTCTAAGAATGTGACGTAAACCGCGCGCAAAAGTGAAATCGATTTCCGGTTTCACATCCATTTGCAACACGCCGGGCAATTTATACTCGACCGGCTCCTCGATGGTGATGATGCGGCGCGAGACTGAATTGATCGTGCTGAGGAAACAATACAACGATGTCGATTTCCCGCAGCCGGTCGGGCCGGTGAGCAAAATGATTCCATTCGGCTGGGCCAGCAGACGGCGGATGACGTCTTCCTGTCGTTCACTGAGATCGAGCCGTTGAAAGCCGAAGTGCTGGCCGCCGCGGGCGAGCAAGCGCAGGCTGATCGATTCGCCGTTCACCGTCGGGATGGTCGAAACCCGAACGTCGATCTCCTGATTGTTCGCGTGCAAATTCATGCGGCCATCCTGCGGCAAACGTCGTTCGGCGATGTCCATGTGCGACATCACTTTCAATCGCGAAATAATCGCGGCGTGAAGCACGCGCAGTTGCGGCGGCACTGCGACCTCGTGCAGAATTCCGTCGATGCGATAACGAATGCGGATATCGTTCTCGAGCGGTTCGACGTGAATATCGGTCGCACGCTCGGCGATCGCTTCCCGGATAACTTGATTAACGAATTTAACGACGGAGGCTTCGGGATCGTCCGCGTTGATGTCCGTTGCAGTCTCGCCTTCATGCAAGACTTCGAAACCCCGATTGGTCTTGAGAATTTCATCGAAGGTTTCCGCGCCCACGCCGTAGAGTGTTTTCATGGCGCGCAGTAACTGGGCACGCGGGACCAGCACCCACTCCGCTGGTTTCTTCAAAAGTTGCGTCACAAGCTGGCGGCCGGCCGAATTGAAAAGATCGTAGGTCGCAAGAACAACCGAATTGTCCTTTTCCGCGATCGGCAAAATGTGATGCTGAAAAACAAATCGCGAAGGCAAAATCGACAGTGTTTGCCGATCAATTGTCTTGGCATCGAGCGTGACGACCGGGACGCGGAAGAAATTTCCAATGGCAGAGAGAAACCGTTGCTCGTCGACCTTGCCGGAATCGAGCACTTGGGTCGTCCAGGAACCACCATTGAGATTTTGCGCAAGCTGGGCGGCTTCTTCGCGAGACTCCACACCGCCAGCGATCAAAAGATCGACAATCGATTTGCTCACCGCCGCGCTCATTCGCTGTAGCTGTAGCGCTTCAAGAAATCCGCAATCAATTCGGCGCGCGAATTCACTACGTCTCGTTAGGGCAAATGCAATGCCCGCCGCACTGGATCGTTTAGCGTGCCACTCACACGCATTGAGTGATTTTTCTGCAGGCGTGCGATGGCGTCGCTGACCTCGTCAGAAAAGACGCCGTCAATCGGCCCGCAATAGTATCCGAGCCGGCGCAAGTCCCTTTGCACCGCGCCGACATAAGCGGGCTGCACCATCAATTGTTCGTTCGCCTTGAAATAATAGACCCAACGCCAGTTATACCGCCGGTCGAAATCAGTGGCACGCACAGTGGGCATTTGGTGAAGCAGCCCATGTTCATCGCGCGGCGCCAGTGAATCGACGGAATGGTAGGAAAAGATTTCGTCGTCCAAAATGAACGCACGAGCGCCATTGCAAGCGAGAAAAATCGCAATAAAAACAATCCCGCTTCTTTTCATTAGCGCATTCCTACATCTTTGGCAGTTGGGACATCTGGAGGCGGTAGTTGCTTTCCATCACTCCTTTTCGGACAATCGGGACAATCGTCCTGCTCCAGCTCGGGCCCGAAATGCGTACGGTCTTCGTGCTTCTGGCGCAGCCGATAAAGATCAAGCTTCGTCAGCGATACTTCTGGACGCATCAAAATGATCAACTCAGTGCGGTCGCGCATTTTTGTAGTGCTACGAAAAAGTGAACCTACAACTGGCAATCGACTCAAATATGGAATCCCATCTTTGCTGGTATTCTTGGTGTCAGTAATTAATCCGCCTAGGACAATTGTTGAACAGTTTGGTGCGGAAACGTTAGTGCGAATGTAGCGAGTGGCGATCGTCGGCACCTGGTTCCCGCCGATATTTACATTGCTGCCAGGAAC
>Ga0209267_1001828_pt1 | contig 14192 bp, 11 predicted proteins | sample GraSoiAngelo_137_FD_185894 | JGI IMG/M metagenome (GOLD analysis project Ga0209267, IMG submission 185894) | Grasslands soil microbial communities from the Angelo Coastal Reserve, California, USA - 14_0929_09_30cm (SPAdes) (version 2) | ecosystem: Environmental > Terrestrial > Soil > Grasslands ... | reverse complement strand
AGGAAGGACTAGGACGTTTCAAAGATGAAGTAACTCAAGCCGCACCTGAACTGGCCGAAGCGTTTGGAATGATGGAGGCATGGACGAAAATCGCGTATTTCACTCCCAGTTTCATAAAGGTCGACCCCTGGGTAGGGAACGGCGTGGCGCTGCTCGGTGATTCAGCGCACACATTCCATCCTCATGCTGGACAGGGAGTGAACCTGTCTCTGCAGGACGCACTCACCTTGGCAGATGTGATAGCAGAAGCCCTGAGCGCAGGGGATACTTCAGCGAAGAGATTGTCCCGATACCAGTCGAGTCGGAAAATGTTTGCTGATGTGATAGGACAGCATGCTCACTATACGTCCACCTATGCGCTCAGCAATAACTGGCTGATCAAGCGACTCAATAGACGGGCACTGAGCAAGATGCAGAAGAATCCGAAGCTCATGAAAAAAGCACTCGAGATAACAGCCGGAGTGTTCACTAAGAAGCCGGGTCTTATCGAGCAGGCAAGAATTGGTGGAATCCTGCCCTAGGTTGCGGTGGGCACAGCGACCACGAGTTCTTCCTCAGGCAGGCTTACGTCCTTGAAGACCGACCAGAAGTAGCCGATCGACGTGAGATAGAGAGCTGTGCACAGGAAGAACGGTAGTGCGAGATAGAATGCACCGCCAAGTCCCATGAAGTAGGCGCCGACTGATGTGCTTAGAGAGTTGGGTAGTCTCCAGAGTGACGCGGTCACCGCGGAAGCCTGTGATCTCTCTTCTGGAGGAACGAGACCCATCAGGAGAGACTGCTCTACCGGATTGGACATCATCATTAGCGCACTTCTCACGACGTAGATCGAGGAAGCTGAGGCGAAGCTAGGAGAGAAGGGCAGGGAGAAAAGGAAAGCCGTCGACGATCCTTGAGTCAAGACAATTGTCTTGACTGTCCCAAATCTTCGCGCCAGTCTTGGTGCGGCAAGGTTTGCGAACCCCATCACTAGACTGTTAACTCCTCCCAGGATTGGCGCACTGACATCGTCTACAACGCCGAACTTCAAGAGCGCCCAGCCTGGGATCAGGGGAATGACCATTCCCGCTCCGAGAGCAATCAGAATTCCCGCTAGCGAGTACTGAGCTACGGTTCTGCGAGATTTCTTTGGAATGATATGAAAGCCTCGATGGTCGGCATCAGAGGATCTTGATTCGGAGACTGATAGAGCGATCCCAGGCCCGAGCAGACTGAGCAGAGCCACCCCGAGGAACAGATACCTGTGACCCGTCACAAGGTCAACCGCATACCAGTTTTTCAGCAATCCCAGGATGCTCGCGCTGAAGCCGCCGACGGCTGCGCTGATGGTGGCTATGAAGAAGGACAGGCTAAAAGCACTGGTGCGTTTCGCGTCCGTCGCCTTGTCCGCAAGCATTGCTCCCCAAGATGATGCATACATTGCCTCGGAGAGTCCTGATAGAACGGCCGTTCCAACCAGGAGGGGCAGATTTGTCCCGACGAAGGCGAACAGGACCAGAGTGAAGCTTGCAATGACTCCGCCTAGGACCACGAACCGTTTCCTTCCATAACGATCCGCCAAACCCCCGAAGAGAAGAGTGCTCGAAGCGCTGGTTATGCCGATGACTGTGAGAATTATTCCGCTAGTGGCGAAGCTGAGACCTTCTAGAACAAGATAGATCTGGAGAGTTATCCAGAGGAGACCCGCGGCCGCCCAGTTGAAGAAACTTGCATAGATTAGGAGATTTGCTTCTCGAGGAATGCCTCGGAACTCGTCGAGACCCGTAATGATACGCTGGAACAATAGACGAGCCTCGCTGGATTCCACAACCAACTTGTCGCGGCTTCCACTAAAGGATTGGTCTAGGCTTTCTTGACTGGGATACAATCATACGTGCTCGTGAAGCCCTTGCATCCTATTCTGGGATGGATGGAAAAAGCAGGAACTGATAGAGAACTGGGAAACGGTTAGCCGAAGAGTGAAGATTTTCCCTTTACTAGTTCGACTTATCCTTTCCAAGCTTGCTGTGACGGAGTAAGTTCCTATTGTGAAAATGTAGACGAGATGGAAGTTTGCTAGAATGCCCATTGTTGAGATTGAGCCCCAGATCAGGGTCGAGACTCATGGCGAGAAGCATTAGGTATGCTACGGTGAACGATGTGGCGATTGCAGTTCGGGCAGCTCCCTTTTTTTCACAAAATCGTCCTTGCTCTCGCTCTTACCGTGCAGGACCTGTTACCGTGCCACAGCCTTGGTCTCGAGTGTCTCCCAAGGAAAGTTGTGATGACGCTTATAGTACTCGACAAGTCCTCCTTCCTGCATCAGACCCCTTAGGAATCCTGGAACCTTAAGCGCTGGGTGTATACTGCCATCTCGGGTCCTGACAGACCAGTCTTGCAGATTGACCTCGATCTCATCAAATTGCTTCACTTGTTTAGTGATTCCCGGAACTTCTAGGGCAGGGAGCCCGATTGCGAAGCAGTTACGGTAGAAAATGCGTGCGAAGCTTTCCGCAACTACCGCGGCCACGTTCGAGTACTTGATAGCGACAGGGGCCTGTTCCCGGCTGGAGCCTCCTCCAAAATTCTTTCCAGCGACAAACAGATCTCCAGCTTTCACTTTCTTGTAGAACTCAGGGTCGAATCCGTACATGGCATACTTGGCCATCTCTACCGGATCGTTGGTCCGGGCCTTGAATCGGAACGGTATGATAATGTCAGTGTTCACATCGTCGGGCCAGACCCAGGCCCGGCCTTTCAGAATACTCGGGGCTGTCATAGGTATCTCCTAGGGTCTGCGATCTTCCCTTCTATGGCCGAGGCTGCGGCTGTCGCAGGGGATGCAAGATAGATCTTGGAGGTGATCGAGCCCATCCGGCCAATGTAGTTGCGCGGTGAGGAGGATATGCAGACCTCGTTCTCTCCCAAGACCCCAAGATGTGTTCCTACACACGCACCGCAAGTAGCATTTGTGAAGACTGCTCCGGACTGCAAAAATATCTCTGCCAGTCCATTCTTGATGGCTTGCTCGAAAACACTCTTGGATGCTGGGGTGATGACGCATCTTGTTCCAGTTTTGACCTTGTGGCCTTTCAGTATCTTGGCTGCGACGACGAGATCTTCGTATCGTCCGTTTGTCGAGGACCCGATGAAAGCCTGATCGACCGGTGTGCCTTCGACCTCTCCGACCTCCTTTACCTTGTCGACATTTCCAGGCTCTGCAACTTCGGGGATTATCTTTCCAATGTCGATATCGTACTCGTCCTTGTAGCTAGCTTTGGACCCTGAGTGAATCTCGTACATTGACTTGCGATTTACCGACCTAAAGTATTCTTGTGTTGATGCGTCTACTTCGAAGATAGAGAGTTTGCATCCGCACTCCATAGAATTGTTACTAATACAGGCTCGTGAGGCTATGGAGAGGTCTTTGACGGCGGGTCCTTTCCATTCTATTGACCGATAATTTCCTCCGTCTTCCCCCACTGTTCCAATAAAGTGTGAGACTATGTCCCGAGCAAAGACCCCTTTCTTGAACTGGCCGGTAAGGTTGACCTTGATCGATTCCGGGACCTTTGCCCAGAGTTTTCCAGAAGCCCAGACAGCGGCCATTTCCGAGCTACCGATTCCCGTGGCAAAAGCGCCGACTGCTCCAGCTTGACATGTGTGAGAGTCAGCGCCGAAAAGGACCATTCCCGGGACGACGTGGTTCTCAAGAAGATGCTGGTGTGAAATGCTTCCTTCTACTAGTCGTACGCCATGCTTCTTGACGAACTCTCTCATCAGGTGATGAAGATTGGCGACCTTCTCGTCAGGAGCAGGGAAGGAATGATCGATAACCAGATGGATTTTGGACGGGTCCCAGACCCTCGGGACCCCCATCTCGCTGAACACTTTGATTGCAAGTGGCCCAGTGCTGTCCTGAGCCATAGCGAGGTCCACGGGCAGTACAGTAATGTCTCCCGGCCGATGGACCTTCTCGGCACCATCGGCTCGGACGCTAATGATCTTCTCTGCAAAGGTAAGCGTATCATCGTTCAGAATGTCTTGACGCAACGACGTTCTGAGGCGGGCGAGAAACTGGTCGCTATTAAACGTGAACGTTTAACCTAGACTGTGATATCATCTTATGAACTGGAGATGCTTTCTCCGCCCAAGAAATCTGAAAGTTTTTGAGTCTGAGTCGACTCATAATAGCTGTCATAAGACCTGTTTTAGGTGAGTAATGGACGTATGGCTGAGAAGAAACGCTTGCCACCATGGGAGGAAGCAAAGCTTGTCTTCAAGATGCAAGAGGAGACACGTAAGCGTAAGCTTCTGGAAGAAGACATGCAGCAGCGTCGAGGACGCGCCAAGCGTGTCGGTCCAAATACCTCTGACGAACTCGAAGAAAACAGGAAGCGGCTGAGGGCGTTACAAAAGCGAATCGATGAAGAAGACGATCGCTAGCCACTTTCTACAATCCCGAGACGAGGAGGCCGAGCCTCTTTAGCACAAGAAGCGCCTGCAGTGTTAACCACTTGCTGGGTTTGCCCGCTTCCTCGATTTGCAACGCTCTTTCTGTTCCCCATCCTTGGGTTATCAGCTCTCGCTCTTCGGGTCGGGAAACCGTCTCTTCTCCATGCATCGCGTGTGCATGTCGCCATCCTCTGTAGACACCGTCCAAATTCCATTTTCCATCGGGCGTTCTCTTTTCCAAGAGCAGGGCGACGGCATCGTTCATCCTAGGATCATTCTTGATGCCCAGCTCTGTCAGGACTCGCAATCCGTGCAGAAAATCGTAGCAATAGTGTATGGGGTAATGCAGCCTCAGAAAATCAAGCAGCACGACAGAATCATCCTTGTCAGACCGGTAGACGCGATGCTTCAGTAGAAACTCAGCTCCTCTCTTCGCTGAGACTTCCCAGCCCTTCCTCGCGTCGTGCGCCATCATCTCGGACAGAGCCCAGACTGGCTGAATAACCGACATGAAGGATCCATGCTTCCCAGAAGGCGAGCAGTTCCAACCGCCATCAGCCAGCTGTTTCGACAACAGCCAATCCATCGCGCTCAGGACTCTATCGTCCTCCGCGTATCCCATCTTTGCTAGAGCCCGAACCACGTTTCCGGTTGCACAGATATGAGGCTCAAATTTCGCATGCCCCTTTGGTCGAAGCGAGATGCCCCCTGTTTCCACATTGTGATGCTCAAGAAAATGATCAACAGCCTTGTCCACACGCTGGTCCTTGGATGAAACGCCCAAGTCCGCCAAGACGACTAGCTGCCAAGAGCACGCAGAGAATTTTGGAACATAACAAGACTTAGGATTGTCCCAGTAGATACCATCTTTCTGCCTCGCTAGAATCTTTGACGCCCAACCGATTCTTCCGATACGGTTCAGCGTGCTGATAACGCTTTGATCGTTCTCACCTCTCTCCTGGAGATCGACCAGAGTATGATAACGGGCTGACGGCTCATCCTCCTCTAGGAGCCAATTCAATACGCTATTCGAGACAGAGACTTTTGGGACTTGAACCTGTTGCAGTTTAGGAAACCTCTCTTATGGTCGGAAGGATTCTTCGAAATAAAGCTGGCGCGATCAATCAATAGCCCTTAATTATTGAGATATGACTGAAAGCAGTGTAGATTCGCGCTTTGCCCCAGAAGAAACCATTGGCAGGCTCTGATAAGAGAATTCGAGTACTAGTCGCGAAGCCTGGACTGGATGGTCATGACAGAGGCGCCCTCATTCTCTGCCGAGCACTCCGAGACGCAGGAATGGAAGTAATCTACACCGGCTTCCTCGCAACACCCGAACAAGTATCCCAGATGGCCATCGACGAGGACGTAGACGTGGTTGCCATGAGCCTACTCAACGGCGCCCACATGACAGCCTTTCCCAAAGTCGCCAAGCTTATCCGAGAGAAGGGCGGGGATGATATTCTGCTCGTGGGTGGCGGAATAATTCCTGATGATGACAAGCCTCGGCTGGAGACGCTAGGGATTACTGGAAATTATGGTCCCGGCACCACTCTGAAAACCATTATCGACCATGTCGAGAGGATTGTGAGAGAGCGAGACTCGAAGAAACCTGGACGCAAATAGACTACTCGCAGAAACAACTACAGATTTTACTTATCCAAAAACCTCGTACCGGGGAAGCATTCTCTCTACAGCTTCCGACATTGGAATTGTGATAATCTCTCCTCTTGCGTCGACGAAGCAGTTCCTGCAGTAATATTTCCTTCTACCTCTTGAGCAAGGCTTCGAGACAACGACTTCTCCGACGCCCAAGTCGAGCCCACACCTCTCACAGCTATGAGGTCCACTCTTACCGGAAAGAACGACCAGCTGAGTTAGTGTCTTGGACATCAGGTCTAGTTTAGTATAATGAGCGTGTTCGAGGATGAGAGTGCTCTGTAATTTTCAGTTGGGTTCGTGAAACTTTCACTGGGAGCGAGAAATATTGGCTCTGATGTTGCGGACGGAGTACCTGTATGAGCCAAGGCTGGGATAGCTGTGAAATTGAAGGCGGCGGGTATTGCGCCAACTGCGGTGGACGTGCTGTCGATCGTGAAGGTGTAGGTAACGGACTGGGCACAGCTTAAAGCCCGCACTGAGGGGTCGCTGAATATGACCGTCCCCGTCGCGTTTGTTATTGTGACATTCTCTGTGTTGTCGATTGTTCCGCAATCCCAGTTAGCGTGGGTGAAGGTTAGGGTGTTGTTTCCGATTACGATAACAGATGTGATGTTCAGGGCAATGGTTCGGTATGTTCCCGCATTCCTGGAAGTGTCATTGGTCGGTAAGCGTGCGAGCAGGTTGTTGTTGACCTTGATTGTCACTTCGTACGCCCCATCGTAATCGTAGCCCTGAAAAGTCAGTGTAAACTTGGACGGAGGCGAGGTCTGGACAATGGGCTTGTCCTGGAGTAAGCAGCCCCAGCCCTGAGGCTTGCTGTTACATTGTAACGCGCCAAGGGATCCTGCGCCTGGAGTGTTAGTCCAGTCGCCGGCAGTCCACCAGGTATAGCCTATCCGAGTCGGAGCTGAGTCGTAGAGATTTGTGAGTGTCTGGATGAATCTGAGTGTGATATTGCTGTACCCTGCTGAGCCGGTGAGAGTGGCGTTTGGGCCGCCTACGCCGACAAACGCATCGGCTCCACCTTCTGTGTTGAGGGCAGGCCATCCGGTCCGCGCGACCCCTGCAAGCACAGTGTTGTAGTAGCCCTGAGCATACGCGTCTGCGCCGCTGTATGTCCATGATGTTGGATTGTCTAGATAGGAATGGAGTGAGATGAAAATGTGGCCGGCGGAATCGGTGACATTTGGGTATCCGTTAACTGCCCCAAGAAGGCTTCCATCACCATTAGCGTCGAGTCCGCAGCCATAGCTGCAAATGTTCTCGACTATTATCCAGTGTGTGTCGCCTTGGGCGCGGGTCTGGTTGATGAACATCTGATACTCGTTCGAGAGGTATGGTACACATGCTATTACTCCCGAACAGGCCGATCCGGTGAAGCCGTATCGAGGCTCGTTCTCAGGCTCCCAAATAATCTGTCCATAGCTGTTCTTGAACTGATTTGTTACCCCTGCCCAAAAGCTCAGCCAGCAGGCGGACGCCGCCGGTGTGAACTGGTCTGTGTATCCGTGATAGTCGAGGATTATCCAGAAGCGGTAATAGCTAGCGATCTGGATTGCTGTCGACAATTCTGACGCTGTATAGTTTGCACCGATAGGACTAGGCGATGCCGTGCATGACGGATCCCAGGAAACTCTAATTCCGTTCATTCCCTTGGACTGGATCAGCATCACAACGGATTCCATGTCGCTTGCCTGCTGCCCCAGAAAGACATTGCTTGGAGGATTGCCCGTTGCGAACCTTGTGACCTCGTTTAGGGAGATGCCCCCCCAGCCAATCACGAGCGGCCCAAGGCCCCCACCCCCACCACTAGTCAATAGTACCATTATAGAACGGCTGGTTCTTGCTTGAGAACCTATGTTGTCCGTGACATTGAGCGATATGATGAACGTCCCGGCGGCACTGTAAATATGAGTTACAGTTGCTCCCGTAGCCTTGCTATTGTCTCCGAAGTTCCAAGTGAACGTGTAGGGTGAGATTCCATTCACGGCTGAACCAGTAAACGCGATCGTCGAATTGACGGTGGGACTCGCGGGCGAGATTGTTAGGTCGGCTGTCAGTTGCAGCTGAGATGAGACGGTTATGGGTTGGGAGATCACGATCGAGGTCTTGAGAAAGTCTATCACATCGAGCGAGACAGTGAAAGTGCCCGATGTCGTGTAGATATGAGACGGCGTTTGTCCTGTCCCTAAATTCCCGTCTCCAAAATTCCAACTGTAACTGTAGGGAGATACTCCTCCGGTCGCCGTGCCTGTAAATGCAATAGACTGGCTGGACAGAGGCTGGGTTGGGACGAAGCTGAAACTTGCTGTCAAGGCCGGGATACGTGTGATTGCTATCGTATGAGAAGAATTGGCAGAGCCGCCCGCAGAGTCAGTCACCGTTAGAGTTATTGTGAAGGTGCCAGTGGTGGTGTATAAGTGGGTCGCGACGGGTCCTGTTGCTGCTCCTCCGTCTCCGAAATTCCAAGAGTAGGTGTAGGGAGCTTTTCCACCAACTGCAGCGCCTGTGAAACTGATGAGGCTATTCACCAGCGGTGTTGACGGGAGATAGGTGAAGCTTGCGGATACAGGAAGGGGTGTCATTTTGCCCGTGATTTCTGTCGTAAGCCCGGTCGCAGCGGCATCGTAATTCGTGAGTGGGGACAAGCTCCAGTTGTCCTCGATGAGCCTCAGGAGCGAGTAGCTGTCGAAGCTGTTGCTCGGTGAGATGAAGGCCTTATTGACATTGTTGCCATAGAAGAGGATCGGGGACGGGTCATACTCGTCCCACCAGAGGACGAGCAATGCTCTATGCCCAGCACCGAAGAGGTTGCTTGCGAGGAGAGATCCTGAAGACGGGCTTGAGACTGAACCAGTGCCTACGAGGAAGCTCTTGAGGTATGAGTCTCCCGAGGAGACAGAGTTGTCGTGCATGTTCTCGCTATCGGTCGGAGTGTACCAGAGAAAGCTTGGGGGACTCGCCGAGTTGGCCTCAGCTATGAACGTGGAAGTAGTTACGCCGCTACCGGTGAACATCGTGTTCCCGCATGTTCCTGAGAGTGCGCAGGCATTAGGGTCTGTGTTCGAGTATGCCAGGAACGGAAAATGGTCTGAACCTCTCGGACAGCCCTCCGCGCAGTAGGCCTGCCATGATAGTCCGGCAGCAGTGAATCGGCTTATGATGTTCGTTGCGCTGAGACAGGGCACTGAAGATCGGGGGCAGTAACTGTCGGCTTTGCCCTGGTCCGAGCCTGATGTTAATGCCAGGTAACAACCGGCTGAGCATCCATTGATCGTGCGTCCTGACGCTCCTAATCCATGGAAGAATGGAATGGTAGAGCTGGACGGGAGAAGGCTTGCGATGAACGGCGCTATCGAGCTTCCCGTACCAGTCCCCATAACGCTGCCGTAGTTCTGATTCTCCATCGCGATAAAGACCATATTATCAAACATGGATCCAACTGGTGCTGTGTTCGGGGTCGACGATAGCGCCTCGTGAATGAGGAGCTGGGAGGCTACTGTGCCGCCGAAGAGCGCTAGCAGACAGAGGGAGAGCGCTTTGAGACTGTTCTCTATCGCCCTACTCAGTTGCCGCTATTCTCCAGGCCCTGAGGAGAGGGAGGAAGTCGAAGGGACCTATGCTTCCACTGCGAAATCATTCTCGCAAAGTATCCTACAGCGGAATCTGTACGATTCCTCAACCTGACGACCAAAAAGTCCGTATGTGGCTTTTGAAAATTTAACACTTGTGGTAATGTGTGTTGTTATGTCATACAACTGAATTTCGATCCGATTAGTCAAACACAGCCCGTATTTTACAGAAAAATGTAAACTTGCGGGACGTGGTAGAATCTCAAAAGCAATCTATAGGTTTCTTTCGAGAGCTATAATCTATTATACGGAGAACGGTAAGGCTCGAGCAGGGTCCCCAGGATATCTTGACCTGATGACCACCCAAGAGCGTCTTGCGACCCTCTTGGTTCGGGTTTCTTATCCTGGGGCCCTTCTCTTCCCATCTCAGGAAGAAACAGGGCTAAATTATCGACATGAGTCTGTCTGAGGCGTCTGTTTTCCCTGATTCAAACGCTGCGAGCACTGTGTTTCGATGCCGGAGTTTGGGGGCAAAGAAAGAGCTCCGGTGTTCGCCTCTGCATCTGAGTCTCTGGGTTGTTGAAGAGTTAGCATAAAGAGAATGAGTTGGAGTCTAGCATCGCGATTGACAGCGGCTCCGAAGGACGTTGAGGAGTGTCTGTCCATCGCTCACAAAACTGCTGAGAGCCGGTTTCCGCATATAATAGTTTGGATGTGACCCGAGAAAACCGGGAGGCTGGGGTTTCTTTGAGGTTGATGCCACTGTCTATCGTCGACCGTAGATATCTCGACCAAAGCATTTGATCAAAGGCGAGATCCTTGGCGTGACAGTGAGGTTGCCTTCCGGAGACACGTCACAAACCTCTGTGGGGGCATCGTTCCCGAAACCTGGCCTATGTCTTATAGCGACCTTTTGGAAGAACGAGACTCGCTAAACCTTGGACCTCAACAGGTCGATTCTAGAGGATGCCATCCGATCATTCTTGGCTGAAGACCTTGGATTTGGAGACATTACTTCGAATGTTTTGGTGGACTCCAAGCGTAAAGGCGAGGGAAGAGTCGTCTGCGGGGAGAACGCAGTGATCGCAGGAATTGAGGAAGCTCTTGTTCTTCTTGAACTCACTGGTTGCCGAGGAACAACTAGGGCTCACGATGGCGATCGGGTCAAGGCGGGGACCATGATTCTCTCAGCTCTCGGTCCTGCGCGTGCCTTGTTGGGTGCTGAGCGGACATTGCTGAACATGCTGGCTCACATGTCCGGCGTTGCAACCGCAACAGCAGATCTCGTATCAATCGCAAATAGAGAGAGTCGGGGCAAGGTCAGGATTGCGTGTACTAGGAAGACGCTTCCAGGTCTGAGATATTTTGAGAAGAGGGCTGTGGAGCTTGGTGGCGGCGATACTCATCGTCTGAGGCTGGATGATGCTGTCCTCATCAAGGATAATCACCTGGAACTCGCAGGTTCCGTAAGCGAGTGTGTTCGAAAGGCGAAGGAGACGGTGAGTTTCACAAGGAAGGTCGAAGTCGAAGTGACGACTCCGGACCAGGCGGTAGACGCAGCCAATGCTGGAGCGGACATCGTTTTGCTCGACAACATGACACCGAAGGAAGTAGAGAGATCAGTGGCCTTGTTGGAGATCAAGAATTTGCGAAACCGAGTTCTAGTTGAGGCATCAGGCGGGATACGAAAAGAGAATCTTGCAAGTTACGCGAAGACCGGAGTGGATGTAATCTCTGTTGGCGCAATCACCCACTCTGCTCTAGCCGTCGATATGAGTCTGGAGATACATGCCTCAAGAAAGCGCGGGTAGTGTTCCGGCTCGAAGACAAGCGAGCTGATCAGGAAAGCTGAAGCGATCCGGATCCAAGAGCACCGGCTCAAGCCAAGCCTCCGGTTAAAGACCCAAGCTGAGATCATCGAATTCATTCATGATAAGGGTCTCGTCTCTGCACTTGGAGGCAATGAGCTTCCAAGCTACATCAGCGCAGTACTAGGCAAGCCTTGGAAGCCATCAGTGAAGGGGTTTGCTGGCTGGATGGACTGGTGGTCGATCAAAATTTCCGGCCAATCAGTAGCCCGCGTTTCCCGAGATATTGAAGGGAGAGAGGATATTCTCGCGACCAGAATATTCCGACGAACTAAGACTTTCGTATCCAACAAACTCTGGCCAATTCTCGACCCCATCGTGAAACATTACCAAGACCCCGCGGTCAGACGACAGATTCTCTCAGACATCGAACTGAAGATACTCGAAACTATCGGGACCGAGGGTTCAATCCGTACAGACCGATTGAGAAAGAAGCTCAAGCTGGAAGCCAAAGAAAACAATTCCAAGTTTCACCGTTCACTAACCAACCTAGAAAGCTACGCGCTAATAGTTGGTGTTGAAGACCCTCATCCGGAGAAACATCTACACGCCAACATCTGGCAAACATGGGATACAAGGACTCAGGAGGGAAAGAGTCACGCTAGCCTGCCCTACAGTGAAGCTTTGAGCAAACTCTTTGTGAAGACTATCGATGCATGTGTTCTCGCTCGCGAAGACCAAATATCCGCATGGTTTGAGTGGAGCTCCGAGATTCAGACAGCCAAGGAGAAATCAGTCTTGGATGGAGCTATTCTTAGATCCGGCCATTACCTCGTTTCATCTAGGGTCCGGGATGTCAACAACTGAGGACCGAGCTCCGCTCGGCCGGCCAGCGCCAGTCAGGCATCTGAATTGTTTGTTAGATGCTGGCCCCAACAATCATCAAGACGAAGGTCACCGCAAGCAAGAACACTCCCAATCTTGCAGCCATGCCCAGTCTCTTCTGCAGGTTTCCGACCTGAGCAGACATCGCTGAATCACCGCCGGGTGCGACTTGTTTCTGCGACTGCTTCAGCAGCCCAACGAGCTTCCGACTGGTTGGTATTAGGACGCCGAAAGCGATCAGAAGAACGATAAGCGTCACGACTGCACCGATCTGGATATAGATCAGACCTGAGTTGGATGGCGCAAGGGAGGTCGCGGACTGAGTGATGTAGGCGTAAAGCGCAAGTCCCGCCACCGCGGCAACGATAGAGCTTCCCCCAATGAACCTCATGTAAGAAGGAATTACCGATAAGATGAATTCGCTTCTCGAGGCGGGAGACATTCTTCTAAGGGCGGGAGTCAAGACAGAAACGAACAATGTCGCACCTCCCATCCATGCGATTATCGAGCCAACATGAAGAACGAGAAGAACGAGAAACACGGCATCAGCCATTCTTGTTCAGACTCGAACCTTCCTTCAGAGAGGTTTCTATTTATCATATGAGTCGCTTCTTTGTGTACCGTTAATTTATGGTCGGAAAAAGAGAGTGCGAACTGTTCGAATGCTTTTAGATAGTGAACGGTTGAGGATTGCCAGCTGATTCGATGACTCTCTTCAGCAATCCTGTGGTCCTCGAGCTTCTAGCCAAGTACAAACCGATCGCCGCGATGACCCATACCTCCGCCCTATTGGGATGGGATTTAGAGATCAATATGCCCGAGGCCGGTGCCGCCGCGAGAGGTCAGGCCCAGGCTGAGATCGAACTGCTACGGCAGAAGATGACCCTCGACCTAGCAGGTCTCATCGAGAAAGTTGAGAAGCAAAAGACTCTCAACGATGCTGAGAAAGGAGTAATCCGTGTCATCAAGAGAGAGCTGGATTTCTATCAGAAGATTCCAGCAGATCTGCTGGAACAGCTACAGAAAGCTACTGTCGAAGCGTCCGTCCCCTGGAGGGAAGCGCGGAAGAAGGCCGACTTCCGAATCTTTCAGCCCCACCTAGAAAAAATAACTGATCTGAAACGGAAGCAGGCAGAATATCTCAACCCTTCGACACATCCCTACAACGCGCTGCTGGACCTCTTCGAGGAAGGACTGACAATTGACGATCTGGACAAGATCTTTTCCGTGCTCATCCCGCAACTCAAGAAGATCCTCGCCAAGACTCTTGCACAAGGAAAATTTCCCGAGAAGCATCCTTTGGAAGAAGCCGACTATGATGTTGAAGCGTTGAAGCAGGTAAACCAGAAACTCACGTCGCTTCTTGATATGCCTGGCAAGAGATTCCGACAGGATGTTTCCACGCATCCTTTCTCGATAAGAATCGCCGGGGATGACGTTCGAATCACAACTAGGTATGAGCCTAAGAACTTCAAGGCCTCAATGTTCGGCCTAATCCACGAATGCGGCCACGCACTCTACGAACTCCAAGTAGACCACGAACTCGACTTCACACCCACGGGGACAGGCGTCTCCTCGGGAGTACATGAGTCACAGTCCCGATTCTGGGAGAACATCGTTGGAAGAAGCAGACAATTCACATCCATGACCTACCCCCTCCTCAAAGCTAAGCTGAGCTTCCTATCACACTACGACGAGAGCCAAGTCTACTCATACTTCAACACCGTAAGACCCAGCCTGATACGGGTCGAGGCGGACGAGCTGACCTACAACTTCCACATCGCCATGAGATACGAGCTTGAGAAGAAGATGTTGCAGGGAACCGTCCAAG
>Ga0209267_1001827_pt1 | contig 14195 bp, 16 predicted proteins | sample GraSoiAngelo_137_FD_185894 | JGI IMG/M metagenome (GOLD analysis project Ga0209267, IMG submission 185894) | Grasslands soil microbial communities from the Angelo Coastal Reserve, California, USA - 14_0929_09_30cm (SPAdes) (version 2) | ecosystem: Environmental > Terrestrial > Soil > Grasslands ... | reverse complement strand
GCCTCGCCTCCGGGGCTCACACCATGGCCCTGCTGGATAACGTGCCCGTGCGCCCGACGGCGTTTGCGCGAGACGCCGAGGTCACCCATGTCGGGCTGGGGCTCGACTGCGTGAGCGGCGAATTCGTCGGCGCGTTGCAGCGCGATGGGCTGCGCGTCTTCGTCTATACGGTCAACGAGCCGTGGGACATCGCGTGGGTCCGATCGCTTGGTGTGGATGGCATCGTCTCGGATTTCCCGGAGCGGATCGGATGAGCGGGCGGGCGGGACAGCCGTGACCGACAAGCAACGCTGGCTGGTCGTCGTGCTCTATGCTGCGGCGATGGCCTACGTCGAGGCTGCGGTGGTCCTGTACCTGCGGACCATGGTTGACCGCCTGGACCCGTATCAATTCCCGCCCGTGACGCTGCCGGATCACCTGGTCCGTGCTGAGATGGTCCGCGAAGTGGCCACGCTGATCATGCTGTTCGCCGTGGGCTGGCTGGCCGGCCGGACGTGGCGCAGCCGCCTGGGCTACACGCTCGTCGCCTTTGGTGTGTGGGACATCCTGTACTACGTCTTCCTGGTGCCACTGAGCGGCTGGCCGCGCTCGCTCCTGGACTGGGACATCCTGTTCCTGCTGCCGTTGCCGTGGTGGGGGCCGGTGCTGGCTCCGGTCAGCATCGCCGTGCTGATGGTCCTGGGAGGGACGTTGGTCAGTCGGTTCGATCGCCCGGAGCGCGCGCTCTGGCCGGGTCCCTGGGCGTGGGGAGCGAATCTCGTCGGAGTCGCGCTCGCGCTGTACGTGTTCATGGCCGACGCCATCGGGGCGGCCGGTGGCGGAGCCGAAGCGGTCGCCCAAGTGCTGCCGACCCAGTTCAACTGGCCGGTGTTTGTCGTGGCCTGGCTGTTGCTGGCCGTCCCGATCGTGGACCTGTGCCGGCAACAGTGGGATCGCCGTTTGACCCCAGAGCCTGAGAATGACAAACTGAACGGCTCTAAATGACCCTGAAGGTGGACGGATCCGTGAGCATTCTCGTTGTGGATGACTCGCCGGAAACCCGAAGCGAGCTGCAGTCGATTCTGGCAGTCGCCGGGTATCAGCAGATCGTGCTGGCGGAATCCGCCCACGAGGCGTTTCAGCGTCTCAGCCTCGCGAATGCGAACGCTCCTGCCGAGGCTGTCGAGGTGGTCTTGATGGACATCATGATGCGCGATACGGACGGGGTGGAAGCGTGCCGCCGGATCAAGGCGGACAAACGCTATCGGGATCTGCCCATCCTTATGGTGACGGCGATAAAGGCGGGGGCATTCCTGGAGACGGCGTTTGCCGCCGGGGCTGCGGACTACGTCACCAAACCGATCAACCGCTTGGAGCTGCTGACACGGATGAGCTCGGCGTTGAAGCTCAAACGCGAAATGGACCGCCGCAAAGCCCGGGAAGAGGAGTTGGAGCAGGCCCTGCAGGAGATCAAAGTCCTGCGGGGGATCCTGCCCATCTGTTCGCGCTGCAAGAAGATTCGGGACGAGCACGGTCAGTGGCACTCCGTGGAAAGCTACATCAAGGGCCATTCCGAGGCGGACTTCTCGCACCTGATCTGCCCGGAATGCCTGGACAAGCACTTCCCCAGGTAACGAACAGGCCGGACCCGCGACTGTTATAATACCTGCACAGGCCAAGGAGGCGGGACACATGTTTCAGGTGACGAAGACGGACGAAGAGTGGCGGCGGATCTTAACGCCGGAGCAGTACCGGGTGCTGCGCCAGGAGGGGACGGAGCGGCCCTTTGCCAACCAATACTACGCGAGCAAGGAGCGGGGCACCTATCAGTGCGTCGGATGCGATCTGCCCCTGTTCTCCTCCGACGCCAAGTACGACAGCGACACCGGCTGGCCGAGCTTCTGGAAACCGATTGCCGAAAAGGCCGTCGGCACGAAAACGGATTGGAAGCTGTTCCATCGGCGGACCGAAGTCCATTGCACGCGGTGCGGCGGGCATCTGGGCCACGTGTTCGACGACGGACCGCCGCCCACGGGCTTGCGCTACTGCATCAATTCCGCCGCGCTGAATTTTGTGCCGGCCTCGGCTCGCTAGCAGAGTCAATCATTCTACTGGAGGGAGACGACGATGGCACTCATCAGCCGGTTTCCAAGATGTGTGAACCCTCACGCCTCGGTGATCTCGCTCGCCCTGGTGTTGGTTCTCGGATTCGCGCCGGTCGTGGCTGCGGTAGAGGAGTTGCCGCGTGAAGCGGCGTTGCCGCTCACGCTGGCGAATAAGGCCGCGGCTGCCGCGCAGGAAAAGTGCAAGCAGGACGGCTATCGCGTGAGCGTGGCGGTGGTGGACCGGGCGGGCGTGCTCAAAGTGCTGATGAGGGGAGACGGCGCGGGTCCCCACACGACCAACAGCAGCAGCAAGAAGGCCTATACCGCCGCCAGCCTGCGCCGGCCGACCAGTGAACTGGCTGAGCTGGTCGCCAAGACGCCGCCTCTCCAGGGGCTGAGGGACATCGACGACAAAACCCTCATCCTCGGCGGTGGCCTGCCGATCGAGATCGGAGGCGAGATCGTCGGGGCGATCGGAGTCGGCGGCGCGCCGGGCGCTCATCTGGACGACGCCTGCGCCCAGGCCGGGCTGGACAGCATCGGCGCGGCGCCCAAGGTGCCGCCACCCGCAGCAAAATAAGACGCCCGTCATCGTAGATATACGACACCGAGGGCGATCAGCGCCAGGATGAGCGCGAAGGTCGAAGTCCACAACGCCCACGCCAGCGCCTTCTCCAGTTTCCCTAGTTGTACGGTCAGTTGTTCGATGAGCTGTAATTGCGCGGCCATGCGTTGTTCCAACTCTTGCAGGTGCACGCCTGTGTCCGCGACCTGACTCTTCTCCCGCTGCTGTTCTTTCTTCAGAGTCTTGACGGTGGCGATGATTTCCGGGACCGTCGGTACGACGAATCGGAGCAGGGCACCGATGAGCTTCCAAGGCACAGGCATGTCGGATTCTCCTAAACCGCGTCAAACCTCCGCGAGCTTCTTCACCAGCTTACGCTCATCGGCTTTGGTTTTCACTTCGCCGTTCAGGCGCGCCTCGAGCAGGCGGTCCAGGATCTTCTTATAGACCGGGCCGGGCTTGATGCCCAGGGCTTTCAGGTCAGTTCCATTGAGCGAGGGCTTCACGTGCTGCTGGGTGGTCACGTAGGCCGAGACCAGACGCGCGATATCCTTGGACCTGGCCTTGGCGACGAGCAGGATGAGTCCTTCATCCGGAAGGTCGGCTAGGGTTCGATACGTTTCCGAAGGTTTGGGGGACCGTTGTCGGACCAGGGAGCGCAGAGCCGGCGCCAAGTGCCTCTTGGCCAGACTGATCTTGTGCGCCTGTTCTCCTGGGAGCGCCAATCGCTTCACCACTGAGTGAGTGGCCGACTCACTCAGCTCGTCCATGAGGCCTATGAAATAGACCAGCGCTCGATCGAACGGGCGTCTGGGGAACCGCTTCGTCCACCAGGCGAGCGATTTCCCAAGGTCCACCAGGAGGCCTGCGAGATGAGAGGTCAAGGCCAAGTCGGCGTGGAGAAAGCGCAGGAGGTCGAACTCGGCCATACGCCGGATCGCACGGGTGGGGGCCTGCTCCGAAAGCAGTCGCATGACCTCATTCCGCAAGCGTGGGCCGGAGAGCCGGCGGACGAGATCGGACGCAGCTGCTTCCTTGAGCAGGGTCAACGTGTGTTTCTCGATGTGGAAGCCGAACCGCTGCTCAAAGCGGATGGCTCGAAACACACGGGTCGGGTCGTCCACGAAGCTGCGGGCATGGAGGACGCGGATGACCTTGCGTTCCAGATCGCGCTGGCCTCCGTAGAAATCCACGAGCTCCCCGAAGTGGCTCGCGTTCAAGCGGATGGCCAGCGCGTTGATGGTGAAGTCCCGGCGGTAGAGATCGTCCTTGATCGAACTCGGTTCGACTGTGGGCAGGGCGGTTGGGTGGGCGTAGGATTCGCACCGGGCGGTCGCCACGTCCAGCTTGAAGCCGTCCGGGAAAACAACGAGAGCTGTGGCAAACCGGTCGAAAACTTTCAGGCCGGCTCCGTACCGGTCGGCCAAGCGCCGCGCGAAGGCCATGCCGTCGCCTTCCACGGCAATGTCCACGTCCAAGTTTGTATACCCCAGCAGGAGATCCCGGACTAGACCGCCGACCAGATACGCCGACACACTCGTGGCATCGGCCAGCCGACCTATCTCTTGGAGCCGCTTGAAGATTTTCGCCGGCAGGCGACGGTGCATTAGGGCGCGCAGATTGCGGTGGCCTTGCGAGATGACTGGCTTCATCGTCACCGGATTGTAACAGGACCGAAAGCAAGGTGCGATGAAAGGCCACGATTCGGTTGACAACCGTGCAATTGTGGCCTAGATAATGGGGCGGCTGCCATCATCCTTTTATAGACTCTTCTGAAAGGAGGTCATCTATGGCACTGCGATTGGGAGACGAAGCGCCGAACTTCACGGCGGATACGACCGAGGGTAAGATCAATTTCCACGAATGGCTGGGCAATGGCTGGGGCATCCTGTTCTCACACCCCAAGGATTTCACGCCGGTATGCACGACCGAACTGGGGTACATGGCGCGGGTCAAGGGCGAGTTCGAGAAGCGCGGCGTCAAAGTGATCGCGATCAGCGTGGACCCGCTGGAGTCGCACAAGGGGTGGACGAAGGACATCAATGAGACGCAACACTGCACGGTGAACTTTCCGATGATCGCCGACCCTGAGAAAAAGACCGCCATGCTGTATGACATGATCCATCCCAATGCCGCGGACAACATGACAGTCCGGTCGGTGTTCGTGATCGGCCCGGACAAGAAGATCAAGCTCATGATCACCTATCCCGCTTCGTGCGGCCGCAACTTCGAGGAACTGCTGCGCGTGGTGGATTCCTTGCAACTCACCGCCAAGTTCAAGGTGGCGACGCCGGTCAACTGGAAGGATGGGCAGGACTGCATCATCGTCCCGTCGGTGAGCGACGACGACGCCAAGAAGCTTTTCCCGAAGGGCTATCGAGCGGTCAAACCCTACCTGCGCTACACGCCGCAGCCGAACAGGTAACCAGCGGCTTCGAAGGGGACGGAGTCGACTCCGTCCCCTTAGGTGGTCGCGGTGGCCTTTGGGGCTCTGCTGTTCAGCGGAGGCACGCGTGAGCGAGGCGCAGGGGATCGATCACTACCTGGCCGGGCTGCTCTCGGAGCGGGGACTCTCCGCGAACACGGTGGCGGGGTATCGGCGTGATCTTGCCAAGCTGCAGGCTTTCCTCGAGCTGCAGGGGCGCAAAACCCCTGTAGCGCTGTCCCGCGCGGATATCCCGCGACTGCTGGAGTTCTTGCGGGGTCAGGGCCTGGCCTCTCCCTCGGTGGCGCGGTGCCTGGCTGCGTGCCGTGGATTCTACCGGTTTCTCCTTCGCGAGGGCCATCTCCGCCACGATCCGTTCCTAGACGTCACCGTGCCCACCGGGTCGCGGCGGCTTCCCAAAGCGCTGAGCATTGCCGAGGTGCAGCGCTTGCTGGACGCCCCCGGCCGGAACGATGCCGGAAGAGGCCGCCATCCTGAAGCCCTGCGCGATGACGCCATGCTCGAAGTCCTTTACGCGACCGGGCTTCGCGTCTCCGAACTGGTCAAACTGGACCTCGATACCATCAACCTCTCAGCCGGCTTTCTCCGCGCCACCGGCAAGGGGTCCAAGCAACGCGTGGTGCCACTCGGGGCGGTGGCGATCCGGAAGCTGCGCCGCTATCTGGCTTCAGGGCGCCCCCATTTGCTCAAGAGCCGCAGCTCCAACTGTCTTTTCGTGACACGTTCCGCGCGGGGCCTGACGCGGCAGGGATTCTGGAAAATCATGCGTCGCTATGCCCGCGACGCGCGCATCCGACGGCCGATCTCTCCGCACATGTTGCGGCATTCCTTCGCCACGCACCTCCTGGAGCGCGGGGCCGATCTGCGGGTGGTGCAGAGCCTGCTGGGGCACGCCAATATTACGACGACCCAGATCTATACCCACGTTGAGCGTGGGCGATTGAAGCACCTCCACAAGCGCTTCCATCCGAGGGGGTAAGTCGTGTCGAGGGGAGCCATCTACAGGGGTGACAATGCTGGGAGTCGGTTGACAGGACGGCAGGGAGTTGTTAGTATGCGAGTCGATTTTTACGAGTGATGCGGATTTATTTTTGCATCTGTTTGGGCGGATAGCTCAGCTGGTCAGAGCGCTGCCCTTACAAGGCAGAGGTCACAGGTTCGACCCCTGTTCCGCCTACCACCTTTTTTGCTACGACTGTATTTTGGGGCCGTCGTTCAGCCTGGTTTAGGACGCCAGATTGTCAATCTGGAAGTCGCGGGTTCAAATCCCGTCGGCCCCGCCATTTTCTTGTGTGCGCCGCACAACGGCGTGGGACGACACATCCGCGAAGATGAGGGGGGGCGCGCGTCATGCTGTTTCATTCGGGTCTCTTAGATCTCCTATCCTCCCTGGGACTGGTCTCCAAGATCGTCCTCCTGATCCTGTTGATCTTCTCCATCGGGTCGTGGACCGTGATCCTGTACAAGTGGCGGTTCTTCCGCCGTCAGGAAGCCGCGGACCTGCGTTTCCTGAAAACCTACCGGCGCAACGAGTCTCCACTCGCGGCTTCCCGTGATCTGCACCTGCACCGAGACAGTTCGGCGGCCGCGGTCTTCGCTGAAGTCGCCCGGTGCTATCAACTCGGCGGGAACGGGAATCCGGGCTCTCGGCTGGCGATCGAGGGGGTGGGTGAGGGCGAGGCGGGACTGCCGACCCAGCGCGCCGTAGAGCGAGTCCTGGCGCACGCGATCCAGGAACAGATCAGCCGGACGGAGACAGACCTGCCGTTTCTCGCCACGACCGGGAACATCACCCCGTTCATCGGGCTGTTGGGAACCGTGCTCGGTATCATCGACGCCTTCCGGGAGATCGGCGTGCAGGGAACGGCCAGCATCGCGGCGGTCGCGCCGGGTGTGGCCGAGGCTCTGGTGGCGACGGCCGCCGGGCTGTTCACGGCCATTCCGGCGGTCATCGCGTACAATTATTTCCTGACGCGGGTCCGTAGGATGGCGTTCCAGATGGACCGCTTCGCGATCGAGCTGACCAACGCGCTGGAGATGCGGGGTCTCCAGGAAGACGCGAGCCGACCATGATCGAAGCCCGCCGCCGCCGGTTCCTCGCCGAGATCAACGTGATCCCGTTGGTGGACGTGGTGCTGGTGCTGCTGGTGATCTTTATGGTGACGGCTCCGATGCTCTACCGTGGCATGGACATCACGTTGCCCCAGTCGGCGACCAATACGATCAAGCCAGAGCAGCGGGTGGTGCTCACGGTCGAGCGGGATCGCCGCATCTATATCGACAAGGATCCGGTCCCCCTGGGCTTGCTCCAGACGAGGCTGGACGCGCTGCGCCACAAAGACCCTGGAGTCTCGGTGTTTCTCCGGGCCGATCAGTCGGTTCCCTACGGGACGGTCGTGGAGGTCATGGACAGCGTCAAGAAGGCGGGCATTGCAAAGCTGGGTATGGTCACCGACCCGCTGAGTCCTCATGAGGAGCGGATCCCATAAGGCGCGCGGCTGAAATTCCCATGACGGCCGGCATCCCCTCTGACATGCGGCGCACCGCTCTGGTCTCTCTGGTGGCCCACGTGGCCGCCTTGGTGGCCCTGACGACGGTCCCGTTGACGAAGATCCCGCCGAGGGGTGCCTCAACCATCGAGGTGCTGCTTGTGTCACCGTCGGCGCCGGCTCAGGTCGAGCCAGCCCCTGTTCCGCAGCTGAAGCCCGCTCCGCCTCACGCTCCGCCGAAGACAGCCACGACCACGCCGAAAGTTGCGACAGCGACCCCGTCGCCCAAGGCGGCGTTGTTGCAGAAGCATCTCCAGGAGATCACCGTGCCCAAGGATGTGGTCCCGGTCCTTCCTGCGGAGAAAACGTCAAAGAGCCAGCCAAAACCATCTACTGTCCCGCTGGCCAAACCACGAGTGGAACAAGAGGCACCCCAGACGCAAACCGAACCTTTATCACCGAAGCCCCCGTCTTCACGGGATCTTGCCGAAGCCCTCAAAAAGGCCGAGGAGTCCCTGGCCCAACCAGCCCCTGCGCCTGTCACGAAGCCGCTTGCTCCGACCCAGGCTCCGGCACCCCCGTCGCAGACGAGCGAGGAGATCAGGAAACTGCTCGATACTCCGCCGGCGCCGGCCGAGCCCGCGCCGGTCCAGAAGGTGCAACCTCCGGCCGTCGCGCGCGCCCCTCAAGGAACGGCTGCAGTGGTTCACCCCGCCGCCGTGGAGCGCTGCCCGCCCAAGGCGCGGGCCTATTGCCCGCTGCTTGAAGCGGCGATCAATCGCGTCTGGAATGCGGATACCAATCCCGCTGTCCGGCAAGTACTCGAGAGCGCCGGCGACTCTACCGCCACGATGCGGATTGTCGTTCAACCAGATGGGGAGATCCGGGACATCGCCCTGTACACGTCGTCGGGGAACGACGCGTATGACCGTGCGGTCCTGAGCGTGTTGCAGGATCTCCGGCGTGTCCCTCCACTTCCGGACGAGATGCAGGGGGAGCCGTTTGTGGCGGTCACCAGCTTCACGTATATTAAGCGGCAGGACTCGTAAGCTCCCATGGCCCATCGTCGTCAACTGTCCGCAGTTCGCTGGCCCGCCGGTCCGCAGGCGCTGCTCATGGCGCTGGCGGGCTCGGCTATCTTCGCGGTGACGACAGGAGCGGTCGAGGTGTTCATCGATGCCACCCGCGGGGCGATCCAGAAGATCCCTATTGCGGTCTACAGTTTTAAGAGCGCGACTCCCGTGCCGGGGCAGCCTGCGGCGGACGTGCTGAAGGCCGATCTCCGGCGGTCACTCCTCTTCGACGTCGCCGACTTGGAGCGTCTCGGCATCACGGCGGGGATGAATTCCCAGCCAGCGCCTGAGGCCCTTCAAAAGGCCGGTGAAGCGGGGCTGCCGGTGCAGGTCTGGGGAACCCTGCTGCCGCGTGGCAGGGAGATCGTCATGGACGGGGTCCTCTTCGAGTCCTCACGCGGCGAAGTCGGACACAAACGGTATGTCGGATCCTCCGAGGTGGTCCGGCACATGGTCCATCGCCTGGCTGACGAGATCGTCTTCCACTACACCGGGGAACAAGGGATTGCCCGCAGCCAGATCGCCTTCGTGTCGGAAAGGGGCGGAGCGAAGGAACTTTTCGTGATGGATTATGACGGCTATAACCTCAGGCAGTTGACCTTCGATGCGTCTTTGAACCTAGCGCCCACCTGGTCGCCGGATAGACGGCGGCTGGCGTTTGTGACGTATCGCAAAGGGGATGATCCGCAGATTGAAGAGTTGGATCTGGTGACCGGCGCAAGACGGACGCTCGTCGCGTTACCGGGCTTGAACATCACTCCTGAATGGTCCCCGAGCGGGGATGAACTCGCGTTCGCGACCACCAGGGACGGAAATTCGGAGATCTACAAGGTGGACAAGTCCGGTAGGCGCTTCGAACGGCTGACCGAGCATGGGGCCGCTGACCTCGCCCCGACGTGGTCACCGACCGGCCGCGAGCTCGCCTTCACTTCGGACCGGGGTGGCACGCCACAGATCTATCTCATGAGCGCGGACGGCACGAACGTCCGGGCCCTGACCTATCCGGACCGACATGGGAGTTATAATTCATCAGCCGTATGGTCGCCCAAGGGGAATTGGCTCGCATACGTGTGCCGCGACGAGCGGCAAATCCTCAAGATCTGCCTGATCAGCCCCGATGGCCAGCAGTGGCGGCAGTTGACGACGGGGAGCAGCAACGACGAGTCGCCCTCGTGGTCGCAAGACGGGCGACACGTCGTGTTCAGTTCCACTCGCAGTGGGAGGCGGGATATCTATATGATCAACGCCGACGGCACTGGCCTGGAACGGTTGACGACCAGTGGGAAGTTCAACGATGATCCTGCGTGGTCGGCATCGTGAGCCCTCGCCGTGCGAGGAACCTCTGGTGGGCGAAGCGACCGGATCCGTGAGAGCCATGCCTTCGCATACAAAGGAGTACGTGCAGATGAGACGCATGACAGAACAATCACAATACCTCAAGGTGGCGGTGATGATCGGGTTGGTCGGGATCCTGGCCCTGGGCGGATGTTCCAAGACGAACGTGATGGGGACCACGGAAGGCGAGGGCAAGACTGGGGCTGGAGCCGGTGCGACGACGGAGTCGGGCGGAGTCGGGAGCGCGCCGTTGCAGGGTTTCTCTCAGGGTCCGTCGGAAGAAGCGGTGAAGCGCCAAGCGCCGCTGGTGGGCAAAGCCGATACGGCGGAGATTGCGGCACGCCAGGCACGGGAAGCGGCGAAGCGTGAACTCGCGGACATCTATTTTGCGTACGATAAGTGGGCCCTATCCAGCGAGGGGATGAAGAACCTGGCGCAGAACGCCGACTTCCTCAGGCAGAATCCGACGGTCAAACTCCTCGTCGAGGGTCACTGCGACGAGCGCGGCAGCCGGGAATACAACCTCGTGTTGGGCGAGAAGCGCGCCCTGGAGACCCGCCGCTATCTGGAGTCGCTGGGCGTGAAGAATCCGGTCACGGTGACCAGTTACGGCAAGGAGCGTCCCGTATGTACCGAGCACGACGAGTCGTGCTACTGGAGGAATCGTCGGGCGCATCTCGCACTAGAGGGTGCGAAATGACCAGGCCCCGCCCGCGGGCCGTTTTCGCCTTTCTGGCGCTCGGCCTGGGATGGCTCCTGGTTGCCTGCGCATCGCAGGAGGATCTCCGCAACACGTCCCGCGACCTCCTGAGCAGGCATGAAGAGCTCCGCACCGAATTGAAGGAAGCCCGTCAACGCAACGCCGAACTGGAGACGAGCATCCGCGAATTCAAAGGTCAGGACCTCTCTCAGATCCTCGGGCGATTGGAGACCCAACGCCGGGACATCGACGCCCTCCTGAGCGGACTCGACGACCAAAAGGCTCAGGTCTATTCTCTGGAGAAGAAGCTCCAGGATCGTCTCGACACCCAAGACCAGCGTCTGGGCGGGTATGAGAAGCGCGCCGAGGCGACCGACAGGAACATAGACCAAGTGAACGAGAAGGTCCGAGAGGTGGGGACCAAGCTTTCGGCCCAGATGGACCAGCACGCCGCGGTCCTGGCCAGACTGGAAGAGGCGATCAAACAGGTGGACATCCAGACGGGGCCGCTCTCGGCCGAGGTCAAGCGGTTTCAGGGCGTGCTCTCCGAATTTGATAAAGTTCTCCACTCGCTGAACGACAGGGCGACCGACGTCGACCGGCGGCTCACCGACCTGACCAACCGGACGGGGGCGAAAGTCGGGACCCTGGCGACCCAGCAGGGGGATCAGGCTGTCAAGCTGGAGGCGCTGGCCAAACGGCTCGAAGCCGATAACCAAGCGATGTCGTCTCGTCTGGACGCGCTGGACAAAACTGTGGCGGCTGCGGTGGCCTCGGTCAACGACACGGCGCGCGGCATCGGGCAGTTGAAGCGGGTCATGGAAGAGTCGGTGGGCAAACATGCTGGGGGAGTGGAGAGCCAGGAGGCGGTTGCGCCAGCCGGCCCCGGGAAGGCACGGAAGGAGCCGTCCGAGAATGTCGCGGGGGCTACGCCGGCGCCAGTGTTGAGCGACAAAGAAGCCTATGATTTGGCCCACCAACAATATACACAAGGGCGCTACGACGTGGCGCTCACATCGTTCCGGTCGTTCCTGACCCAGTATCTGGATAGGTGAGTGCTACGTTCAGGCGCGCGACTACACACGCGGCCTTGAGGAATACGAGCAGGTCATCAAGAATTATCCCAAGAGCACAAAGGCGGCGGCGGCGCTCTATCGCAAAGCCATGGCCTTCTTGAAGCTGAACAACAAGGAGGCCGCCAAATCCGCCCTCCGGCAGCTGATCGCGGACTACCCCAAGTCCGAGGACTCCCAACGGGCAAAAGCCAAGCTGGCCTTCCTGAAATGAGACGCGCTATCCTCCTCTCTCTTGGTCTGATCTTGGGTGGGTGCGTGCCGACGGCGGATTTCGTGGAACTGCGCGACGAGGTCCGCGAGCTCCAAGCCGAGAAACGGAAGCTCAAAGAGACCGAGGCCGAGTTGCGCAAGCGTCTGGAGGAAGCGGATCGCCTCCAGAAGTCGGGCGATGTTGCGCCGAAGGTGGACGCGTTGGAGGCTAAGATCGAGAGCCTCAAGCTCAGGCAGCAGGGCTTCGACCAGAAGCTGGGCGAGCTGCTCCGGCGCCTGGATGAATCCACTCGCCGGGAAGAGGGGCCGGCCCTGCCTCAGGCCAAGGCTCCGGCACCGGGCGTCAAGCCCGACGACACGGCCGCAGCCAAGCCCAAGGCGGGCGGGCTCGACGTTCCCTTTGCCGCGCTCACGCCCACAGCGGCGTACAATCAGGCCTATAACGATTATTTGAAGGGCAACTACGACCTGGCGGTCGCGGGTTTCGAGGAGTTCCTCAAGAAATTTCCCGAGACCAGCCTGACAGCCCACGCGCAGTACTGGATCGGCGAGGCCTACTTCAACAAGAGGAGTTACCTCCCAGCGATCGAGGCGTACGAGCGGGTCATCGCCAACTATCCCAAGAGCGACAAGGTTCCCGCCGCGTTGGCGAAGGCGGGCGTGGCCTATGCCGAACTGGGCAACCTCGTCAAGGCGCGCGGTCTCCTCAAGCGCGTGGTGGACGAGTACCCGCAGTCAGCCGAGGCCGCTCTGGCCAGGCGGCGGCTCGCCGAGCTTCAATGACGTCCAGGATCGCGGTCCTCCCGGGCGACGTCATCAACAAGATTGCCGCCGGCGAAGTCGTCGAGCGGCCCGCCTCCGTGGTGAAGGAACTGGTGGAGAACGCCATCGACGCCGGGGCCACTCGCGTATCGGTGGACGTTGAGCAGGCCGGGCGGCGCGCCATCCGGGTGACGGACGACGGGCAAGGCATGACGCCGGAGGAGGCGGCGCTCGCGTTCCAGCGCCATGCCACGAGCAAGATCCGCACCGAGGCCGACCTCTTCACCATCCAATCCATGGGCTTTCGCGGCGAAGCCTTGCCCAGCATCGCGGCGGTGTCCAAGGTGCGGCTCGTCACGGTCGCGGCCGGCGCCTCGGTGGGCACGGAGATCCGGTTCGAGAGCGGCGCGTTGCACCAACAGCGGGAGACTGCGGCGGCTCCCGGCACCACGGTCGAAGTGACGGACCTGTTCTACAACACCCCCGCCCGTCAGAAGTTTCTCAAGAGCCCCGCCACGGAGTTCGGGCATGTCTGCCAGGTGGTGCAGCGGCAGGCGCTTGCGTTTCCGGACATCCACTTCCGGTTGACGCACAACGGCCATGCGGTGGCGGACTATCCCGTGGTTCCCACTCTGCGGGATCGCGTGCAGCAGGTGTATGGCGCGGAACTGGTGGATGCCTCCGTGGGTCTGCGGGAGGAAGCCGGCCGGTTCCGTCTGGAAGGGCTCTGCGCCCGCCCGCTGGAGACGGCGCTCACCCGGACGCCCCAGGATTTGTTCGTGAACCGCCGTTGGGTGAAGAACGCCACGATCGTGCACGCCGTCTACGAAGGCTACGGAACATACCTGGCCAGGGGGCACCAGCCCCGCTTCGTCCTGTCGCTCTGGGTGGATCCGCGGCAGGTGGATGTGAACGTCCACCCGACGAAGCGCGAAGTGCGCTTCGCGGATCAGGAACAGGTGCATGAGTGGGTCCGCTCGCGGATCCAGGCTTCGGTGGCACCCGCGTCCGTCGCCTCCCGGGAGACCGTGGTGTCGGGTTGGGCGCCGCCGGGGAGCAGTGACCGTCCGGTTGCAAGGGACGGCACCCGTACCGTGCCCGAGTATGCCGGCTTGGCGTCGGACGTACTGGCCGAACGACAACCGCGCCTGGCGGGCGTGGCGGAGCCGAGGCAGGCGTATCTCCCGGCGGTGGCCCAGGAGGAGGTACGGCCGCTGGGGCAGATCGCCAGCCGGTACCTGGTGGCCCAGGTCGGCGATGAGATCCAGATCGTGGATCAGCACACCGCGCACGAGCGGGTGCTGTTCGAGCGCCTGCAGCGGCAGTTCGAGGCCGGCCAGATCGCCTCCCAGCGTGCGCTCCTGCCCCAGGTCGTGGAGCTGTCCGCCGCCGAAGCCGTCTCGGTCCGCGCGCATCTTGAGGACTTGGGGCGCCTCGGGTTCGAGGTCGAGGAGT
>Ga0209267_1001824_pt1 | contig 14210 bp, 10 predicted proteins | sample GraSoiAngelo_137_FD_185894 | JGI IMG/M metagenome (GOLD analysis project Ga0209267, IMG submission 185894) | Grasslands soil microbial communities from the Angelo Coastal Reserve, California, USA - 14_0929_09_30cm (SPAdes) (version 2) | ecosystem: Environmental > Terrestrial > Soil > Grasslands ... | reverse complement strand
TCCACCCAAATCCTGCGGGATTGGCACGACCTCGCCTGGAGCACGCAGCTCAACTGGTCGATGAACCGTAACCGCATCGTCAGCCTGTTCGGCGCCAACAAGGACGACGTCGGGAACAGGTGGTTCATCGGCCAGCCCATCTCGGTCTACTACGACTACCAGTTCGGCGGCATCTGGCAGATCGCCGACTCCGTGGAAATAAAGCGCTACGGTCGCAAGCCGGGGGACATTCGCATCGTCGACCAGAACAATGATGGCAAGATCGACGCGAACGATCGCGTCATTCTGGGTAGCCCGTACCCCAAGTGGACCGGGAGCCTGACGAGCCGCCTCGATTGGAAGGGTCTGGACCTGACGGTCATGGCGCACGCCCGCTGGGGCCAGACGATGGACGACGCGTTCCGCAGGGACCAGAACGTGCTGGCCGGCCGGTATAACAATCTCGCCGTCAACTACTGGACGCCGACCAACCCCAGCAACACCGATCCTCGCCCGAATCTCGATTCGGAACATCCAGACAACAACAACGCGCTGGGATTCGAGGACGGCTCCTTCGTCCGGATCCGCAGCATCACGCTCGGCTATACCGTTCCCGGCGCGCGGCTCGGCCCGTTCCGCGGCCGCTCGCTGCGGTTCTACATGACGGCGCTCGATCCGCTGCTGTTCACCGACTTTCAGGGCCTGGACCCCGAGTCCGCCACCAACGCCGGAACGCCCAGCTACTCGACGCTGATGATGGGCGTGACCGTGGGCCTCTAACCACAGGAAGGAACGATGACCAAGCGAACCGTCGTACTTGCTGTGGTGCTGGTGACCAGCCTCCCGGGTTGCGTGGACCTGAACGAAGATGTCGTCACCGGGTTGACCCCAGGAGCGTACGGCAGCCAGGCGGTATTTCAGGCGCTCGTGAACGCCACGTACGAACCGCTGCGCAGCTTCTGGGCGCAGGAGCGGGGGTTCACGCTGACCGAATTCGGCACGGACATCTTCTACAAGGGCGCCGACGGCAGCTATAAGTTCGTCAACGATTACACCACGCAGCTGAACCCGACGCTCGACTACATCACGAACACCTGGAACGACTTCTACCGGGCGATCAACACCGCCAACACGGCGCTCGACCAGGCGGCGATCGTGCAGATGGACTCGAGCGTCAGGGCGAAGCGGGTGGGTGAGCTGCGGTTCCTCCGGGCCCTGTACTATTTCTACCTGGTGCAGATGTTCGGGCCCCTGCACATCACGGTGCACCAGATCACGGACCCCACTACGGAGGCACACCGTTCCCCCGTCGACAGTGTGTACGACGGTGTGATCATCCCCGACCTGCAGTACGCCGAGGCCAACCTGCCCAGTGTGCAGCAGGACTACGGGCGCGCCACGAAGGGCGCCGTCCAGCACCTGCTCGCCAAAGTGTACTTGACGCGCCTGCGTGTCCCCGACGACTCCGTGGCCGACGAGGCCGCCAAGCGACAGGCGGGGGATTTCGCCAACGCCGCCGACTACGCGCAGCGCGTGATCACCTCCGGCGTCTACCAGCTGCTGCCGCGGTTCGCCGACGTGTTCGACTTCCACAACGAGCGCAACGCCGAGGTGATCTGGTCGGTGCAGTACACCGGCGATCCGCTGACTACCGGCCCCGGCAACACCGGGCACCTCTACTTCCTCATGGAGTACGACGTGCTGCCCGGGATGCTGCGCGACATCGCCAACGGGCGCCCCTTCAAGCGCTTCCGGCCGACCAGGTTCTTCCTGAGCCTGTACGACCGCACCAAGGACGGGCGCTACGATGCCCAGTTCAAGCGTGTGTGGTACGCGAACAACATCGGGACGATCCCGCGGGACTCGACCGGCGCGCTCAAGTTTCAGCTGGGGGACACGGCGGTATACGTCTCGACCACGAACGACGACACCGTGCCCCGGCGGTACCGGGTGTACACGCCGAAGACGTACAGCAGCAGGATTTTCCCGTCTCTGAACAAGTTCGAGGATCCGTTCCGGCTCGCCGTCAACGACACGCGCGGCTCGCGGGACTACCTGCTCTTCCGGCTGGCCGAGACGTACTTGATCGCGGCCGAGGCGCTGATGCGCGACGGCCGGCCGGCGGAGGGGCTCCCCTACATCAACGCCGTGCGGCGGCGTGCCGCCATCCCGGGGCACGAGGCCGAGATGGAGCTGACGGTGGGTCAGCTCACTCTGGACGAGGTCTTGAACGAGCGCGCCCGCGAGCTCGCGGGCGAGACGATGCGGTGGTTCGACCTGGTGCGCACCCACACCCTGCTGTCGCGCGTCAAGACGTACAACTGGCAAGACGCAACCGGCAAGACCAGCATCCAGCCATATCACGTGTTGCGGCCGATCCCGCAGACTCAGATCGACCGGACCACCACTCCCTTCCCACAGAACCCCGGGTACTGAGCATGGCCGACGGCAAGGTGCCGCGTCGGACGTTCCTGACAGCCGGCGTCGCGGGCGTGGCGAGCGCCGCGCTCGGGACCGCGCGCTTCGTCCCCGACTCCGCCATGGGGTCCTCACCCCCTGACCCCCTCTCCCTCCGGGAGAGGGGGAACTCGGGCGAGACTCTACAGCTCGGCGTGGCGAGCTACTCCCTGCGCAACTTTCCGCGGGACAAAGCCATCGCCATGGTGCAAGCGCTGGGCGCGCGCTACATCAACCTCAAGTCCGTGCATCTGCCGTTCGAGCTGTCCCCCGCCGAGCTGGCGGCGGCGCGCCAGGGGATCGAGGCGGCCGGCCTCGTGATCGTGGGCGGCGGTGTGATCACCTTCGAGCACGACACCGACGCGGACGTCGAGAAGTACTTCGCGTACGCCAAGGGCGCCGGCATGCCGCTCATCACCGTGCATGCCGCGCCGGCCCTGCTCCCGCGCATCGAGCGGTTCGCCAAACAGTACGACATCAAAGTGGCGATCCACAACCACGGGCCCGAGGACAAGAACTTCCCGTCCCCCTACGACGCCCTGAAGCACATCCGGAACATGGATCGTCATATCGGGCTGTGCATCGACATCGGGCACACCGTACGCACCGGCACCGACGTCGTCCGGGCGGTCGCCGACGCGGGCCCACGAGTGCTCGACCTGCACCTGAAGGACCTGCGCGATCTCACGGCCAAGGGCAGCCAATGCATCGTCGGGGAGGGCGCCATCCCCATCCCGCAGATCTTCCAGCAGCTCGAGGCGATCGGGTTCGGGGGCTATGCCAACCTCGAGTACGAGATCGACGCCGACGACCCGCTGCCGGGGATGAAGCAGTCGTTCGCCTACATGCGCGGTGCGCTCGCCGGGCTGTCGGCCGCCGGCCGCGCGCGCCCACACTCTTGACCCGAGGAGGGGAGATGTCCAAGAAGACGAAGATGCGCCGCCGCGAGTTCCTGCAGGTGGCCGCCGCCGCGCTGCCGGCGGCGCGGTACGCGCGGATCCTCGGCGCCAACGACCGCGTGCGGGTCGGGATCGTCGGCTTCTCCGACCGGTTCCGCCAGGCCCTGCTCCCCGCGTTCGGGAAGGTCGGCAAGGAGCTCAACTTCGAGATCGTCGCCGTCTCCGACATCTGGAATCGGCGGCGGGAGGAAGGCATCGCCGGCATCGAGAAAGTGACCGGCGCCAAGCCGCGGCCGTTCCGCAACAACGAGGAGATGTACGACGCGAAGGCCACCGACGCGGTGATGATCTCGACCCCGGACTTCCTGCACGCCTACCACGGCGTCGAGGCGATGCACGCCGGGCAGGACGCCTATATCGAGAAGCCGCTGGCGCACACCATGGAGATGGCCGTGGCGATCCGCGACGCCGTCAAGCAGTCGAACCGCGTCGTGCAGATTGGTACGCAGCGCCGCAGCGCCAAGAACTACCAGCTCGCCAACGAGTTCCTCCGCTCCGGCAAGTTCGGCGACATCGTCATGGCCGAGATGACCTGGAACGTGAACCAGCCGGGACGGTGGCGCCGCCCCCAGCTCGTCGCCGCGATCAAGGAGCAGGACACCGATTGGAAGCGGTTCCTGGCGTATCTCCCCTACGAACCGTGGGATCCCCGGAAATACCTCGAGTATCGCCTGTTCTGGCCGTATTCGTCCGGCATCCCGGACCAGTGGATGGTGCACCAGATCGACACCGTGCATTGGTTCACCGACCTGCCGCGCCCCCGCAGCGTCGTCGCCAACGGCGGCGTGTACCTGTGGAAGGACGGGCGCAAAAACTGGGACACCGCCACGATCGTGTTCGACTACGGGCCGCTCAACGATCCCAGCAGGGGGTTCCAAGTGGTGTACTCGTCGCGCATGACCAACTCGGCGGGCGGCACGAAGGAGCTGTACTACTCGAACGCCGGGATGTTAAACCTCGACACCAATGAGATCACGCCGACGGGCGGCCTGAACGAGCGGGCGGCGGCTGAGATGGAGATGAAGCCGAACCAGCTGGCGACGACCAAGCTCTCCGATCTGGCCCCGGCGGAGACCGCGGCGGACACCGGCGCCGACTCGTCCACCACCGCCAACGTGCGGAACTGGATGGAGTGCGTGCGCTCGCGCAAGCAGCCCAATGCCAACATCGACGCCGGCTACAACCACGCCGTGGCGCTGTGCATGACCGTCGCCGCGATTCACAGCGGCCGGAAGGTGATGTTCGACGACACCAAGCGCGATATCGTGATGGGTTGAGGAACGGAAAAAACATGCAGAAGGCTTGGTTGCTGCTGGGGCTGGGTCTGCCCGCCCTGGGGCAGGCCCAGAGCGGGGCGCCCCGTGTCGACGTCATCCCGCACGCGGCCGACCGCCGCGTCGACGTGCTGGTCGATGGGAAGCCGTTCACCGCGTACATCTACCCGACCTCGACGACGCTCAAGAAGCCGACGCTCTATCCGCTGCGGACCGCGTCCGGGAAACTGGTGACCCGCGGCTGGCCGCTCGAGCCTCGGCCGGGCGAGCGCGTGGACCACCCGCATCACGTCGGCCTGTGGTTCACCTACAGTGACGTGAACGGCCTCGACTTCTGGAACAACTCGGACGCGATCCCGGCGGCGCGCGCGCCCAAGATGGGCACGATCGTGCATCGCGCGGTGCGCCGCGCTGAGGGGGGAGCGGGTCAGGGCGTGCTCGAGGTGACGGCGGAATGGGTGGATCACGAAGGCAAAGCGCTGCTGCGTGAAGACACGCGGTTTGTGTTCCGCGCCGCGGAGGGCATGCGCGGCGTGGACCGGATCACGACACTCACGGCGCTCAGCCAACCCGTGACCTTCACGGACGAGAAGGACGGGCTCCTCGGGCTTCGGGTGGCCCGCGCGCTCGAGCAACCCTCCCAGACGGCGGAGGTATTTACCGACGCGAACGGCCACGCGACCACCGTACCGATGCTGAACAACGAAGGCGTCACCGGCCGCTACAAGAGCTCCGAGGGCCTCGAGGGCGACTCGGTGTGGGGCACGCGCGGCCGCTGGACGATGCTGTCCGGGGTGGCGGACGGGGAGCCGGTCACGCTCGCAATTCTGGACCATCCCAAGAACGTCGGATTCCCGACTTTTTGGCACGCGCGCGGCTACGGCCTGTTCGCGGCCAACCCACTGGGCCGCAAGGCGTTTACGAACGGGAAGGAGCAGCTGAACTTCCGGCTCGCGCCGGGGGAGTCGAGCACGTTCCGCCACCGGATCCTGATCCTGTCCGGGACCGCCACGCCACAGCAGATCGAGACGTACTACCGGGACTTCACGCGGTGACGGCAGCGCCCCAAGCGGTCAGAATCCACCCGACCGACAACGTCGTGGTGGCAGTTCGGCCGCTGGCGGCGGGGACTGAGGTCGTCGTCGAGGACACGAATGTCGTGCTGCAAGACGACGTGCCGGCGGGCCACAAGATCGCCGTGCGGGCGATCGAGCCGGGCGAGCCCGTGGTGAAGTACGGCTTCCCGATCGGTGCGGCGACGGCGGCCATCGCGCCCGGCGCGTGGGTGCATAGCCACAACCTGAAGACCTGCCTCGAGGGGGTCGTAGAGTACCGCTACGAGCCCGCGCGCGTAGGGGCGCGGCATGCCGCGCCCCTACCTCCGGGAGCCCCCGACGATCAGCGGGCGACGCCTACGTTCGCGGGTTACCGCCGTCGCAATGGGCGCGTCGGCACGCGCAACGAGGTGTGGATACTCAACACGGTGGGCTGCGTGAACCACGCCGCCGAGCAGATCGGGCGCACGGGAGCGGCGCGGTTCGCCGGTCGGATCGACGGCGTCTTCAGCTTCGCGCACCCGTACGGCTGCAGCCAGCTCGGGGACGACCTGGAGAATACCCAGCGCATCCTGGCCGGCCTGCTGCGCCATCCCAACGCGGGCGGCGTCCTGGTGCTGGGCCTGGGCTGCGAGAACAACCAGCTCGACGAGCTGCTGCGCATCGCCGGCGACGTGGACCGCGAGCGGCTGCGGTTCTTCAATTCGCAGGACGTATCCGACGAGATCGAGGCCGGCCTCTCAAGCCTGGCGGAGCTGGTCGAGCTCGTGGAACGCGACAAGCGGGAGGTGTGCCCGGCCTCGGACCTCGTCCTGGGTCATAAGTGCGGCGGGTCGGACGGGTTGAGCGGGATCACCGCCAACCCGCTCGTCGGGCGTATCGCCGACCGGCTGACCGGCTGCGGGGGTCGCGTCATTCTCACCGAAGTACCGGAGATGTTCGGGGCCGAGCGGCTGCTCATGAACCGGGCCGTTGGGGAGGCGGTCTTCCGGGATACCGTGGCGTTGGTGAACGATTTCAAGACGTATCTGCTCCGTCACAAGCGGCCGATCTACGAGAACCCGTCGCCCGGCAACACGGCGGGCGGGCTGACGACGCTCGAGGAAAAGTCGCTGGGAGCCGTCCAGAAGGGCGGCACGGCCCCGGTGACGGAGGTGCTGCGCTATGGTGAGGTGGCGTTGTCGGGGGGAGGCGGGACGCGGAACGGAGCGGGCCTGTCCCTGCTCGAGTCCCCGGGGAATGACGGGGTATCATCGACGGCGCTCGTCGCGAGCGGGGCTACCCTGCTGCTCTTCACGACCGGACGCGGCACGCCGCTCGGTTTCCCCGTGCCCACGCTCAAGATCTCGTCCAATAGCGAGATCGCGGTCAAGAAGCCGCACTGGATCGACTTCAACGCGGGTCTGCTGCTCGACGGTACCGCCACCATGGACCGGCTCGAAGAGGATCTGTTCGCGCTGATCCTCGACGTGGCCTCCGGACGGGCCCTCGCGAACAACGAGAAGTACGGCTACCGTGAGATAGCCATCTGGAAGGAAGGGGTCACCCTGTGAGCCGTAACACGATCAGTCGCCGTCGCGCCCTGCAACAGGTGGCGCTGCTCCTGGGCGGCGCAATTTCCGCTCCCACCGTGGCGGGCGTCTTCAGCACGGCGACGCGGCGCGCGTGGGCGGCGTCGCCCGCGTGGGCGCCGCGGACGCTGAGTGCGGCCCAGCTCGAGCTCGTCGCCACCCTCGCCGAGCACATCGTTCCGCAGACGGAGACACCGGGCGCGCGCGCGGCCGGCGTGCACCGCTTCGTCGATACGCTCCTCACCGACCATTACCCGGCCGCGGAGCGCGACCGCTTCCTCACAGGCCTCGCGGGCGTCGACGCCCAGGCGCAGTCCCATTATGGGAAGCGGTTCGCGGAGTCGGCCGCCGCGCAACAGGTGGCACTGCTCCGCGAGCTGGACGCGGCGGCATACGCGGCGACCAGAGGAGAGGATGCGTGGTTCTTCCGCCGCATGAAGGAGCTGACGCTGGTGGGCTATTACACATCGGAGATCGGCGCCATGCAGGAGCTGCGGGTGAGCCCCTTCGGGACGTACCGCGGGGACATCCCCTACACCTCAATCGGGCGGGCCTGGGCATGATCACCTACGACGCGATCGTGATCGGGTCCGGCATCACGGGCGGCTGGGCCGCGAAGGAGCTCACCGAGAAGGGGCTCGCGACGCTGGTGATCGAGCGCGGGCGCAACGTCGAGCACCGCAAGGACTACATCACCGAGCACAAGCCGAGCTGGGAGCTCCCGTTACGCAACGCGCGGCTGGCGGTGGGAACCCGCGGCGCGGAGGAGTATCCGATCCAGGCCCGTACGGGCCAATTCCACGAATCGGTCAAGCACTTCTTCATCAAGGACCACCGCAATCCCTACATCGAGGACAAGCCGTTCACCTGGATTCAGGGAGACCAGGTGGGCGGAAAGTCGCTGATCTGGGGGCGGCAGGTGTACCGGTGGAGCGACCTCGATTTCGAGGCGAATCTGCGGGACGGGCATGGCGTCGACTGGCCGATTCGCTACGCCGACGTGGCGCCCTGGTACAGCTACGTGGAACGCTTCATCGGCGTGAGCGGGGAGAAGCTGGGCCTGCCGCAGCTCCCGGACGGGGAGTTCCAGCCGCCGATGGAGATGAACGCGGGCGAGAAGTTCGTGAAGGCGGGGCTCGAGCGCGCCTTTCCCGACCGGCGGTTCACCATCGGCCGCGTGGCGATCCTCACCCAGCCCTTGAACGACCGCCTGCCGTGCCACTACTGCGGCCCCTGCGAGCGGGGCTGCTCCACCGGGTCGTATTTCTCGAGCCAGGCCTCCACGCTCCCCGCCGCGCGGGCGACGGGGCGGCTCACCATCGTCCCCGACAGCGTGGTGCATTCGCTCATCTACGACGCGGCCAAGAGCCGGGTCACCGGCGTGCGCGTCGTGGACACGACGACGAAACAGACGCGCGAGTACTCCGGCCGTCTGGTCTTCCTCTGCGCCTCGACGCTCGCGACCACCCGCGTCCTGCTCAACTCCAAGTCGCCCAGCTTCCCGAACGGCCTCGCCAACTCGAGTGGGGTGCTCGGGCACTATCTGATGGACCATCACTTCCGCGCTGGTGCGAGCGGGACGATCGAGGGCCTGCTGGACCACTACTACCAGGGGAACCGCCCCAACGGCATCTACGTGCCGCGGTTCCGCAACCTGGGCGATGAGGCGTCGCGCCGCGGCGACTACGTGCGCGGGTTCGGCTATCAGGGCGGCGCGAGCCGCCAGAACTGGGCGCGCGGCGCCGGGGAGCCCGGGTTCGGCGTGGAGCTCAAACGCAAGCTGCACGACCCGGGCCGCTGGACCATGGGCATGACCGGGTTCGGTGAGTGCCTGCCCCGTGCCGACAACCACGTCGAGCTGGCCGAACAGACCGACGAGTTCGGGATCCCCGTGCTCCGCATCCATTGCACCTGGGGCGAGAACGAGCTGGCGATGCGCAAGGACATGGCCGCCTCGGCGGCCGAGATGCTGGAGGCGGCCGGCTGCAAGGACGTACGCACCAACGACGCCTATCGAGAAGGCGGGCTCGGCGCGGAGCCCGGGCTCGGGATCCACGAAATGGGCACGGCCCGCATGGGACGCGACCCGCGAACCTCGGTCCTCAATGGCCATAACCAGGCGCACGACGTCCCCAACCTGTTCGTCACCGATGGCGCGTGCATGGCCAGCTCGTCGTGCGTCAACCCGTCCATCACGTACATGGCGCTCACCGCGCGCGCCTGCGACTACGCCGTGGCAGAATCGAAGCGCGGCAACCTGTGACGCTTTTCGGAGTGAGCATGATCAACCATCGATGGTGGCTCCTCGCGCTCGGGGCCTGCACCTCCGCGCTCGGCGCCCAGACGCGCCCCACGACGTTCGGCGCGACCGAGACACGGCCGAACCAGCTCACCGACGCCGAGCGCGTCGCCGGCTGGCGCCTTTTGTTCGACGGCCGTACGCTCGCCGGATGGCGCGGCCTGGGCTACGACACCGTGCCGACGGCGCACTGGAAGATCGTGGATGGCACGATCAAGAAGATCGCGAGCGGCAAGGTGCCCCGCGTTCCGGACGGGCGGCCGCTGAACGGCGGCGACCTGATGACCGTGGAGACGTTCGGGGATTTCGAGCTGAGCTGGGAGTGGAAGGTCACGCCGGGCGCGAACAGCGGCGTCAAGTACAACGTCTCCGAGGAGCTGTCCCAAGCCCAGGGCGGGGCGATGACCCCCGCGGCGGTCGCCCAGGGCAGCATCGCGCCGAATCACTCCGCGCTGGGGTTCGAGTACCAGATGCTGGATGACGATCACCACCCCGACGGCCAGCTGCCGACGCACCGAGCCGGCGCGCTGTACGATCTGGTGGCGCCGAGCGGCGCGAAACATCTCCGCCCCGTGGGCGAGTGGAACCAGTCGCGGGTGGTGTTCCGCGGCAACCACGGCGAGCACTGGCTCAACGGCGAGAAGATCGTGGAGTTCGAGCTCGGCACCGCGCGCATGGACTCGGCGCTCGCCGCGAGCAAGTACCACTCCATCCCGGGCTTCGCGGAGCGGCGCAAGGGGCACATCGTCTTGCAGGATCACGGGGACGAGGTGTATTTCCGCAGCATCAAGGTGAGGGTGCTATGAAACGGCGCAACTTCCTGAAGACCGCTTCCGCCGCGGGGCTCGGACTGGTCGCTCCGCGGGGGTTATCGTCCCTGGTGTCGCGGCCCAGCGAGCAGGTCGTCGTCGCAGTCATGGGCTTGAACGGCCGCGGCGCGGTGCTGGGCCGGACGTTCGCCCGCACGCCCAACGCCCTCGTGGCCTACGTGTGCGACGTGGATGCACAAGTGCTGGCCAAGGGCGTGACGCAGGTGGGCGAGGCGCAGTCGCGGCCTCCGAAAGGGTTGGGCGACTTCCGCCGGGCCCTCGAGGACAAGAGCGTGGACGCGCTCGTCATCGCGGCGCCCGACCACTGGCACACGCCGGCCGCGCTCCTCGCCATGCAGGCGGGGAAGCACGTCTACGTCGAGAAGCCGTGCGGGCACAACGCGCGCGAAGGCGAGCTGCTGGTCGAGGCGCAGCGCAAGCACCAGCGCGTGGTGCAGATGGGGACGCAGCAGCGCTCCGCGCCGCGCTCCATCGAGGTCGTGCAGGCAATTAAAGAAGGAGCGATCGGACAGCCCTACCTGGCGCGCGCCTGGTACGCCAACACCCGCGCCACGATTGGACGCGGCAAGCCCGCGCCCGTGCCGGCCAACCTCGATTACGAGCTGTGGCAGGGCCCGGCGCCCCACACCCCGTACCGCGACAACGTCATCCACTACAACTGGCATTGGTTCCGGCGGTGGGGCACGGGCGAGATCTGCAACAACGGCACGCACGAGATCGACGTCGCGCGCTGGGCCCTGGGCGTGGACTACCCCATCCGCGTCACTTCGGTCGGCGGCCGCTATCACTTCGACGATGACTGGGAGTTCCCCGACACCCAGGAAGCCTGCTTCGAGTTCGCGGGGGGCAAAACCATCATCTGGCAGGGCCAGAGCTGCAACGGCCTGACTACGTACGGTCGCGAGCGCGGCACCGCCATCCTCGGCACCACGGGCAGCGTGGTCATGGACCGCGACGGCTACACCGTGTACGACGTCAAGGGCAAAGTCGTGAAGCAATCCCTCGCCGCGCAAGCCGGAGACGGCCTCAATACGCATGCCGACGACGACATGACCGTCCTGCACATCGCGAATTTCGTCGACGCGATCCGCACCGGCGCTGCGCTACATCAACCGATCGAGGAAGGGGCGAAGAGCGTGCTGCTGGGCCACCTCGGCAACATCGCGCAATCGACCGGGCGCGCGCTCCGCACCGACCCCAAGTCGGGCCACATCGTCGGGGACGACGAAGCGATGAGATTCTGGCAGCGGGAGTACGCCCGGGGCTGGGCGCCCGTCGTGTAGTGGCGGACGCGCTCGTCCTCCACGAGGACCGCTGCTTCGATCCTGACCCCGCAGTCCGGCGCGTCGCGCGCACGCTGTACGACGAGACGCGGCGGCTGCCCATCATCGCCCCGCACGGACACGTGGACCCGCGGATTCTGGCCACCAATGAGCCGTTCGCGGAGCCCGCGGCACTGATCGTCCAGCCCGACCATTACATCCTGCGCCTCCTGTACGCGCGCGGCGTGCCGCTCGAGACGCTGCTGGACGGCGACGCGCGCAAAGTGTGGCAGCTGTTCGCCGAGCACTATTTCCTGTTTCGTGGCACGCCTACCGGCGCCTGGCTCGACCACGAGCTCCACGACGTGTTCGGCATCGAGCAGCAGCTCACGGGGGAGACTGCCCGATCGATCTACGACGCGATCGCAGAGCGGCTCTGCTCCCTTGAGTTCCGGCCGCGGGCGCTGTTCGAGCGGTTCAACATCGAGGTCCTCGCCACCACCGACATGGCGAGCGACCCGCTCGACCACCATCGGGCGATCCGCGAGTCAGGGTGGCACGGCAGGGTCATCCCCTGCTTCCGCCCCGATGCCGTGTTCAAGATCGCGGCGCCCGGCTGGCCCGCCGAGCTCGAGGCGCTCGGCCGCGAGCACGGCGCGCCGCTCGTGGACTACGCCGAGTTCGTGCACGCGCTCGAGGATCGCCGCGCGTTTTTCAAGCGCATGGGGGCCACGGCCACCGATCACGCGGTGCTTGAGCCTTACACGGCGTGGCTCCCCCCGGACGAGGCCGAGGTGCTGTTTCAGCAGGCGCGGCAAGGGGAGGCGAGCCGGACCGACGAGCGCCGCTTCGAGGCGCATCTGCTCCTCGAGATGGCGCGCATGTCGCTCGAAGACGGGCTGGTGATGCAGCTCCACCCGGGGGCGTTCCGGAACCACAACCAAACGCTGTTCGAGCGGTTCGGGCCCGATCGCGGCGGGGACATTCCGGTAGCGACCGAGTTCACGCGCAACCTGCGGCCGCTGCTCAATGCGTACGGCAACGATCCGCGATTCACGCTGGTGCTGTTCACGCTGGACGAATCCACGTACAGCCGCGAGCTGGCGCCGCTGGCGGGCCACTATCCGGCGGTGCGGCTCGGGCCGCCGTGGTGGTTCCATGACTCCCTCGAAGGGATGACGCGGTTCCGCGAGCGCACCACCGAGACGGCGAGTATCTACAAGACCGCCGGCTTCAATGACGACACACGGGCTTTCTGCTCCATTCCGGCACGGCACGATCTGGCGCGGCGCGTGGACGCGAACTATCTCGCCCAGCTGGTCGCGCGGCACGTCATCGAGATGGACGATGCGCGCCGCATGGCGCGGGCGCTGGCGTACGATCTCGCGAAAGAGACGTACAGGCTTTGAGGGAGTGACCGATGGATCGTCGCACGTTTCTGGAAACCTCCACGCTGATCGCAGGAAGCGGCGCCCGTGGTCGGGCCCCGCGCGCGGCAAGGGCGGAGCCGCCGATGGTCGGGATTCAGGTGGGAGCCGTGTCGTTCGTGGACGAAGGCACCGACAAGGTGCTGGACGGCTTCCAGGAGATGGCCGGGATTAACACGCTCTTCCTCGCCACATTCACCTACGGTCGCGGCATCGCCGGCCGGCAGCTGCGCGGCCAGCCGCTCCCCGATCACGGCAAGCAGGAATACGACGACAATTTCCGCGGCGGCAACTTTGCGACGCCCCATCCGCAGTACTACCGCCACACGAGCATCGCCCCCGAGAAGGCGCCCGATCATCCCAGCTACGACGTGATCGCCGACGTACTCCCGGCGGCGCACCGCCGCGGCATGAAGGTGATCTGCTGGTTCGAGGACGTGTTCCGGCGCGACGTGCCGGGCTTCGACCAGGCGGCGGAGATCGACCTCCACGACAAGCCGACCGGCCTCACCTGCCACCGCAATCCCAACGCGCGCAACTTCTGGCTCGGGCTCGCCGAGGACTACCTGCGGTCCTACGACGTGGACGGCCTGATGTGGGGGAGCGAGCGCCAGGGCCCGCTCGACAACGCCCTGGGCGCGAGCCACGGCAGCTCGAGCGCGGGCGGCGTGATCGCCTGCTTCTGCCCCCACTGTCTCGCTGCCGCGCGTCAGGAAGGGATCAACATCGAGCGCGCGCGGGACGGCTATCTGGCACTGGAGCGCTGGGCCGCGGCGCTGCGCGCCGGGCAGCGACCCGCCGACGGCGCGTTCGTGACGTTCTGGCGTCTGCTGGTCAAGTATCCGGAGCTGCTCGCGTGGGAGCGACTGTGGAACGAGGGGCTCAGCGACACCTACCGGGACCTGTATCGGCTCGCGAAGAGTGTCGCCCCGGCGAAGGGTGTCGGCTGGCATATCTGGCACAACAATGCGTTTTCACCGCTCTACCGCGCGGAGCAGGATTACGCCGAGTTCGGCAACTATTCGGACTTCCTGAAGGTGGTGATGTACAACAACTGCGGCGGCCCGCGCCTTGCGCAATACATTCGAAACATCCAT
>Ga0209267_1001822_pt1 | contig 14217 bp, 14 predicted proteins | sample GraSoiAngelo_137_FD_185894 | JGI IMG/M metagenome (GOLD analysis project Ga0209267, IMG submission 185894) | Grasslands soil microbial communities from the Angelo Coastal Reserve, California, USA - 14_0929_09_30cm (SPAdes) (version 2) | ecosystem: Environmental > Terrestrial > Soil > Grasslands ... | reverse complement strand
CGATCAACCTCGAGATCGCCTGCGCGAACACCCGAGCTTCCCAAGGCCCGCCGACGCGTCTAGGGCCCCTGGACGCCGACACGATCGTCGCCGAATGGCGCTCCCGTCGCCGTTGAGCCCTCACCCCGATCTTCGTGAGCCCGCGACGAGCGCGCATCCGGGTCAGAGCACGAGCCGCTCCTTGAAGGCGCGGGCGCGGTCGCGCGCGACCTGGAGCTCCGTGTGGTTGGCGTCCTTGAGCAGGACGAGGAGGCGTCCCCCCAGGTCCGGGCGGACTTCGCCGACCCATGCAAGGTTGACGATCGCGCTCCGGTGGATGCGAACGAACTGCCGCGGATCCAGCCGCTCTTCGAGCTCGCCCAGCGCGCGGTCCACCAGGTGGCTGCCCGACGCCGTCACCGCGATCGTGCCCTTTCCTTGGGCCACGAAGTGGGTGATCTTGGCAGTTTCGACCAGCTGCGTGCGCTGCTGGCCGAGGTCGACGCTGATGCGGTCGGCATAGGCGGGCGCGCGAGCCTCGTGGTAGTGACGCGCGAGCCGCTCCAGTACGGCCTGGACGCCCGCGGCATCGGGGTCGGCCCGGCGGCTTTCGAGGCGCTCGAGGGTGCGCTCGACGCGCTCGCGCTTGACGGGCTTCAGGAGATAGTCGACTGCGGCGGCCTCGAACGCCTGCAGCGCGTGGTGGTCGAAGGCGGTGACGAACACGACGAGCGGGCTGGACGTGAGCCGCTGGAGTAGCTCGAACCCGGTCATCTCGGGCATGTGGATGTCGAGGAAGAGCGCATCGACCTGACGCTCCGGAATCTCGATCAGCGCTGTCTCGGGAGAGGTCGCCGTTCCGACCACGTCGACGCGGCCCGTCGATTTCAGACTCTGCACCACCTGCTTCAACGCCCCCGCCTCGTCGTCGACGACGTAGGCGCGCAGCCGGCCGGTCATGAGCGGCCGGCGAGCGCGACGCGCGCGGGCAGCGACATCGTGACGCGCGCGCTCCGTCGGCCCATCCGGCGTCGAGCCCCGCCGCGGGGCCGAAGAGGACGCCGAGCCTCGCGCGAAGGGTCTCGAGCCCGTGGCCTGCCGGCGCCGCGGCGAGATCGAACCCGGGCCCGTCGTCCCAGACACTCACCGCGAGTCGATCGCCGGCGCGTCGCGCTTCGATCCTGATCTCGGCGCCGCGGGCGCGCGCAGCCGCCACGTGCTTGACGCTGTTCTGGGCGAGCGTGTGGAGCGCCAGCGGTGGCACCGGCCAGGCCCGGAGCTCCTCGGGCACGTCGACCTTCGCGCGCAGCCGGTCGCCCAGCCGCGCGCGCTCGATCTCCAGATAGGACTCGACCACGCTCACCTCTTCTCCCAGCGGGATCGTGTGTCGGCTCGTCGCGTCGAGCGAGGCTCGGAGCAGGTCGGCGAGCTCCACGAGGAGCCGCTCGGCTCGCTCGGGCGCCTCGCTGACCTGGCCGGCGATGGCCGCGAGCGCGTTGAAGAGGAAGTGCGGATGCAGGCGCGACTCGAGCGAGGCCAGCCGCGCGTCGGTCGCCAGACGCTGGGCCCGCTCGACCTCGAGCTCGCGCGCCCGCAGCCTCTCGCGCGTCTCGTCGAGCCGCGCGCGTGTTCTCTCATAGATCGCGATGCCCATTCCCACGGTCATCGCGAGGATCAGCGCGATCCCGCCTTCTTACCCTCGAACCACGCGAAGATGACTTGCCGGCCGCTCGCTGTCTGGCCGGTTTCCACACCGAGGCATCCCGGGGCCGCCCGGAGCGCCTTGACCACGCTCGGGAAGCCGCCCGGTGAGCTCTGCGCGGCGACGGGCGTGGGCGAGGCGCCGAGCAGCGCGAGGATGAGTGTGCCGGCGATCACGACGTCCTGGCCTTTCCGGATCTTCATGGCGAGTGTCCTCCTCGAGGAGCAGGATCACCGGCCAAGGCGAGACGGTCGTCGCAAATCGGACGAACGGTCGGAATCGGGAATGAACGGCCGGCTCGTGGGAACGACTCGTCCCCCGGGCCCGCGATCGTCAGCGAAACTTCGGGATCACGTCCTCGCCGAAGCGGCGCATCGACTCCATGATCGCCTGCTGCGGCAGATAGCCATAGCTCATCTGACACAGCACGTGATGAACGCCGGCATCGCGAAGCTCGGCGACACCCTCGGTCACACGCGCGGGCGTGCCGTAGAGCGTGGAGGTCTCGAGCGAGTAGCGCACGCCGTCCTCGTCGGACACCCGCGGGTCGTTCCACGGGTTGACCCGCGTCGCCTCGACGTGGAAATCGGCCGGGTTATGGGCCTCGCGGGCGTGGACCATGTGGCGCCGGGTCTGCAGGAGCGCCCGGGTCAGCTCGTCCTCGGCCTGAGCCTGGCTTTCGGCGACGTGGACGAAGCGCCAGAGTGCTGCCTGCTCGCGCAGCTCACGCCGCCGCTCGGTGTCGAGGCCGCTTTCGGCAAGGCCCGCCTCGTAGAGCGCCAGGCGCTCCGGTACGCGCGAGAGCGGGATCCGCGCCATCATGATCGGAGCGCCGAGCCGGCCGCACTCGCGCAGCGAGCCGCCGGAGGAGACGCTGCGCCAGACCGGAGGATGCGGGCGCTGGCGGGGGCGAGGGCGAAGCTCGGGCAGGCGCAGCTGATAGAACTTCCCGTCGTGGACCAGCGGCGACTCGGTCCACGCCCGAACCATCACGTCGAGGGTTTCCTCCATGCGCTCGCGGCTGTCGTCGCTCCTGAGACCGAAGCCGACGAACTCGTACTCGTTGAAGTTGGTCCCGTGCCCGACCCCGATGTCGAGACGACCGCCGGAGAGATTGTCGAGGAGCGCCAGCTCGGTCGCCAGCCGGATCGGATGGCGAAGCGCGAGCTGGAGCACGGCGAAGCCGATGCGGATGCGCGACGTGCGGGCGGCCACGACGCTGGCGAACGGGATCGGGTCGCAGTAGACGCTCTCCCCCGTGAAGTTGTGCTCGGTGAGCCAGATCCCGTCGAAGCCGGCGGTCTCCGCGAAGCACGCCTGGGTGACCAGATCGTGGATCGCGCCGTAGTCCGCCTCCGGCGAGCCGGAGTGGGCGAGCGTCAGCCAGCCGAATCGCATCGAGGTCGCTCGGCCGGCCACCTCAGAGCGCGCGCCGGTGAGAGAACGCGATCTCTTCGCTGGTGATGAACTCGAGCAGCATGGCCTGCCCGTCCTGATTGGCCTTGCGGGCGCGCTGGAGCGCCGGGATGATATCGGCCGGCTTCGTGACCCGCTCGGCCTGTCCGCCCATCGCGCGGCCCATGTCGGCGTAGTTGCCGCCGATGTCCCGCGTCCGGTAGCGATCGTGGGAGATCACGAGCGCGTGACGCTCGATCGCCATCGCCGAGTTGTTGAGGACGATCGTCGTGATGGGAATGCCGCAGCGCACGGCCGTCTCGAAGTCGAGGCCGGTCATGCCGAAGGCCGCATCACCCATGAAATTCACGCAGAACTTGTCCGGCGCGGCGAGCTTGGCGCCCATGATCAGGCCGAGCCCCGTCCCGAGCGCGTGCGACTTGCCCCAGCCCATGTAGCCCCGCGGCGCGGTCGCGCGATAGAACGGCACGAGCTGATTGCGCGGGCTGCCCGAATCGTGGGTGACGATGGCATCCCGAGAGTCGATCGCCTGCATGAAGTCCCAGATCACGCGATACGGCGTGATCGGCACCTCGTTCGAGGTGAGCTTGGACATCCACTCCTTGAGCCAGGTTTCGCGCGCCTGCTGGATCTCGCCCGCGGCGCCGCCGTCGCGCGAGCGGCCGCCCAGCAGGTCCCTGGCCGCGTCGATGAACTGGCGCAGGACCAGCTTGGCATCGCCGAGGATCGGATGGTCGGCGGCGTAGTTCTTGTTGAGATCGCGCTCGTCGTTGGTGGCGTGGATGATGGTCTTCCCCGCCGGGATGTTCGAGGCCATGCCGTGACGGGTGAAGCTGCAGCCGATGCCGAGCACGACGTCGGCCTGCGACAGGAAATGATGGGACGGGCCGGACATGACGCCGCCGCCACCGGTGCCGAGGGCCAGCGGATGATCTTCGGGAAACGCGCTCTTCCCCTCGAGCGTGGTCATGACGGGAATGTTCAGAAGTTCGGCAAGCTCGAGGAGCTCGGGGCAGGCCTCGGCGTACATCACCCCCTGGCCTGCGTGAATGATGGGCTTCTTCGCCTCGAGCAGCACGCGTGTCGCCGCCGCGACGTCGCGCGCGTCGCCGGACGGGCGCGTGGCCTTCACCGGCTTGTACTGGAGCGCGACCTGGTCGGCGACCTCCGCCACCGCCACGTCGGCGGGGATCTCGACCATGACCGGCCCGGGGCGGCCCATCTTCAAGAGATTGAAGGCGCGCCGCATGACCTCCCCGACCTGCTCGGGCTGATTCAACGTCTCGACCCACTTCGTCACCGAGGCATAGGTGCGCGCCGAGCTGAAGAGGGGGAACACCTGGGCGCGATCACGCTGGTGGCCGAGCGGCAGCACGAGCAGCGGGACCGAGTCGGAATACGCCGTGGCGACGCCGGCGAAGGCGTTCTCGGCGCCGGGCCCGTACTGCATCGCGAACACGCCGAGACGCCGGCCGTTGGTGGTCCGGCTGAAGCCGTCGGCGATACCGACCCCGACGCGCTCCTGGCGGCAGAGCACCGGCCGGATCCCCGCGGCGGCCGCCGCGTCGATCACCGGTGTCGTCGGATACGTGCTGAGGAACTCCACGCCTTCGCGCTTCATGATCTCGGCGATCGCGTCGACGATCTTCATTCCCTGTCTCCTTTGGAGAAGGGGGCTCGGCTCCCCTCTCGACTCCCCTGCGAACACGCGATGCGTGCCTTATGGCGCGAGGCCAAGCGCCTGGCGGCCGAATTGCTCGGCGATGAGGTCCCAGCTGAGCGCGGCGTGATGGGAGGCGCCGTGAGCGTCGCGATGGCAGCGCTGGATCGGCTCGGCGTCCAGCACGGCGCGCGCGCCGCTGGCTTCGAACAAGCGATCGACCGCTCGAACGGAGAGCCGCGCGATGAAGGCCTTGTCCCGACGGTAGCGGATGCGGTCGAGCTCGCTGAACCCTTCCCCGCGCGCCGCCCGGTCGAGGATCTCGCGGATGTCCTGCCGATGGAGCGCCCGCGCCGCGTCCACTTCGGCCGCGGCCTCGGCCAGCCGGAGCTGGAGCGCGACCGAATCCGCCGTGCGGCCCGGGCCGGACCCGCGCTGGGCCCGCGCGGTGAACTCGTCGATGGCGCCCTGGGCGATGCCGATGAGCGGAGCGGCCAGATCCCACCCGGCCAGACATCTGAGCGGCGCGCGATAGCTGAGCCGCCCGTGGAGCTCCCAGCCGGTCATCTCCTCGGCACCGCACCGGTCCGGGTCCACGACCCGGTGCGACGGTACGAACGCGTCCTTGATCACGATGTCCTTGCTGCCGCTCCCGCGCATGCCCGACGCGAACCACGTGTCGAGGATCTGGTAGTCCGGGCGCGGCAGCAGGAGCCAGCTCATTCCGTTGGGCCGCGGACCGGGAACGGCCACCATGACCCAGGTGGCCGCGTCGCAGCCGCTCGAGAACCCCCACCGCCCCGACACCTTGAACCCGCCGCTCGCCGGCTCGATCTTGCCGCTCGCCGGGTTCAGGCCGCTCGAGAACAGCGTGTCCGGACCGGTCGCGAAGAATTCCTCCTGACACCGCTCGGGAAAATGACCGAGCCACCAGTTGTGCGCCGTCCAGAGCGAGTAACACCAGGCGGTCGATCCGCAGCCGCGACCGAGCTCGAAGCCGGCCTCGAAGGCCGTGTCGACCTCGACGTCGTGGCCGCCGAAACGGCGCGGGTTGCCGATGCGGATCAAGCCCGAGGCCCGGAGATCCTGGACGCTTTCCGGAAGGACCTGTCTCAGATCCTCGGTGCGCGCCGCGCGCTCCTTGAGGACGGGAACGAGATCGGCGGCTCGACGAAGCAGCTCTTCCCGCGTCAGGGGCGACGGGGCGACCCCGGCGGGCGCGGATTTTCCTGGGCTCACGGCGCCCCCATGCTACGCCCCGTCGGGATCAGAAGGCGAGCCCCATCGCCCTGGCCAGGAACCGCATCAGCGGCACCGCGCGCCGGCAGGCAGCGACGAAGCGGGCGGAAAAGTCGGGAGCGCAGGCCTGGTGCTCGCTGAATCGCGCGCCCGAGGTGAACGACAGCCGCTTGAGATCGTCGATCAGCGGATGGTCGGGATCGAAGCCGCGCGGCGGCCGCTTCAGGGTCGCCTCGTCGTGCCTGAGGCCTCCACGCTTGGCCACCTTCCAGGCGCGCGGGTCCTTCACGATCGCCGTGCGGATCGCGCGGAGCGCGTCGGCGCCCGGATGCCAGATGCCCGCGCCCATGAACACCTCGCCGGGCTCCAGGTGGAGATAGTAGCCGGGGGCTTCGAAGTCCCTCGGTGCCTTCACACCGAAGTGGATGCCCACGTTGGTCTTGTACGGCGTCTTGTCGCGGCTGAAGCGCGTGTCACGGTAGATCCTCATCAGCGAGCCGCCGGAGGGCCGCGGGTCGACCACGATGTGCCGGCTGATCCGGGCGAGCGGCGCCGCGATCGAGCCGATGAACTCGAGCATCGGGTCGCGCACGTCGGCGAGATAGCGATCCTTGTTCGCGTTGAACCACACGCGGTCGTTGTGGCGCCGAAGCTCGGCGAGGAAGGCGAAGAGATCGCGAGCGACGCGCGTCATGCGCACTCAGACCGCGCGGTGCAAGCCGCCATCGACGTGGATGCGCTCGCCGGTGATGTAGCGCGCCTTGGGCGAGCACAGGAACGCGGCGAGGAATGCCAGGTCGGCGGGGTCGCCGAAGTAGCCGAGCGGGATGTTCCGCGCGAACTCGGCCTGGCTCTCCGGCGTCGGGTGCAGGCGCTGGTCGATCTGTTCGCTGTGGATGCGCCCGGGCGAGAGGCAGTTGATCGTGATTCCGTGCCGCCCGATCTCGCGGGAGAGCCCTTTGGCCCAGGCGTGAACGCCCGCCTTGGCGGCCACCGCGGCGTTCACGCTCGACGGCTCGGCGCTGCCGGTGACGCAGAGGATGCGACCCCAGCGCCGTTCGATCATCCCCGGCAGCAGCGTCTGGGTCGTCCGGCGCACCGCGGTGAAATTGATCGAGAACGATTCGTCCCAGGCCGCATCGGGCGAGTCCCACGGGATCGGGCGCGAGCCGCCGGCGTTGTTGATCACGATGTCGACGCGCCCGTAGGCCGAGATCGCGGCGTCGCGAATCCGCGCGGCGGCGTCCGGCTCGTGGAGGTCCAGCGGCAGCGCCAGAGGGCGCGGGCCGCCCGACCGCTCGATCTCGTCTTGCAGGGTCGTGAGCAGCTTGGCGCGCCGGGCGACGATGACGGTTCGCACGCCCTCGCCGGCCAGCACCCTGGCGATCTCGCGCCCGAGTCCGACGCTGGTGCCGGTGACGACGGCGATCTTGCCGCTCAGCTCGAGGTCCATCGCCACCTCCGCGAGAGATCCATGAGGCTTCCGACGATGCCCTTGGGCAGGAAGATGATGAACAGGATCAGCAGCACTCCGTAGACCAGATTGTCCCAGCCGACCGCGCGGGTGCCGAACCCGATTCTCAGGATTTCGGCGAGCAGGATCGTGATCACCGCGCCGATCGTCGGACCGAGAGAAACGTAAATGCCCCCGACGACGACGGCGAAGACCATCTGGAGCGAGACCGAGATGCCGCTGACCGTGTCGGGCGAGATGAACATCTGGTACTGGCAGTAGAGTGCTCCCGCGAGGGCGGTCATGGTGGCGCTCAGCACGGTGATCTTGAGCTTCTCGGCGGTCACGTGGACCCCGGTGGCGGCCGCGGCATCCTCGTCCTCGGAGATCGCCTCGAGCGCATAGCGAAGCATGCTTCGGTCGACGCGGTTCCAGATGAAGAGGCCGGCGGCCCACACCGCGAGGGCGATCAGATACCATGTCGTCTTGTCGCTGAACTGGAAGGCCCACAGCGAGCTGCCGCCCTGATAGCGCTCGGGCGTGTAGCCGAGCGAGCCGCCGGTGTAGTCGCGCGTCGCGGTGATCACCTGGAGCACGATGCCCGAGAGCGCCAGGGTGACCAGCGCGAAGTAGTGGCCGGTGATCCGGAATCGGAAGCAGGGATACGCCACCAGGGCCGCCAGCGCCGCGCTGGCGGCGACGGCCAGCGGGACGCCGACCCAGGGGCTGAGGTGACCGTAGTTCCACACGAGCGCCGTGACGTAGGCGCCGACGCCCATGAAGCCGCCGTGCCCGAGGGAGACCAGGCCGAAGCGGCCCATCACCGACCAGGAGGTATACGCGAACGACCAGATGAGGATGACGATCAGGATGTGAAGCGGATACGGGGAGCGGTAGACGAACGGCAGCGCGACGAGCGCCGCGCCGGCCACCCACGGCAGATAGCGGGTCACGAGCGCCGCGCCATCAGGCCCGCGGGCCGTACGAACATCATCACGATGAAGAGGGCGAACGCGAACACGTACCCCCACTCGAGGTCGAGGTAGAGACCTCCAACCGAGATGATCTCGGCGAACACGAACGCGGCGACGAACCCGCCGCCGAAGTTGCCGAGGCTGCCCAGCACGCAGATCAGGAACGTGATCGGCCCGAACGTCAGCCCAACGAAGGGATGGACGTCGTACTGCAGCACGAGGAGGCACGCGGCGAGGCCGGCCAGCGCGCCGCCGAGCCCCGAAGTGATCAGGTAGATCCGGCGCGTGTCGACGCCCATGAGCGGCATGATCTGGCGGTCCTGCGCGATCGCGCGGATCGCGGTTCCCGTGTAGGTGCGGGTCAGCAAGAGGTACACCAGCACCATCGCGATCAGCGCGGCGCCGAAGGCCAGCAGACGCGAATAGCTGACGAACATCCCCGCCACCTTCAGCACCGGCAGACGCAGCCCGAGGTTCTTGAACTCGATGCCGAACAGCACGGTCGCGGCCGACTGCAGGAAGAAGAGGACACCGCCGGTCGCCAGGAGCTGATTGATCGGCGCCGCGCCGAGGAGCGGGGCGATCACGAGCGTGTGCAACACGAGCCCGAGGACGCCGACGCTCACGATGCAGACGGCCGCCGCCAGCACGATCGGCGCGTGGTAGACCGTGTAGAGGAAGTACATCCCGTACATGCCGAGCATGATGAGCTCGGCGTAGCAGATCCAGACGACGTCGATGACCCCGAAGACGAGGTTGAGGCCCAGTGACAGCAACGCGAGGACGCCGCCGAGCAAGAGCCCGTTGATCACCGCCTCGAGCAGGAAGATATCGAAGATGCCCAGGGCGCGGCCTCCTCGCTCAGACTCCGAGATACGCCTGGCGGATGCTGTCGCTCGCCAGCAGCTCGGCGGCGCCCCCGGCGGTGTGGATGCGGCCGGTCTTGAGCAGGTACGCGCGATCGACCACGCGGAGCACCTGCTGCACGTTCTGCTCGACGATCAGCACGGTCAGGCCGCTGGCGCGGATGCGATTGACCAGCTCGAACACCTGCTCGACGAGAACCGGCGCCAGCCCCGCGGACGGCTCGTCCAGGAGGAGCAGCTTCGGCTCGGACATCAGCGCGCGCCCGATCGCGCACATCTGCTGCTCGCCCCCCGACATGCTGCCGGCGAGCTGGTGGCGGCGCTCGCGCATCCGTGGGAACAGCTCGTAGACGACCTCGAGCTGGCGGCGGAACTTGGGGCGCGCGGCCGGCACGAAGCCGCCCATCTTCAGATTGTCTTCGACCGTCATCCGCGGAAACAGGCGGCGACTTTCCGGGACGTGGGCCACGCCGAGCTCGACGATCCGATGGGCTGGAGTGGCCGCCAGATCGACGCCTTCCATGACGAGCGTTCCGGAAGTCGGCCGGATCAGGCCGGAGACGACTCGCATCAACGTCGTCTTGCCGGCGCCGTTTGGACCGATGACGCCGACCGCCTCGCCCCGATGCACCTCGAGTGAGACGTCGAACAGCGCCTGGAAGGTTCCGTACCCGGCGCGAACGGATTTCAGCTCGAGCATGCGCGCGGCCGGTCCGGTCAGGTGCGGGTGGCCGCCGCGGCCGCCGACACCGCCGCCGCGCGGGTGCCGAGATAGACCTCGATGACACGCGCGTCGCTGGCGACCCGCGCGGGTAGACCCTCGGCGATCTTCTCGCCGTGATCGAGCACCATCACGCGATCCACCACGCGCATCAAGACCCCCATGATGTGCTCAACCCAGATGATGGTGACGCCGAGCTCCCGGCAAATCCGACGCAGTAGCTCGGCGGCCTGATCCATCTCGTGCTCATCCAGGCCGCTGAGACTTTCGTCGGCGAGCAGCAGCTTCGGCTCGGTAGCGAGCGCCTTCGCGAGCTCTAGCTTCTTCAGCGCAGCCGCCCCGAGGCCGTCCACCGTGGTCGCGCGGTCGGTCGGTAGCCCGACAAGCCCGAGCGCGCGTTCCGCCGCCTCGAAGGCCTTCGCCCGCGAGTGCCGACCCTGGCCGAAGAAGCCCGCGAGCACGACGTTGTCGAGGAGCGAGAGTCGACGGAACGGCCTGGGAATCTGAAACGTGCGGCCGATCCCGAGATTGATGATCCGGTACGGCGGTTGCCCGGCGATCTCGCGACCCTCGAAGAGGATCGAGCCGGCGTTCGGCGCCAGCGTGCCAGAGAGCATGTTGAAGATCGTGCTCTTGCCGGAGCCGTTCGGGCCGATCAGGCCGAGGATCTCGCCCTTCTCGACCCCGAACGACACGCTGTTGACGGCCGTGAAGCCGCCGAAGCGCTTGGTGAGGCCCTGGACGGCTAGCAAGTAGCTATGTCGCGAGGCTCATTGCGCCGCGTACGGCGACGTGCCGGGCAACGGCAGGACTGGCTCGCGCTGCTGCTGGCTCTTGGGCCATACGAGATAGGGCTTGTCGTCGACGTACTGGAGAATCACCGGGAAGGCGCGATCGTTCTGGCCCGCCATGGGCCCGCTCTCGCCCTCGAATTTCACGCCGAATCCGAGCATGGTGCCACCCTCGGGCAGATCGACCTCGAGCGCCGCCTTCCGCAGCGCTTCGGCATCGATGCCGCCATGCTTCTTGATGGCGCGCGGCAACACTTCCGACATGAACACGTACGTGTTGCTGGCCGACATGCCCACGTGCGCCGAGCGCACCTGTGTGCCGGGCCGAGCCTTCTCGTACTCCTCCCCGACCATCTTGATCATGGCCGGCAGCGGGGCGCGCAGAGACTTCTCGTTGGTGAGCCAGATCGAGATCGGGTCGACATTGAAGAAGTAATTGACGTCGCGGCCGAGCGACTCTTTCAGCTTGTCGTAGACGCCGTAGCCGGCGCCGTGGCCGATCAGCGCGCTGAAGCGAAGCCCCTGCTCGCGGGCCTGACGGAGGAACAGCGTGATGTCCGGGTTGTAGCCGGTGTGGAAGATGACGTCCGGGCGGCCGCGCTTGAGCTTGGTCACCAGCGCCGACAGATCCGGGGCCGTCGCAGAATATCCTTCCTTCAGCACGATGTTGAAGCCGGCCTTCTTGGCGCCTTCCTCGTTGCCCCGCGAGACGTCGACGCCATAGGCGCCGTCCTCGTGGATGATCGCGACCCGCAGATCCTTGGGCTCACGGCCGAGCTTGCTCTTCGCGTTCTGGGCGAGGAAGTCCGTCGACATCAGCCCGAACTGCTTACCGCTCGGCTGCGTCCGGAAGACGTACTTCAGGTGACGATTCTCCAGCACGGCCGAGGAGATGCAGGTGGTGATCCACATGAACTTCTTGAGCTGCTCGACCCGCGCAGCCGCCGGCACGCACTGCGCCGACGAGTAGAAGCCGAGCAGCATGTCGACCTTCTCCTGCTCGATCAGCCGCACGGCCTCGTTGATGGCGACGTCGGGCTTGCTCTGGGCGTCGGCGTACACCGCTTCGATCTGATAGCCCTCGACGCCGCCCTTCTTGATGAAGTAGTCGATCATGATCTTGGCGCCGAGCGCGTGGAGCTCGGAGCCGCCGCCCGCGAGCGGGCCGGTGTAGTCATAGATGACGCCGATCTTCAGCTTCTTGCCCTGCGCCGGCGCGTCCGACGCCAGCGCGAGACCCAGCACCACCGCCAGCGCGACCAGCCCACACCCGACGCGCATCGGTCCGTTCCGGAACATGAAAGCCTCCCAAGCGAGCGTGGATCGGCAGCCGCGGGCATTAGAAGTTGGTCGTCCAACAATGTCAAGGGCCGCGCCGGGCGGCGGGTCGTGATACGGTTCGGGATCATGAGCGCGCCACCTTCCGCTCGCGAGGTTCCCGGCGGCGGCTACCGCTTCCTGCCGGGCATCGCGCCGTTCTCGTCGGGCGCGGTGGCGTCGTCAGGCTACCAGGTCGTCCACGCGACCCTCCGCGCGCTCCTCCCCTGGCGCGACGGCTTCACGCTGATCGACCGTCACCTCCACGCCGAGGGTCGACCGCGCGCGGCGCTGTGCGCCATCGAGCTGCGGAGCCGGGCGCCGTTCAGCTTCGAAGGGTTCGATGCGTTCAACGCCGGATATCGCGCGCTGCTGACGGACTGGAAGCTGCTGGTCGACGGCGAGAATCCGATCGCCCGCACGAACGTGGCCCCGGTCGTCGGTGCCCCGACGGAGCCCTCGCTCTACGGCTTCGGTTATACGATTCCGGGCGGGACGCCGCGCCCGACCTTCATCGTGGCCGGCGCGGGCGAGATGCGCGAGCGCGGCGTCGGTGTCGAGGGAATCGTTCGCCACGGCGAGACCTCGGCCGCGGCGATGCGCGAGAAGGCGGCGCATGTGATGGCGATCATGCAGGCGAGGCTCCACGGCCTGGGCGTCGCATGGTCGGACGTGACCGCGATCGACATCTACACCGCGCAGCCCATCGAGCCGTTTCTCGCCGACACCGTCCTGGTCCCGGCCGGCCTCTCCGCGATCCACGGCGTCCACTGGTTCCCGAGCCGCCCGCCCATCGTCGGCCTCGAGTACGAAATGGACCTGCGCGGCGTCTCCCGCGAGCTGCTGGTTTAAAAAGATTGGGGGCCTCGACGGGCCCCCCAAGCCCCCCGCGCTCGGAAGCGCGCCGGCGTAGCCGTGGCGCTCCTCGATTTTGCGTTGCCCCCGTGCGCTAGCCTCCGACCTTTACGCCCGCGAGGCGCTCGAGCACCTGGATGATCGCGGTGCCGTCCTGCTTGCCGAGCCCGGCGGCGCGCGCCATCTGGTAGACCTGCTGGCTCACGTTGGCGAGCAACAGCGGCGCGCCGAGCTGCTTCGCGAACGCCGTCTCGAGCTCCTGATCCTTGAAGGAGATGTCCACCGTGCCGGCCGGTGAGAAGTCACGCGCCAGCATGCGCGCCGCGCCCCGCTCGAAGGCCGAGCTCGTTCCAGTGCTGACCCGCACGACCTCGTAGATCGTCCGCGGGTCGAGCCCGGCCTTGACGCCCAGCACCAGCGCCTCGGCCACGGCCACCATGTTGACCTGGACCAGCATGTTGTTGACGAGCTTCATCGCGAGTCCCTGCCCGAGCGAGCCGACGTGAAAGATCTTCGTGCCCATGGCCTTGAACAGGTCCCGGCAGGCCTCGAACGTCTCGGGGGCGCCGCCGGCGATGATCGAGAGCTCGCCGGACTGCGCCCGCTCGGTGCCGCCGCTCACGGGCGCGTCGAGCATCGTCACGCCGCGCGCGCCGAGCAGGTCGGCCAGGCGCTTGGCCACGAGCGGATCGATCGTGCTCATGCTGATCACGATGTGACCCGCCCCGGCGCTGCGGATGATCCCGCGCTCGCCGGCGATCACCGCTTCCGCCTGCGCCGTGGTCTCCACCATCGAGATCGTGCGATCGGCGGCGGCGGCCACGCGCTCGGGCGACTCGGCCACCGTCGCGCCGCGCGCGCGCAGGGGTTCGATCTTCGCGGGATCGATGTCGTGGACGATCAACGGAAAGCCCTGCTTCGCGAGGTTCAGCGCCATCGGGCGCCCCATGTTGCCCAGTCCGATGAATCCTACGGCTCCAGCCATCGTGCCCTCCCTGGCCCGTCAAGGTAGTCGTCGCGTCCCGAACAGTCAACACGCCCGTCCGTACGACCGGCGCATTCTTACTCGATAAGAATTACCCGGTCACGCCAACTCGTGTGACGAGATCGTCTTCGATGCGGCGGAGCGCTGATGTCATTGCGAGATCGGCGACGTCGCGAGTGCGCCCGCGCGTGGCACGTCTCTTGCCGCTCAACTCCCGGGAGGACGACCGAATGATCTGGAAAGGGCACGTCAGCTTCGG
>Ga0209267_1001817_pt1 | contig 14228 bp, 13 predicted proteins | sample GraSoiAngelo_137_FD_185894 | JGI IMG/M metagenome (GOLD analysis project Ga0209267, IMG submission 185894) | Grasslands soil microbial communities from the Angelo Coastal Reserve, California, USA - 14_0929_09_30cm (SPAdes) (version 2) | ecosystem: Environmental > Terrestrial > Soil > Grasslands ... | reverse complement strand
TGGGCGCGCGCATGCCGAAGGGCGTCCTCCTGGTCGGTCCTCCCGGTACGGGCAAGACGCTCCTTGCCAAGGCGGTCGCGGGCGAGGCGGGTGTGCCCTTCTTCTCCATCTCCGGATCGGAATTCGTGGAGATGTTCGTCGGCGTGGGCGCCGCCCGTGTGCGGGACCTGTTCGAGCAGGCCCGGGCCAAGGCCCCGTGCATCATCTTCATCGACGAGCTCGACGCGCTCGGCCGCGCCCGCGGTACCATGCCCGGGCTGGGAGGCCACGACGAAAAGGAGCAGACGCTGAACCAGCTGCTGGTGGAGATGGACGGATTCGATCCGGCTTCCGGGATCGTCCTCATCGCCGCGACCAACCGGCCCGAGATCCTCGATCCGGCGCTGCTCAGGGCAGGCCGCTTCGACCGGCAGGTGCTGGTGGACCGGCCGGATCGCGTCGGACGCCAGCAGATCCTGAAGGTCCACACGCGCAAGGTGGTGCTGGCCGCGGACGTGAAGCTCGAGGACGTCGCCGCGCTCACGCCGGGCTTTACCGGCGCGGACCTCGCCAACCTGGTCAACGAGGCAGCGCTGGTCGCGACCCGCGGCGGCGCGGACCGGATCGGCATGAACGATTTCAACGTGGCGATCGAACGGATCGTCGCCGGTCTGGAGAAGAAGAACCGGCTCCTCAACCCGCGCGAGCGCGAGATCGTGGCGCACCACGAGATGGGCCACGCCTTCGTCGCGGCCGCGCTGCCGGGCTCCGATGCGGTGCACAAGATCTCGATCATCCCTCGCGGGATCGGCGCGCTCGGATACACCATCCAGCGTCCGACCGAGGACCGCTATCTGATGACGCGCGAGGAGCTCGAGAACAAGATGGCGGTCCTCCTCGGCGGACGCGCCGCGGAGCACCTCGTGTTCGGCCATCTTTCCACCGGCGCCGCCGACGACCTCGCCAAGGTGACCGACATCGCCCGGAGCATGGTGACCCGCTTCGGCATGGGCGCGGCGCTCGGCCCCGTGACGTACGAGTCCGAACCCACGACGTTCCTCGGGCAGGCCTACGGCTCTCGGCGGCTCTACGCCGAGGAGACGGCGCGTGAGATCGACGTCGCAGTGCGCGGCATCGTCGAGGCGCAGTTCCACCGCGCGCAGGCGATCCTGGTGACGAACCGCGCGTTGCTCGCTGACGCCGCAGGGCTCCTGCTGGCGAACGAAACGCTCTCCGGGGTGCAACTCGACGACGTCCTGCGGCGCGTCGGGAAAGAAGTGGGACCGCGGCTCGCCGCTGCGGCCACGGCGTAGCGCCGCTGTTATCCTCCGGCGACCGTTACTCGTCAGGGAGGATGTCGTGGCCCGAAAACGAAAGAATGGTTCCGGAAAGGCAGCCGGTGTGCAGACGCAGCGCGAGCGCCCGGAACCTGATCGCGAACGCGAGGAGCCGGAGACCCTCATTCCTGGAGCCGAGAAGGACGACCTCGCCGAGGAGCTGGGCGAGGAATCCGTGGAGGCCGCTACCTCTGGCCAGACTACCGCCGAGGACAATCTCAACGAGGAAGTGCCCGAGGAAACGGGCGGGCCGTTCGTCCAGGAGAAAGGCCCGCTTTCCCGCAGGTAAGCTGCGGGTCCAGTACACCACGCACCTTCACGCTGCCGTCCTTTGGAGACGACTCAGCCGGGGCCGACTCGGAACGCCCTTCCGGTGGAGCACCCACTGCTCTCTGGTCGCCGAGGGAAGCTAACCAGTTTCACGGACTGGGCTTTCCGCCCGCGAAGCCGCGGGCCGCGTCAACGCAGGCAGTTCTCCACGATGAAGGCGCACTGCTCGTCCTTGACCAGCAGTACGACGTCCACGCCCCTCACTGCACGACGCCGGTGCGCTCGACCTTGGCGAGGAAACCTTCGGTCTGGAATCCGAATGCATCCGACGGCAATGAGCCCACGACGTATGCGTTTCCCGCCGTGTCGAGGGCGACGCCACCCAGGACCTCGATCCCCGGCCAGTTCACGTCCGTCATCCAGAGCCGCTCCCCGGTCGGAGCATACCGCGCGACGTACCCGGTCCCTGCGCCGCCGGATCCCAGCCCGTACGAGCCCACGACTATCGCCTCGCCTCTGGAATCGACCGCGATGCCGTTGGCGGTGTCCACGCCGGACGTGGCGATGGTTCGGACCCAGAGCGTGTCGCCCGCGGAATCGAGCTTCGCGACGAACGCGTCGTCCGTGTTGCGCCCCGCGAGCAGCACCGCGCCGGTCGCGTCGGTGGCGATCGCTCCTCGCCCGCTGAACGGCGATCCAACGGCGAGCGTGCGGGTCCAGCGCGTCGTCCCGTCTGGCGTCGTCCGGACGGCGACCACGGGACTGCGGCCGCCCGCCGCCGCGATGTCGCCCGACGGCGTCATGGCGATCCCGAAAGCGAACCCGTCGGCGTCCGCCCCGTACGTCTTGCGCCAGAGCAGCGTCCCATCCGGGGCCCAGCGCCCGATGAACGAGTCCGGATCCGACCCGCACGCGACCAGGTCGCCGTTCGGCGCGAACGTCACGCCGTAGACGGCGACCTCGCGCCCCATCGAGACGAGCCACTGCTGCGCGCCGTCCGCATCGAGCACGAGAAGGTAGCCTCCCGTTCCCTGCGTGTACCCGGCGAGCGCGATAGCGCGGGAGGAGGCGGACACGGCCATGCCGAAGATCTCGTCCGCCTGCGGGACCTCGACGCGCTCCACCTTTCCGGTGGCGTCGGTCCACGCGAGCGTCCCGTGCCGGCTCCCGATTCCGTCTCTCGTGATGAACTGGCTTCCGAAGACGATGAGCCGGCCGCCGGGGAGCGTCGCAACGCCCTCGAGCTCCGTCCACGGCGTGGTGAAGAACTGCGTGCCGGCCCACGCCTGCGGCGTGGCGGCCGGTGGAGGCGGGGGCGGAGCGGGTGTGTTGTCCGGCGGCGCGGCCGGGGTGGACTGCGGCGTGTCCGTCGAGGGCGGCGTCGCGCCGGCGGACGCGGAAGGAGCCGCGGGTGGTGTGGTGGTCACCTGGGACGAGGTCGCCGCCGTGCCGCCGCCACTGTCCCTCGCACCGCCGCACCCGAGCAGGATCGCCCCCGAGATCACTGCCGCACGCACGCGCATGTGTGCCTCCCCCAACAGCCCGGCAATTCAGGGAGCGTGCCAATGGAGCCCGACAGCGGCGACGTCGAGGTCTGCATGCAATGCCGCGCGCGGGGAGCACCGCGCTTCTCCGATCGGGAGCGGCACGTTCCAACGGAACGAACGTCGCTTCCACGGCTGCGAACGTGCGTCCACCGGCTGCCGTGCCGACCGGCCGAGCGGAGGCGTGGAGGCGGTCCATTGGACCTCGCTGGTCACGAAGCTTGTCGCGGCAGCGATCGGCTTCGATGCTGCCCGGCGCTGGCGGCGCCCTGCTGCACCCGGGATGGATGGGGTCGCCGCTGCGACCTTGAACGGACTCGCCGCATACGGCTGTTTGGGGGCCATAAGGAACGGTTTGTCGCAGGCGTAGTCGCGCGCTAACCTCGGCGGCTGCTCAGGCAGCCGGCTTGCAGGCCAGCTCGAAGGGGATGCGCAATGGAAACCGGGCTGCTGTTCGAGACTCGCGCCGGACCCGTGCGGCTGCGCTGGAATGAGCGTGGCCTGACCGCCATCGAGATGCCGGAGTTGCCGCCCCGCGCTCTGCGGGCGGAGCTCGCGAAGCAGAACGGGACGCAAGCGCCGCCGTTCGTGCGGGAGGCGGCGCGGCTCCTCGAACGTCACCTCGCCGGCGAAGCGCAGGATCTCGCCGCGCTGCCGCTCGATCTCTCCCTGCTCGCTCCCTTCCAGCGCGCCGTCTACGACAAGGTGCGCGACTTGCCGCCGGGACGTACCGCGACCTACGGGGAGATCGCGGCGCTGCTGGGAAAGCCCGGTGCGTCGAGGGCCGTGGGCCAGGCCCTCGGGCGCAACCCGTTCCTGGTCGCAGTTCCATGCCACCGCGTGCTCGCCGCGGGCGGCGCTCCAGGAGGGTTCTCGGCGCCGGGCGGGGTGATCGCGAAGCAGCGGCTGCTGGCGCTCGAGGGGGTCACGCTGGCGGTCGACCATGGTCTGCCGTTCGACCCGGTGGCGGCCGTCGAGCATCTGCGAGGCCGCGATCGCCGCCTGGCGAAGCTCATCGACAGGGTCGGCCCCTTCCGCCTCCGCCCGGCGGAGCTGCAGAGCCCGTTCGAGGCATTGCTGGAATCGATCGTCTATCAGCAGCTCACGGGGAGGGCGGCCGCCACCATCCTCGCGCGCGTGATCGGGCTCTTCCGGCCACGCCGCTTTCCGCGGCCGCAGGACGTCGCCGGCATCGCGGAGGAGAAGCTGCGCGGCGCGGGACTCTCGCAGTCGAAAGCAGCGGCCCTCAAGGACCTGGCGGCGAAGACGCTCGATGGCACGGTCCCCGCCTCGGCCCGCGCGCTGGAGAAGCTCTCGGATGCCGAGATCGTCGAGCGGCTCACTGCGGTGCGCGGGATCGGGCCCTGGACGGTGGAGATGCTGCTGATCTTCCGGCTCGCGCGGCCGGACGTGCTGCCCGCGACCGACTACGGCGTCCGCAAGGGATTCGCGCGCGTGCGCCGCGCAAGGGAGCTTCCCTCCCCCAAAGAGCTGCTCGCCCATGGCGAGCGCTGGCGGCCGTACCGCACCGTCGCGAGCTGGTATCTGTGGAGGGTGCTCGACTTGTAGTCGCGGGCGCGGCTACCGCCGCCGCGATGGTGCTCGTCCGGCGTTCGCGGCGCGCGAAGGAATCGTGTCGACGCGCACGATCGGGTCGTTCGGCTCGACCAGAGGGCCCTCGTACCGCAGGAAGGCCGCCGGTCCTTCGGCGTACAGCCAGACATGCTGGTCCGGGGCGCTGACGAAGAGCTTCGCGATCGCGGGAATGTCCGGGTGGATGGTGTACCGGTCTGCGGCGATCGTCCGTCCTGCCATGCGCACGCTCTCGGGGCGCTCGCGGATGAGGTTGACGGGGGCAAGCCGGGGGCGCGGCGTGAACGCGACCGCCTTCAAATCGACCTTCTGCCCGGGCGAGAGCTCCGCGCGGAGTGACTTGATCACGGCCACGAACGCAATGCCCGCGAACGTCTTTCCCGCCTCGATCTCGAGGTCTTCCTTCCAGCGCTTGTGCTGGTCGACCCGCGTGGTCACCGCCCGCTTCGCGCGGAAGTCGACCTCGTACTGCCGGACGAGGGCACCGTCCTTGCGCTCGGTCCAGTCCCAGCTCTGCTGCTGGAGCTCGGGCTCGAGGCGCAGGACGGCGCGCTCGACGGTCGCGCGACCGTCGGGGAAGTCGTTGCGCGATTCGATGTGCAGGAGGCCCCCTTCGACCCATTGCGCGTAGTGGCCGTCCGCGATCGTCGCCCCGGATCCGGCGTCGATCAGTGAGGTGAATGCCTGCGCGTCCCCCTCCCTCGCGTGAGGAGCGACGGCGAGCAGGACGGCGAGGACCGCACTGGTCACCCGGATAAGCTGCGCACGCCCGGTACTCGGGGCTACGCCAGGTCGAACAGCAGCACTTCGGCAGGCTCGATGCCCTGCAAGGTGACGACGCGCTCGTTGCTCACCGCGGCGCCGTCGCCCGCGGACAGCTTCCGTCCGTTCAGTTCGATCGCGCCTCGCGCGACGTGCACCCACGCGTGCCGGCCCGACGGCGGCTCGAAGGAGACACGCTCGCCCTTCCCGAGCAGGGCCCCGTAGATGCGAGCGTCCTGGTTGATGGTGACCGATCCCTCGCGGGCATCGCGCGACGCGAGCAGGCGCAGCTTGCCGCTGCGCTCCTGCGCCGGGAAGCTCTTCTGCTCGTATCCCGGTTGCACCCCGCGGCGCTCGGGAACGATCCAGATCTGCAGGAAGTGCACGGGCTCGGTTTCAGAGGCGTTGGACTCGCTGTGCACCACCCCGCTACCCGCGCTCATGCGCTGGACGTCTCCGGGCTTGATCACGCCTCCCCCTCCGGAGGAATCGCGATGCGAGAGACCGCCGTCCAGGACGTAGGTGACGATCTCCATGTCGCGGTGCGGATGGGAACCGAAGCCCTGTCCGGCCTCGACCGTGTCGTCGTTGATCACGCGCAGGGCCCGGAAGCCGACACGATCGGGGTCGTAGTGGTCCGCGAAAGAGAACGTATGCCAGGAATCGAGCCAATCGGTCCGGGTATGGAAGCGATCGTCGGCCTTGAGAACGCTGATCATCGTTTGCCCCGATGGAACCCTTGCGGCAGGCTCCCCAAGCGCGAGGTAGGATGCGGGGCTACCCGGCACGATTCGAAAGCTGGCAGGTACGAGGCGCTGCGTTATCTTCGTGAGATGATCAAGATTCAGTACTGCAATTCGTGAGGTTACAAGCCTCGAGCCGTCCGTGCGGCGGCTGCGCTGGAGAAGGAGCTCGGGTTGCAGGCCGAGTTGGAGGTCGGCGCCGTCGGTTCTTTCATCGTGCTCGTCGACGGCCAGGCGGTGGCGGAGAAGAACGCGCTCGGGTTTCCGAGCGAGGACGAGATCGTCGCCGCCGTCCGCAAGAAAGTCGCACCTGGTCGCGGCCGCTGAGGGCGGCTGAGCCACGATTGTTCACGAGAGACCCGCCTACGCCGCCGGCTCCGGCCGGGGCGGCTGCTGCTTCGCGATCCCCGCCCGTACCTGCTCCATGTCGAGCTCGCGCACCTTGCGCACCAGCTCCTCGAGCACGTTCTGCGAGAGCGCCCCGGGCTGGGCGAACAGCAGCACCTTGTCGCGGAAGATCATCAGCGTCGGAATGCTGCGAATGTTGAACGCAGCCGCCAGCTCCTGTTCCTCGTCGGTGTTGATCTTCGCAAAGGTCGCGTCAGGGTTGGTCTCCGCCACCTTCTCGTACACCGGGGCGAACGCCCGGCAGGGCCCGCACCAGGGGGCCCACCAGTCGATGAACAGGATGCCGCCCTTTTCCACGGTCTGCTGGAAATCCTCTCTACCGATGTTCTGCACTCCCATGTACGCCTCCGCCCATTGGCAGGAAAACTTCATTCTTCCGGCGGCCCTCCGCTACGGGCCAGGTCCTCGGTCTTCACCCGCGCCGGGTCCATCCCGCGGGCGCGCTTGGTCATCGTCTCCAGGAGCTCGCCGAACGAAGGTGGCGTTCCCTTGATGAAGCGCAACGGATTGATCCGGGCCACCACGAACGCCTTCAGGTACGGGGAGGTGAGGCCTCGGGCCTTCAGCTTCTCCACGGCTCCGACGACCGCCTCGTCGAGCTCGAGCAGCTTTTGCGCGCGATCTTCCCGCTCGGCCAAGGTGTCGCGCAGGGGCTTTTCGAAGTACTGGTCCACCTTCTTCAACGCCGGGGCGTAGGCGCCGCCGGAGAAGCGGCCCTTCTTTTCGTACGCGAAGCCGAGGGTGACGAGCGAAGGTTCCTCGAACTCGAGCGCGAAGTCGCTCTCCTTGCGGCCACCGTCCAGCTGGGCCAGATCGCGGTACATGCGCACCACCTCCAGCGCCTTCTCGCGAAGGTTGTGCGCCTTCTCGATGTTCAGGGCGAGGATCTGGTACGCGACCTCGCGCTCCGGCACGACCAGCGCGAGGATCGCCTTCGCGCCCAGCTCCTTGAGGGCAGTGAGGCGATGGCCGCCGTTCGGCGTGCGAAACCCGTCCGGCTCGCGCACGGCGATGATCGGGTCCAGGTAGCGGCGCGTCTTGTCCATCGCGCGCGTGAGCTTGAGCACGTGCGCGTCGGAAACGTCGCGCTGGTAGCTGGTCGGCTCTACCTTGTCGACCGGCAGGGCGGCGAAGAGAAGCGCGTTGCCTCCGAGCGGCTCGCGATAGGCGGCCAGCACCGATCCGCCCTCCGCCTCGATCTGCCCGGCCAGCTCCTTCAGTTCCTCCGGAACGCCTTCCAGTCGCAGCTGCGGAGGGCCCAGCTCCGTCGGCTTCAACTTCACGCCTTTGCGGGCGCGCGGCTTGCCGGATTTGGTCATGGGACGCTTGCGGGGGGTGGGCATGAGCGCAGGCAAGGTAGCGCCTGCCGCGGCCGTTCGCCACCGGCATGTGGAGTTCAAGCCGCACCGAGGCGACGCCGGAGCACCGCGGTCACGGTGTCCAAGTCGACCGGCTTCACCAGGTGCTCGTCGAAACCGGCCGCCAGCGCGCGCTGCCGGTCGCTCTGCTGCCCGAACCCGGTCAAGGCGACGATCAGCGCGCCGCGCGTCTGCGGCAGCTCGCGAAGCTTGCGAACGACCTCGTAACCGTCCATGGCGGGCAGCCCGATGTCGAGCAGGATCACCTCAGGCGAGAACTCCAGCGCGACGCGCAGTGCCGAGGGCCCGTCGTGAGCGATGCGGACCTCATGCCCGTCGAGGGCCATGGCCTCGGCGAGCGTCGTCGCGGCGTCGATGTTGTCGTCGACGACCAGCACGCGGCCGTGGTGCGCCCGCGCGGCGAGCGGGCGGACTTCCGCATGCGTGACGCCCTCGGTCGCGCCGGGCAGGAGCACGATGAAGGTCGAGCCCTTGCCCGGTCCGGCGCTCTCCGCGCGCACGCTGCCGCCATGAAGCTCGACGAAGCCGCGCACCAGGGCGAGCCCGATCCCGAGGCCGCCCGTCGAATAGTCCTTGGCCCCGGCCACCTGCACGAAGGGATGGAACAGGCTCTGGAGCGCCTCGGCGGGAATGCCGATCCCGGTATCGCGCACGCGCACCTCGAGCTGCCCGTCGAGCTCGCGGGCGGACAGCTCCACTTCGCCTCCGGCGGGCGTGTACTTGATCGCATTGGAGAGGAGGTTGCCGAGGATCTGCTCCAGGCGGACGGGATCGGCGTCGATCGCCAGCGGCCGGGGCGGAAAAGAGACGGTGAGTTTCTGGTCGCGGGCGCGCGCCATGGAGGAGAGCGAGTCCGCCGCCTTCGCCAGCGCGTCGCGCACCGAAAGCCGCTCCTTCTGCAGTTCGATCTTTCCCCGGCTGATGCGCGAGACGTCCAGCAGCTCGTCGACGATCCGCACCATGTGCCGCGACTGCCGTTCGAAGATCGCGAACTGCCGCTCCGCGGAACTCGGATCCCGCTTCATCACCTCCAGCGCGGTGATCACCGGAGCCAGTGGATTGCGCAGCTCGTGGCCGAGGACGGCGAGGAACTCGTCCTTGCGCCGGTCGGCATCCTGCAGGTCGCGCAGGAGCCGGGCGTTGTCCAGGGCGATGGAGGCCTGCGCCGCGATGCCCGCCAGCAGGCGCTCATGATGCTGCGTGAAGTGTCCCGGAGCGCTGTGCACGAACGCCAGGCCGCCGAGGAGGTGGGCGGTGCGCGAGGTGATGGGCACCGCGAGCAGGCTGCGCACGGGGGCTCCGTCGAATTCGCCTGGCTGCGCCGATTCGATCCGCACCGTCCCGCTGCTGCCGCAGGCGCGCGCGAGCTTCTGCACCGGCAAGCTCGCGAAATTCTCCCGTTCCCGCCCCGCCGACGCCAGCATGCGCGCCTCCGGAGCGGCGTCGAACATCACGCCGAACTCCGCGCCCGTCAGCGCCGTGGCCTCGTCGGCGACCAGCTGTGCCAGCCGGTCCGGGTCGAGCTCGGCGGCGAGCGAGATGCCGAGCCGCCGCAGGATCGAGTTCACCCGCCCTTCCTCCCGCAGGCGCACCTCGTAGCGCCGCTGCTCGTCGAGCGAGTGCTGCAGGCCCGAAAGCGCCTCTTCCGCGCGCCGGCGCGCCTCCGACTCGCGCACGGAGAGCACGAAGATCACGAAGGAGATCGCGCTGCCGATCAGCAGGGCCGCCAGCGCCGGCATCAGCGACCCTCCCCGCAGCGCCGGAAGCGCCGTGAACGTCAGCGTCCATTCGCGGCCGCCGAAGCTCAGCCGCTCGGTGGTGATCAGGGTTTCGCTGCGCGGCGCGCTGAAGCCGCGGTCGTGGAGCAACCGCGCAGGCTCCGCCTCCGGACCGTCGTAGACGCGGAATTCGAGCAATGGGTCGGCCTCGCTTCCGAAGATGGCGACGAACAGGTCGTCCGCGCGGAAGGGCGAGTACACCCAACCGATGAGCGATTCGCGGCGCGCTTGCAGACTCTGGGGAATCTCGCCGCCTCGGTAGACGGGCACATAGATGACGAAGCCGACCTGGCGGCGGGGGTCGATCTCCTGCACCAGCGTGACCTTGCCGGAGATGGCGGCGCTCGCCTCATCCCGCGCGCGCTCCATCGCTTCGCGCCGGATGGGGTCGGTGAACATGTCGTAACCCATCGCGGCGCGGTTGCGCTGATCCTGTGGCTCCAGCATGACGACGGCGGTGCGTTCCTCGAACGTGGAGTGCGGCCACACGCGCAGCCCCGGGAATCCGCGCGATCTCAGACCGGCCTCGATCGCCTCCGTATCCTCCTCGCGGAAGCGCTGCGCGAACCCGACCCCTTGCACGCCGGGGTACCACTGCTCGAGCTCGAGGCGCCGTGCGTAAGCGTGGAATTCCTCCGGCGTCAGGTCGGGGCGGGCAGCGAGGAGCCCGGCGCAGCCGCGGAGCATGCTCTCGTCCGTGTTCAGGCGCGCTTCGATCCGATCGACGGCGGCGCTGATGGCGTGGGCAAACCGTCCGCGGTCTCGCATCCCTACGCTGACGAAAATGAACACCGCGGTCGCCAGTGTGAGCGCAACAGAGCCCGCCAATGCGGCCCAAGGTGCGATGGATCTGCGCACGCCGGAAGTTTGCAGACGGCGGAGAGGGCCGGAAAACCCCCCGGCAGCTGGTAAGCGCGTTTCAGAACCGTTGCGGCCGTCCAGCGGCGTTGCCCGACCTCGCAGGCCCGTGTCTTCGGGTGAACGATGCGGACTTCACTTCGTGATCCGGAACGCGCGGTGCGCGGCGCGGTTCCGGTAGTCCTCGGGGACGGTGTCCTCCTCCGTATAGCGAAGCCCCTCGAGCGCCGGGGCGAACCGCTGGTGGTTGGTCGAGAACCAGAGCACGCCGGCAGGCGACAGCACGGAGAGAGCCCGCTCGATCAGGTCGCGGTGATCGCGTTGCACCTCGAAGTCGCGGCCGCCCGAATCGGAGAACGAGGGCGGATCCAGGACGCAGAGCGTCCAGCGGCGCGCTCCCGCGGCGCGCAGAAACGCGTCCACCCCCGAGCGTACCAGCTCTCCCGACAGACCGTTCAGCCGGAGGTTGTCCCGCGCCCAGTCTAGATAGTTCTGCGAGGCGTCCACGCTCGTGGTCTGTGCCGCGGCGCCCGCGGCGGCGGCGCAGGTGAAGCTGCCGGTGTACGCGAAGAGGTTGAGGAACTTCGTTCCGCGGGCCTCGGCCCTCACCCGGGAGCGCGTCTCACGGTGGTCGGCGAACAGCCCGGTGTCGATGAAGTCGTCGAGGTTGACCAGGAATCTCAGATCCCGCTCGCGCACCTCGATGCGCTCGCCGGTGCGCGCGAGCCGCGGGTAGCTCGCCCCGGTGCTGCGGACTTTCAGATGCAAGCGTTCGGAGGGCACCGAGAGAGCCTCGGCGGCAGCGCTCGCGATCGCTTCCAGCCAAGGGACGCCGCGCGTCTGCTCCCGCGCATACTCGGCCACGACGAGGTGGCCTTCGTACCAGTCCACCGCTGCCCGGATCTCGGGGATGTCCCGATCGTACAACCGGAAGGCGCCGACCCCCTGCCGTTCGAACCGCGGGTACAGCTTGCGGAAGTTCTTCCGCACGCGGTTCGCCAGCATCCGCGCCTGCTCTTGCAGGTTCACAGCGCGGCGGCCCAGCGCTCCATCTGATCGAGGATCGCACCCGGAGCGTCCTCCTGCAGGAAATGCCCGGCGCCCTCCAGGAGGTGAGGGCCGTCGACCCGGGCGAAGAGGTGCTGCCAGCGTTCGAGCTGCGGCTTGCGAAAGGCGCGGTCCTTGAGCGCCCAGCAGACCAGGGCCGGCTTCTCCCGCAGCCGCGAGAGGTGATCCTCGATCCACGCCATGCTCCCGTACGACTCGTGAAACGGGTTCTTCGTCTCCGGGATGAGCTGCGGGAACCGGGCGATCCCCACGCGGTCGTCAGGGGTCGGGCAGGGCGCGCGATAAGGGTCGAGCTCGGCCTGCGTCAGGTGGCGGGGACCGCCCTTCGCCAGCAGAAGCTCGACGAAGACGTTCGACTGCGTGCTGCGTTTCCAGCCGCCGCGGCCGAGGACCAGGAACTTGAACAGCCAAGGCAGCTTCAGGCGAGGTTGTCGCACGAACGCCCAGGTGTTCAGCACGACGACTCCGGCGATCCGCTCCGGATGCTTCGTCGCCCAGGCCATGCCGATGGGGCCGCCCCAGTCCTGGATCACCGGCACCACGCGCGCCGGCTGCAACTCGCGCAGCACACGGCCGAGGTTGTCGACATGGCGATCGAGCGTGTACCAGCGCGGATCCCGCGGCTTGTCGCTGCGGCCGAACCCGACGTGATCGGGCGCGATCACCCGGTATCGCGGCGACAGGCGGCGGATGAACTCCCGGTACAGGTAACCCCAGGTGGGATTGCCGTGCAGCAGGAGGAACGTGAGCGGCGCGCTGCGCGGACCTTCGTCGACGACCGCCATCCGGATGCCGGGGTCCACCTCGATGAGGCGGCTCTTCCAGGGGAAGCGGCCGCCGAAGTCGGACCACACGTCGAGGCCGGTGTACACGCGCATCGTCGCGCGCACGATATCACCAGCACGTCACCTCGCCCGCTGCGCCACGCTGAACCCTCCGCCTCCGGCGAGCCGCACGTGGTGGATCTCGTCGAATCCTTCCTCGAACGAGGGCGGCTGCAGCTTCTTCGCGGTGGTGAAGATCGCCACTTTCGGGACCTGCGGCTCGCGCGCGGCATTGCGGCGGAGGGAGTCCTGGATTCCCGGCTCGAAGAAGTACCCGACGACGCGCGCCTCGTAGCGGCGAGCGAGCTCGATCAGCGGCGCGCGGTCCGCCGCCCGCGGATTGGTATTGTCGACGACCACCGGTTGCCCGATCAGCAGCGCCTGCTCGACCTGCGCGAGCTGGCGCGACTCCTTGTCGCGCGCGGCCCGGGGCATCAGGTCCTTGCTCACGTGCGCGTGCGTGGAGGCGAATCGCTCGCGAAAGAAACTGCTCTTCCCCGCGGCCTGGAGCCCGACGAAGATGACCAGCTGCCCGGCCACCGCGCTCAGCGATTGACGGCGCGCATGCTCGCCGCCGCGTACCGATCGCCCGCCGCGACGCCCGGTGGCGCCACCTGGTCGATCCGCCGGAGATCTTCGGGCGTGAGACGGATCCGCACGGCCGCGGCGTTCTCCTCCAGGTACTTGCGGCGCTTGGTCCCGGGGATGGGAACGACGTCCTTGCCGCGCGAGAGCACCCAGGCGAGCGCAAGCTGGGACGGGGTCGCCTTCTTCTCGCGCGCGATCTCCTCGATGCGCTTCACCAGCTCGAGGTTGCGGTAGAAGTTCTCTCCCTGGAAGCGGGGGCTGTTCCTGCGCCAGTCGTCTGCGGGAATGTCCTCGGGCTTGCGGAACTGGCCGGAGAGGAAACCCCGGCCGAGCGGGCTGTACGCCACGAAGCCGATCCCGAGCTCGCGGACCGTCGGCAGGATCTCCTGCTCGACGTCCCGCGACCAGAGCGAATACTCGGTCTGCAGCGCGGTGATGCGGTGCACCTTGTGCGCGCGCCGGATGGTTTGCGGCGCGGCCTCTGAGAGACCGAGATGGCGCACCTTCCCGGACTTCACCAGCTCGCTCATCGCGCCGACCGTATCCTCGATGGGGACCTCGGGGTCGACACGGTGCTGGTAGTAGAGGTCGATGTGGTCGATTCCGAGCCGCCGCAACGAAGCGTCGCACGCCTTGCGCAGGTATTCCGGCTTGCCGCTCACGCCGAGGAATGACCCGTCCTCGCCGCGGACGTTCCCGAACTTGGTCGCGATCACCACCTTGTCGCGGCGGCCGCGAATCGCCTTTCCGACGAGCTCCTCGTTGCGGAAGGGTCCGTACATGTCGGCGGTGTCGAGGAAGTCGATCCCCAGCTCGATCGCGCGGTGGATGGTCGCGACCGACTCCTCGTCATCGCGGCCAGCGTAGAACTCGCTCATCCCCATGCAGCCGAGGCCCATCGCGGAGACCTCGAGCTGGCCCAGCTTCCGGCGTTCCATTCCGTCACCTCCGACGAGACAACGTAGGATGCGGCCTGGTCGGAAAGGCTTCAAGCGGATGCCTGGGATTCCCCCGGTTGACTGACGAGCGGGTCTGGACCTATATTGCAACGGTGACCTTCGCCAGTATTCGATTAAACACAGGTATATTGCGATGAA
>Ga0209267_1001816_pt1 | contig 14241 bp, 12 predicted proteins | sample GraSoiAngelo_137_FD_185894 | JGI IMG/M metagenome (GOLD analysis project Ga0209267, IMG submission 185894) | Grasslands soil microbial communities from the Angelo Coastal Reserve, California, USA - 14_0929_09_30cm (SPAdes) (version 2) | ecosystem: Environmental > Terrestrial > Soil > Grasslands ... | reverse complement strand
CCGAATTGCGTTCCAAAATAACGTTTCTTCAGGCCAAAGAACACGTTCGGCTTTTTGCCGCGGCGATAATCGTTCTGTTCCATCTCCGCCTTTGAGATCAGGTCGGACACCTTCTGGTTGACGTAGATTTGTTCGGCTGTGACCGGACCCTTCGCGTCTTTAGAGAGCGAGGCATCGAACTTCTGCTTTCCGGCCAACACAGGGTCCACCAGCTTCAGATAACGATCTACATCTCGAGTCGAACGCCCTTCCAGGCCCGAGAGCAACGCCAGGACATCCTTCAAGTCGTTAAGGCGTGCACGTAGCCCCGGTGTGTTCGCTTTGGGTGCGAGCTTTTGGATCTCGTCATTCGCGCGATCCTGCCGCCGCGTGAGCGGATTGAGTTTGGCTTGAGCGACAATCATCTCTTCGTAAGACCAGCGCATGGCGATGAATTGACAGACAAAGGGCACCTGCAGCTTGCTCTCCGTCTTCACCGTTTTGTCGGTACTCGGATGTTCGGAGATCCAATGTGAGAGCGAATAGAGCAACGCAAGGTTGCGGTTCATATCCTCATATTTAATAAGAGCGCCACCCATGATGATCTGTGGAATCAAAACCAGCGGGACGATATTGGCCGCCGTCTTCGGGTCGGCCACGAGGGAAGAGATGAGCAGGCCCAGTGCGACGCCACTCATCGCAGTCATGAACATGATCCCCAAGTCTAACCAAAACATTCCGCGGATTTGCAGGAAGGAATTGCCGATAAGGACAAACAGGACGCACTGAATAAAGGCAAATACGCCGAGCGTGAGGGTTTTGGAGATGACGTAGTACGACAGGCGAACCTTGATATTGCGCTCACGTTGCAGCACAGGCCGATCACGAATGATGTCATCGGCGCTGTTGGTTAGCCCAAGAAACATTGCCACTATCAGGCCGAGAAACAGGAATGTCGGAATGTGATACGCAGAAGCGAAGTCGTACGTGCCGTTTTCAGAGTAGCGCAGGATGGTCGCGATCAGCAGCGCCAGCACAGGCGAAACGCCAATCGTAATCACCATGTTGGCGCGGTTGCGTAATTTGCTTAGAAAAGAACGGCGCAGCAGCGTGCGAAATTGCGTCCATTCATCATGCCAGCGAACTGGGAGCCGCTTTCTCTCGATCGGCGCGGCAGGCAACGGCGCGACCGGTTCCTGAAGAAGGGAAACTTGCTTGACGTCCTGAATTAGGCGGAACGCCTCGTACTTGTCGCGCCAGAATTCCGGAGAGTAACGGCGGGCCGCCACAAGCTGACCACGGCTGTTTTCTTCGTAAATGATATCGCCACTCAAGTCGCGCAACGGTGTCTCCAGCACATCGAAAATGAATTCCGGCCGCGTCGTCCCGCACGATGGACACGCGCCCAATTCAGCGCCGAACTGATGTTGATGCTCCGCCTCCGCAAAATAGCGCAGCATGTCCGAAGGCGTTCCGAAAAAGACAAGCCGTCCGCCTTTGTCGAGCAGGATCGCTTTGTGAAACATCTGGAAAATTTTCGAGCTTGGCTGGTGAATAGTGACAATGACGATCTTGTTGTGCGCCATGCTCCGAATGATTTCCATGACGTGCTCGGAGTCCTTTGAAGAAAGGCCGGAAGTCGGTTCGTCGAACAGATAAACGTCCGACATCCCGATCATATCGAGCCCGATGTTAAGGCGTTTCCGTTCGCCACCGCTCAGCGTCTTACTCTCAGGACTGCCGACAACCGCGTCGCGGCGTTCGCCCAATCCCAACTCGACCAGTTTCGCGTCCAGGCGCCGGCTGCGATCGCGCCGTGAGAGGTGTGGCGCGCGGATCGCCGCCGCAAACAGCAGATTTTCGCCGATCGTGAGATGTTCATCGAAGGCGTCCTGCTGAGGCATATAACTGATGTACTGCTTCAAAGCATCGAGATTCTGGTAAACGGACTGTCCGTTGAGAAAGACGTCGCCGCTGGAGGGCTGCAACTGACCGGCGAGCACTCGCATCAGCGTGCTTTTTCCACAACCGCTGGCGCCCATCACGCAAACAAGCTCGCCCCGCATGACGCTAAATGAGATTCCCTCCAGACCAATCTCACCTTTGCTAAAACGATGGGTGACTTCGTTTAGCTCAAGACTACGAATGATATTCCGCTCTTCCTCGATGATCCGTTCCGAGAAGTTGCACCGCAGAATCTGTCCAACGTCGATTCGAATCGTATCGCCATCTTTAAGCTGCGCGGTTGTGCGCACCGGCTCGCCGCCGACCATGATCGGCCGATCGGCTTCGATCACTTCAAGAACACCGACTCGCTGATCGTAATCGCAAAAAATCTTCAGCACCACGTCGCCGCTCGTGCCTGGCGAAAGCAGAATATCGTCAGCTTCGAGCCGGCTCGGATCGTTTGAAACCAAGTACTCCGATTTAGACGCCTTGAGTTGAAATCGGCCGCCAAGCGCGCGAGCGCGCCGGCGCAGATCGTTCAAATCCAGTTCGCTGTCATTGTGGAAAACGATTTTGTCCTCCAGTGCTGCCTCGACCTGTGTGCCGGCTTTCAACTTGACTCCTTTGAGTTCGGCATTCACGTCGCGCAACGCTTTCACGCGCACGTTCAATCCAAACGTCACGCGGAGCGCGCTTTCACGTGTTCGCGACCGTTCCAACTGCACTTCATCCGAGTCTCTGTTTACCCGGATGAAAATCTGTGGGAGTGAGACGTTTTTCTTAGCGTTGAAATATTGGGCTAGCTCCTGGTACGTGAGCACCTGGTCGCCTGCCAAAATGCGTTGGCCAGGATAAATCCGGCAGAAGCCGCCGCGCACCAAAGGTCTTCCGCGAACCGAGATGTTTTGGTTGCTATAATTTTTTAGCAAAATGAGATCGTGATAACGAAAGGCCATCAGCCGATCGGTTTCGCCGAGGTTCTTGAGTATGATGTCGGCCTTGCCGTCAGCGCCGAACGAGAGTGACTCCAGGGGCGACGCGCCGTGCTGATAGATTGACGGGTCCGAGTCCTCGGACGCGTTGAGTTGATAAACGATGTCGATCGCCTGCGCAGCCATGCCCATCTGCGACATGAACGAATAGAACGCCACCACCTGTTCTTGTTTTAAACCGGCCTGCGAGATCAGGTCGTAGAGCTGCACTCCGAGCATGATCTTGCGTTCGGTGCTCAGTTGCGCGCCGAGTTTCTGGGCCATCACAGCAAGATCCTGCTGCTCGTAAAGCGCCTGCCGGAACAACTGCCGTAGCTCCGAGTAAACCGCCTCGGGATAATCGTAACGCAGGAAGCCCAGGCTCGAATCGATCTCTTCCTCCATTATGACGCCGTCGGCTTTCGTGAAACCGGCCAGCACCTGGATCAACAACGGCAACAGATTTGGTCCCTCCGAAACGCTGCGGGGCTTGCGCAACGCCCGGCGCATCCATCGGCGGCCAGTACGTCGCACCCGATACGCAAGCGGGGTGACCCGCTGCACGGCGCGGTCGATCTTATCTGCGACGGATGAAACGAGTTCGGTCATGTCGGTTGTCGAGTGCGAATTTTAACCGAAACCGGCAAGCGACGCAATGCGCGGCCACGAATATAAGGTGAAAAGAAATGACGAAATCCGAACGACGAACCATGCTGTCATGTTGAGCGAAGCGAAACATCTCTGGTCTAACCCCATGGTCCCAGAGACTGATCCGAGATTCTTCGCTACGCTCAGAATGACATTATGAAATGACTAATGTGATGACCAATGATTACCTCATATACGCACTGCCACCCCGCATTTTGCATTGCCAATTTGTTCATGATAATTTTTAACATCGTTAACATTTGTTATGCCCCAGTTTGATCGTAACTCGCAAAAGGACAATAGGTCGCGCGGAAGCGAGCCTAATTTTAATTGGCGCGGCGTCATTCTCATCGTGATCGCTTTCAGTCTGATTGCGATGGCGATGCTCTTTTATCGCGGCGGCATGCAGCCGGTCGAAGACGTGCCGTATAATCGTTTTCTCGAGCTGCTGGAAAACAAGCAGATCGTTAACGACAAAAACTATCCGCTCCAGCTGGTGGTTGAGGACGGCCGCCCGACTCAAACCTTACGCGGTGCGTACATCCGCCAGGGAATAGGCTCGGCGCCAGCGCAGCCGATGCCGTTTCGAACCACAGTCTATTTGACTTTCACCAATAATTTGCAGGAGAAACTCGCTGCCGCCGGCATGCAGCCCGCCATCAAAACGGAATCAAACATGCTCGCGCAAACGGTGGTTGGTTTTTTGCCGATCGCCCTGTTCCTGCTCGTGCTTTATTTCCTGTTTCGACAGCAAATCCGCATGGCAGGCAAAGGCGCGCTTAATTTCGGTAAATCGAAAGCGCGAATGCTCGCCCGGGACAAAAATAAGCTCACATTTCGCGACGTCGCCGGGGTCGAGGAAGCCAAGGATGAAGTGCAAGAGTTGGTCGAATTCTTGCGTGACCCGAAAAAATTTCAAAAACTCGGTGGCCGCATTCCCAAAGGCGTGTTGATGGTCGGCCCGCCGGGCACGGGCAAGACGCTGCTGGCGCGCGCCATTGCAGGCGAAGCGGATGTTCCGTTCTTTTCCATCAGTGGCTCGGACTTTGTTGAAATGTTTGTTGGCGTCGGCGCAAGCCGTGTGCGCGACATGTTTGAGCAGGGCAAGAAATCCGCGCCGTGCATCATCTTCATCGACGAGATCGACGCCGTCGGGCGTCACCGCGGCCACGGCGTGGGCGGCGGCCACGACGAGCGCGAACAAACATTGAATGCGTTGCTCGTGGAGATGGACGGTTTCGATACGCAGGAAGGCGTGATCATCATCGCCGCCACGAACCGCCCCGATGTACTTGATCCCGCGTTGTTGCGTCCCGGCCGCTTCGATCGCCAGATCACCGTTAACTTGCCCGACGTGAAAGGGCGCGAAGAAATTTTGCGCGTCCACGCCAAGAAAGTGAAACTTGCCGAAGGCGTCGATCTCGCCGTGGTCGCGCGCGGCACGCCCGGTTACTCAGGCGCTGAGCTGGCCAATGTGATTAACGAAGCGGCATTGCTCGCCGCGCGGCGCGGATTAAAAGGGATTACGCTCGCCGAACTGGAAGAAGCGCGCGACAAAGTTCGCTGGGGCAAAGAACGCCGGAGCCTCGCGCTCAGCGAAAAAGAAAAACAAAACACTGCGTATCACGAGGCGGGCCACGCGCTGCTGCTCGAACTTCTTCCTCACACCGAGCCGCTGCACAAAGTCACGATCATCCCGCGCGGACCATCGCTTGGATCGACAATGTGGTTGCCGGAAGAAGACAAATATACCAATCGCAAAAACGAATTGCTTGCCGGTCTGGCCGTCAGCATGGGTGGCCGCGTTGCGGAGGAAATCATCTTTGGCGACATCACAAATGGGGCGCGTGGCGACATCAAAATGGCTACGGCAATTGCGCGCCGGATGGTTTGCGAATGGGGCATGAGCGAGAAAATGGGCATGGTCGAATACGGCGACCACGAAGATTACGTTTTCCTGGGCCGCGACATATCTCGCGCGCGCGATTACAGCGAAGCGACCGCCGAGCAAATCGATCAGGAAGTGCGAAAACTGCTCGATGAGGCGTATCAACTCGCGAAGAAAACTCTTACCGCGAACCGCGATAAACTCGAAGTCATCGCGAAAGCCTTGCTCGAGTACGAAACGCTCGACGGCTCGCAAATCAAAGAAATCGTCGAGCACGGCCGCCTGATTAATCCGCCGCCAGGCGTTTCTCCGCCGCCGGGTGAAAAAATGCCAGCCGAAAAACCGCCCAAGCAAGTCGTAGCCGCGCCCGACGCCGCCCCGCCGCTCCCCGGCGCCCTCGGCGGGGCTCCAGCGTAGGTGCGGCCAGACGTTTCGACAACCGCTTTGCCACGCATCTGCTTGAAGGTGGCTATCCCGACGAGGAGGCGGCACTCGGTTCCGAGTTAGACGAATTTTCGTCCAATTCTTGTTACGCCAATTACCGTCGATGAATATGGAGCCACCATTAGAAGCATCACCCAAAGAAAAGTTCGATACACTCTTCGGCCTTTTAAAGGACCATTACGCCGGCCTTTTTGATTTCGAGTTCAAAAACGTAACTGTGCTAACGCTCCTGCTGGGATGGACCCTCGCTTCAAACGATGCCCGAAGCTTTCTTCACACTCATCGAGGAATTGCTTACTGTGCCTGCGTTGTAGTTCTCCTCTATGCAGCCCTTCTCTTAATTTCGATTTGGAAATTCTATCGGCGGTCACTTCTTGCATATGCGCAATTGTCCGAACTTGGATATATGCCGACCGAATACTTTCGGATGAGGCGGATTCAACCGTTTACGGTCGTGAGTTTCACGCTGCTGAATTGGGCCGTAGCCTTTCTGATATCCGCGGTGATTCTCTTCACTTAACAAACTTGGAGAAATGGCCTAACCATGCGCTGCAGCGAACTGCTCCGCGCGTCACGCTGGTTGCCGCCGGCCATCCCGCCGCCTGCGCCCATCCTGACCCTCACCGCCTTCGCCCGCAACCAGAGCGCGCCGCGCTCCGCAATCGCTGAGCTTGAGGTCGTTAGGCGTCATTCGCACTTTCCATGAAACTCGTAATGTTTGACATAGACGGCACTCTCACTCAGACCTCCCAAGCTGACGAAACGTGCTTTGTCCAAGCTCTGCGAGAAGTTTTTGGTTTTACTGACCTCAACACGGATTGGGCGAGCTATCCACATTGCAGCGACTCAGGCATTCTGGAAGTGTTATTCCAGATACGGCTCGGACGTTCGCCACTGCCAGACGAGATTTCCATTTTTCAGATTCATTTCGTATCGCTGCTCACTGCCGCAACTGCTATCCAACCGTTCAACCCGATTGCAGGTGCGAGGGACTTCCTTTGCAGTCTCACCAGCAGTTCGGCTTTTGCTGTTTCGCTCGCCAGCGGCGCGTGGGAGTGTTCCGGCCGATTCAAGCTTGCGAGCGCAGGTTTAGGACTTTCACAGATTCCAGCGGCATTTTCGGATGATGCCCACGCACGCGAAGCCATCATGCAGGCGTCGCTGGGTAGAGCAGCACAGTCCCGTTTACGAGACTCATTTGATGCCGTCATGTACGTTGGGGACGGCGTCTGGGACGCACGCGCAGCACGCAACCTTGGCTTTGGCTTCATTGGCATTTCCCACGAACCAGCCAGAGTTGAGAGGCTTTATGTCGAGGGAGCGCATCGTGTCTTCGCTGACTATCTCGATGCAGACTCTTTTATGGCCGTCCTACATGAATCCAACCATGTCGCCTAACCATGCGATGCAGCTATAGGCTCCGCGCGTCACGCTGGCTGCTACAAACCCGCAGACCCACCGGCAGCCAGCGCGCCGCGCTCCGCCTGTAGCTGATCTTGTTCTCGTTAGACCGAAACGCCGTGGCGGATCCTCTTGACGCAAAAGATGCAGTAGTTGCCTTAGCTGAGTTGCCCACACCTACAGGCTGGTCCTATGCGAAGTAAGCTGTTAAATTTGGATGCCTACGACACTGATAAGATAAAGAATGGCTATTTGGACGTGTACGACCCAATTCTGGCACCATGGGTCAACGAAGAGATTACGCTCTTGGAGCTTGGTGTTTATCGGGGAGGCTCACTCAAATTATGGCGTGATTATTTCCCTCGCGGGACTATCGTTGGCACCGATCGCAAGCTGCCACCGGACTTTCGGCCCGGAGAGCGTATTCAGGTCTTCGAGGGGCACCACGGAGATAAGAAGTTCCTATCCGAAGTCGCTAGTAAAACCGCTCCGGATGGATTTGACATCATAATAGACGACGCTTCGCACATCGGCGAAAAGGCTAAAAGAGCGTTTTGGTACCTGTTCCATCATCATTTGAAGCCAGGCGGATTGTACGCCATTGAGGACTGGGGCACCGGCTACTTGGATGATTTCCCTGACGGCAAGCAATTCAACCCCAGGACGCCAATTCTGCGGCGAGTTCGGTCACTCCTACCGCAGCGCATAGGCACGAAGATGAAGGTTCCTTTCCCTTGTCATTCTTATGGGATGGTCGGCTTCGTTAAGGAATTGGTAGATGAACAAGGGGCCGCTAGCATCGCAATGGGAAGCAAAGTCGGTTGGCGAAAATCAAAGTTCAAAAATGTCCTTATTACGCCGGGCATCGTTATCGTCACCAAAGCCGCGTCCACTCTGGCCGCCTAAGCAATCGATGAAGCCAACCCAGCACTTTGTTGTAAGCTTTCGAACCATGCGCACTCCAATTCCCAAAGTGCTGGGTGGCTTATCTCCTTCTCGTTAGGCGTCAGCGGGGGGGATATATTATGACACCCGAAGAATTCGAAGCTTGTTGGAAAGACCCGGGGAATCGAAGGTGCGGCGTGTATTATTGCAAGGCCGATCCACGGGTGATTGTGCCGAAGCATTTGAAGTGGATGGGTTGGACGATCAACTTTGCCCGTCCCAGCGCCATCCCCGTAATGTTGCTTACGCTCGCCATTGTGGTGGTTCCTGTTCTCTTCGTGAGAGCTTGGGATGGTGGAATTGAGGCGGTGTTAGCTGCCATTGTGATCAGCACTGCCGCGATCTGCCTGCTGTGCTCCTACTTATCATCAAGCAAACGATGGCATCGCTGACGCCTAACCAATCGATGAAACCAACTCCGAAAGCATTCGCGAGGAGGCTGGCCGCACCTCGAAATAAGTTCAGTGTATATGCCATGGCCGCCTTCTGCCGTTGCTTACCACAGCTGCTTTTGCGAAAATAGCTGGGCGCGAGCATCTCTTTCTCGTTACATGCCAGCATGGCGCACTTACAAAGAACTTTGATGGTCTTGTCGATTCTTGTGACCTGCTCGCAGGCGGTCTGCGGACAGGAAACTTCGGAAGGGACAAAAAAGAAGATCGAAGCGCGTTCGCCTGACGGGCAATTTGCTTTTCGTTACACAGGGGAATCGGACTCAGAAGAAAAGCAAACGTACGATCTCATCGATAAGCGATCGGGAAAAGTGCTGACGAGTGTCGCCGAGTCCGATCCTGATCTCGGCCCAAGCGCACGGTTCTACATGAAGGTGCTGTGGAAACCGGACTCCAAGGCGTTTGCGCTCACGGCCACGCTGTGGAAGCGGGGAAGTAACGTCGAGGTCTATTTGCGAAACGGCTCTACGTTTCGTCCCATCGAAATACCGGAGCTGCTGGCGGAAATCCCAGACGAGATCAAGAAAGGCAAAAGTTTCCCGCATGTCTCCGAACTGAATGCGCAGAGCGCGAAGCGATGGCAAAAGGATGGTTCGCTCGTTGTGGAGATCGAAACGATCGAGGATGGTAATGACGAAGGCTTCTCAGCCACTGCGACCCGCACGGTGGTGCTCGGCTTCGATCGATCCGACAAAGCCAAGATTCTGAAATCGATAATAAAATTCAAAGTCGAGAAGCTGTAAGGCAACAAGATTTACTAATCGCTCCAGCCAACCCAGCACTTGTTGTAAGCTCTCGATTCATGCGGTGCCAAATTGTTAAAGTGGATGTCTCAGCTCCATTTCGTTGGGCGGCATGAGTGAACTTCTCACGGGGAAGGTTCAGGCTGGCTTCGGCAAGGCTTCTCATTGGTTGAATCTCTTCAATGTGGCCTACAGCGAGAAGCTAGGGATCTCTGTGTTTCCCGGCTCGCTGAACATCGCACTAGATCAGGTGTTTGATTGGTTTGATGCGCGCTACGAAGCGCACAGAATTTGGTTCGGCAGAGAAGAGTATTGCGGCGAGCGCGACATACTACTGCTTCCCTGCGAACTGGTGAGTCTCGACCATCGAAGGGCGTTCTTATGGACGCCGACGACTGCGGCAAGAGATCGACGAGATCCCTGGGTCGTGGAGGTCGTCTCTGACGTCAATCTGAGAGATCAGTTCGGCTTGCAGGACGGCGATGTCGTCGAGATCAGGGTGTCCACCAGTGGGATCCAGAGATAGGTCGGCCCCACAGCCAGGATGGCTGTGCCACACATGCACTTACTTCGGCGAGCGGGTGTCGGCGTGTGTTTTGACGTCGCGCCGTTGCTTGTCTACGACGCGGCGCAGCTCGCGCTCCATTGTTTTGAACGCGTCGTGAATGGCTTTGGCCAACGGCGCATGCGAGCCGTTATCCATCTGCTCTTCTCTGGCAACCAGTTCGTGCCGTGGTCTCACCGTCACATCGATGCGGACGTGATAAGGATTTCCCTTTTGATGGGCGTGGTTTCGTTGCTCGATCGCTACGTCGCAGCGGTTGATGTGGTCGCAAAATTTCTCAAGTCGCGCTGCATATTCAAAAACGAGATTGTCGATCTGGTCAGATTTTTCCAGACCCCGGTACGAGAGCTTAACAGGCAGTTGCATAATTAATTAGATAGTAGCGAATCCCCAGACGTTGAGGGAACAAAAAATATTCCAGCATGGAGCCATCAAATTTGTTGCAGCGAGCGAAACCGCGAAATCAGTTTCGCCGATTCCATTTTCACCAAATCCGATTTCACGTGTTCGACGATCCGGTCGCGCACTGCGGGAGGCAAAAGCTCAACAATCGCCGAATGAATTTCAGCAGGCGCGGCAAACGACCAGCCTTCCTTTCCGTTGCTCGAGACGATTTTCGTAATTTGATCGGCGAGTTCTTTGTGAATGCGGCGATCGGTTTCCACCTCGATCTGTGTCCGTTCCGCAATGGAAGCCGCCCCATGATGAGCGCCCGCGCCGTCGCTCACTGGGAAGCGACCGGCAAAATCGCTCACTTTATCGACCAGCCTTCCGTGCGCGTCGGTGATGTTGAAGGCCTGTACTAATTGCAGGCTCGGGCCACGCATCGGCGTCTCGTTCACCCGGTATGCTTTCAAACTGCCGCGATCAGTGACGATTATAAGAGAACTCGCTGTCATGAACACTCACTGACCAAAAAATTGGGCCGCGCGTGATAACACGCGCTTCGTATCTCTATAAACTAATTCGTTTTTGGCAACAAGATTGCGTTGCCTGAATTTTGCCTCCCTGGCGAGCGCGCTATTTGCGGCGAGCGCGTTCTTCCTCTGCACTAAGCGGCGGAAATTCCACAGGCCGTTTTTTCCAGGATTCCGCACGTGCCTGAGCTTGTGCGCCGCGCACAAGTTGCAGCAAACAACAGGCGCGCCCCCGAAGGTCGACGTCTTCGCCGGATGCGAATTTTCCCGGCTCCGCCAAAAAACCGTTCGGATCCATCGTGTCGAGAATCAGTGCCCACTCGAGATTCTCCTGGCCTGGAAGCACAAAAGGAATCGCCTCATTGTGGGCATTAATCAGCAGTAGAAACGTGTCGTCGCGAATGGGTTCGCCTTCAAAATTAACAACATCGACCGTGTCGCCACTGAGCAGCATGCCGACACAGCGAACGAACGGCGACGCCCATTCCTTGTCGCTCATCTCGCTCCCGCCGGGATTGAACCACATCACATCCCGAATTTCGGAGCCGCGTATCCGGCGGCCTTGAAAAAATTTTGGACGCCGAAATACCGGATGCGCTTCGCGAAACCAGATCAGCTTTCGCGTGAATTCCAGAAATTGGTTCTGCTTTTCGTCGTGCCTCCAATCGAACCAGCTGATCTCGTTGTCCTGACAATAAGCGTTGTTGATGCCCTTCTGCGTTCGTCCCCACTCGTCGCCACCCAAAAGCATCGGCACGCCTTGCGAAAGAAAAAGTGTGGTCAGAAAATTCCGCCGCTGCCGTTCGCGCAGCGCGTTGATCTGTGGGTCGTCGGTTGGACCTTCGACGCCGCAATTCCAGGAAAGATTGTTGTTGTCGCCGTCATTGTTCCCGTCGCCGTTTAGTTCATTGTGCTTTTCGTTATAGCTGACCAGATCGTTCAGCGTCAAACCGTCGTGTGACGTGACGAAATTGATGCCGGCAGATGGGCGCCGACCATTGTGTTGATAGAGGTCGGGACTCCCCGTGAGCCGGTAGCCCATCTCGCCAATGCGCCCCTCATCACCTTTCCAAAAACCGCGAGCAGCGTCGCGATATTTGCCATTCCATTCCGACCACGGCGCCGGAAAGTTTCCCACCTGGTAGCCGCCCACGCCCACGTCCCATGGTTCCGCGATTAGTTTTACCCGCGAGAGAACGGGGTCCTGTTGAATAATTTCAAAGAAAGGGTGCAGCTTGTTAAAACCCCCATGATTACGGGTCAGACTAACGGCCAGATCAAAGCGGAATCCGTCCACGTGCATTTCCAGAACCCAATAACGCAGGCTGTCCATCACGAGCTGAAGCGTATGGGGATGCAACAGATTGAAAGTGTTGCCGGTGCCGGTGAAATCCACATACAAACGCGGATTCTCGGTATGCACACGGTAGTAAGCGAGGTTGTCGATCCCGCGAAAGCAAAGCGTTGGGCCGAGGTGATTTCCCTCGGCAGTATGGTTGTAAACCACATCGAGAATCACTTCGATCCCTGCCGCGTGCAGGTTGCGCACCATCGACTTGAACTCGGAGACCTGTGCCCCCGTTTGCCCGCTGCTGGAGTACTGCGCATGCGGCGCGAAAAATCCGATCGTGTTGTAGCCCCAGTAATTCGTCAGCCCGCGATCAACTAAAATTTTGTCGTCGATGTGCGCATGCACTGGCAGCAGGTCGACTGCGGTCACACCAAGTTTTTTCAAATAATCAATGGCTGCCGGGCTACCGAGCGCCGCGTACGTACCACGCAACTGCTCCGGAACTTCCTGCCAGAGTTTGCTAAACCCTTGCACGTGCACTTCGTAAATCACTGAAGTGTGCAACGGGACGCCGGGTCTCCGGTCACCCTGCCAATCGAATCCGGTTTCGATGACCACCGACTTCGGCACACCCCACGCATCGTCACGGAAGTCCTGCGTCAAATCCTCTTTCTTGTCGCTGACCGCGTAACCGAACATTTCATCTGCCCAAATCACTTCTCCGGCGATAGCTTTCGCGTAAGGGTCGAGGAGAAGTTTCGAGCTGTTGAAACGCATTCCGTGTTCTGGATCGTACGGACCGGCGACGCGGAAACCGTACAACTGCCCGGGGCCGACATCGGGCAAAAACACGTGCCAGATTTGATCGGTGCGTTCGGTGACCGGGATGCGAAAATTTTCTTCGGTCGCCTCAATATTGTCGAATAAGCAAAGCTCGATACCGGTAGCGTGCTCGGAAAAAATGGCGAAATTGACACCGTTCCCCATCCACGTCGCGCCAAGAGGATACGGGTAACCGAGCCAGGTTCTTACCGGAGTCATAAACGAGCCGCGCATTTATCCAGCATCGAGTCCGCATTAGCAATCACGAACGACGGCGACGCGACCAATCGTCGCTGCGCGGCAGTAGCCGGGGTCGGTGACCCAGGAAATTACCTTATGAACAGATACCGTGCGAGCCGGCATCACCGATGCCGGCTACAGCGGATGCTACAAATCCTCCAAAACGCTTCGCGCTTTTTCTACATCGGATGGCCGCAGAATGATTAATCCCTTTGGGGCTTCCCGGCCGCCTGCCAGGTAAGCATACTCGATGTTTACGTCGGCTTCTGCGAGGCGCTCGGCGATTTGGCCCAGCACGCCAGGCTCGCTCGCCGTCTCGATGCTGAGCACTTCAGTTTCAAGCGCCAGCACGCCCGCTTCGCCAAGGAGCATAAGTGCCTTGGTGGGATCGCTCACGACCATGCGCACAACCGTGTGATCGACTGTGTCAGATGTCGCGAGCGCATAGATATTGATTTCGGCTTTGGCCAGCGCTTCACACACGCGCGCGAGAGCGCCGGGACGATTTGCAAGAAAGACCGCGAGTTGGGTGGCCGTTTCGACGGAGAGCTTGGGAGATGCATTCATGCCAGTTCCAAAGTGAGGCCGGGAATGAGTTCTGACAACGGAAAATCGTTAAAGCGTTGAAGCGTTAAATCGTTGAATCGGCTGCGTCTATGATTAGCCAAAGAACTCGCGCGATGCCATCGTCAATCCAAACTGTGGCGCCCAGAACTGAAGCGATCTCGCAAAGAACTGCAGCGCCTGCGCGCCGCGTCGGCTTTGTCACGGCGTGTTCCATCGTGATTGCCAACGTCATCGGCACCGGCATCTTCACGAGCCTTGGTTTTCAATTGAACGACATTCAGTCAGGGTTCGCTTTGCTGATGCTCTGGGTCGTGGGCGGAATCGCCGCGGTTTGTGGCGCGCTTTGTTATGGAGAACTGAGTGCCGCGTTGCCGCGGTCCGGAGGCGAGTATCACTTTCTGTCGCAGATCTATCACCCAGC
>Ga0209267_1001815_pt1 | contig 14257 bp, 12 predicted proteins | sample GraSoiAngelo_137_FD_185894 | JGI IMG/M metagenome (GOLD analysis project Ga0209267, IMG submission 185894) | Grasslands soil microbial communities from the Angelo Coastal Reserve, California, USA - 14_0929_09_30cm (SPAdes) (version 2) | ecosystem: Environmental > Terrestrial > Soil > Grasslands ... | reverse complement strand
ATCAATATCGTTGGTGATCCGCGTCATGAGGCGGCCGACGGGGTTATGGTCGAAGAACGTCAGCGCGAGGCTCTGCAGGTGCGCGAAGAGCTGCACGCGTAGGTCGTACATGGCCTTCTGCCCGACGTAGCTCGCGAGCATCGTCTGGGCGTAGCGCAGCCCCGAGCTCAGCAGGAGGACCGCGATGTAGGCAATGCCGAGCGGAGCGAGGCGCGCAAACCCTTCGTCGACGCCGATCAGGCCGTTGACGGCGGGCGCGATGGCGTTGTCAACGATGAACTTCGCGAGGACCGGTGGCGCCGCCTCCGTGACCGAGATGCCAAGGATGATCAAGAGCGCGATGATCACGAGGCCGCGGTAGGGCCGGAGGTACCCGAGAAGGCGACGCATGAGCCGCGCGTCGTAGGCCTTCCCGAGGATCTCGTCCTCGTCGAAGTTTCCGCGTCCGCCGTGGCCGCCGCCGCCGTGCATCACGACTCGCCGCCGATCCCGCCGAGCCGCGGGCGCATCCCGAGCTGCGGTCCGTCGTCGGCCTGAGACTTCACCCGCTTGGAGTGCTCCTCACGCTCTTCATCGACCTCGAGCTCCTCCTCGAGGAGCTGCCGGCGATACATCTGCGCGTAGAGGCCACCATGCTCGAGCAGCTCGCGATGCGAGCCGCGCTCGACGATCCGTCCGCCGTCGAGGACCAGGATCTCGTCGGCGTCCTTCACCGTGGAGATGCGGTGCGCAACAACGATGCTCGTTCGCTCGCGCATCACGCCACGCAGGCGGCGAAGAATCTCGGCCTCGGTGTACGTATCCACTGCTGGCAGCGCGTCGTCGAGGATCAGGATCCGCGGATCCTTGGCGACCGCACGCGCGATCGCAGCGCGTTGCTTCTGGCCGCCGGAAAGCGTCACCCCACGCTCGCCGATCATCGTGTCGTAGCGCGCCGGGAAATCGTCCACGTCCTTGTTCAGCTGCGAGACCTCGCCGGCCCAATCGAGCTGAGGATCGGTGAGCTTCTCGTCGAGACCGAAGCCGACGTTCTCGCGGAGCGGCACCGAGAACAGGAACGTCTCCTGCGGCACGTAGCCGACCGCGCGGCGAAGCTGCTCGAGCGGACGACGCCTGACGTTGATGCCGTCGATGAGGACCTCACCCTGCTGAACGTCGAAGAGTCGCGGGATGAGGTTCACCATCGTCGACTTCCCGGAGCCGGTCGGGCCGACGATCGCGAGCGAGCCTCCGGCCGGAACTTTGAAAGAGACGTCGTGCAGCTCGATCGTCTGTCCGTAGGCGAAGCTGACACCGCGGAACTCGACCTCTCCTTTGATGGGGGCGGTGACGGGATCCATCGGGTCGGTGATCTTCGGTACCGCGTTGAAGATCTCCTGGAGCCGTCCGAGCGAGGCCCATCCCGCCTGGAACATATTGGAGATCCAGCCGATGTTGATCATCGGCATCTGCAAGAGGTAGAGGTACGCCACGAACTGCACGAGCGAACCGATGGAGAGCTCGCCGCGGATGGCATCCTGGCCGCCGACGTAGAGGACGGAGAGCACGGCGATCCCGAGGATGAAGCTGATCGACGGCCAGATGAGTCCCTGCATCGCACTCAGAGAGACCGCGCGGCGGAAATACTCGTAGTTCACCGACGCGAAGTCCTTCGTCTCGGCATCCTCTTGCGAGAAGGCCTTCACCACGCGGATGCCGGAGAAATTCTCCTGCGCCTTGGTCGACATATCGCCGAACTGCGACTGGAGTCGCTCGAATCTCTGGTGGACGGTCCGCCCGATGTACCAGAAGGTCAGCGATGCGAGCGGCATGAGGATCAGCGCGATGACCGTGAGCTTCAGCGAGACCGAGATCATCGACAGCACCGCGAACGTGAACACCATCACCGTGAACGAGCCCTGCATGATGCCCGGCCCCATCATCTGACGGACCCAGGTGAGGTCGTTCGTCATGCGAGCCATGAGGTCGCCGATCCGCTGATGCTGGAAATACGCGAGGTGCATCCGCTGGAGGTGGGCGAAGAGGTCATTGCGCATGCGGTATTCGGCCTTCCGAGAGGCATCGAGCATCACGTACCGAGCGCCCGCGCGCAGCCCCGCCTCGACCGCCGCAAAGAGAACGATGAGAAGCGCAAGGTGCAGCACGTCGTCGAACTGCGCACCGGGTTTCTGGAGCGCGTCGATGATCTCGCCGATGAATCGCGGCGGGACCACGGCCGCGAGGGAGCTACCTGCAGCCAGGCAGACACCCACCAGAAGCTGCAGTCGGTGGCCAGCCAGGTAATGGAAGAAGGTCGCGCGTGCGGAGGTCACTCGGTAACGAGTTTAGCCTTCCCCCGACGCATATCGCGTGTCGATTTGCCGCCGATCCAAACGATCGCCACGATCGTCGCGAAGCCGACGAAGACCGGCGCGACGCCCCAGAGATCGGCAATCGGCCCGACCACCACGAGTGGGATGAGACTGAAGATCGAGACCAGCATGTTCAGGAAGCCGAACACGCGACCGCGGATCTGGTCTGGCAGCTCTTCCTGGAGAAGCGTCATCGATGGCACCGTGATGAGGGCGTAGGAGACGCCGAAGACGAAGGCTGTGCCGGCAATCAAGGCGACGAACGCTGGAAACGCCGCGCCGAGCCCGGGAGACCCGACGCGCGAGAAGAGATCGGTCAACGGACGCGCTGCGGCAAGAAAGAGAAGTGCCGAGCCCGCGACGATGAGCCCGCTGCCGATCGCGTTGGGCCGCGGCCAGCGCCGACCGACGGCGTTGAGCAAGCCGAGTCCCGCGATCACCCCGACGCCCGCGGGCGCGACGATGATGACCACGTTCCGTTCACCGACCCGCAGGACCTCGCGCACGAATCCGGGCGCAAGCGCCCCGGCGACCGCGACCAGCGTGTACGTGAGCGCGATGTAGATGAGCGACCAGGTGACGATCGGCGCCTGACGGAGGTAATGGAATGCCTCGGTGATCCCGGTCGCGGTCTGCGCTACGGCCATCTCCGCGACCCGGCGCGACAGATGCTCGCTCACCTGAGGCGCCTTCGGGAGGGTCACGCACAGAATCGACGCAGCCGCGAACATGAAGGCGATGACCACCCAAAGGATCTCGTAGCCGAACAGGCTGACGACGATCGGCGCGAGGATGATGAACCCGACCAGGAACGCGCCGTTGAAGGTGAACGTGAAGAGCGAGTTCGCCATCATGAGGTAGCGGTGGCCCACGATCTTCGGTAGCAACGCAGCCTCGGCCGGCACGAAGAAGATCGTCACCGTCGCGACCAGGAAGTTGACAAGGTAGACGACGGTGAGGCTTGTACCGAACAGCAGGAGTGGGACGATCGCCGCCGCGCGAAGTGCGTTCGTGACGATGAGGACGAGGCGCCGATCGGTCCGATCGACGATGACGCCTCCGGCGATTCCGAAGAGGATCGCGGGCAGCACGGCGAGCAGGATCAGGAAGGACGAAGAGGTGTTCGAGTGCGTGATCTCGGCCACGAGGATGATGAGCGCGCTGGTGACGGCGTTCGAAGCGACCTGCGAAAGGATCTGGGCACCCCAGATCGCGAGGAAGGCGCGATTGCGAAGGAGGCCGCGATCCGCCGCGGCCATGCCGGTCTCGATCCCGCGCTCCTAGTCGATCGGGGCGAGCGGCCCGCGCTCGGCGAACCGCTTCATGTCCTTCTCGAGATCGCGCCGCGCCACCAGCACGCGCCGGCCGCACGTAGCGCAGCGAAGGCCGATGTCCGCGCCGAGGCGGACGACACGCCAGGTGTCGCCGCCACACGGATGCTGCTTGCGCAAAACGACCACGTCGTCCAGATAGAACGGGACCGGCCCCTTCGCGCGGGTCTGCGTCATGGCCGCGAAGTCTAGTGGGCGCTCGGCCTCATCTGGCCGCAACGACCTGTGCAGGAAGGTCCAAAGCGGTCTCTTTGGTCACGTCGAAGTGCGTGTTCCGGTAGATGAGCTCGAACTGACCGATGATTCCGCCGGTGCGGGTCATCGCGACGTACACGACGTCGGGCGCACCAATCGCTCGGACCGTCCATGGTCCGCGAAGGGGCCGGTTGTCGACAGCGATGGCGTGGTCGACCGTCCCGGTGAAGTAGCTCTTCGGGCCGACGCGCATGTCGTTCACGGCGATCGCCTCGGCGCCGGCGTTGCGCAGCTCGTTGACGAGGTCGGAGAGGGCACGCTCGTCGAAGCCGCCGTCGATGCGGATCGAGATGCCGGGGCCGGACACCGCGCTCTGACCGCTGAACACCCGCAGCTGCGCGATCTGGCGTTCGGCCTCGGTGAGCGTGCCCTTTCCGCTCGACACAGAGTCCTGCGCATCGGAAACATCGCGCCGAACGTCAAAGATCTCATTGCGAAGCTCGTTGTTTGTCTCGGAGAGATTCGCGATCAGCGTGGTGAGTGAAGAAGGCGTCTCGAGATTCAGGCTTCGCGAGAAGACGTCCTGCGAATGGACCTGCGTGACGGCCGCAAAGCCGAGGAAGAGCGCGATGATCGATGCCCAGATGGCGCCGCTGTTCGTCCGTATCAATGCGGCTGCCCATACCGGACGTTGAGCGCGCCGCTATACGCCGGGACATGGATGGCGCTCGCCCGAGTGACCCGAAAGCCCAGACCCTGCACGTCACGACGCTGCTTGATGTCCTGGAGCTGATTTGGATCGTCATACGCGCTGAGCAACGAGTTCTGCGGCCCGATCGCCGCTATGTTGAAGGGCGGCGACATGAGCGTCCCGTTCACCATGATGGTCGAGCCGACGCAGTAGACGCTCGAAGAGTTCACGACCCGTTCCTCGTTGACGGCGATCGCCTGCGCGCCGCCTTTCCACGCGGTGTTGACGATGTCGGTGAGATCGGTCGCGTGACAGATCGACTTGTCGACATCCCGCGACGAGACACTCACGTTGCGCGCGTCGTCGAGCTGCACGACGACGCCGTCACCGCTTTGCGGCGTGAGCCCCGCAGTCGCCTTCAGCTCGTCCAGGCGGGTCTGGAGCTCCTTCGCCGCGCCACTCTGCGAGGACGCGTTGCGCTGGATCTCGTCGAGCCGGGCACGGAGATCGGCGAGCTGCGCTTTGAGGTCGTTCTGCTCGGTTTGTAGGGCGTTAGCCGCATCGATGAGCGGCGCGTTGTAGCGGACGGAGAGCTCGCTGCGCTCGGCTTGCGTGCGCCACTGGAGCGTGACGAGGAGGCCGAAGAGAACGGCCGGCACGAGAAGCACCAGCGAGTGCTCGACCCGCCGTTTCCGCGGAGCGGGAGTCTCTGTCACGCGGTCAAGTGTCCCATGTCGAAAGTGGCTTCTTGTCTCGAAAGGCGACTGGGGGCTGGGGAGAATCGAACTCCCGACGCCCTCCTTAGGACGGAGGCGCTCTATCCACTGAGCTACAGCCCCGGATCGGGTGAGCCTAACGACGACCAGGCGGGGAATCCAGGGATGGCTTGTCGGGGCGGAGAGACTTGAACTCTCGACCTCAGCGTCCCGAACGCTGCGCGCTACCAAGCTGCGCTACGCCCCGAAGATGTCTGGGAAGCGTGACGAGTGTAACCGGTAACCTTTTGACGGATGGCCGAGCTCGCGCAAAGGCGGTCGGTGGGGCTCAGCAACCCGGGAGCATGGATCGGCCACGTGCTCGACGGGGAGAAGCTCTTCGGCTACGTCCTCGTCGCTCCCGCGATCATCTACATCATCCTGCTCGTCGGTTATCCCTTCGCTATCGCCCTCTGGTTCACGGTCAGCAACGCGACCACGGCGAAGCCCATCGCCGAGTTCACCGGGCTCACCAACCTCCTCGCGGTGTGGGACGACGACATCTTCCGTCGCGCGCTCGCAAACACCTTCATCTTCACGCTGACGTCGCAGGCGCTGCAGATGATCCTCGGCACCGGCCTCGCCTTCCTTCTGCTGAAGCAATTCCGCGGGCGGCGGCTCGTCCGCGGCCTGCTGATGATCCCGTTCACGATCCCCATCGCGATCGGTGCGATGGCCTGGACCTGGATGCTGAACCCGACCTACAGCGTCATCAACTGGATCGGTGTGCACGCCGGGCTCTTCACCCAGGGACCGAACTGGTTGGGCGAGGAGTACCCCGCGATGATCTCGATCATTCTCGTCAACGTCTGGCGGAACCTGCCGTTCAGCGCCGTCGTGCTCACCGCGGGCATCAGCGCAGTCCCGCAAGAAATACTTGAGGCGGCGAACCTCGACGGTGCGAACTGGTGGGTCCGCTGGCGCAAGGTCATCGTTCCGATCATCGCGCCGATCCTCTACATCGCCCTGCTCTTCTCGCTGGTCTTCACGTTCACGGACATGACCGTGGTCTGGCTCATGACGAGAGGCAACCCGGTGGGCGAGACCCACGTCATCGCCTCGTACGCGTTCCAAACTGGCATCGTGGCCGGGTCGCTCGGCCGAGGAGCGACGATGTCGCTATTCCTCTTTCCGGTGCTGCTCGTTGGTGCCCTGCTGCTGCTGCGGAACCTGAAGGCGAGGACGATCGACTAGTGGCAGCAATCGCTCAACACCGCGTCACCCATTCGACGGCCTTCCGCGTGCGGAAGCTGCGCAACCAGATTCTGTTCTGGTTCGTCATCAGCCTCTTCATCATCTTCGCGTGCTTCCCCGTCTACTGGATGTTCGTCACGACCTTCAAGGAAGTGAACGACCTCTACAACCTCCAGAACAATCCGCTTCTCTTCCACCTGCCGCCAACCTTCGAGCAGGTGCAATACCTCTTCGAGAGGACGAACTTCGCGACGTGGGTCGAGAACACCGCCGAGGTCGGTGGCGCCGTCGTGCTCATCACCGTCCTCATCTGCGTGCCCGCGGCATATGCGCTGGCGCGCGTGCGCTTCCCCGGATCGGGGAGTCTTGGGATCGGGATTTTCCTCACCTATCTCGTGCCACCGACGCTTCTGTTCCTTCCACTCTCCCAGCTCGTCGCGGGCTTCGGCCTCAACAACAGCAAGTGGTCCCTGGCGCTCGTCTACCCGACGTTCACGATCCCGTTCTGCACCTGGCTTCTCATGGGCTTCTTCAAGAACGTGCCGCGCGAGATCACCGAGGCCGCGCGCGTCGACGGCTGCAGCCGCCTCGGAGCGATGTTCCGGGTCGTCCTGCCGCTCTCGGTCCCGGGGATCCTGACCATTTGCATCTTCGCCTTCACGCTCGCGATGCAGGAGTACGTCTACGCGCTCACGTTCGTCTCGTCATCCGATGAGAAAATGATCACGCTCGGTGTGGTCACCGATCTCATCCGCGGCGATGTGTTCTTCTGGGGATCCCTCATGGCGGGAGCGCTCATCGTCTCGATCCCGGTGGCGATCGTCTACAACCTGTTCATGGATACGTTTGTTCGCGGAATAACGGGTGGCGCATTGAAGTAGGACGAGGGCGGACGCGGCCCGGACCGAGGGCCCCCGCGCGGTGGGGCACCGGCCGGAGGCCGGGGGGTCCGCCGCCGCGAAAAGAGGGTTTCGGTCCGGGCCGCGCTGGATGCGCGAGGATCCTCGGTGCTCGACGGGCTGAATCCGCACTCACGTTGATATAGAAAATGGCCGGGCATTCGAGCCCGGCCATTTCTCCCCATCCCGCGTCGTGCGGGTCCGTTAGCGTCGTGAATCAGACGGGGAACTTCGTGAGTGAGTCCTGCAGACGCTTCTTCGCGTCGGCGATCGTGTCGTCGATGCTCTTCTTCCCGGTGATGTAGTTCGCGAACATATCCGTCACGTGGTGGTTGTTCAGCGCGTCGTACGCCGCCTGCGACGACGGCCCCGGGTACCCGACCGGCTGCACGAAATTCGCGATGTCCTGGAGATGCGTGAGCTTCGTGTCCGTGCCGAGCACCGGCATCGGCTTCTGCTGATGCCCCTTTAGGAACGGGTTGTTGTAGCCCTTGCTGGCAACCATCTGTGCGGGCCAGTCGTCGCTGTAGTCGATGAGGAACCAGCGCGCCGCGTCGATGTTCTTCGAGAAGTTCCAGATCCCGTAGACGGTGAACTGGATCGACGCGATCTGGGCTTTCGTGCCTTTGAGCGGGTTGTCGACGTTGATCTTCGCCGCGAGGTCCTTGTTCTGCGCCTCGATGGTCCGGTACGCGCTGATCGGGTTGTAGATCCAGGAGCCCTTACCGGACTGCAGATACGTGTTGTTGTCAACATCGGCCCACGAGAGCACCGAGTTCTCCATGCTCGCGTAGAGCGTCTTCGCCATGTTCAACACTGTCCGTGTCTCGGGGCTGTCGATCGCGACCGTCTTTCCGTCGGCACTGAACTCGGCCGCGCCGTGGGACCACATGAGCGAGCGCCACGTGTGCTCGGCATCCGAGGTCTGAGAGACGGCGCAGCCCACGGGGTTGCCCGCAGCCTTCAGTTTCGGTGCGAAGTCCAGGAGATCTTGCCAGGTCTCGAGGTGGTCCTTGGTGTAGCCAACAGCCGCGCTCTTCCACACGTCGGTCCGCCAGGAGGACAAGAACGGCACGAGAAAGTCGGGGAATCCGTACCACTTGCCTTGGACCTTGCCGATCGCCTCGCCTGCTGGGATCCACCCGCCGTACTTGTCCGCCGCGCGGTTGGCGATGTCGGTGACGTCGACAAGCGAGTCCTTGAAGAGCGCGGGCAGACCGTTGGCGAAGTGCGCGATGAGATCGTGACCTGACTTAGATCCCGCTTCTGCAGCGAAGCGCGCGGGCAGGTCCGCCTGCGGGATGCGGTCGATCTTCACGGTGACCCCGTTCGTGTCACCCCACTTCTTCGCCCATCCGTCTAGATACGTGTCGAAGTCCGGAACGAAGTGGCTCCACTGGAGAATGTTCAGGTTGCCGCTGAGCTTTGGTCGCGTGCCGACTCCGGTCGGAGCGGCAGATCCGCTCGGCGCCGACGATGGCGTCGGGCTGCTCCCGGCCTGCTGCCCGACACACGAGGCGAGGACCGGAACCGCAGCTGCCGCCACCGCGCCTTTGAGAAGCGTGCGCCGTTTGATGCCGTCGGTCGTTCGATCCCTTGTCACATCCACCTCCCGTACGTGTTCTCGCGAATCTATACCTGCTGCGGGCGCGAAGCGGAACAACGTTTCCGCGATTCGCAAGCCGACCGTGGCCGGGAGGCTAGGGCTTCTGGATGGCGATCGAGTCGGCGGCAGAGGCAAGCTGCAGGGTCGCAGCCGGGCGTCCGGTCCGGGCGTCGAGCACGGCGACGCTCCGGCCGTCGGCGGCGAGCGCGTACAGCCTGCCGTTGTCGGGCGAAACCGCGAGTCCGCGGAATGCGGCGCCCGGCGCGAAGGTCGCGCGGAGGGAGAGGTCGGTCGTGTCGATGAGGTAGATCCCGCTCTCACCGAGAACGTAGAGCCGATAGCCGTCAGGCGAGACCGCCGCTCCGGATTGGGGAGCGAACGCAGCTGGTTTCGAGGACGGCGCAGGCACCTTGAACGTCGCCAGCTGCTTCACCTTGATCTCGTACGGGTCGACAAGCGCTAGCTGACCCAGCGCCCCGTTCACCGCGTAGAGCCGCGACGTGAGCTGCTGCTTGCCGAGCGCCAGTGACCAGAAGGGCTGCTTGGCCATCTCCACCGCACCGGCGTTCCCAAAGGTCGGCAGATCGAGGATGCACTCGGCGATGCGGGCGCTCGTGTTGAGAGCGTGGATGTACGGGCCTTTCGTCGGATGCTGGTAGACGCTGAAATACCAGTCGCCATTGGGCCCGGCGGTCGCGGTGGTGTAGCTGCCGTTCATGACGCCGTTCTGGTCGGCAGTCGTGACCTGCTTGACGTCGATGATGGAACCAGGGACGAGAGACCCGGACGGGACATCCGCAACGCGCACGCGGTACTGGGTTCCCTGAAGGCGCTCGACGAGGTACAGCGACTCGCCGCTGTCCGCGACCGCATCGAATGAATACCGTCCCGGGATGTCGATGCGCTTGGGTTGAACGGCCCCGCTGGTGTCGATGATCTGAAACGCTGTACGGTCCGGCCTCGGATCGACTAGGACGAGCCACCGCCCACTCGGTGACAGCCCGCTCGGTCCGCTCTGTATGCCGTATCCGGTGCCGTATCCGGCGACGGGACTCCACCGCCCACTGAGCTGCATGGTGCGCGTCGTCTTGCCGCTACGCGCGTCGATGACCCGGAGGGCACTGTTACCCGTGCCGTCGACATCGCTCGCGAACGCGACCGTCCAACCGGGCCCACCGATCACGGGGCCGAGGTCCACGACGACCTTGCCGTTGGCGTCGATGATCCTCGTCCCTTCGGGAGCACCGAGGACGAGAGCGTCATTCGTCCGCGCCGCGGCTTGAGAAGTCGATGCCGTCGGCGGCTGGTCTTGCGCGACAGAACCGCAGGCCACTATGAGGATCGCGGGGAGAACGGCCGCCACGAGGAGTCGGCGCATCACTCCCCGTACAACCAGCGCCGCCGGAGGTTCCCTAACGCAGGCTCGAGGCGATCCGGACGGCCTCCTCCAGGCTGACCTGGGCCTCGAGGCGGTACGTGAGCGCACCGTCTTCCCAGAGGAGGGTGTTGCCCGCAAGCCGAAGCGTTTCGGGCTGCATGGTGCCTGCGGGATCCCGGAAGAAGAATTGATGCGGTTGACCGGCGAGGTAGTAAGCGACCCCGCCGCCGAGCGGGACCGCGTCGAGAGTCGTGCCGGGGCCGATGGCCTTCGCCATGATCTGGGTCTCGAGAGTGCCCTTGAACTCGACGACGATCGCGCTCACGCCGGCCTGCGGTGAGGTCGGAATCCCCTTCACCGACGCATACACGATCGTCACGCGCACCGGGGCCGTCTCGACGTAGATCGCGCTCGGGTCTCCGAGCGCCGCGGGCGTCCGCACGGTGAAGCCCGCGATCCGGCTTGCCTCAGCCGCGGTCGCAACGCGCTGGCCCGCGAAGGTGAGCGCGGGCGCGGTCGGTCGGGCCGTCGGCGTCTGTGGCACGCGGTAGATCTGCACGCCCGTGAGATTCAGAAGGTTGCCCAGCGCGTCGGCGACACGCGGAGTCAAGAGCAACGCCGCGACGAGAATCACGGCAAGGGTTGCGGCCACCGGCGCAAGCGCCCCGCGCTCGATCGACAGGCGAGACCACCACGGACGCGCCCGGCGCTCGGCGATCCGCGTCCGCACCGCGGGCCATAGGTCGCGCTTCGTGCCACCCAACCGCGTGCCGATGTCGGAGAGGGTCCGCTCCAGATCGCGGTCATCGAGGCGCTCAGCCATCCGCGCTCACCTCGCTACCGGCGATTTCGCGGAGACGTGCGAGCGCGCGCGAAAGGCGCGACTTGACGGTCCCGCGAGCGCATCCCAGCGCATCGGCCATCTCGGCCTCGGAGAGCTGCATGAAGTAGCGGTACGCGATAACCAGTCGATCCTCCTCCCGAAGTCTGCCCAGTGCCCCGAGAACGAAGGTACGCCGCTCGCTCGCGAGGGCCGCCTCCTCGGGCGACAGGGCCGTGTCACCCGAGGGGCGGTCCTCGGCGACGCTGAGGTCGACCGTCGCTCGCCGGCCGGCCGCCTTGCGGCGGTTCTTGGCCTCGTTCGCGACGATGCGGAGCAGCCAGGGCCGGAAGGGCGCGCCGGTCCGAAAACGCGACAGCGCGAAGTACGCCTTGGCGAACCCGTCCTGGGCAGCGTCCTCGGCTTCGGCCGAGAGGCCGGTGATCACGTAGGCGGTCCTGGTGGCGAGCGCTTGGTAGCGCCTCACCAGCTCGCCGTATGCCTCGGTGTCTCCGTGCTGCGCGCGTTCCACGAGTACAGCGTCCTCCGCCGGCCGGCCCTCCACGGAGTCGGTTCTCACCCCTCGTACAACCGTCCCGCCAAGCGGTTCCCGGCTCACGCCGATACGAGGGATTCGAGCTCCCGCACGCGCCGGTCGATGGCAGTGCGATCCGCACGCTCGATCCCGTCCACGCTGAAGTCCTCGACCGCGAACGAGGCGCACACCGTCCCGTGGAGGACAGCCCGGCAGAGCGTCGCATCGTCGAACGTCCCGGCGCGGGCTAGATGGCCGAGCATCCCGCCCGCGAAGGCGTCCCCGGCACCGGTCGGGTCGCGGACCTCATCGAGCGGGTAGGCCGGCGTCCAAAAGATCCGGTCCTTCGTCAGGAGAAGCGCGCCGTACTCGGCACGTTTGATGACGACCGCGCGCGGGCCGAGCGCCAGGATCTCGCGTGCCGCCTTGAGCACGTTATGCGTCCCGCAGAACTGTCGCGCCTCGGCCTCGTTCACGGTCACGATGTCCACGCGGGTCATGACCGCAGCGAGCGCATCCCGGCGCCGCTCGATCCAGTAGTTCATGGTGTCGAGGGCCACCGCTTTCGGAGCGCGCACCTGCTCCAGCATGCGCCCCTGGATCTCCGGAAGGATGTTGGCGAGGAAGACGAACTCGCTATCCGCAAAGGCCGGTGGAACTGTGGGTTCCCAGTCACCGAAGACACCGAGGTCGGTGTTGATCGTCTCGGCGGCCGCGAGGTCGTGGTCGTATTTGCCGAGCCAGCGGAAGGAACGGCCCTTCGCGTGCTCGACGCCGGCAAGGTCGACGCCCTTCGCGCGAAGACGCTCGAGGTCGCTCCCGCGGAAGTCGTCACCCACGACGCCCATGAGCCGGACCGGCGCGTAGAGACAGGCGGCCAGCGAAAAATACGAAGCGGCGCCGCCGAGGACCTCGCGGCGGCTGTCGTAGGGGGTGTGCACGTCGTCGTAGGCCAGCGAGCCGACGACGAGGATGTGCGACGGCACAGAGAGGCGGATGTTAGTTGGTGGGGGCGGGCAGGTCCGAGGGCGCGAGCGCGTTGCTCACGGTTATGAAAACAAAGAACGCCGCGGCCATACCGAGGGCGAACCAGTCTGTTTGGAGCACCCGATCGTCTGCTGGTGGTCCGGGCCGGGCAGCCCAGTAAGCGTTCAGCGCTCGTTGGCCAAAGACGACGACCGCCGTTCCGGCGACGAGCTCGATCACGTTGAGCACCACGAAGAGTGGCTCGTTGGAGTAGTGCAGCCACGTGACCCACCACACCGTTGTCGCGAGTGCGGCGGTGGACGGATCGACCTTGAGCGGTGCGCCGATCTTCGCGAGGAGCGCGCCGATGAGGGCGAAATGCCGATAAGCCTGCCAGGTGCCATATCCGGGGATGAAGATCGAGGCGCCGTGCGCTGCGGGGAACATCGTCTCGTCGGATGTATCGCGACGGAGCTCCGCCCACGAGAAACCAAACCAGATCGGGACGTAGATCCCGTACGAGAGCACGGTCAGGGCGGCCACGAGCCATAACCGCCGCCGCCGCGGTCGAATGTCGCGATCCGCGATCAGACCGCGCCGTCCCCGCGAAGCTTCGCGATCTCGTCCGCGGCATAACCGAGCTCGCCGAGGACCTCATCGGTGTGCTCGCCGAGCAACGGTGGAGCGCGTCGCACCGAGCCGGGCGTCTCGGAGAGACGGACCGGAATCCCTGGCGCGCGCACCCGGCCGGCGACGGGATGATCGACCTCCGCGATGAGTCCGAGATGGCGCACGACCGGATCGTTGAAGACCTCGGCGAGATCATTGATCGGCCCGACGGGCACGTTCGCCTCGCGCAGCTTGCGGACCACGTCGCCTTTCGTCATTGTGTGTACGCGCGTCGCGATCAGCGGGACGAGGGCCTCGCGGTGCTTCACGCGGCTTGCGTTGTCGGCGAAGCGCGCATCGTCGAGGAGATCTTCGAGCTCGATGGCGCGGCACAGCCGCTCGAACAGCGCGTTGTTGGCGCAGCAGATGTTCACGAATCCATCGGCCGCCCGGAATGTCTGATACGGAACGATCGAGGCGTGCACGTTGCCCTCCGGCCGGGGGACGGTTCCATCGGCGAAATACCGCGCCGCCTGTCGCGAGAGCAACGCGACCTGCCCGCCGATCATGGTCGCGTCGATGATCTGACCCTCGCGAGTCCGGTGACGTGCTTCGAGGGCCACCACGATCGCGAACGCCGCGAACATACCCGCCACTATGTCGGCCTGCGGGACACCGACCATCACCGGATCGCCGCCGGGAGCACCGGTGAGGCTCATCACGCCGCCCATCCCCTGGACGACGAGGTCGTATGCGGCCCAGGCGCGCCCAGGTCCGTCCTGACCGAACCCCGATAGGTGACAGATCACGGCTCGGCGGTTGACCGAGCGGAGGCGGTCGTCCGCGAAGCCCAGACGGCCCATCACGCCGGGGCTGAAGTTCTCGACGACGACGTCAGCGCGCTCGATCAATCGCTCCAGCACGCGC
>Ga0209267_1001808_pt1 | contig 14293 bp, 15 predicted proteins | sample GraSoiAngelo_137_FD_185894 | JGI IMG/M metagenome (GOLD analysis project Ga0209267, IMG submission 185894) | Grasslands soil microbial communities from the Angelo Coastal Reserve, California, USA - 14_0929_09_30cm (SPAdes) (version 2) | ecosystem: Environmental > Terrestrial > Soil > Grasslands ... | reverse complement strand
TTGCTCCCAGGTAGCAACCCTATAGCGTGACGCGTTTGAAAGGAGTTGCCAGAGCACGAGGCCCATCAAAACAGTCGCCACGGTTGCAAGCAGGAGCAGGGTCTGCCTAGGCCTTTTACATAGGACAAGTCGGAGGCCGGACATTGCCGTCAGTATGTGAGACGCCGGTCGTGCTCGAAGGCTTGTGATTAGGCACCGGTTGCCGTCAGCGGCTTGATGAGATATAGCGGCGGCGGAGGCCGGAAGCGGTTGGCGCCGAACGGCGGGGCCGCGAAGGGGATCCCCCTGAACGCGGTGACGCCCTCGCGGACCGACCCTCGACCGGCCCGCGGTGCGTCTGCACGACGACGCCGGTCAGGTCAGGGCGAACCGGTGGCATAAAGCGTTTGACCGGTGACGAAACTGGCCTCCTCGCTGCACAAAAAGCTGATCACACCGGCGATGTCCTCCGGCCGGCCGGTGCGCCGCAGTGCGGCGCGCTCCGCGGCCGCCTTCTTGAGCGCATCGTAGTCGGTGCCGGTGCGTTCGGCGACCGCGCGGGTCATGCGCGTCTCCACGAAGCCGGGGGCCACCGCATTGACATTGATGTTGAACGGGCCGAGCTCGATGGCGAGGGTGCGCGCCAACCCCTGGACCCCTGCCTTGGCCGCCGAGTAGTTGGCCTGCCCGCGATTGCCAAGCGCCGAGTTCGACGAGAGAAAGACCAGCTTGCCGAAGCGGCGCGGCACCATCAGCCGCTGCGCCGCCTGGGCGCAGAGAAAGGTGCCGCGCAGATGGGTGTCGATCACCATGTCCCAATCGTCGTCGGACATCTTGTGCACCAGGTTGTCGCGGAGGATGCCGGCGCAGGTCACCAGGATGTCGACGTTTTCGCGCTCGTCGGTCGCGGCCCTGAAGAGCGCCTCGACGGCGGTGCGATCGGTCACGTCGCAGGCGACCGCCAGCGCGCGGCCGCCGCCGCCGCGGATCTGCTGGGCGACGGCTTCTGCAGGCTCGCGATCCAGGTCGGAGACGACGACGGCGGCACCCTCGGCAGCGAAGCGGGTGGCGGTGGCGGCGCCGATGCCGCGGCCGCCACCCGTCACCAGCGCGGTGCGGCCCTCGAAGCGCCCGCTCATGAAGTCACCACATCCGCCTCGCCGAGCGTGACCTGCTGAGCCCGCTGATTCTCCACCCACAGCTCCAGCGTCATTCGCCGTCCGGTGGCCTCCGGCTCCACCGTCTTGACGCGGCCGCGGCAGGTGAGCACGTCGCCCGGCCGGACCATCTCGACGAAGCGGACGCCGAGCCGGCGGATCGATTCCGGACCGGTCAGCCAGCACAGGTACTGGCCGAGGAACGCCATGCTCAGCATGCCGTGGGCGATGACGCCATCGAGCCCGACCCGCCGCGCGGTCTCGTCGTCGGTATGGATCAGGTTATAGTCGCCGGACGCGCCGGCATACTTCACCAGCTGCACCTTCGTGATGGCATCCTTGCGCAATTCCGGAAGCGCGCTCCCGATCGAGAGCTCGCAGGCGCTGATGCGCGTCGCGACGGTGTCCGTCACCGCACGATCACCGTGCTGCGCCCGGTGAACACCGGCTCGCCGTTCTCCCCGTTGCCCTCGAGCTCGATGATCAGAATGGTCATGGCTCCGAGCCGGCCCTCGCGCTGGTAGACGTCGGCCAGCCGGGTCCGGCAGCGCAAGCGGTCGCCGGCTCGGATCGGCCGCTGAAATCGGTACTCCTGGCCACCGTGCAGGACCCGGGCCAGGTCGTAGGTGACGCCGGGAATCGGGATGCGGATCGTGGTCGGAAAGGTGGGCGGCGACACCTCACCGCGAAGGCAGGCCTCGGTCGTGTCGCCGACCGCCTCGGCAAATTTCCGAATGGCGCCTCGCTCGACCTCGATCAGGACCTCGTCGGACTGGCGCCCGATCAAGTCTCTGGAGACGATCGGGTTGCTCACGCGTTCGAGCCCGCCCATTCGCCGACGCGAGTCTCGCGAAGTAACTCGAGCAGTGAGCCCATCAATTGGTAGCTGCGACGGATGAGCGAGGCATCGCCGAAGAAGGTGACGTTCCAAAGGACGACATGCCGCAAGCCCACGCGCGCATACGGAGCGAGCTGCTCCGCGACATCCTCTGGCGTACCGTGCAGCACGCCCGTCTCGACCACGGCCGGAGGGACGCCATCGATCAATCCGAGAATCTGGTCGCGGCTGTAGCGCACCGGGATGAACTCTCGGACGCCGAAGGCCTTCTCGCCCAGGGGATGCATGGCGCCATGACGGGCAAAGGCCTCGGCGGGCTGGGTCAGCGCGAGGATACGCAGCAGCGGCGACTTTAGCAACGTATGCGCCTGCTCGTGCTCATCGGTGAGGACGAGCTTCGCGTACATCCCCGGGGTAAAGGACTGCGCGGATCGCCCCGCGGCGTCGCGCGCCTGCTGGATGCGCTGCAGCCGTCCGCGATAGTCGTCGAGTGGCAAGAACTCCGGCAGCCAGCCATCCGCGTAGCGGCCGGTGATCTCGAGCATTCGCGGTCCGTGAGCCGCCAGCCAGATCTCGGGTGGGCCCTCCGGGGCCGGCTTCAGCCCCAGCACCGCTTGCTGCAGGCGGAAATGCTCGCCCTCGAAATCGACCGGCCCATCGCTGGACCAGAGCAGGCGAATGATGCGAACGGCTTCTTCCAGCCGGCCCACCGGACGATCGAACGGGATCCCATAGGGCAGCAGGTTGAGCGCCTCGCCGGACCCGAGGCCGCAGATGATCCGGCCGGGCGCCAGGTGGTCGAGCGTGAGGAAGGCCTGCGCCAGCTCCACCGGATGGCGGCGCAGGGCCTCGGTCACCGCGGTGCCGAGCTGGACCTCGCTGGTGGCGCCGGCGGCAGCGGCGATCGCGATCAGGGGATCGAAGAAGATGTCGGGGTTCGGTTGAAGCGCGGCGAGCGGGGTGATGTCCGGTGTCCAGAGGCTCTGCGGGAACCAGCCCATGTAGTGATCGGGCCACCACAAGGCGGCGTATCCCTGCTCCTCGTTGCGCCGCGCGTTCTTTCCAAGGTTGGCCGCCGGTGGCATCAGCGTGCCGAGGGTGCCGACGGTGAGCCGCTCTGAATCCTGGATCAACGAGAACCCACTGAGCGGGCTGGCCCGGGTCGGTCACGCTCCGGATGGGCCTGCAGGTCGATGATGACCTGGCTGGCGCGGCCGCTGGCGAGCAGCAGGCCACCGTCGTCGTGCAATTCCGCGGCGGCGAACGTGACGCGACGCGTCTTCTGCACCACCCAGCCGGTCGCGCGCACCGGTCCGGGGCGAGCCGGGCGATAGAACTCGGTGCGCAGGTCGGCGGTGAGGAAGACCTCGTCGCGATCGAGCAGCGTCCAGGTGGCGCTGCCCATCGCGGTGTCGAGGATGGCGGTCACCATGCCGCCGTGAACGATCCAATCGTTGCCGGCGGGAAACGCGTGATCGATGGTCGGCTCCCATTCGAGCACGGCTCGCCCCGGCGCGACCTCCACCCGGCGCCAGCCGAGCGTCGCAAAGATGCCGCGCTCGCCGGGCTTTGGCTGCCAGCCATCCATTTCGGCAAAGCGTTCGCCAGGGCGAAACGTCGTGGCCATCGGTCAGGCGCCGGCGTGAGACCGTTCGCGCTCGATTAACGCCCGCCGCAGAATCTTGCCCGCCGGGCTCTTGGGGATCTCCGAGACCACTTCGAGCTGCCGGATCTTCTTGAACGGGGCGACCTGGCCGTTCACGAAGGACATCAATTCCTCGGGGGACGCCGCACCCTTCATGACGACAAAGGCCTTCGGCACCTCGCCGGCTTCGGCGTCCGGATGCGGGATCACCGCGGCGTCTGCCACCGCCGGATGTTTCAGCAGCAGGCTCTCAAGCTCGGCGGGCGCCACCTGGAACCCCTTGTACTTGATCAGCTCCTTGAGGCGATCGACGACGAACAGGTAGCCATCCTCGTCCACCATGCCGATGTCGCCGGTGTGCAGCCAGCCATCCGGCTCGAGCATGGCGGCGGTCGCCGCCGGCTGATTGAGATAGCCCTTCATCACCTGCGGACCGCGGATGCAGACTTCGCCCTGCTGGTTGGCCTCCAGTTCGGCGCCGCTGGCCGGATCGACGACCTTGCACTGGGTGTTCGGGATCAGCAGGCCGGCGGACCCTGGCCGGCGCACGGCCGGATCGATCGGCGTGGTCGAAACCACCGGGCTGGTCTCGGTCAGTCCGTAGCCCTGGGCCACGAAACAGTCGAGGCGGTCGCCGCAGGCTTGTTCGACGTTTCCACCCAGTGGCGCCGCCCCCGAGTTGATCGACCGCAGCGAACCGAGGTTGTATTTCTCGACCAGCGGATGCTTGGCGAGGGCGAGTACGATCGGCGGAACGAGATAGGCGCGGGTCACCGCGTGCTGCTGCATCAGCTGCAGGAATTGCTCCAGGTCGAAGCGCGGCATCGTGATCACGGTGTCGCCGTGATGGAGGCTGATGTTGAGCAAGACGGTCAATCCGTAGATGTGATAGAAGGGCAGCACCGCGATCACGCGCTCGATCTCGGGGAACAGTGGTTCCGTCTGGCAGATGTTCGCCACCAGGTTGTAGTGGGTTAGCATCACGCCCTTGGGCAGGCCGGTGGTGCCACTCGAGTAGGGCATGACCACGTTGTCGGTCCTGGGCGCGATCGACACCTTCGGCACGCTGCCGCCGGTCTGCAGCAAGCTGGCGAAGCTGGTCGCTTCCTCTGCCTCGCCGAAGACGAAGACGTCTTTGACACCGGCCTGCCGGCTCGCCTCGCGTGCGCGCTCCAGCAATGGTGGAACCGTGATCAGGAAACGGGCGTCGGCGTCCGCCAGTTGCTCGGCGAGCTCTCGCGCCGTGTACAAAGGATTTACCGTCGTGGTGATCCCGCCCAGCATGGCGACCGCGTGCAGCACCGCGGCATATTCGGGAAGATTGGGACTGTAGACGGCGAAGACGTCCCCCTTGCCAAAGCCTCGCTGCTTAAGTCCCGCAGCCAGAGCGCGGACGGTGCCGGCCAGTGCGGCATAGGTCACAATTCGTCCCGACGGCCCATCGATCAGCGCCGGCCGATCGCCGTACGTGTCCGCTTTCTCGATTACGAATTCGGCCAGGGAAACCTCCGGGATCGCGACGTCGGCGAAGCGGCTGCGGAAGATCATGCCCAGGACCCGATCGGTGCGTTGCGCTCCAGTAGGTTGCGCGCAATCGAGCGGCGCTGGATTTCGTCGGTCCCCTCGTAGATGCGGTAGACGCGAACGTCTCGCATCACCCGCTCGATCGGCAGCTCCTTCGTATAGCCGGTGCCGCCGTGGATCTGCAGGACCCGGTCGGCCACCCGCCAGATCATCTCGGCGCCGGCGAGCTTAGCCATCGAGATGGCATGCCGGGCATCGCCCGACTGATCCGCGCGCCCGGCGGCGCTCAAGACCAGCCAGCCCACCTCCTCGATTTCCACCGCGCTGTCGGCCAGCATCCACTGGATCGCCTGGTAATCGGCGATCGGATGGCCGAAGGCGATTCGCTGACGGGCGTACTCGCGCCCCATCTCGAGCAGCCGCTGCGCCTGGCCGACCGCGCGCGCCGGGATCAGCAAGCGGCCCTGGCCGATCCACGCCATCGCCAGCTTGAAACCCTCCCCCACCTCACCGAGCACGTTCTCGTCCGGCACTCGGACGTTGTCGAAATGCAGCTCGGCCGGTCCCCAGGAGCCCATCGTTTCGATCCGGCGGCTGGTCCAGCCCATCGACCGGTCGACGAGGAAGGCGGTGACGCCGCCCCTGTATCCCTTACCTCGGTCGGTGACGGCAAAGACGATCGCGAAGTCGGCTTCGCACCCATTGGTGATGAAGACCTTCTGGCCGTTGAGCACCCAGTGGTCGCCATCGCGGACTGCGGGCATCTGGATGTTGGTGGCGTCCGAGCCGGTGTCCGGCTCGGTCAGGGCGAAACAGCTCTGGCGCTCGCCCTCGATGGTGGGAAGGAGGTAGCGCTCACGCTGCGCCGGCGTGCATTGATAAAGGATGTTGTCGGCGCTTCCGCCGTAGATGAAGGGCACCAGCGCGCGGGCGGTCTCCATCGTGATCAGGGCGGTCATCAGGAAGCCGAGGTTGGCGCCGCCGTACTCCTCCGGCGTCAGTAGGCCCCAGAGGCCCGCCTTGCGGGCGGTCCCCTGGAGCTGCCGGAGCGTCGATCGATCGGGAAAGTGACGTCCCTCGAGCTCGGCACGCTGGATTGGCGCCTCGAGCGGCATCAGCTCCCGGCCCACGAACTCGCGCACGGTCCCCAGGATCATTCGCTGTTCGTCGCTGAGTGAGAAGTCCATTCCCCGCTCCCTAACGATCGTTCGCTCGAAGTCCCATTATTATGGCAAGAGGGACATAGGCATGGAGAAGGTCGAGCCGCTAGCGGCCGGCGCGCCGAGCGTCAGGGTCGACCAGGTGCTGGAGACCGCGACCCGGCTCTTCACCGAGCGAGGCTACGACGCGGCCAGTATCCGCGACCTGGCGGCGGCGCTCGCCATGCGACCATCGTCGCTGTACCACCATTTCCCGGGAAAGCAACACATCCTGTTTGCCATCTGCTTCGGCCTGCAGAGCGACTTCAATGCGGCCGTCATGCCGCTCTTTCATCAGGGCAAGGGACCGGTCGAGACGATCCAGGACGTGCTCGGCGAGCATATTCGCTTCAGCCTGGCGCGCCGGGGTGAGGTGCTGGTCAACACGCGCGAGCGGCGGAGCCTTCCTCCCGAGCTGCGGGCGCAGGTCAACCGCCTCCGGCGCGCCTACCGGGATGCTCTGGTGGCGGTGATCGAGCAGGGCCGGCGGCAGGGGCTCTTTAGCGTCGAGGACCCCAAGCTCGCCGCCATGGCGGTCTTCGACATGGTCAATGGGATGTTTCAGTGGTTCCAGGCCCGCGACCAGGCGGACGTCGAGCGGGTCGCGAAGACCTACGTCGACGCGGCCGTTGCCCTGCTGCGCGGCTGGGGCCGACGCTATACTCTGACGAACGCTCGTTAGGGAGCAGAGGCAAGGGTTGGAGCAGCCGACGCTTGACGTCGCGGACCTCACCGTGCGCTTTGGCGGCGTGCTGGCGCTGGATGGCGTCTCGCTCAAAGTCGAGGCCAACGAGATCCATGGCATCATCGGCCCCAACGGCGCCGGCAAGACCACCCTCTTCAATGCCGTGTGCGGCTTTCTTCGGCCGGCGAGGGGCACGATCCGCTACCGCGGCAAGGCGCTGCTCGGCACCGCGCCCCACCAGCTGGCGAGGCTGGGAATTGCCCGCACGCTCCAGAGCCTCGGACTCTGGCCCGGACTGACAGTCCTCGAGAACCTCCTGGTCGGCTCGCGCGTTCGTCCCAATTTCTTTGCCTCGTTGCTCGCGATGCCGCGGGCGGACCGGCTCGAGTGGCGGCTTCGCGAGCAGGCGACCCAGGTCCTCGACGAGCTGGGCATCGTCTCGGTGGCTGATGCGCACCCGGCCGCATTGCCCTACGGGTTGCAAAAACGCGTCATCCTCGCGCGCGCCCTGATGGCCGAACCTGAGCTGCTGTTGCTCGACGAGCCGGCCAGCGGGCTCTCGGCCGGCGAGATCGACCGGCTTGCCGAGCTGGTCGGACGGCTGCGCCGGCGGATGAGCGTGGTGGTGGTCGAGCACCACGTCGACCTGGTGATGGCGATCTCGCAACGGATCCACGTGCTCAACTTTGGCCACGTGATCGCCTCCGGGACACCGCCGGAGATCCGGGGCAACCGCGAGGTGAGCACTGCCTATCTCGGTGAGGACGTGAAAACGGCGGAGGGCGGCACCGGTGCTTGAGATCGTCGATCTGACCGTCGCCTATGGCCCGGTGGTGGCGCTCGAGCGCGTCTCCTTCCGCGTCGCCGAAGGCTCGGTGATGGCGGTGCTGGGCGCCAATGGCGCCGGCAAAACCACGCTGGTGCGGACCATCTCGGGCCTGGTGCGGCCGCGCTCCGGGTCGATCCGGTTCGACCAGAAGGAGATCTCGCGCCTGGCGCCCGAGGCGATCGCGCGGCTTGGGATCGGCCATGTGCCGGAGGGGCGTGGCGTGCTGGCGGAGCTGACAGTCGAAGAGAACCTGCGGCTCGGCGGGCTGTGGCGCACCGACCGCGCCGACCGGGGCACCGCGCTTTCGGAAGCCTACGAGCTGTTTCGGCCGCTCGCCGAGCGCCGGCATCTGCCGGCCTTCACCCTGTCGGGTGGCGAGCGCCAGATGCTCTCGATCGCGCGCGCGCTTTCGGCGCGTCCGCGGGTGCTGCTGCTCGACGAGCCGTCACTGGGGCTGGCGAGCCTGGTGCTGATCCAGATCATGGCCCGCATCAAGCAGCTGGTGCAGCAGCGTCAGCTGACCGTGGTACTGATCGAGCAGAATGCACGCAGCGCGCTCTCCGTCGCCGACGATGCGGTGGTGCTCTCGCTGGGGCGCGTCGTCGCGCACGACCAGGCGCGCCGGCTCGCCTCCGAGGAGGGCCTGCGCCATGCCTACCTCGGGTTCTGACCGGGATCGGGAACAGTGCAACGCTTCGTCGTCCTGACGCTCAACGGCCTCACCGAAGGGTCGATCTACGCGGCCATGGCGCTCGCGCTGGTGATGATCTGGCGCGCCACCCGGGTCGTGAACTTCGCGCAGGGCGCGATGGCGATGTTCACGACGTACCTGGCGCTCTTCAGCCTGGAGCGCGGCGCGCCCTACTGGCTGGCCTTCGTCATTGCTCTGCTTTGTGGATTCGTCCTGGGCGCGGTCGTCGAGCGCGTGCTGGTGCGGCCGGTGGAAAGCGCGCCGCCCCTGAACGTCGTGATCCTGACGCTGGGCCTGCTCCTGGTGCTCGAGGCGCTGGCGCCGATGCTGTTCGGCGGGCAGATCCGCTCCTTCCCGTCCGCTTTCTCGATCGTGGGCATCCGGCTGGGCTCGCTGCAGGTGCCGTTTTCCAGCTTCGACCTCTTCACCCTCGTCAGCGTGCTCGTCCTGATGGCGCTACTCCTGCTGTTGTTTCAACGGACCGACCTGGGCCTGCGGATGCGGGCGGCGGCCTTCAACGCCGAGGTCTCCCGCCTGCTTGGGATTCGGGTCGGGCGGATGCTCACGCTCGGCTGGGCGCTCGCCTCGCTGGTCGGCGCGCTGGCGGGGCTGCTGATCGCGCCCTCGCTGCTGCTCTATCCCACCTACATGGACCAGGTGCTCGTTTTCGGATTCACCGGTGCCATCCTGGGCGGCCTCGACAGCCCGCCCGGCGCCGTCATCGGCGGGCTGTCCATGGGCTTCGCCCTGAGCTACGTCGGTGGCTATTTCGGCTCCGACCTGGAAACGGTCGGCGCGCTGGTGATCCTGATCGCGGTGCTCATGGTCCGGCCGCGCGGGCTGCTCGCCTGGCGCGCGCAGCGCGTGGTCTAGCGATGCCGGCTGTTGTCAAGGGCTGGCGCTCGTTGCTCACCCCAACGCTGAGCCGACACCTTGGTCTCGCGGTCGTCGCCTTCATCCTGCTGCTGCTGCTGAGCTCGCAGATCGGCGCGTACGACGACTACACCCTGGCCGCGGTCGCGATCTTCGTCATCGCCACCGCCGGGCTTAACCTCCTGACCGGCGTCAACGGCCAGCTCTCGCTCGGCCACGGCGCGCTGATGGCGGTGGGCGCCTACTCGACTTCGCTGCTGCTTCGCGGCCATGACCTGCCCCTCATCCTGGTACTGCTCTTGTCACTGGCCGGCGCGTCACTGGTGGGCGCCGTCTTCGGGGTGGCGGCGGCGCGCCTGCGCGGGCCATACCTCGCCGGGGCGACGCTGGCGCTGGCGGTGGGGCTGCCCCAGATTGCGACGCGATATTCCCATGTCTTCGGAGGCGAGGAAGGGCTGACCGTGCCGCCGCCGGCGGCGCCCAGCTGGCTCGGCGCGGACTTTCCGCCGGAGCGCTGGATGGCCTGGATCGCGATCGCCGTCGCGCTGGTCACCCTGGTATTGCTCGGCAACCTGCTGCAGAGCTCGGTGGGCCGTAGCTTCAAAGCGGTTCGTGATCACGAAGCGGCCGCGGCGCTCGCCGGGATCAACGTCGCGCGCACCCAGGTCGTCGCCTTCGTGGTCAGCTCCGCCTGTGCCGGACTGGCCGGCTCGCTGTTCGCGTACTGGTCGGGGCTGACGGCGCCGGCCGGCTTCGGCGTTGCCCTCTCCCTGCAGCTCATCAGCGCGATCGTGATCGGCGGGCTCGGCAGCCTCAGCGGAGCCGTCTGGGGCTCGATCGTGCTGGTGTTCGTGCCCAACTTCACCAGCGGCATGGCCAGCAGCCTCAACCTGCCGAGCTCGGTGGGCAACAACCTGCCGCTCTTGATCTATGGCGCGGTCCTGGTGGTGGCGATGCTGGTCGTTCCCTATGGCATCGACGGCGGTCTGCGCCGCCTGCTCGCCCTGGCTCGCGCGCGCTGGGCCGGGGCGGCGACCAATCACAAGGGGGTGGTCGATTGGGACGATCCTGCGGGAAGCTAACGCTCAAACACTAAAAGGAAGGAGGTCCGCTTGAACATTCAGATCAACCACATGACGTCGGCGATGAGCCGGATCGCGATCGGCTGCGCCCTTGCCCTGCTGGCGGCGTGCGGCGAGAGCGGCGGCACCACGAATACCGCCTCGGCGCCGGGGATCACCACGAGCGAGATCAAAATCGGCAGTACCCAGCCGCTCACCGGCCCGGCCGCGCCCGGCTATTCGGAAATCGCGCCCGCGGCGAATGCCTATTTCCAGTATGTCAACGCGCACGGCGGCATCTTCGGCCGCAAGATCACCTACGAGTACCTCGACGACGGCTACAACCCGACCACGACCTCCAGCGTCACCCGCAAGCTGGTGCTGCAGGACAAGGTGTTTGCCGTGTTCAATGCGCTCGGGACGCCGACCCACTTGGCGGTCGTCGATTACCTCAATTCGGAAAAAGTTCCCGACCTCTTCGTCGCCAGCGGCTGCAACTGCTGGAACGATCCCTCAACGCATCCCTACACCTTCGGCTGGCAACCCGACTACACGATTGAAGGCAAGATCCTCGGCCAGTACATCCAGCAGAACCTCGCTGGCAAGAAGGTCGGCTACTTCTATCAGAACGACGAATTCGGGCTGGACGGCGTCAAGGGCCTCGACCAGCAAATCTCCTCGGTCGCGAGCCGGCAGAACTATGTCCCGACCAACACCAACGTCGCGCCGCAGATCGCGGCGTTGCAGGCATCGGGTGCCCAGGTCGTGGTGTCCTTCAGCATCCCGGCCTTCACGGCGCTGGCGTTGCTGACGGCGGCCAAGCTGCATTACAACCCGGTTTGGGTGGTCAGCAACGTCGGGTCCGACGTCCCGACGCTGACCGGCTTATTGACGAAGTTCTCCAGTGGCGCGGCCGGCGGCCAGCTGCTGACCGGCATGGTCACCGACGCCTACCTGCCGCTCGTGACGGACGCCTCGAATCCCTGGATCACACTCTTCAAGAAGATCCACGACCAGTACATCCAGAGCCTTCCCTGGGATGGCAACGTCCTGTACGGGATGGGGGCGGCCTACGCATTCGTGCAAGCGATCAAGGCGGCAGGCCGTAATCCCACCCGCGCCGGTATCGTACACACGCTCGAGACCACCAAGCTGACGGGAGGCCCAGGCCTGGCGCCATACGGCTATGGGTCGAACAACCACCTGGGGTACCTCGGCGTCCAGGTGGCGACCATCGGGGCCGACGGCAACGCCACGACCGTGGGCCCGGTCTACACCTCGAGCGACTCGGGTTCGATCAACCAGTACTCGGGGACGCCGGCAACGCCGCCGAGCAACGGCATTCCCTCGTAATCGTGCGGGCCGGGCCGCGCGCGGCGGTCCCGGCCTGTTCCGATTACCATCGGCACAGCCGCTGAGGAGGGATCAGGACGATGGACTTCGACTACTCACCGAAGGTCGACGCGCTGCGGCAGAAGCTGGGCGCCTTCATGGACGAGTTCGTCTATCCAAACCAGCGCCGCTACCAGGAGGCTGACTCGGCGGCTGACCGGTGGCGGCCCAACCCGGTGGTCGAGGAGCTCAAGCCGAAAGCGCGCGCCGCCGGGTTATGGAACCTGTTCCTGCCCGAGTCGACTAAAGGCGCCGGGCTCAGCAACCTGGAGTACGCGCCGCTGTGCGAGATCATGGGCCGCGTCGAGTGGGCGCCCGAAGTCTTCAACTGCTCAGCGCCCGACACCGGCAACATGGAGATCCTCGAGCGCTTCGGCAGCGAAGCGCAAAAGGCGCAATGGCTAAGGCCGCTGCTCGCCGGCGAGATCCGCTCCGGATTCGCGATGACGGAGCCCGCGGTGGCCTCGTCGGATGCAACCAACATCGAGAGTCAGATCAGGCGTGAGGCGGATGCCTACGTGATCAATGGCCGCAAGTGGTGGACCTCGGGCGCCATGGACCCGCGCTGCGCGATCTTCATCTTCATGGGGAAGACCGATGCCGCCAACCCGGACCGCTACCGGCAGCAATCGATGCTGCTCGTGCCCCGCGATACTCCCGGGGTCCGGGTGCTGCGCCCGCTCACCGTCTTTGGCTACGACGACGCGCCCCACGGCCACGGCGAAGTCGACTTCACGGACGTCCGGGTGCCGGTCGCCAACATCCTCCTGGGCGAGGGGCGTGGCTTCGAGATCGCCCAGGCGAGGCTGGGGCCGGGCCGGATCCATCACTGCATGCGTCTGATCGGCGTGGCGGAAGTCGGGCTCGAGCTGATGTGCCGGAGACTCAGTGGGCGGGTCGCGTTCGGCCACGCCCTCGCGGAGCAATCGGTCTGGCTGGAACGGATCGCGCAGTCGCGCATCCTGATCGACCAGGCGCGGCTGCTCACCCTCAACGCCGCCCACCGGATGGACACGGTCGGCAACAAGGCGGCACGCGCCGAGATCGCGATGATCAAAGTCGCGGCCCCCGAGATGCTGTGCCGCGTGCTCGACTGGGCGATCCAGGCGCACGGGGCGGCCGGCCTCTCCGCTGACGTCCCGCTGGCTCAGGCCTATGCCTACGCGCGCAGCGTGCAGATCGTGGACGGGCCCGACGAAGTTCACCGAAATCAGATCGGGCGGCTGGAGCTGCGCAAGTACGAGACGCGTGAGCCAACCGCCCCCTGACGCGGCCGACGACGTCATTCGCGCCATGCGCTCACTGGAGCACTCATACCTGCTCGGCGTGGAGGGCGTGACCGAGATCTGGCTGGTGCGGCACGCCGACGTCTACGACGGCCTCGACGACGTCCGCGATCCGCCCTTGAGCCCGCGTGGCCGCGAGCAGGCCCGTCGCGTGGCGCAGCGCGTGCGCCTGCTGCCAGTGGCCGCGGTCTACGCGAGTCCGGCCCGCCGCGCCCAGGAAACGGCGCGCCTGCTGAGCGACGAGGTGCGCCTCGATTCCCGGCTTGGCGAAGCCGCCGCGAGGTTCACCGGAGGCAGGCTTACCGTCGATGAACGGCCCGAGTCCGTGGTGGATCGGATGCGTCGGGCTGTTGACGACGCGGTGGCGACGCACCCGGCTGCTCGGGTCGTGATGATCGGCCACGGAATCGCGATCCTTAACTACCTGGCCGACGTGCTGCGGCTTTCCCCCGGGACCCTCCGGCTCTATCCGCCATTTACCGGCGTCAGCATCGTGCGCGCGCACGATGGTCGTCGCGCCGTCGGCACGCTCTTCGACGTGTCGCACCTGGAGGCCATGTCCCCCTCCCCCACCGGGGGAGGGTCGGGGTGGGGGCAGTGACCGTTGCCGAGTCGGTGATTCGCACCGACCTGGCCGGCGCGATCGGCGAGTCGGTGCTCGACCTGCAGCCGATTCCGGAAGGGCACTCCGGCTTTACCTACTGGGTCGAGCTCAGCGGCCGGCGCGCCGTTCTTCGCCTGCCGCCGCCGGGTGCGCGGATCGCGGGCCCCGCCGATATCCCGCGCCAGGGCCGCATCATGCAGGCGCTACACGGTCAGGGCATTCCGGTGCCGGGCATCATCGCGATGTCGGCCGAGCCGGTTGTCGACGGCCGGCCCTATGTGCTGATGGAGGCGCTGCCGGGCGAGCGCATCGAGGCTGCCGCGGCCGCCGGATCGGATCCGCTTGAACTGGCGCGCTCCGCGATCGAGGTGCTGCAGGCGCTGCAGGCGACGCCGCCGGCACAGAGCGGCATCGGTGCCGAGCCGCCGGTTTCCCTGCAAGGCGAACTGCAGCGCTGGACCTGGTTGATGGAGCGCGCGCCGGCTGAGCTCACGGGTAACGCGCCCCAGCTGGCCCGGCTTCTGGAGACC